>Ga0210401_10003483_pt1 | contig 16820 bp, 14 predicted proteins | sample IncBWH32MmetaG_FD_150866 | JGI IMG/M metagenome (GOLD analysis project Ga0210401, IMG submission 150866) | Forest soil microbial communities from Barre Woods Harvard Forest LTER site, Petersham, Massachusetts, United States - Inc-BW-H-32-M | ecosystem: Environmental > Terrestrial > Soil >... | reverse complement strand
ATGGCTCCAGCAATCCCTTATTGATTCCATCCAATCCGATCTGCGGATATCGCCTGTCCAACTCGGCCCGGCTCAGTTCTTGAAAAGGAATCCCGCAACGCAGCAGTGTCTGGGCTGTCTGCTGCACACGAGCATCGTCTTTTCCAGCCAGCCACAACACTCCGGTCTCGTGAAAAAGTGCTTGCCGCGTCGCCGCAAAAAACGCTTTCCACTGCAAAAGCGATCGCTGCGACCACCGCGTATACAGTTCATCCGCCCCATAACCCATGCGAATAATGCGCGACTCTCCAGCCGAGCTCGCACGCGCGTTCCCCGGTCCGTAGGCATCTACCAGCAACACGCGCCGGCCCCGCCGCGCCAAATGCCAAGCCGTCCACGCCCCAAAAACTCCCGCGCCAATCACTGCCGCGTCATATCGCGCACTCATATCCGCCGCATCTTACTCCGCCTTTGTGTTTTCTGTGCCCTCTGTGCTCTCTGTGTTAAATTCTTTGCCATGACTCTCGCCGAAACAATTCAGAAAGATCTCACCGACGCCATGCGCGCGAAAGACGAACTGCGCCTCAGCGTCCTCCGCATGGTCAAGTCCGCGATCACCTACAAGGAAACCGAGAAGCTCCGCAAGCTCGATGAACCCGAATCCATCCAGATCCTGCAAACGCTCGTGAAGCAGCGCAAAGAATCGATTGATCAATTCACAAAAGGCAACCGCAACGACCTCGCGGCAAAGGAAACCAAAGAGCTGGCCATCATCGAATCGTATTTGCCCGCCGGTGCGAGCGAGGCTGAAATGGACGCGGCCATCGCTAAAGCTATGGCGGAAACCGGCGCAAGCTCCATCAAGCAAATGGGCGCGGTAGTCAAAGCCGCCAAGGCCGCGCTCGAAGGCAAGACGGTCGACGGCAAAGCGCTGAGCGACCGGGTCCGTTCCCGCCTCTCCTAAGAATGCAAGGTAGCCGTAAGACACCGCATTGGCGTACGTGTAGCTCTCCATTATTCAGAGCAACATGATTCGTGTTACCTGTGAGCGTGCGTCACTCCACTATTTCAGGATCGTGTCGCAGTAGGTGGATTTCGCACCGAAGGGGCCGCCGCAAAGCGTAGTTTGCTGGTATTGGTCTGCCTGGCCGAAGTCCTTGACGGTATCTGGGAAATCGATGCCGAAGTGGAAGCCAGATTTGCCCAGTGAGTACCACGGATAAATGCAATCCGGGCCGCCATATGCTGAGCAGTTTGGCAGGACTTCCGCCTTGCCACCTAAATCGCTAACCGCGGCCCATTTTTGTGGTTGCGAGCCGTCTCCGAAGGTAACGGATTGGATTTGAATTGGAGACGTTCCGGCCCAAGCCGGAGCATCGTACGATTCGCAACCCGTCTGACCAGGGACACAGAAAGCGCCCTTGCCAGTGAAAATGGATTCGTGCCCGATCTCCCATACGAACGAATTCGGCGTGTCGGACACGCCGCCCCACGCCAACGCGTTGCCAATGGTTTGCGTATCGAAGGCGGGCATCAGTGGGCCTGTGCTGGTTGAATTCAAGACGATAGTGCCGGAGCCATTGGTGGTGAGATCGGTGACAGTCACGTGGAAACCGTCCTGCGCGGGCGTCGTGAACCAGTGAACCGTAATCGTGTCGCCCGCGTGCATTATGAGAGGCGTGTTCGATCCGGTGCCGTCGGTAAGCATGGCGTTGAACGCGGCTGTCTCGTGAAAGACGCCTTTCTGCCCGGTGGAGGTGAGCCGCCAGACAGGCGAGCAGACGGAGTATGTGTTAGGCGCGAACTTTACATCGAAACCGCCGCTTTGCGAGCAACTGGTGACGATGGAATCGGGATAAAACTGCAACTCAACGAATGATTGTCCGAAAATGCTTTTCGGGTCGGTGACCGTACCGCCAAACCAAAATGTTGGACCGGTGGCTGAAACGGGGAACGCGCCGTCGCTGGGCAGAACTACCTTCCACGTAAGCTCGCGCGCGGAGCCGGGCGCGCTGGAGACAGGATCGAGTTCAGGCTCGTCATGCCCGGTGCAACCGGAGTCGTACCTCACTTCGAAGATACCTTCGATGTACTTGGGGCGATGGGCGTAACATCCCGCTTGCGCCGGCGCTGCGATCGACAACGCAAAGGCGGCCAATAGCGCAGTCGGCAGAAGGCCGGAGAAAGGTATGCGTTTCATTTGGATTCTCCTCGCGTAACTGACGATACTTCCGCGCGCGGGGCGGCTGGAAATTTTCCGATAGATAATTCGGGGCAACGATATGCCCAGAGGCCTATGCTGTCAACACATTCGAAGTTGGAGCGACGGCGCCTCCGCCACCGAGCAGCAACTGGTCAAAGCTTGTAATAAAGTCGCGAACAGGGTCGTATATGAGATAGCGGCAACGGATCGCGTTCGTGGCAAGAGCAAGAGGCGTAGGGATTACTATGCGCATACTCGGGGCCCGGAAAAAAATTGGTTTGGCGGCAGTGCTGGCTGCTATGGTGGGCGCGGTCGGCGCGTCCGGTGCGTTGTGGCAAACCGCGGCGCCCGCTGAAAGCGTCATTCACGTTGATATCAGCGGACTCCGCAGCGACACAGGGCAAATGTTGTGCGCGCTGTATTCGTCAGCGCAAGCGGAGGCGTTTCCGAAGAAAGCCGAAAAAGCTGTTGCGCGGCTAACCGCAAGGATCGCGGAAGGGCAGGCCGTTTGCGAGTTCACCGGAATTGTCCCTGGGACCTATGCTGTGTCCGTTGTGCATGATGAAAATTCCAACGGCAAGCTGGACACGAATTTTATTGGCATGCCCCGCGAGGGAGTGGGCGCATCGAATGACGCGAGAGGCCACATGGGGCCGCCCAAGTTCAGCGTGGCGGCGTTTCCGTATGCGGGCGGACGGCTCGAATTGAAGATTCACGTCAGGTACTTGTAGTCGCTTATGTGACGGAGGCTTGCTATGTGCTTGTGGCTGCTGGCGTCGTTCCCTGCATGGAAGCCGCATTTCAATTTTTTGAGCGACCCCTCTGCGAATGAGTTGATCGCGCTGCGGTGGCTCCATTTTATCTTCGGAATCACTTGGATTGGCTTGCTGTACTTCTTCAATTTGGTGGGCACGCCTTCCATGAAAGCGCTAGACCCGGGCGTGCGCGTGAAGGTTTATCCGGTGCTGATGGCGCGGGCGATGGCGTGGTTCCGGTGGTCGGCGCTGGTCACGGTGGTTGTGGGCATGCGCTACTTTTTCTCCATGCTCATTACCGATGCGCGCAATTCCGGCGATCCGCGGCTGGCGTTGCGATGGTTTGGGTGGTGGGTGCTTGTTTGGGTGGTAGCGTACGAGGGAATTTACTTCCTCCAACTTCCGGCTAAGGGGATTCGCGATTCAGTGTGGGTGCGAGCGATTGGGATTGGCGCGATTGTGATTGCGGCCTCCTGGCTTGTCATGGCGTTGAATGGTGGGGAGAGCGTTTCCAATGGACACCTGGCAATCAGCGTGGGAGGCGGCCTCGGATTTGTGATGCTGCTGAATACGTGGGGCGTGGTCTGGCGGGCGCAGAAACGGCTGATTGCGTGGACGCGCACGGCGACGGAACAGGGAACGCCGTTGCCGGCAGAAGCGGAGCGCATGATGCGCTGGACGTTCCTTACAGCGCGGACGTCTTTGTGGCTTTCGTTTCCGATGTTGTTTTTTATGGGAGCGGCGAGCCATTACCCATTTTTGAGTACGGTGGCTCGGTAGGAAGAAAATGCAAAATGCTTTAACACAGAGAGCACGGAGAGAAGCGCACAGAGGCCGCAGAGACCAGCGAGTTCACAGAAATAAAAGGGAGGCGGGCCAGGTCTTCCCGCCTCCCTTAGTTTTCCCGTTTCCGGGAGAACCGGCTAGCCTGACGGAGGGCGGCTAACCGGTTGTGTGTTGGCCTGGCTATGGAACCCCCGCGGCGCAAAAAAAGTTTCGTTTCCAACGAAAAAAATTGAGTAAAATCGAATTGACCAGCAGTCTATAGCCGCCGAGCCTACCCTCCTATGCCGCGCACCTCACATTTGAGCTCCGATAACATACTGAGATTTCTGCAAGTTAGACGAGATCCCGCCTCGATGGACGATATTGCGGCAGGTCTGCACATGCGGAGGGCAGACCGCCATGTCCTGAACAAAATGCTGAGTACGCTGAAAAAGAGGCGTGCGGTTGAGGAGTTGCCGGGCGGGCGCTATCGGTTGGCTGGCCGCAAGGAAGAGGGCGGGGGGGACGGCGCCGGACGAAGGTCGGCGAGCGCGGGCCCCGTTTCGGGTTCCGCAGCGAGTCCCCAACGAGCCGCAGCTCCGGACCGGGCACTTGCCAGCCGCAACGAAATTTCAGGGCGACTCGTGGTGCACCATGACGGATACGGATTCGTCGTGCCCGATCCGCCGGTGGAATGGCTGGATCGCGACGTATTCATACCGCGTGATGGCATCGAAGACGCGATGCACGGGGATCGCGTGCTGATAAAGATTCAGCGTGTCAGCGGAGCCGGAGATGCGCAGCGTGCCGAAGGGCGAGTTCTGCGGGTGCTTGGGCGGGCGCATCCGACGGTGGTGGGATTGTTTCGGTATGGCACACGCGGCAATACCGTGCTGCCGTACGACGCGCGGATGCAGCATGCGATCGAGATTCCTCCGGGCATGGAACTGACTCCGGGGCTGGCCAAGAAGCTGGGTTTCAGCGGCACGGATGAGCGGAGCCTGAAGGGGCGGCGCATTCCGCACATGGAAGAGTTGGACGGCGCGGTAGTGAATGTCGAACTGGTGCGGTATCCCCGAGGCGACGCGTCGCCTACCGGCCGGGTGATCGAGATTTTGGGGCGGCCGGGCGAGATTGGCGTCGATACGGAAATTATTATTCGCAAGCACCACTTGCCCCATGTGTTCCCGGGGGAGGTGGTGAAAGAAGCGGAGCAGCGCGCGCTGCCGGTGCAGGAAGCGGAGGTTAAGGGGCGCGAAGATTTCCGCCATTTGCCTATCGTGACGATTGACGGCGAGACGGCGCGGGACTTTGACGATGCCGTGTACGTGGAGCGGCGCGCGGATGGCGGCTGGCACTTGCAGGTACACATTGCGGACGTGGCGCATTACGTGCGCACGCTGACGGCGCTGGATGCGGAGGCGCGGCTGCGCGGGACGTCCGTCTATTTTCCGGATCGCGCGGTGCCTATGCTGCCTGAGGCGCTTTCGAATGGTATGTGCTCGCTGAAGCCGCGCGAGGAGCGGCTGGTGATGAGCGCGCTGATGGAGTTTGACGCTGCCGGCCGGATGAAGAGCTCGCGGATGACATCGGGGATTATCAAGTCGGCCGAGCGCATGACGTACACCAACGTCAATAAAGTGCTTGAGGGCGATGCGGAGGCGACGGCACTTTACGCCGCGCTGGCGCATCACTTTCGCGACATGAAAGAGCTGGCGCTGCTGCTGAACGCGCGGCGCAACGAGCATGGCTCGATCGATTTCGATTTGCCGGAGCCCGTGATCGAGTTCGACGAGCAGCAGCGCATGGTCAACATCACGCGCAGCGAGCGGAATATCGCGCACCGGCTGATCGAAGAGTTCATGCTGGCCGCGAATCGCGCGGTGGCGGGATACCTGATCAAACGGGGAATTCCCGCGCTCCATCGCGTGCACGAAAAGCCGGATGCGCGCAAGGTGCTGGAATTCGAGGAGCTGGCGCGAGCGTTTGGGTATTCGCTCGGCGTGGAGAATTTGTATCAGCGCGAGGTTGCCGTGCGCCACGGGCGCGTGCCGTCGCCGGCGAAGGGCGGGCGGCCGGATTCTTATGGCAAGGGGCGCGAGCGCGGGATGCGCGTGGCGCTGCCGGGCGCGGCGGAGGATCTGCAGATTACTCCACAGCATTATCAGCGGCTGGTTCGGAAGGTTGCGGGAAAACCGGAGGAGCGCATCATCTCCTACTTGATGCTGCGCTCGCTGAAACAAGCGCGGTACGCCGCGGACCCGCTGGGACATTTCGCGTTGGGATTTGACGAGTACACGCATTTCACTTCGCCGATCCGGCGGTATCCGGATTTGATTGTGCATCGCGTTTTGAAGTGGGCGCTGGAGCATCCGCAGGCCTCCGCGCCTGGGACACCGCACGTTCCTCGCGATGCGGAGGCTGTGGTGTATTCGCACGGACAGCTCGAGGAGATTGCCGCGGAGACTTCGGAAGCGGAGCGCCGCGCGAATGGCGCCGAGCGCGAGTTGATGGATTGGAAGACCGCGCAGTTCATGGAGGAGCACCTCGGCGAGGAGTACGACGGGCTGATTACGTCGGTACAGAAATTTGGGTGCTTCGTGGAACTGTTCGACATCTTCGTCGAAGGATTGCTGCCAATCAACGCGTTGGAGGAAGCGACGGGCGCGCGCTGCGTCTATCGTGAACGCGATCATGCCATCGTAGCCATGCCGAGCAGCGATAAGCGCAAAGGTGGAGCGGGTCGAGGCCGCGGCGCAAAACCGAAGGAGTTGGTTTGGCAGCACGGCGACCGCGTGCGCGTCCGTGCGGAGCGCATCGATCCGATGCGCCGCCGCGTCGAATTCGCCCTCGCCTAGACGTCCGACACATGGAAAACCTAGCAGCCTATAGTTTGTCAGCCGTCATGACCTTCCTTGGGATTGCTTGTATCCGCGTGGGGATCACCGGCCAGTACCTTGGCACGGCAAAATTGGTGTCCTACGTCAAAAAACACCCGGAGAAACCGCAGTTGTATCACCGGCGAATCACCGTCGGAGTGGGCGCGGTTATGATTTTGATTGGAGTTGGTTTCCTGGTTTTCCTCCTCGATGAGCTCCCTACAAAATAATGGATGGCTGCCTGCTTTGAACAGTTCGAGGCGGAACGACACATTCTGTTATTCTCTGATATCTCCCCATTTTGCGGTGCATGCACGCCGCAGAACTTTTATAGATAGAGAGGAGCGGCCATCGTGAGTTCGTCGACAGTTGCGGGGCGCGGAGTTAAGCGGGTACACAACTTTAATGCGGGGCCGGCGGCGCTGCCTTTGCCGGTGCTGGAGCGCATACGCGAGGAGTTGCTGGATTGGCGCGGCAGCGGCATGTCCGTGATGGAAATGAGCCACCGCTCGCCGGAGTTTGAGGGCATCGCGTCGCGCGCGGAGGCTGGACTGCGGAAGCACCTGGCGATTCCGGATGAATACGCTGTGGTGTTCCTGCAGGGCGGCGGAAGCATGCAGTTCACTATGGTGCCGATGAATTTGTGCCTGCCGGGAAAGCCGGTGGATTTGCTGCATACCGGCACGTGGACGGCGAAGGCGCTCGGCGAGTTGAAGAAAGGCGTGCTGCACACGGTGGCCGCGTCGACCGAAGGGGAAAAATTCACACGCGTGCCGCGACAGAACGAAATCAAGCTGTCCTCGGAGCCCTCCTACGTGCACATGTGCACGAACAATACGATTGAAGGCACGCAGTGGCACACAATGCCGGCGACCGGAGGCGCGCCTCTGGTGGCGGATATGTCTTCCGACATTGCTTCGCGGGCGATTGACGTAAAGAAATTCGGGTTGATTTTTGCCGGCGCGCAGAAAAACCTGGGGCCCAGCGGCGTCACCGTGGTGATCGTGCGCAAGGATCTGGCCGAGCGCGCGGACAAGAGCCTGCCCACGCTCCTGCAATATCGCACGCACATCAAAGAGCGCTCGCTCTACAACACGCCGCCGACCTTCGCGGTTTACATCCTGGGCTTGGTGATGGAATGGATGGAAGCCGAAGGCGGCCTCAGCGCAATCGAAAAGCGCAACGAAGCCAAAGCCAAGCTGCTCTACGACGCGATCGACTCCAGCAACGGGTATTATTCGTGCCCGGTCGAGAAGGCCTCGCGTTCGCTCATGAATGTGGTCTTCCGCGTAGCCGGCAGCGATGAAGCCATCGAGAAGAAATTTGGTGAGCAAGCCGCCTCCGCAGGTCTTGTCGGTACACCCGGCCATCGCTCCGTAGGCGGGATGCGCATCTCGCTATACAACGCCGTCGCCCTAGACGCCGTGCAAGCACTGGTGGATTTCATGCGCGAATTCCAGCGCACCTGCGGCTAGCGTTTCAGATCCGCGCTGTTTAACTAGCGGCCGTCCGGATTACCGAAACCAGCCGCACCCGTCCTTGAGGACAGTGCGACTTCGTCACACCTGCCCTTTCGTCCTATTTCGATTACAAGCTCCTGCTTGCGAGCATAGAGGCATAGCGATTCGAGTTCTCAATGTCGGCGATCCCGTCGCACGTGCGTAATTGTGCGCGGGTCGGAGGAACCCAGCCATGAACGAGAACGAATACTTACAACAGGTCGCAGCCCTGGCGGGTCTGCGGCACTATCCTCAGCAAGGGCCATGGAACAAGAAATCGGGTAGTGCGGTAGGCACCCGCGATGGCTACGTGACGGCGATCGGATTCAGCCGCGACCGCCAGGGCGCCCGCGTAGTGATCCTGCTCCGTTTCACAAAAAATGAGCAGCCCGACCTCATTACGTCCGCGCTGAAGAGTGCCGCAATAAAGAAGGGGAAATTAGGCGCGGTCGGAAACAATTTTGTGCGCTGGGAATGGAAATATTCCTTCATCAAGCCCAAACCGGAAGAGGTGGCTAACCTAGCGAACGCGTTGCGCGAAGCCATACGCCCAGCGACCCTGCCCTTCGACGGACGCTGCGAGCAATGCGCTTCGACATCCACATCTTCGCTGACGCTTATGGACGGGCTGCCGACATACATCTGCGCTAGCTGTCAGGAAAAGGTGCGCCACGAACTAAACCAGGCCGCCGAGAAATACGAAATGATCACGCCGAACTATCCGAATGGGCTGGTGCTGGGCGTGGGCGCGGCGACAATAGGAGGTCTGGCCTGGGGACTGGTAGCTTACGGCCTAAACTACATTTTTCTGTACGGAGCGATTCTCATCGGATATTTAGTGGCTGCCGCCGTGTTGAAGGGCACGGGCAAAGTAACTCGCTTCGGGCAAATCATTATTCCTATGTTGACAGTTGCCAGCGTGCTGTTTGGCGACGCCATTTTCTATACGCTGATCGTGATGAAGCATCAGCACGTTGCATTTTCCGGTAAATTGCTGAACGCGATCGTGGTGCACCTCTGGGATATCGAGAGTAAAGGTAACGGCGTTCTGTCGTTAATCTTTGGCCTGGTGGGCGCGGGATACGCGTTGTATTCGGCGCGCAAACCCAAGTTTCAGGCGGTGTTTCAGCCGCTTGGCGCGCCCAACGCTTAATGCCCGGCAAGTATTGAAGTGCGGGACTCGCCACGCTACATTCCCGCACTTCACGTTGCTTCGCGTTTTTCGTTTTACGCTAAATCGAACAGCAGGACTTCCGCGTCATTCACTCCGGTTAGCTCCAGCGATTTCTCCGCGGAGATCGCGGCTCCGTCGCCTTCGGCCAGTTCTTTGCCGTTGAGCTTCACGCTGCCGCGCGCAACTTGTACGTACGCGTGGCGCTCGGGTTTGAGGTCATGCTTCACGGATTCGCCGGCGCTCAGCACCGTTGCGTACAGCTCATTGTCCTGCCGAATTTTTACCGCGCCATCGCGGCCGTCGGGCGATGCAAGCAATCGTAGCTTGCCGCGCTTCTCCGCTTCTGTGAAATTCTTCTGGTCATAAGCAGGCTTTAGCCCCTGATTTTCCGGGAACATCCAGATCTGATAGAGGTGTACGGGTTCCGTTTTGGAAGCGTTGAACTCGCTGTGCGTCACGCCGGTGCCTGCGCTCATGTACTGAATGTCTCCAGGCTTGATGACCGAGCCATTCCCCATACTGTCGCGATGTTCCAGCGCACCCTCCAGCACGTACGTGACGATCTCCATATCGCGGTGCGGGTGCATGGGAAAACCACCGCCGCCGGCGACGCGGTCGTCGTTCATCACGCGCAAGGTGCGGAAGTGCACGTGCTTGGGATCGTAGTAATCGGCGAAGGAAAAGGTGAAATGCGTGTTGAGCCAGCCGTGATCGGAGTGGCCGCGTTCCTTGCTCTTACGGATCTTAATCATGATGTCCTCGTGAGAGAAGCTGTCGCAGCGTGTTTCAAGAGCGTTGAAAGCTTCAGGACCCAGGCGGAAGCCTGTGGCACGGACAGATAATACTCGTTATAACGACTATTGTCAAGAGGCACATCTGCCAGCCACACTGCCCGGCATCGCCATCCTCTATCCCTTTAGATTCAGGGAGCTTGTTACACTCGCTACCCTCTTTCGTCCCATTTCCGCCGACCGCTCTTTGGGTGTAGAGTGATAGTGTTGAATTTTGCCGCCACATTCTGAGGTTTGCGCAATGGATTCTGCTCCCACCGCTACAACTACGCGAAAGGCCGAGGGCGCTTCCGCATCTCGCGAAACGTTGACCGTCACGGACAACCGGACCGGGCGGAGCTACGAAGTGCCCATCACGCATGGCACCATCCGCGCTTCCGATTTGCGCCAAATCAAGGTGGACCCCAAAGAATTCGGGATGATGAGCTACGACCCGGCGTTCAACAACACCGCCTCGTGCATCAGCCGGATCACCTATATCGATGGAGATGCGGGTATTTTGCGCTATCGCGGGTATCCGATAGAAGATCTCGCCGAAAAAAGCACGTATCTGGAGACCGCGTACCTGCTTGTGCACGGCGAACTGCCCACGTCAGAGCAGTTGAAGGACTGGGCCTACAATGTAACCCACCACACGTTCATTCACGAGAGCATCAAGAAATTCCTGGACGGTTTTCACTACGATGCCCATCCCATGGGCATGCTCATTTCGACCATCGCGGCGCTTTCGACCTTCTACCATGACGCGAAGGACATTTTTAGCGCGGAATCGCGAAGGAAGCAGACCTATCGGCTAATCGGGAAGATGCCGACCATCGCGGCGTTCTCGTACAGGCACTCGCTGGGCATGCCCTTCGTCTATCCGGACAATGAGCTGAGCTATCCCGGAAATTTCCTGAATATGCTCTTCCGTACGACGGAAAGCCGTTACCGGCCGAATCCGACTTTGGAGCACGCGCTCGACGTTTTGTTTATTCTGCATGCAGATCATGAGCAAAACTGCTCGACCAGCACTATTCGCAATGTGGGGAGTTCCCATGTGGACCCTTACTCCGCGACGGCAGCAGCCATTGCAGCGCTGTACGGCCCGCTGCACGGCGGCGCGAACGAGGAAGTCCTGCGGATGCTGATGGAAATCGGCTCCGTGCAGAAGGTGCCGGAATTCATCAAACGCGTGAAGGCTGGCGAAACCAAGCTGATGGGTTTTGGCCATCGGGTGTACAAGAATTACGACCCGCGCGCGCGCATCATCAAGAAGGTCGCGTACGAGGTCTTTGACCTGATGGGCAAGAACCCCCTGCTGGAAATCGCGTTGGAGTGCGAACGGATCGCGTTGGTAGACGATTATTTCGTCAAGCGCAAGCTGTACCCCAATGTGGACTTCTACACCGGGCTGATCTATCAATCCATGGGCTTCCCTATGACCATGTTCCCCGTGTTGTTTGCCATTCCGCGCACGTCCGGCTGGATTTCGCAATGGGAAGAGCTGCTGCTCGATCCCGAGCAAAAAATCGCTCGCCCGCGGCAGATCTATTTGGGCCCCGACACCCGCCATTATGTGCCGATCGACGAGCGCAGCTAACATCTCCCTTAATGGCAGTGACATTTTTGGATACGCCCACTCGCAAGCCGCTCGACAATTCTGCGCGGGTCGCTATAGTTGATTAAGCGAGGTTTGGATGGGTGAGACCCCAAATGTGTCGACACGCATAGCGCGGCGCCGCAGCCAACGGGTCATGATGCAGGTGTCCGTGCGAATTCGCGGCGAGGATGTTCAGGGCAAGAACATCGAAGAAGAGACGGAAACGCTGGCGATCAATGCGCACGGCGCGCTGGTGCTTATGAAAGCGCGGCTCACGAGCGGAAGTAAGGTGCTTTTGAAGCACAAGCGCACGGAAGAGGAGCAGGAGTGCCACGTGGCATTCCTGGGTCCGGTGCGCGCAGGCAAGGCGGAAATTGGACTGGAGTTTTCGTCGCCGCGGCCAGGCTTCTGGCGCGTGGCATTTCCTCCTGAAGACTGGACGCCCCGCCATCCGGAAGCGCGTACAATCGCCAGCCATCGTGGGGATAAGCCCAACCGCTGAGCCAAGCTCTGTTTTTGCCTGCCTGTTTTAGTCCAGTAGAAGACAATCCATTCAGAACGCGGAATAGTACCCATCGCGGCGCGCAATCTGAATATCGGCTCCGAAGAGAGCGGATAGCTTCTCTGAAGTAAGCATCTCCCGCTTTGCTCCGTCGGCGATTATGCGGCCTTCCCGCAGTAACACGACTCGCTCGATTTCCGGAATAATCTCGGAAACGTGGTGCGTGACCAGGAGAATGCCCAGGCCGCTGGTTGCCAGAGCGCGCATCGTATCGCGCAATTGGATCCGCGCGCCGATGTCGAGCGCGTTGCTGGGCTCGTCGAACAGCAACGTTTGCGGTTGGTGCACCAGTGCGCGCGCGATTAGCGTGCGTTTTGCTTCACCCGAAGACATCTGCGCCACAGGGCGTGCGGCGAGGTGTGCGATTCCTAACCGTGCAAGGGCCGCTTCGCTCTTCTCGAGAAGATCGGCATTGGGAGCGTGATGGGGGAAAATGCGCGTGCTGCTGAAAAAGCCGGATAGCACCACGTCCCGGCCGGTCGCATCGGTGGTGCAGGACGCCAAAAGATCGGGAGAGACGATACCCAGCAGGGAGCGCAGCTCAAACACGTTCCAACGCTCACGGCCCAGAATCGAGATTGAGGAACCTTCGGTAGCAAGCGGATAACATTCCCGCGTGATGGTTTTGATCAGCGTGGACTTGCCGCAGCCATTCGGTCCCAGAATACAGATATGCTCGCCGGCTTCAACGCGCAGAGTGATGTCTTTCAGAGCTGGATGCTCTCCCCTCATCACCGTGACGTGCTGCAAGGCGAGAAGAGGAATTGGGCTCGGACGATTGGCCATCGGGTAATTTAGAGTTTAGTGCGTCGAGGGGAAAAACAAAAAGGAGGTGAAAACGCCTCCGTTCTCACCTCCCGGGGTGGTGGGGTATTGCTGACATTTCCTCAGCGGCAAAACAGGCCTGCCCTGCCAGGCAGGTCTGGTGCCTCACTCGCGTGATATCGCCGCTATGCGGTAAGAGACTTACCACCAGAGGGCATGTCTGCGCGCTTTTTAGCACCGCAAAGTGCGCGTGTCAACGTCAAAAAGTGCATCTGAATAACGCTATTCTGCACTTTATGAACATTTTAACCCTGATATTCGGTGGTAGCAGCACACACCTAAACCACGCGCAGGTTGTGGCTGGCAAGGAAAGCAAGCGGGCGAGTTAATTAGTCCCCGGCGACGTACTCAGGCGTAGCCATGCGAGCGAACCGCGGCTCAATTTGCTGCTTGTATTCCGGACGGGCACGAACTACCTCTTGGCGCGCGCCGGGCCGCAGCCCGTGCTGCAGTTTTTCGCGCAGCCGGCGGTGCGCCCGGAATAGCCGCAACCGAACCGCTACAACCGATATTCCCAGGCGGCTGGCCACTTCCTGCGTCGAATAGTGCAGGACATCGCGAAGCAGGCAAGCCTGCCGCAGATCCGGCGGGAGTTGAACAATCGCTTTCGCCAGCAGCCGCCCCATCTCGCGGCGAGCGCAGCGTTCTTCGGGATCCTGTTCTTCCGAAGCCATGCCACTGCCCAGCGTCTCCTCGCCCTCACCCTTCGGCTGATCGAGAGAAGCGATTTTGCCGTCGCGACGTTGGCGCAATAGGTCGATAGAAGTATTAGCGGCGATGCGCGAGATCCACGCGCGGAAATCGTCAGTCGATTCGTTCTGCTTCCCGGCAAACTGTTCCAGGCGCGACCACGCCTTCAGCACCGTCTCCTGGCTGACGTCCTGCGCGTCTGCGGCATTTCCCGTGAGCCCGCGGGCACGCCGGTATAGTGTCGGCATGTAAGGCGAAACCATTTCCGCGAACGCGTCCCGGTTTCCCTTGCGCGCCTGAGCTAGCAAGCTCGGACGGCCCCGCAAAGGAGCATCACGGTAAAATGTGAAGGGTGCTGCACTCATGTCAACGGTTTAGGTGGCAGGCTAAGCGCCACGGCCATCGGACTGGCTATGTATAAGAAAACAAGACGCATACCTGTACGGAGGATGCCGGCTTTAGGCAGACCTACCGACCGATTTTGGGACGGGGATGTCGCGAAAGCGGTCAGAGTACCGGCCCGGCTGGACTCCAAGTCAAATTACGGCCTTCCCGTTTGGCCCGGCGAGGTGGGTCTTGGGCGCCTGCTGATCCAAAGTCTCGCGCACCAGCCGTCCCAGCGTGGTTGGGCTATAGGGCTTCTGCAGATAGCGCGCTTTCCCGTCCGCATTCGGAAGCTCAGGGGAATCCGCGGAATAGCCGCTGGTAAACACCAAGGGTAAGCCTGGGTGCATCTTCAAAAGGGCTGCGGCTGTGGCCGGGCCGCCGAGTTTGGGCATGACCACATCCAAAATGGCCAGTGCAGGCGCCTCCTGCGCACAAAGCTTCAGGGCTTCCCGTCCGTCGCAAGCGGATAGCACCCGGTAGCCCATGCTCAAAAGCGCTTGGCGCGCCATCTCCCGAATAGACTCGTGGTCTTCCGCAAGCAAGATCGTTTCCGTCCCGCGAATTTCTGACAACGAGGGAACCACCGCTTTTTCCGCTCCTTTCTCGGCCAGAATGCCTTCCATCACCGGCAGGTAAACACGGAAAAGGCTGCCGTGCCCCGGCTCGCTGTACACGTGGATGAAACCACCGTGCTGATTCACTATGCCGTACGCAGTGGCCAGGCCCATTCCGGTTCCCTTGCCGCGCTCCTTGGTTGTGAAGAACGGCTCGAAAATGCGCTCGCGGGTTTCTGCATCCATGCCGACGCCCGTGTCTGAAACCGAGACCACCGCGTAACGGCCCGGAAGCACATGGGGATAAAACCGGCAGTACGGGTCGTCCAGCTCCACCATTTCCGTCTCGATTACCAGTCTCCCGCCTTGGGGCATAGCATCCCGCGCATTGAGGCAAAGATTCATCAAGACCTGTTCGATCTGCGTTGGATCCGCTTTCACAGGGTCGAGTTTGGCGGTCAACGATTTGAATTCGATGTCCTTGCCGATAACTTTATCGAGGAAATTGACCAGTCCGCCGGCAACAGTGTTGAGGTCTACCGCGCGTGGCTGCAGCACCTGGCGGCGTGCGAATGCCAGCAGCTCGCGGGTCAGCGCCGCGGCTCGCTCCGCCTGTTCACGGATCCTCGCAAAGCGCCCCGCCACTTGAGGGTTCTCGCGGTTCTGCTCAGCTCCTAGTTCGGCCCATCCCAAAATCGCGCCCACCACGTTGTTGAAATCGTGCGCGATACCTCCCGCTAACTGGCCGACCGCCTCGAACTTTTGTGCCTGTCGCAACTGCCTCTCCATCGCCCGCAATTGCGTGACATCCTCCGCAATGACTTCAAGTTCGCCAGTGCCGTCAATGCGGGAAAGCCGCCGCACGTTCAGCCGCACAGTAACCAAGCCGCCGTCGCGCCTCCGCCATTCGGCCTCGGCTCCGTGAACCTGCCCCTTTTCGCGGCAAGCGCTCATGACTTGTACATATTGTTCGGGGAACCGAAAAACGTCCTGCGCCAGATTCAACGACCGCAGTTCTTCCGAAGATGCGCAGCCTAAAATGCGTAGCAACGCGGGATTTCCGTCCAAGAACGAACCTTCGTCCGACACCCGGAAAATTCCGTAGATCGAATTCTCGACGAGATCGCGATTGCGCGCTTCCGAAACCTGTAAGGCTTCCTGCGCGCGCGTACGTTCATCTTGTAAGGTTTCGAGTGTGTCTTTCATGCGTTGCTCCTAATGGATTGTCGCTAGGGCACCCGGGCAGCCCGCAACGGGTCCGGCCGTCCGCTCACTGGCACCTCATGTTTGTGGCACCTTCTCGTTTACGAGCTCCTCGCCCGCAAGCCGTAACCGTGACTCGACCCCATCCAGAAATTCCGCGAGCGTACCTTCGTCCTGTGGGCTCCATGAACCGATGCTCGTCCGCAAATCAATGGGTCCCCACGGCGAGCGCGTCTGGTTGTGTACCGCCAAGTGTTGCTCCAGCCGGCTGCGCATCACCTGAGCGCTTGGCGCCGCGGCGTCCACCCCGAGAATCGCGAACTGCGCCTCTCCCAGCCGTCCCACTTCATCGCTTCGCCGGCAACATCCCTTCAGTAAGTTCGCAACATCGCTCAGCGCGCGATCCCCTGCGCCGGGTCCAAACGTCTCCCGCAGCGCCTGCAGATTCTCGAAGAGCACGCAGATCAGCACCAGCGAACTCCCCGCTCTCAAAGCTTCTTCGTGGCGCCGCACCCCTACGGTGAGAAATCCGTCACGCGTATAGAGCCCCGTCACGCGGTCGCGCAGCAAATCGGTCAGCCCCTTCAGGGTATTGCGCTCCAGTGCCGCGCGCAGCACCCGCTCCAGCGTATGCGCATCAATATGCCCTCTCAAGACATAGTCCAGCGCTCCTTCCGCCAGGCTGCGCTCGGCTTCCTCTTTTTTGGAGGGATCGGCAATTACGATCAACGGCACGCTAGGAGCAGTCCGATGCACCAGGTGCACAGCATCCATCGGCTCGCGCAAGCTCATCGCCAGGTCCAGGAGAATTACTTCCGGATCGACGACTTTAATCGTCGCCAGCAACGTGGCGATCGTTGACACGGCTGTCAGGTCCAGCCCCGGATCCCTGCCCGCATAAAGCGTATGCAACGCCGCCGCGGCCTCACCGGGACTTCCCTCCGCCACTAGCAGGCGCAATCGTCGTTGGGT
>Ga0210401_10003482_pt1 | contig 16822 bp, 19 predicted proteins | sample IncBWH32MmetaG_FD_150866 | JGI IMG/M metagenome (GOLD analysis project Ga0210401, IMG submission 150866) | Forest soil microbial communities from Barre Woods Harvard Forest LTER site, Petersham, Massachusetts, United States - Inc-BW-H-32-M | ecosystem: Environmental > Terrestrial > Soil >... | reverse complement strand
AGCGCGGGCCGGGAGAGTTTTTCGGGACCCGTCAGCATGGCGACGCCGCCTTTTCGTTCGCTCAGCCGCTGCGCGATCACGAGCTGCTCGAACTCGCGCGACGCGAGGCATTTGCTCTTGCCGAAGATGAGAAGCGCGCAAGCGAAGTAGCCGCCAAGATCGAGGCGCTCAATCCTGCCTGGCAACAGCGCTATCGCCTGGCTTCGGTGGGGTGACGATGCGCGTGATCGGAGGGAAATTTCGCAGCCGTCGACTGAAAGGGCCCGGGCTTTTGCGCGTGCGGCCGACGAGCGACCGCTTGCGCGAGACGCTGTTTAACGTGCTCGGGGCGGCCGTCGAGGACTCTCTTTTTGTCGATTTGTATGCCGGCACAGGTGCGATCGGCATCGAGGCCCTCAGCCGCGGCGCGCGCGAAGTGGTGTTCGCCGAGAAGCACGCGGCGACGATACGGTTGCTGCGGCAGAATCTTGACGTGCTCGGAGTTTCAAAGGGAGTTGAACTTGTGGCGGGCGACGCGCTGGCGGCACTGGAGCGACTGGCGGCGCGGCGTCTGGTCGCGGATTTTGTTTTCTTGGATCCACCCTACGAGCGCGTCGACGAGTACGGCCGCGTCCTCGAGTTCATCGATGCTTCTCATCTGCTGGTGCCCACGAGCCGGGTGATCGTGGAGCATTCGGTGAAAGTCGAAATGGACGAGCGGTTTGAGCGGATCGAGCGAGCGCGTTTGATCGAGCAAGGAGACGCCGCGCTGAGTTTTTATCGATTGGCGGCCGCGGCCTGACGTATCAGTTGGCAAGCGGTGGCGTGGCCCGCCCGCGGACCAGGGTTTCGGCGCGGAGCGAGGCGACGTCAAAATCGGGAGCTGTGCCCCATCCGAGGATGTCGCTGTGGTCCTGTTTTTCGACGACGTAGTAGTACTTGGGGTTGACGACGAACTTATCGGTGACGATTTCGGTGACGCAGTGATCGCTTTTCATGCAAAGGCTCGCCATCGAGGACTCAACCTTCGGATCAACGATCTGCTGGCGGTGCAGAGCGAGGAGGCTTTCGAGCACCTCCGGCCGGAATGATTCGATCGGATACTGGCACATGCCTATGGCGGGTTTGCCCGGGAAGCATTCTTCCACCATCTTTTCGTAGCCGACGATCTGGCTGCACTGGTCGCGTCCTTCGACCGCCCAAGACAGATCCCCCGCGCTGCGGAATCCAGTGAATCCTCTTTCGACCGAGTCTTCAATCGAACGAATCAAAAGTTCCATCATGGCCTGGGGCTCGAAATGGCCATTGGGCATGTAAGCGTCTTGGACGCTGCGGAATTCAAGCGCGCCGCGTTTGACAGCCTCGTCCATATCCACTCCGATGAATCGGAGATCGTATTCGAGGCGCTTGACGACCTCGTCTTGTTGCACGCAGAAGCAGCGCTCCCCATTGCGCAAACCTTCAGCGATGTAGGGAGAGAGGACTTGCATCAGCGAATCGACAGAACGGTAGAACACGCAGAGGTGGTCGCCGTGACGAAACTGAAAAAGGGAATTCGTTTGCATGGCCATGGTCAATTCGAGAGAGGCTAACAAATCTCAAAATGGCTTTCAATCAGGACCGCCGGATTGTGTTTCGGCGATAAATACACAATTTCCCTGACGAACAAAAGGCTCGGCGCACGTTGACCGAGAGACGGCGGGATTGATTCGAAAGAAGTTATCCCAAAAAACCCGGGCGGCAGCAGCCGTGTCGAGGTAGGGCGCATCGAACCAGTCGGGTATAATTCCCGACCTCATGGCACTTCTTCAGGAATCCTTGCTCAACGATCGCCCGACCAGCGGAACGGTGCACTCGCGTTTGCCGCGGCTCGACCTGGCGATCGACTGGATGCCGTGGTGGGAAGAGTTTCGAACCAGCTGGCATGACGCGCTCGCCGGGCCAAAACCAGAAGGCAACGAGCAAGTCTCCGGTGGCGACCAACTGCGCGTCGAATGGGTCGAAGGCAAATGGTCGGGCAACGCGTTCGCTGCCGCAGCGGTGTGTCACGTGGCTGCGATCTGGCTCATGATTTTGCCGATCTGGGGATTTCTGCCGCAATCACAAAACAATCTCGCGCCGGTACAGATTGAAACCGATTGGTACGTTCCGTCGGATTTGAAACCGATCTTGCTTGCGGCGCACACACCGAAAAGGACCCGCGCTTCCCTCGCCCTTGTCCAACCCGCCAAACAGCCGCCACAGAAAGGCGCAGACGCGTTTCACCCACGACAGACCATTTTGTCGGTGCCGGTACGCGCGACGCATCCGAGACAGACCTTGGTCCGGCCCGACGCCCCGATGCAGCCGCCCAAAGTCGTAGAGCCGATGCCGAACGTGGTGGAGTGGTCTGCTCCGGAACTAAAGAAACCGACCATCGAATATTCGACCAGCGCGAGCAAGCCCCAGCAAAGGCAGCAACAGCGCCGCGCCCTCGCCGCTCCGGAGATCGCCAACCAGGAAAAGAACCTCGGCCCGCTCAACATCTCGCAACCAAGTGAAGTGCAGCTGGCCCCGCCAGCACCGCTTCCTTCGATGTCGGTGGCGGCCGTCGCGCCGCACCGGACGCGACAGGATTCGGCCGCCCCGGAGATAGCGCAGGCAAACGGAAATCCCAACGACGTACGGCGGCTCGTCGCCATTTCGGCGGTTCCCGCGCCACCAGCGCCGGAAGCGCACGTTCCGCAAGGGAACCTCGCGGCAAATATTTCGATTTCACCGGATGGAGCAAAGCCCGGCGCTCCGGGCGGCGCAGAACACGGCGCACCGACTTCGGCAGCCGTGACGCCGAGCGCTGGCAGCGCATCGGCCAACGCGCTGCCGGCAGCGATCAGCGTAAGCGCATCGAGCGCGAAACCTGCAAACGGCGGAATCGGACGACCAGGCAGCTTGGCGCCGAATCCTTCGATGCGGCCCATGATTCCGTCAGGCGGTGCACCTGCTGTAAGAAACGGCCCGGCGAAGGTGGCCGCGCTTGCTCCGGGCGCAGCGCCCGAAAAACTTCTGTCCGGGCAGATGTTCTCGATGCACGTCAGTATGCCCAATATGACCAGTACGCGCGGAAGCTGGGTGCTGAATTTTGCGCAGCTCGGCGAAGATCCGCGCCCCATGTTTAGGCCAAAGGGTGAGCTCACCGGGCCGCTGCCGGTGCACGTGGTCGATCCGAAATATCCACCCGAGACGATGGAGGAGCACATCGACGGTGAAGTCGTGCTCTACGCGATTATTCGCAAGGATGGAACAGTTGACAGCATCGAACTCGTGCGCAGTCTCGATCCGCGTCTCGACAAGGCGGCCATGGACGCGTTGGCCCAATGGCGGTTTGAACCGGGCGCCCGAGCCGGCGAGCCGGTGGATCTAGAGGCTGTCGTTCACGTTCCGTTTGAATACAAACATCTGAACTATTGATCTAGTTTTGGGATTCGGCGGCGCGCGTCGACCGAGGGGCCCTGGCCTCGGGCCTGCGGTCGTGGAGGCGAAGTTTTGTCGGTTCTTTCCGGAAATGCTCTAAGACTTCAACGTTTCAATCAATCGCGAAATATCAGCCGGCGTGTTGTAGAAAAAAGGCGAAATACGCAGCGCGCCTTCGCGCAGGCTGACGCTGACTTGCGCGGCCTTCAATTTGTGAAAGAGCGCGGCTGTATCGTCTGGATTTTTGGCAGAAACGCAGACGTACGGGCCACGGCGCTCGCGCCGCTCGGGCGAAGCGAGCACGCAGCGCTCTCGCGGGATACGATCGATGATCTCGTCGACGAGCGAAGCCGTGTACTGGCGGATCGCGTCTCGGCCAATGCGCTCGAGCAAATCAAGTGATGCATCGAGCGCGGCGAGATTGGTGAAATTGGCCGTCTCGGCCGAATCCCAGCGCCGAGCACCGGCGGCGGGGCGAAGTTCGCGCGCAAACATCGCGTGCAAATCGCGCGCGCCTTCAAGACCCATGAAATAGATGGGGCCGATCGCCAGACGTTCGATCCATTCCCTGGCAATCCAGAAAAATCCGGAACCGTAAGGACCGAGCAGCCATTTGTAGCCGCTGCAAACGGCCATCGTCGCGCCCAGATCGCGAACGCGAAAGTCGATCGCGCCGGCGCACTGCGAAACATCCAGAAGAAGCGCTGCGCCAACCCTTTGGCAGGCGCGCGCCACGCGGGCCGCGTCAAGCATGGCGCCGTCGTCAAAGCGGACCAGGCTCGCCGAGACAACGCGTGTCTGCGGGCCGATATGCGGAAGGTAATCTTCGGCATCAATGAAACGGCCGCGCGGCTCGACGATGCGCATACCAAGCTTGCCCGCCTGGCGGTAGCGAAGCCACGTGGCAAAGTGCGCCGGAAATTCATGGCGTCCGATAACGACTTCGTCGCCGGGTTTCCAATCGATACCCGCGGCGACACAGGCCATGCCCGCGCTTGCGCCGGTCGTAACGGCGATTTCCTCCGCGTCCGCTCGGATGAGGCGCGCGATTTTTTCGCGGATGCGATCGGGAAGATCGAAGTAGGCCGAATCCGGAATGCGATACGGATGTTTTTTCCATTCGATCGCTTCCTGCGCCGCGCGTGCCGAGACGAGCGGCAGAGGCGATTGAAGTGCGTTGTTGAGATAGGCGACGCCTTCGAAATCGGCGAATTCGTGGCGATAGTCCGTAGCGAGGCTCAGCGTTTCGTTCCTCATACAACCGATTTTAAACCTCGCCGATTGCCGGCAGAACTCACACGGTCCGCGCTGGCGCAGACAAATTGGCCGGGTGCCGCGCGGCTAGAAATGCGTGCGAAGTCCGCGGAAGGAAGACAGGATCAGCAGCTTGGCCGTCCCGCTTTCGATCTCGCACTTCTCGAGTTCCCAGGTGGCCGAGTGCGGGATGAATACGGCGTTGAGGCCCGAGCGCATCGCCGGATTGATGTCGCTGCGCGGGCTGTTACCGACCATCCAGCCGAGCGATTTCACGATCTTGAATTGGTCGATCATGCGCTCGTAGGTGGCGGCCTCTTTCTCGATGACGATTTCGATGGCGTCGAAGTACGTTTGCAGGCCGGAGCGCTCAACTTTCGCGGCTTGTTCGGCGGCCTCGCCCTTGGTGAGCAGGATCAGGCGATTGTGCTTGGCAAGATAAGCGAGCGTTTCCGGGACGCCGTCCATGATTTGCGGCGGGGTGTTTTCGAGCTCGGCGGCGATGCGCTGAATTTCCTGCATGATTTCCCGGCGCGAGGCGTTGCCCGCGAGTTTGAGGTAAGTGTCTTCAAGTGAGCGGCGAAAACTGCGGACACCGTAGCCGTGCTGGCGAATGTTGCGGCGCTCGGTTTCGTTGAGAATGTGGCGAACGTAGTCGCGCGTGTAGCCGAGATGCTCGAGCTGAGAAATGAAGTGCTCGATCGTCTTTTCAAAGAATATGTTGTTTTCCCAGAGCGTGTCGTCGGCGTCGATGAGCAGCGTTTGGCGTGCCATTGGGAAAATCTCCGGCTGTTTTTAAAAGACCAGAATACAAGATTGGCGCTCTGTGAAAAGCGCGTTTTGCATTTGCTGGTGCGTTTAGAGCGATGCGGGCAGGAATTCGTGGCGGTCGATGCGAGCCGCAACGCCGTTGCGGCCCTCGTGAGGTTCGACGCGAAGAACGCGTCCGTAGCAGCGAATGTGCACGTCTCCGGCGAGCGTGATCTGCTGCGGCAAGGTGAGTACGAACTCGATCGTACTGCCCGGATCAGGGGCCGAATCGGTCAGGAAGTAAAGTCCGCGGTAGCTGACGTCGCGCGTGCTTCCCTCTTTTTCGGCCATGCTCTCGCCGTCCGGATAGCGCACGCGTACCGGGAGCGTCATCGAAAAACGGCGTGCGGCCCTGCGCTCCACGCGGTCTTCCATGGGCTCTCCTGTCGTCAACGAGGCCCAAACTATCACCGCTGATCGAAGCGCGCAACGTGTTTTCGCGTTGTCGAGGCGGCACTTAGGCGAAGGCTCAGCTATTTGACGCCGGTGGCAAGGGCCGCTAGGATGTAGCCATGCAGCACCCGGCCCGGTCTGTCGAGCAGAGGAAAAGCCCTCGCGTCCAGCTGAAGCTGCCGGTGCGCATTCGCTGGCATGGGCCGTTGGGAATGCGCCTTGAACTGACCGAGACCCTCGATGTCGCGCGCGAAGGGCTGCTGCTGCGCCGAAAAGAGAGATGCTCGATCGGAACGCGCCTCTGGGTCACCTATCCCTACGACAAAACCGCTCGGACGGTCTCTATGACCGAAACGCCCGCGCGCATCCTGCGCCTGGAGCAAACTCCTTCCGGCGGGTTCCAAGTTGCTCTCCATCTTGGTTTGCCGCGCAAGCGAAATTCGACGCCGTTTGTGCTGGAGCGGCGCTCGAGCTCGCGCGTTTATTCGGCGGTGCCGATATTTGTGCGCATGGCCGACAGCCCCTGGCCGGAAGAATCGATGACGCAGGATTTCTCGCGAAGCGGCGTGCGTTTTGAAACCAATCAGATCTATGCGCAGGGCGATCGCGTCTACGCCAAGATTCCGTGGGCCGAATGGGGCCGCGCGGGCGAGATTCGGGGCTGCGTGGCGCGCGTCGAATCGACTCCCGATGTTTCCGTTCCATCTCCGCTGGCCGATCCCGAGGCGGGGAAGACCGCGATCTATACGAGCGTCGCCGTGCGGTGGTCGACGTCGGCCGAGCAGCTTCCGGGAGGGTGAGCGCGCCCGCGGCGTCATTCCGCATGGCAGACGTTTTTCACCGTAGCATTTCCATTCCGGGGCCCGCCGGTTCGCTCGAGGCGCTTCTCTGGACTGTCCCTTCGGAGAATCCCGACTCTGTGGCGCTGGTATGCCATCCACATCCGCTCTTCGGCGGAACCATGCACAACAAAGTTGTGTTCCAGGCTGCCAAGACACTCCACGCCGCGGGAATGCCGGTGCTGCGTTTTAATTTTCGGGGCGTTGGTCTCAGCCAGGGCGTCCACGATGGCGGACTCGGCGAGCGCGGAGACGTTCGCGCCGCCATGGACTATCTGACCTCTGAATTTATGGATGCGCCGATTTTGCTTGCGGGCTTCAGCTTCGGATCCGACGTCGGCCTGCGCGTGGGATGCGCGGACCCGCGAGTGAGGCGATTGATCGGCCTGGGAATTCCGCTCGCGCGGACGGAAATGACCTTTTTGCGGGAGTGCGCAAAGCCCAAGCTCTTGATTTCGGGCGGCAAGGATGAGTTCGGGCCGCGAGAGAAAATCGAAGCGCTCTTTGCAACATTGCCTGAACCGAAGCGCTTGCACATCGTCGAAGGTGCCGACCATTTCTTCGCGGGACGGCTGGATGAAGTGGGAGCAACGATCACCGATTGGCTTGCGCAAACTTAGGACAGCTGGTTCCTCAGATCGTCTTGGTCGAATTCCACAATCTTCCCAGGAGCGTTGAAATCGCTGTAACGGACCCAGGTTGGCCGCACCCGAAAGTAGGTGATGCCCGGCCACGATTGGCGCTGGGGTCCGTCGGAATAGGCAGCAAAATAGACCTGCTTCAGACGGTCGAGTTCCTGGCCTTTCGGTTCATCCGCAATTCCCTCGTATTGAACCGTAATTTCCTTGTCCCATCCGATCACGAAGGAAATATTCGGATTGCGGTGCAGGTTGAGGCACTTGCGCGTGTTATCGAGCGTATCAAAAACCAGTTCCAGCCTGTCGGTAACCGCGATGCCGACAACCGCAGATTCCGGCGCGCCAGTTTCCGACACCGTCGCAAGTACACCAAGTTTATGCTGCCGAAGAAATGCCAGAAGATCATTGCGCGTCATCAAGCACGCCCCGGGGATCTTTAACGGCCGTGGCCGAAGAGCTTCAGGAACTGATCGCGCGGCGCAGGTTCGACGCCCACAAGCGAGAGGTTGTCATTGACGTGCGCGACGCGGCTCATGCCGACCAGCGCGGTCGTGATTCCAGGCACGGAGCGCACGAATTGCAGCGCGCGTTCTGCATCGGTCTTCAGTCCGAGAACCTGATCGACGTAAGAGGGCAAATTGCGCGTGAGCTGCCCTTGCAGCAACGCGGCGCTGGCGACGAGCGTAATGCCCAGCGGTCGCGCCGCCTGCACCATCGCCAGCGTTTTACCCTGCACGGTTTGATTCGCTTTGGTGAGGCCCTCGGGCATCGCAAGGTTCAATGGCAGCTGAACGAAACGGAAGTGGTGCGCGGTTCCGCCGATTTCGCGCGCGATCGTAACCATCGATTCGAGCGACAAATAGCCGGGCGAACGCGGCTCCTCGCGAAACGCATTCCAGGTGGCCAAGCCGTAGGCGCCGATTTTTCCTTCCACGACGGCGCGTTCCAGGAACTCAAAGGCAGCGCGGATGCGGCGCCCGAATTCGACGGGGGAAATTTCACCGAGCTGCGTTTCGGGATTGTGCACGTAGAAGACGTCGATGCACTCGATACCCAGATTGAGGCGGCTCCGCTCGATCTGGTCGTCCAGATACGAAGGAGACATACAGTGGCAACCGGCGGCGATGTCCTCGGCGCGCATGGTGCCCGGTTCGAGATACTCGTGAAGAAAATATTCGTTGACGTCCTCGGGCATATCGCCATCGGGCGTCAGGAAGCCCGCCTTGGTGCAGATGACGAATTCTTCGCGCGAAAATCCGTGCGCGACAAGCGACCGAAGCGCCGCACCGACAGACCGTTCGCTGCGCTGCAGGCGATAGTTGATCGCCGTATCGATCAAATTGATGCCGCCGGAGGCCGCGACGACGACGGCATCCCGGTAAGCACGGTCTGCTGGCGCGTCCGGTTCGCCCAGATAAGTGCCGATCCCGATCGAAGACACCGTGAGGCCGCCGGCCGCTTCGCGGAAATGGCCCTGGGCCGCCCGTTTTGCGAAGCGCGCGGCGTACCGCTTGGTCGCCGCCGACGTGGCGCTGCCGTTCAACCGGCCGCCTTGATCTCGTGCGGGATATGACAATCGAACGCTCCAGCCTCGCGTTTGTTTTGACCGATCAGCTGCAAACGCGGCGGGAAGTATAGCAGCCCGGCATCAGGAAATGGTCGGCGCTTCGCTGACGCTTGAGGCATTCAGCTCTTGTGCAGGTTCACCGGCCGCCATCCCTTGCGCAAGAATCAATCGCCGCGCCTCGACGCGAATCTTGGGCAAATGCCGCGCAAAAATCGCTCCCCCCAGAATCGCAATCGCACCGCCAAGTGCGACGGTTCCGGGAGCGGTGATGCGATCGGCCAAGGCCCCCGCGATGAGCGCGCCGACCGGCGCAACCCCCATAAAAACCATCGAGTAGACGGCCATGGTTCGGCCGCGCAACTGGTCCGGCACCATGGCCTGAATCAACGTGTTTGAAGAAGCCATCTGCACCATCATGAAGAATCCCACGGGCACAAGCAGCGCAACCGAAAGCATGTACCAGCGCGAAAGCGCAAACAGAATCAGCGACGCTCCGAAGCCGCAGCAGGCGACAAATATCCATCGCCCGAGTCCCTGCACTTTCGTGCGCGAGGCGAGCAACAGCGCACCGCAGAGGGCGCCGATTCCCGTGGCACCCATCAGCACGCCGAGCGTATCGGCGTTGCCATGCAAAACCTGGCTCGCGAAGATCGGCATCAGCACGGTGTAAGGCATACCGACGATACTCACCAGACCAAGCAGCATCAGGATCGCCCGGATCGGTGCCGTATTACGAACGAAGCGAAAGCCTTCGGCGATGTGCTCCCAGGGTGAAGTGGCTTGTTGCTTGGCCAGATTTTTTGGCTCGATTTTCATCATCAGCAAGCCGGCGATCACGGCGATGTAGCTCACCGCGTTGGCGAAAAAACACCAGCCCTCGCCGATCTTGGCGACAAGAATTCCGGCGATCGAAGGTCCAATGACGCGCGCGCCGTTAAACATGGACGAGTTGAGCGCGATTGCGTTCATCAGATCCTCGCGGCCCACCATATCCACAAGAAATGCCTGACGCGCAGGAATATCAAACGCGTTCACCGAGCCCAGCAGCGCAGCAAGCGTGATCACGTCCACAACTGTGACGCGATTTGTAAGTGTGAGAAACGCGAGGATCGAGGCGAGCACCATCGACGTCGCTTGCGTCGCCACGACGACGCTTCGCCGGTTCAGCCGGTCAGCAACGACTCCACCGATCGGTGCAAGAAGAAAAACCGGAATCTGTCCCGCGAACGAGGCAATTCCGAGCAGCAGCGGCGAATGGGTGAGGCGATACACGAGCCACGCTTCGGCGACCGTGTCCATCCAGGTGCCAATCAGCGAAATCAGCTGGCCGCCGAAGAATAGCTGGAAATTGGGATGGCGGAGCGAGCGAACCATGTCCTGCATGCGCGAGCGATGCTCGGCCGCGGAGTCCGAGTTCGCGCGAGTTGTGCCCGCCACTGCCATACACCTGATTGTACGACGATCTTGCGGGCGTCCCGGATTCGAACTCCCGGCCCTGTGACGAGCCAGTTTGGCCTGCCTACGGTTCGGGCGGGGGCGCGGCGTCCTGCGCCGGTGCCGGCGGTGTAAGAATCCGCGCGCAGGCGCGAAGAATGCGGCGATACGGCCAGTCGCCATCGCGGAAAAGGATTTCTCCTCCGCGCGGTTTGGAATAAAACCAGCGCGCGATGAGCGAGAGATGTTCGGTGAGTTCGGCCGACGCAGCGTTCAGCCCATACGTTTCGCGAAGACTTTCTGGCGCGCCGCCTGGCGCCGACCGCGGCGACGACGGCAGCGCTTCACGCAAATTCGCTTCGACCGAGCGCGGCTCGGAAAGATCGCCGAAATGGAGGTGAATCGGTTCGCCGAGAACGCCGCCAACAACGGGAAAGACCATCACGGATTTTTCGCCCGCACCGCGCTGCAAAATCACCGCGTCAAGCTTGTCGATGCGGCGCGTCACATCCGGCAGGCCGCGCAAAGCCGCTTTCACTTTTTCAATCCGCTTGTGAAGCCCGGCGGCGCGCTCGAAATCGAGCGATTCGCTGGCGCCTTCTCGTTCGCGCTCGAGCGGATCGAGCAGCGCAGCGCCGGCCGAATCGAGCATGGCCAGAAGCGATCCGACGTCCGCTTCGTATTCTTCCTTCGTGCAACCCGCAAAGCACGGCGCCATGCACATTTTCATTTCCGAATAGACGCACCCGGGAAAAGACGGATCGCGGCGAATCTTGATCTGGCACCGGCGGATTTTGAAAAGGTCGAGAAAGCCTTCGTTGAAGGCGTCGGCGGCGCGGCGAGAGGGAAACGGGCCGAAGTAAAAGCCCTGGTCTGCTCGGATGCGGCGCGTGACATAGCAGCGCGGGTAGCTGTTGCGCAGATTCACTTTGAGCAGCGCCGTGGGGCGAAGACGTGCGCGGTCCTTGTATTTCTGAGGGAAAAGAGCACGGGCGTGCTGATAGAAAGCGAAGGTGCGTTCGAATTTCGAACCGGTAGTCCGATAACTGACGCTGTTTGCCGCCTGGCGCAGATTAAGCCGCTTCGACCCGGGTTCTGGCTCTTTCAGAAGGCGCTCGGCGGCTCGGCGAATGTCCGCCGTTTGCGCCAGATAAGGCTCCGCACCCGCGCTCTTCATTTCGAGCAGAATCACACCCGGCTGTTGCGGGAGCGAATCGAGGAATTCGGCGTCGCCCGACACGTCGAATGCGCGTTTCTCTTCAAAGGCCAGCACATCGGAAGAATACAACGCCGGCAAACGCGCGAGAAGCATGTGGCCCGCTTACTGCATGGGGCGCTCGTGAATGATCATCCAGGACGTGCCGAAGCGGTCGCGCAGCATGCTGAAGCGATGGGCGAAAAATGTTTCCTGCAGCGGCATGAAAATTTCGCCGCCTTCCGCCAGCAGAGCGTGGACGCGTTCGGCTTCGGGGATGTTGTCGAGGCTCAGCGAAAGATACGCGCTGCGCATCGGCTGATAACGGCCGGGGGGCATGTCTGCGCCCATCAGGCGTGTGCCGCCGATGTCAATCTGCGCGTGCAAGATGGCATTTTTCATTTCCGGCCCAAGGCCGGTTGGTTCAGGCGATTCGCCGTGGCGCATCATCATCGTGATTTTTCCGCCCAGGTGTTTTTCGTAAAAGCGAAACGCCTCTTCGCAATTGCCGCCGTAATTCAGATAGGTGTGAATTTTCATCGCTAGTCGCTCGCTTTCGCTATGGAATGCTGGGAGCCGGGGGGAGTCTGGTATTCGTCGTGCCGGCGGACGAAATCCATCACGGTCTTTTCGTTGCGGCCCTTCGGCGCGCGGTTCAGGAGCATCAGAGTACCAACCAGTTCTTCGACCTCCCTGCGTGTAGGTCGAGTAGGTGTGAAGACATAGCCCGTCTCGTCCTTCTAGAACGCGCTCAGCCCCGGCAAATCCGAGCAATCGAAGCTTCGCGGGATGGGCATTGCCGCGAAATTATAGAAGATCGTCCGGCTGTCGAGTTCCTCTTTCCTGAACGAGAGGTGAAAATCGTGGTTAAAGTCGTTGCCGTCCGCCGACACCCACGCAAAACGCCAGCCCATGCGCGATTTGTACGCTTCGATTTCGGCGAGGGGAGCGCGCGCAACAACGGGCAGCGTCACGTCGTGGTGTTCCAGGCGCGCCAGGGCGGCGGCGAAATGATCGCTCAGGAATGAGCAGGATTTGCAAACCGCGCCCGGACCCATCATGAATCAACCAGAAGCTGGCTGCGACCCGCGAACAGATCGGCCAGAGATTTCCGGCCGCCAGGCGTCTCGAACATGTAGTTCTTCTCGATTTTCACCCACGGCAGCGCGCGGCGTTCGGCGTTGAGTTCGTCGCGTATACGGGTAAATTCCTTCTCCTTGGTGAGCAAGGCCCGGCGTGCTTCAAGCCAAGGCTTGGGGGATACGACCGGATGGTCTGCCATGCATGCTCCCCTATTGCCGTCTGCGCAAATGCCGAACGGCGCGGCGCGCGATTTCACAGCGCGCTTCGAGCACGTTGAAACGCTGGGTGCCGATAGCGATTGTTTCCTGCGGATGCAACGAGCCGAGCGTTGTGGGATAGATCGAAACGCGCGCAAGGTAATAACCCAGGATTTGCTCGGCTTGGCGCTCGAGTTGTTGCAGGTCGGCGAGGCTGCATCCAGCCGGCACGTTCGGCGTGGGGGTGAGCAGCCGTTGACGAAGATCGTCGGTCGTTCGTCCCCAGAGCGCAAGGCCAAGCGTAATCAGCCGCCCCGCAGTTTGCATGTCCGGGCGCTGGTAGCGGCCCCACGGCAGCAGCGAATCGAACTCCTGCTCGTCCATCGAAATTCTCCTATCGATTTTTCAGAAGCTGGCCCGCGATCACCAACCGCTGAATCTCGCTGGTGCCTTCGTAGATTTCGGTGATTCGTGCGTCGCGGTAGGCGCGTTCAACGGGGTACTCGCGGCTATAACCGTTGCCGCCGTGAATTTGAATCGCCTTGTGCGCCACGCGCGTGGCCATTTCGCTGGCAAAAAGTTTTGCGGACGCTGCTTCGATGGTGACCCGCGCGCCAGTATCAAATTTCCATGCGGCGCGCCAGGCGAGCAATCGCGCGGCTTCGATTTCCGTGGCCATGTCGGCCAGCATGAACTGGATCGCCTGAAAATCCGAGATCGGATGCCCGAAAGCCTGGCGCTGCTTGGCATATGCGAGTGCCGCTTCGAAAGCGCCTTGCGCGATACCGATCGCTTGCGAGGCGATGCCGATCCGCCCGCCATCGAGCGTAGAGAGCGCCACCTTGTAGCCCTCGCCTTCGTTGCCGAGTCGATTGTCGACGGGCACTTCGCAGCCGCTGAAGACAAGCTCGCAACAAGCCGTTGCGTGAATACCGAGTTTCTTTTCTTCCTTGCCGACGGAAAATCCCGGTGTGCCACGTTCAACGATCAGTGCGGTAATTCCCTTTTCGCCCAGCTCAGGCTTGGTGTTGACGTAAACCAGCGCCGCGTCCGCCACGCCGCCGCTGGTGATCCACGCTTTTGTGCCGTCAACTACGTACCGGTCGCCCTTGAGGACAGCTTTTGTCTTAAGCGCGGCTGCGTTCGAACCGGCCTGGGGCTCGGTCAGCGCGAAGCAGCCGATTTTTTCGCCGCGTGCAAACGGCAGAACGAATTGTTGCTTTTGCCGGCGAGTGCCGAAACGCAGGATCGGATCGCAAAACAGCGAGTTCTGCACCGAAAGAATCACGGCCGTTGAAGCGCAGGCGCGCGCGATTTCTGCGATCGCGATCGAGTAGCTCAGATGGTCCATGCCCGCGCCGCCGAAATCCTGCGGAATCGCAATGCCGAGCAGCCCGAGTTCGGCTGCTTTGCAGAGAATTTCTCGCGGATAACGGCCGGTCTCGTCGAGTTCTTTGGCATGCGGTTTTACTTCCGCCTCCGCAAACTCGCGAACGCTGCTTTGTAACAGTTCGTGTTCCGGACTGAGATCGAGGTTCACGCGATGCTCCGGGTAGGGCTGGGGCGCGCTTCGCCATGATTCTACGCGCTCGGCCGAGCAAAGGCATCCGGCCGGTTCACTCCGCCCGCTTTGGCGACGAATTTGCGCGCTCTCCGGCGTTGATATAGCCTAGCGCCACGTGGACACCACCAAACATGGCCTGAAACAGTCTCTCCGGCTCAGGGACCTGGTCTCGATTCAAATCGTGGTCATCGTGTGGCTCGGTTGGACCGGATTTGCCGCAAAGCAAGGCGCCACGCAGATGGTGCTCTGGCTTGTGGCGATTCTGCTCTTCTATCTGCCGCTCGCCGCCGTCGTAATGAAGCTGAGCCGCGCGCTGCCGATCGAAGGTGGCATCTATCAGTGGATCAAAGAGGGTGTCTCGCCGTTCGCCGGTTATATGGCCGCGTGGAATCTGGGAATTTACTCGATCAACGCGTTCGCTCCGATCGGGTCGATCCTGGTCGAAGGATTCGCGCGCGCGGCCGGTCCGCGCGGTGACTGGATGCTGAAAAGCCACACGCTCGCGCTGGCAGTGACCGCGGCGGCTTGCCTGGTGGCCTATTACTTCAACGTCCACGGACTGCAACTTGCGAAGTGGTGGAGCAACGCAGGATCGTTCTGCACGATCGCGACGTTCATTGCGATGGCTTGCCTGCTGGTGAAAGCCTTCGTCATCAAGGCGCCTTTGTTGCACAACTCCTTCTCGCTCGCGTGGCCCACGTTTTCGATTCTTACGCTCAGCATATTCGCCAAGGTGGCCGTCGGAGCACTATCGGGCTTCGATAATGCTGCGGTTTTCGCCGAAGAGTGCAAAAACGCGGAAAACGACGTGGCGCGCTCGGTCATGATTGCGGCTCCATTGATCGCTCTGATGTATGTGCTGGGCACGAGCACGGTGCTCACCTACGTAAAGCCGGCGGATGTCGATGTGTCCGCGGCTGTCGGACAGGTGATGCAGGTCGGGTTGGGTGGTTCCGCGCTGAGCAACGTTCTGGCGGTTGCCGTCGTTGGTGCTTTCAACATCGCCTTCGTTGCGGCGATGGTGATCACGATCGGAGTTGTCGCCCGGCTGCCGATGGTCGCCGGATGGGACGGGTTACTGCCTGCCTGGTGGAGCGCGTTGCATCCGAAATTCCGTGTGCCGTCGAAAGCAATCGGAGCGGTCGCAGGGAGCGTGTTCGTTCTAGGCGTACTCACATTGCTCGGCGCGGACAACCAGGAAGCGGTGCAGGTAGGCGCAAGCGCAGGAGTCGGCTCGCTCAGCGTGATGTACATGTTGCTGTTTTCCGTGGTGCTGTTTGGATTTCGCTCGCGGCCATGGCGTCCCGGTGCGGGAATCCGGCTCGGCGGGCTGGCGGGGTTCTCGGTCGCGTTGCTCGCCCTGTTTTTTCAGGCCGTCCCTGTCGGAGACGTGGCCAACACCAGAATCTACGCGCTCAAGGTCGTCACCGTAATGCTCGTCACCAACGCCCTTGGCGCCTACCTCTATTGGCTCGGCGCACGGAGGCAAGCTTCGGTTGCACCGGCGAGCGCTGACGCGCCGACCGCCGACTAAAAGGGTTTCGTCAGCGCCAATTTGTCCGTTCTTGATCCCCTGGACCGGCTTCGGTTCGCGTTTCGAGATTCTTGCCGGGCGCTATAATTCCTCGAGCCCTCGAAAAAGTCCGCGAAGGAGAATTGCAATGGAATCTCGCCTCAATCCGTTTAAAGCGGCGCCCAAGGCCTACGAGGCAATGGCCGCTCTTCAGGCGTATGTGAACGCCTGCGGCCTGGAAGGGCCGCTGATGGAACTGGTAAAGATCCGCGCATCACAGATCAACGGCTGCGCTTATTGCATCGATATGCACACGAAAGATGCGCGGGCCGCCGGTGAAAGCGAACAGCGCCTTTATATGCTGGACGCCTGGCGCGAATCGCCGTTTTATTCTGACCGCGAACGCGCCGCGCTCGAATGGACCGAATCGCTTACCAAACTTGTCGAAGGCCATGTGGAGGACGCGGTCTATAAAGCCGTGAAGCCCCATTTTTCAGACCAGGAGCTCGCCAACCTCTCGCTCGCCGTTTGCTCGATCAATTCCTGGAACCGCCTTTGCGTCGCCTTTCGCGCCGAACCGGGCCACTATCACCCGGGCAAAGCGCGCGTCGAGACCAACGCATAGCGTTTATGGCTGCGTGCCGTAGCCCGGCGCAGGCTTCCGCGCGAATTGTTCGGACCAGCGAATCTTCGCGGTCACCTGCATAACGACGAAGAGCGTCAGGATTGCGCCGGTGGCGATGGCCAGTCCGGTGAATCCCTCGAAAAAGAACGCATAAGAAAACAGGACCAGGTAAACCAGCTGTGCGAGGCCTGCCTCAAGAGCGGCAAAGCGCATTCCGGCCACGACGCCGAGATAGGAGATCACCAGGAACACCGAGACAGCCGAGCAAATGAGAAACGCGA
>Ga0210401_10003479_pt1 | contig 16828 bp, 12 predicted proteins | sample IncBWH32MmetaG_FD_150866 | JGI IMG/M metagenome (GOLD analysis project Ga0210401, IMG submission 150866) | Forest soil microbial communities from Barre Woods Harvard Forest LTER site, Petersham, Massachusetts, United States - Inc-BW-H-32-M | ecosystem: Environmental > Terrestrial > Soil >... | reverse complement strand
CATTTTTATTTCATCATGGAAGGACAAGGCACCGTGGAATCGGAAGAGGGCGCCCGCGACGTGGGTCCGGGCGATATGATTTTCATCCCCCAGGAGAGAAAGACATGACGCGGGCTTCTAACGCTTATCAACCATGATTGCGCCGCCCTTGATCACTACCTTGGCATTCAAGAAATTCCAATAACCATCCAGCGGATTACCGTCAAGAATGACAATATCGGCCAGCTTTCCCGCCTCTAGCGTGCCGAGTTGATCGCTCATCTCAATGAAGGATGCCGTGTTCGGCCCCATCAGCTTGACGATGTCTTGCATTGAGAACATCAAGTTGAGGGACTTCAACTCATGTTCCAAGCCGGCCTTTGCAAGATAGTCGGTATCTGTGCCGTAGCCATAGATGATTCCTGCATCCCACGACGTACGCGCATTCACAACTTTGTAGCCGGCTTCCTGCCCTCGACCGTCCCCCTGGAGGATCCCCTCCGGCCAAGGCTTGCCGTCCCGGAATCGAGGCAAGTTGTCATTAGCAAACACGCCAAAGACTGGCACTCCGAAGCCGATCGTCGACAATTGTTTCACACCGGCGGCGGCGACCTTCTTGGCGTCCTCAAAGCTCAGCCAGCCGAAATGAGGAGTATGGACGAGTTTGGGCGTGCCGGCTTCGACCGCGGCCATCATCGCCTGCGGGCTAACTGCGTGAACCATCACCCAGACGCCTGATTTTTTTGCCTCATCGTTAATCGCGCTGAGATTTTCGAGTTCCTTGGCGGTTGGTGGCTTGGGGCTGATTATTTCCTCCCCAATAAACTTGATTCCAAGTCCTGCAAGCCGCCGCAATTCTGCACGGGCCTGCTCGGGTGTCGAGTTACTGAGATTGACCATTCCGGACGGGATAACGCGAGGCCCTTTGATTACTCCGGTCTCAATATCTTGCCGAAGTTGAATGTTTCCTTCCGCAGGCCCTCCACCCGACAGCACAGTTGTGTAACCAGCATCAATGAGTTCCTGCATGCGGTCTTTCTCGGCTGGTCCAGCGTTGATGTGGCGGTGGGCATCGATGAACCCCGGCATCGCAGTCATGCCTCGCACGTCAATGGTCTGCACTCCGGAAAAATGTGCCTCGGCAGCCGACACAGTGACTAACTTTCCGCCTCGAATGACAATCGAACCCTTGGGGATTACGTCGCCGTTACCAACTATAATTCGAGCGTTCGTAATCACGAGGTCCTGAGCCGCGAGACGTTCGGAGTTTCCCAGGTTCCAGAAAACGAACAGCAAACCAATTGTGAGTGCCCTCTTCATAAGCCCTCCCCTATTCATCGGCGCCATACAGTCAGAATTGGCCGGAATTTCCGAGTTTGTCCAGGTTGCGCATCGTACTCCACCTGACCTGCCCCAAACAAATGCGAAACGGTCCATGCGGCGGAGCGAATATTGATGGTGCTTGCGTAGTTGTCGAAAAGCCTTGCATTTGGAGGGCTGTATACGAAAGGGCGAATGCCGGCGATGAGATCGACCGTCTGAAGACTTACATTCCGCCCCCTGACCGCAGATTGCAAGGAACCAGTTCGTGTATCAATTACTTCCTGAATCGCGACGCCCGCCCTGTCGTTTCCGGATCATTAACGCGGGTGTTCGGGACGAAGTCCGCAGCCCTGGTCAAATTAGAGCTGCCAGCCCAAACCACTCCGGCTGAGAAATTAGACGTTAATCCATTGAAAATTCAAACCGACCTCAAGCGAAGATGAAGTCGACTTTTGATTACCAAACGCCATAACATTTCGCTAAGTGTTGCGGATAATGAGTCCTACCGTATGAGCGGAAAGCCACGGAAGAAATCCCTCTTAAATGAGTCCCACAGGCATCTCTGAGGCGGAAACGCATGCAGATGAAATTTGTCTAGGTAGCCCACAAAGAATGTATTTGACTTTCACGCGGGCGCGGCTTCATTCTCCCGCCCAATACGCGATTTTCTGGTATATGTCTGGATAAATTCGATGCGAAAAGCGAAAGCGTCATTGCTTTCGAGTCAGCATCGCCGAGAGCGCTTGGAGAATATGGACAATTCGGTTTCTCGTTCGATGAGACCGGCGATTCGTGTGCCTAATGTTTTGCCGGATCCTTGCGGGAAGTTCATCCAACAGATCGCCCTGCAAATGCGGCAATTCTCAATCAACAGAGCATTCCCAATCCCCATTTGTACGCCAAAGTTGCCTGCTGTCGAATCCTGTGCCACGCAAAATTATGTAACGAAACACCTAGGAGCGCTCATGAATAGCCTCTCAAATGGTTCGCATAGACCGATGGTGTTGACTGCCCAACGCATGCTGGTGTCGCTGGCTGTATGTATGGCGTTGTTGCTGATCTGCCTGCCTGCTTCCGCGCAACTCAACCTGGGACGTATTTGGGGGAACATTGCGGACCAAAGCGGCGGAGTGATCGCCGGCGCCACCGTGACGGTTCTGGACGTACCCAGAGGCTCCACGCGAACCTTGACCACGGACAGCGCCGGAGTGTTCTCCGCGTCCAGTCTCGTTCCCAGCACCTACACGGTCCGCGCCGAGTACAAAGGCTTCAAAACCTTAGAACGCCAAAACGTTGAAGTCGGTGTCGGCCAGGAGATCCGCCTCGACCTTACTTTGCAACCGGGGGACCAATCTCAGACAGTCACCGTAACCGAATTGATCCCAATCATTGATACGACCAACGCCGTGCTTTCCTCCACCTTGCAGACAGAGACCATCTCCGAGCTTCCCATCAACGGACGACTATTTACAAAACTGCTGGACTACCAGCGGGCGGAAATTCGCCGAACTACGAAACCAACGGTGCCGGTGGCCAGGGTAATTACTATTTGCTTGATGGCGTGGAAAACAGCAACATATTCGTTAACTCCGGACCTCTTATCGGCGCGGCCACTAGCACCGACGAACTGACGATCCTGCCCCAGGATGCCATTCAGGAAGTCAACGTAATGACCAATCCCCCCGCGGAATTTGGGTGGTTTCAGGGCGCCGTGGTCAATGTCGGTCTGAAATCGGGGACGAACAATATCCATGGCACCGCGTATGGATTCGGCCGCAATAACCATTTGGATGCGTACGACCCTTACTTGAACGGCGCGCCAAAGCAGGACGATAATTTCGAGCAGTTCGGCGGGTCTTTTGGCGGGCCGATCAAGAAGGATAAGCTGTTTTACTTCGGCGCCTTCGACGGAATGCGCTACACAGTTGGAACCGCTTCCACTGCAACCGTGCCGACCGTGAATGGCGGAGCTGTGGATGCTCCCACCAACAGCGTACCCCTTCAAATCCAGGACATGATTAACAACCATGGCGTTTCGCCGAGTCAATTGAGTCTCAGCCTGTCTGACTGCACCGTGTCCGGCTCGGCGCCCAACGCAGTAGCCACTTGCGGGACGAAGGGCGTTTTCAGGAACGACTCACTCATTACGAAGGGTCTCGGCGTGCCGGGGGATTCCTTCGGCCATTCAAACAACGGGTTCGGAAAGATTGACTATCACCCCAACAACACAAGCTCAATCAATGGCGAGTATTTCTTGGGCCAGGCAGTTACCACCACGCCGAATGTCGGCGCACCGTCGTTCTGGGACAATTTGAACGTGAGCCGCACTCAAATGATGCGCGCGGTGTGGACCTATGCGCCGAATTCCAACTGGGTGAACGACGTCCGGTTCGGCTACAACCGGTACAACCTGGCGGATGGCAACGCGGAATGCGTCAACGGGAACTATTCGACAGGGAACGTCGGCCAGCCGGATTATAAGTCGCTTGGTTTCGTTTCCGGGGCGAATCCTCCGTCCCCATTCTGCGGATTTCCGGCTGTGAATTTTAACAGTTCAGGATATCCCAGCTGGGGCGCGCTGTCTTTCTTCATCAGCGACCAGGGCGTGTTCCAGGCTACTTACACGGCATACGACAACGTTTCTTATACGCATGGCAAGCACAATTTGAAGTTCGGCTTCGAATTCCATCACAGCAGGTTCCGGGGAATTGGCGCTCCAGGTTATCTTGATGGCGTGCTCAATTTTGATGGAGGCAACGCGTTTGCCGGTTCAACGGATCTTCAGGATTTCCTTGCTGGAAAACTCGGCGCAAACAACCAAATCCTGGTGAACCCCCAGCAAGAACTTACTACTCTTGGCTTTAATCGGGAAGCACTCTATTTTTCAGACAATTTCAGGCTGAATTCGAGAGTGACCGTGAACCTGGGCCTGCGCTACGAATTGGAGCCGGCGATTCTGGTGGACAATAACAGCGCGGGCAACTTCGATGCGTTTTCGCCAACGGGCATGGTGCAGCAGAACGGCATCCCGCTATATAAGGCCGATCACAAAGCTTTTGCCCCCCGGGCGGGCCTCGCCTGGGATATCACGGGCAAGGGAACCACGGTGTTTCGGGCAGGCTTCGGCATGAGTTACGATACCCCCCAGGTGGACGACTTGATCGCGCAGGGTTTCGGCGCGGGCCTCAACTCCATACCTACAGGGTTTAACCTCTATAATGACAGTGGCTTGGTGTTTGCCGCCTCCCAAAACCCGCAGGCCGTTAAGACAGCCGTGATTTCCATCCCGGGTGCGACTTTGAGCTGGGCACCCAACGTCCCGGTATTCCCAGCGAATCTGAATGGTGACTTGGCATGCGGCACCGGCAACCCCGCGATCGTTCTGTCGGATGGTGCCGTGCCTGGACCGTGCACTTTGAAGGCGAGAGGCACCGTTGTCCAGCTCCCAAATGGCCAACTGGCGATGGACACGTCTCAGAGGCGGTCTCCGATGTACACCTGGACGGTGGGCGTCCAACACGCCTTTGGATCTAGCACTTCACTGACGGTAAACTACGTGGGCACTCACACGTCCGATCTGTCAAGCGAGATCAACGTCAATCAGGCAGCACCAGGAGCTGCAGGGACGGGCCTTGGTGGCGCCATAGGAAGCGTGACCGGACCTCTTCAGCAGCGGCAGCCGTATTACAGCCAGTTCCCCTGGTTCAACGGAATCTTTGTATATGGTCCGGCGGGGTTTTCCAACTACAATGCCCTGCAAGTGACCTTCGTACAACGAAGTTTCCATGGCCTGACGCTGAATGCAAGCTATACGTTCTCGAGGGACCTCGCCACTCCGAAAGGCGGCAATAACCCCTACATAACAGACAGTCAGTGCGTACGGTGCGACTATGGGCTTATGACACCCGCGCAGGACCTGGGCATTACATTGCTTTACGCCCTTCCAGGGAAGAAGTCGCCGGCCCAGATGCTTGAGGGATGGCAGATTTCAAGCACCATCAACGTGCAAAGTGGGCAGCCCTTCAACGGCGTTGATGGCAGTAGCGACTTCGCTGGGGTCGGCGGTGGGAGAGGGCTTTTCGGCGGCGCAAGCGAACCGTGGACTCTTGTCGGAAAAGGAACAAATTTCAAGGACATTGGAAAACTTGCGGGGGCTCCCTGCTACGGGTTTAGCGCTTTTGCGTTTGCAGGCTGCGGAAGTACCATCCCGCAAGCTTGCATAACGGCGGCCAACGCGGAGCCGGTGAACGCCGCCATGAATGCGCTAAGTCCGGGATCCTCGAGCGGACTTACCTCCCTCATGTCAACTGGATGCTATATGTCCGCTGACGGAAAGTCGGTGATCATTCCGCCAGCACAAGGAACATTCGGCAACATGGCGCCGGGTGCGCTTATCGGCCCAGCATTCCATGAATGGGATTTGTCGCTCCGGAAGACGTGGAAGATCCATGAGCAGTTTTCCATGGAAGGCAGCATCTCGGCCTTCAATGTCATCAATAGCAGGAGTTATTCTCAAGGGTTTACATTTAACTTCGTGAACCTCCCGTTTCTGTTCGCCACGTCAAGCGGGCAGCCAAATGACGGCAACCCGGTCAACGGGACCGGCGGAGCTCGGCAGGTCCTTTTGGGCTTGAAAATGTCATTCTAGGACAGCGGTCGTTAGGACGGCATTTTTTATTTTCTCCTTCCGCGCGGAAAAGCGACTCGCGCGGAAGGATGCACGGGCGATGCGGTCCATTTTCTCTGCAGGATGCCGAGCAATTAACTCCGAGAATCCATCTCGGTCCCAGGCAGTCCTTGCCGCGGTTGGAGCCGCAACCCCGGCCAGGCGTGCAGGGGGCCATGAAATTAGGTATAAACGGTTGTAAGAGAGTGAAACCAAATGAGACCTGTACTTTTTGTTCGTTTATCTGTTTTCGTGGTTCTGATCCTGTTCATCTGGATGTCGCCAATCACATCCGTATCAACAACGACCGTCGCGCAGCAGCAAGAGGCACAGCAACAAGGGCCGCTGCAAGTGGGGGCGGCGCAAGCGCCACAGGGACAGCAAGCCTCGCAGGTGGGACTCGCAGGCGGCTTCGGAAGACCGACGCCGACATTCAAGGGCCCGCCGGCAGGAATGGAGGCATTGCCGGGCGATTTGTTCTCGTCGAAAAACTTCTATCAGGATCGCAAACTTTGGTCGGACCAGCGCTATTTCCGGTGCAATACACCCCGCCAGCTAACGGATATCTGGACCTCAGGCCGCATTCGTTTTGGTGAGGGAAAACCGCCAACATCGGCTGCATGGGGCGATTGCAGCTGGGATTATCCGCGAGAAAAGATTGTGAGCCCTTACCCCTACAAGACGGCAAAGGAGCACTACGAGGCCTTGTTGCAGGCAGCGAAGGCCAAGGGAGGCCCCACCGTCTATACGAAGGCAACGACGCCGGACTGGGATGGATACTACCAGCGGGACCAACGGGCGGATCATGGTGCAGAATGGATTTGGGGAACGGTCAACCAAGTCTCCACAATATTATCTTTACTTACTCCGGAATATCAAAAGCGCATGGTTCAGATGAACTATCACGAGGCGGTAGACAATGCCCCTCAATGGGAAGCTTCCTTCTGTTATCCGGAAGGATTCCTGCGCTGGTGGGCGCAGGCCTCGCAAGGTGGAAATTTTCAACTCACGATGACCCCGTGGAATATCCAATTCCTTTCCGGCATCGCAGCCAACTTCCTGCGTCAGGTCTTGATCGGAAAGGAGCATGTGCAAAAAGTCCCGCAGTGGTACGGGGAGACAGTTGGATTCTGGGATGGAACCACTCTGGTCACCTGGACGGCGAATGTTCAAGCTTGGACCCTGTCACATTCCATGTTCGAATTTAGCGACAAAATCGAGACGGTCGAAACCTACAAACCCGCATACGACGCAAGCGGCAAGTTCGTGGGACTCGATCACGAGGCCGTGTTTTATGATCCCGAAGCGTTTGTCCAACCGCTGCATGCTACCTATCGTTTTGTTCGGCTAGCGACCTCGGACGATCCGAACCGGCGATTTACCTACATCGAGTGTTTGAGCAATCTGCGCAATACGAATGGCAGGCCGACTCAACTTACAAGCGCCGACCCTCGATACATCGACTACTATGGCCGGCCGTGGGCTCAAAACTGGGAAAAGTATTTCGAAGTAGGCTGGGATAAGCCGCAGGATGCATTGCCCCAGGAAATACTCGATATTTTCAAGTAAATGAGGAAAGACTTTAGCGGCGGCAATCGCAAGTTCGCACGAAAGCTCGCAGCTGCCATTTGAACGGAGAACACGACTATGAAAAAACTACAAACCAGAGAATGGATGATTCCAGGACTCATTGCGCTTATATGCCTGGGCCTATACGCCATACCGGTTTCATCACACCACTCGTTCGCCATGTACGATCAGACCAAGGTCATGGTGTTGACCGGCGTGTCCCACCAGTTCGTCGCGCAGGCAAACCACGCCGAACTCCACTTCTATTTGATCGGGCCCGACGGCAAACTTACCAAGGACAAAGACGGGAAAATGGTCGATTGGGGAGTCGAGATGGCAGGAGCCGCGGCCATGGCACAGCAAGGCATTACCGCGGCCACATTCCCCGTTGGTACGATATTCAGCGTCAAGATGAATCCTCTCCGGGACGGCAGCCCTTTTGGTTCTCGAGTTGCCGCCAGCGCCATTGCCAAATGTCCCTGGAAAACACCGCCCGATCCCGGAAAGACCTGCGACACTGTGAAGGGTAGCGAGATTCTCGGTGGAACCACGTTCTAAATGCTGTAGGTGCATGAATCGGGTTTGCCGGGACACAGAAGTGTGTGAAGCCGGCAAGATAATCCTGGAAACACGATTCAAGGAAGTCTGACTTGAAACAATTTGCCAAGTGGCTGTCCACGACCTTTCTAAGCGTCCTCATACAGAAACATAACAGTTGGGTTATTCCAACCGTTCAATCCATTCACATTGTTGGTATAGGTGTGGTAGTGGGATCCGTGTTCATGATCGATCTCCGCGTCCTGGGATGGGCCTCGATGGATCAAACACTGCGGCAAACCACAAGCCGGTTTGGTCCCTGGTTGACAGGCGCGTTGTGTGTGCTGCTGACGACGGGCGTCTTGATGGTAATCGGGGAGCCCGTGCGTGAACTTGTGACCTTTTCGTTTTGGCTAAAAATGTCTCTTGTGGCCGTTGGGACTTTGATTGCATCCATTTTTCAAATCACGCTCCGGAAACATGAACAACATTGGGAAGAAAAACTTGTCCATCGCAGATCCATCAAGTGCCTGGCAGTGCTAACGTTCTTGATTTGGCTGTGCATTATTATACTGGGGCGTCTGATCGCCTATGATCATGTCTGGGGTTCTTGGTCGCCAGCTACAAAAACCTAATGCGACGTCAAACTGGCAAAATCATGATCATTTCGGATTAGATAGCGCACCAATGGATATTTCCGCTCTCCTTAAATCGCTCGAAGCGTCCGGTCTAGCAACCAGGATTCGTGATGCGCTCTGGCTGTTTCCCCTAATCGAATCGACCCACGTTATTGGTCTTTCCCTGGTTTTCGGGACGATTTTGATCATTGATCTCCGGCTGCTGGGCATTGCTTCGACTCAGCGGTCGTTCAAGCAGATGGCCTCGGACATCCTGAAGTGGACGTGGGCCGCATTTGCATTGACGGCGTTAACTGGCACGCTGATGTTTATTACCAATGCCCGCGTGTACTACCACAATTTCTTTTTCCGAATGAAGATGCTGACGCTGGTACTTTCTGGCATCAACATGCTGATCTTTGAGCTGACCGCCGGCCGAACGATTCATCGCTGGGATAAAGCCCCTTCAGCGCCTCGCGCGGGCAAAGCCGTGGCAGCTCTGTCAATCGCCATGTGGATGGGCATCATTATCATGGGTCGCTTAATCGGTTTCACAACCACCCGGGCCGCCGTGCTGGCACCTCCACCGTCCGGGGTCAATTTCGACGACTTTCTTCAAGGAACCCCGAATAAGAGCAGCGGAACCCCGGCCACTTCACCCGACAAAAAGTGAATCGACGCAGCGCTAAACGGGTGGGCGCTTGGGCAATAAAGCCTTCCCAATTCAGCCTGAGTTAGTGATGGACAAGGGAACTTGCGAGTACCTGATTCGAAAACCTGTCTACGACGCGAAATACCCGATGATCAAGCAAAGTCATCCCTTGTTTCGCACACGAGCACTGCTCCAGTCGACATGGGTTGCACCGTTCTTAGGTAAATCGAGAGATATCCTGTGGCTTTCGGCAGAACTGGTTCGCCAAGGCATGCGCGTCTCCGGGCGAGTTCTGCCTCGGACACCTCAATGTCAAGAATGCGCCGGTCCACGTCAATCGTAATGGTGTCGCCATTCATGACAAGTGAAATCGGGCCGCCAACGGCAGATTCCGGTGAAACCTCCGCTACCGTTAATCCCTTGTTGCAAAGGCCGGATAGCTGACCATCCGTGATGAATGCGACCTCGCTTTGCAGCCCCGCGGAATCCAGCGCGAATACGACAGTGGACGCGGGTCCAGCCATTCCCGGTCCACCCTTAAGTCCCATACCGCGCACGACCACGACGTGCCCTGACCGGACCTCGCCATTTTTTATGCCGCGAATTGCCCCGGCCGCATCCTCGTAGACGATCGCCTTACCTTGAAATCGACTCATGCGATCCGGGCCGCGCAGCCCCAATTTCACGATGGCGCTTTCGGGCGCGAGCGATCCATGAAGGATGACGATTGGCGGTTTATTCGAGAACGGCCGGCTAATCGGACGGATAATCTCGACGTCATGCACAACGGCAGTGAATAGGTTCTCGCCAACCGAGTGGCCTGTGACGGTCATCGCACCCAAATCGAGCAGCGGCTCAAGCTGTTTCATAATTGCCCGCGCACCGCCTGCAGCTTCGAAAGCTTCAATCGAATCCTCGCCGTTCGGGCGAACGGCGCTCAGAACCGGAATTCTTCCACCCAGTTCATTGAACAGATTGAATACATCAACGTGGACACCTGACTCGACCGCGATTGCCTGGAGATGTTTTACGCAGTTAATGGAACCACTTACTGCCAACACGGCCGCTGTAGCGTTCCGAAATGCGCCGGCGGTCAGGATATCTCGAGGCTTGATATCTTCCCGCACAAGGTCGACGATTCGTCGCCCGGAGAGGCGCGCAAATTCCACCATTTTGGGGCTATTCGCCAGCACGGGGGCGCTGCCCGGAAGACTCATTCCCAGCGCCTCGCACGCGATGTGCATGGAGTTGGCAGTCGCCATACCCTGGCACACGCCCGGCCCTTGAATTGCCTGGTCGGCCATCAAGCTTACCTCTTCGCGCGTGAGCTTTCCGAACGACGCCTGGACCGAGCCCAGGAACACGTCTTCGATGTCCACAGATTTCCCGTTTAATTTTCCGCAAGACTGATACCCGCAGATGACAAGAATTGTGGGGATGTTCAAGCGGCCTGCCGCCATGAGGTGGCCTGGAGGCGTCTTGTCGCAGGAAGAGAGGCAAATCATTCCGTCAAGCTGCGCGCCCTCGACTGCAATCTCAATGTCGTTGACGATCAGATCGCGACTCGGAAGAATGTACCCGCCATTGCGGCCGGGACTGATGATGAAGTCGCTCGGCGCTGCGGTGCGAATCTCGAACGGCAACCCGCCTGCTTCCCGAACCGCGTCTTTAACAATCTTCGCAACGCCGTCCAGGTGACTGAAGCAGATCGCCAGTTCCGAAGAGCTGTTCACCACGGCTATCTTCGGCTTGCGCATATCCTCATCCGAAAGCCCGAGCGCTCGCCACTGTGCGCGCCTCACCGCCTCTCTTGGAGATCCCGGTTCCAGGTTGCTGCGCAGCGGTTTGCTCATTGTCTACCTCCCGTTCAAGTTGCCACAACAGATGCCATTTCACAGGATCTCGGAAAAATCATTCCATCGCGGAAAGTGGCCGAGCGTCAGTCGCCGGCGATTCCTTCATCACATGGGACATGGCAAAAGCGGCAGCGGAGGTCGCCAAAGTCGGAATCGCTGCAAGCATGAATAATCGGTCGGGCGTCCAATGAAAGGCGAGCAGGAGTCCCGCGATGCTCGGCCCGACTATTCCACCGATGCGTCCTATCCCGATGCCCCACCCTGTTCCTGTCGCTCGTATTTTGGGCGGATAAAGTTGGCCGGCCATGGCGTTCACGATGTTTTGGTCCCCGATCAAAAAAAAGTAAAGGACGGGGTTCACGATTAGGATTGCTGTGTAACTCAATCCGAATTTCCCCAAGCCCAACAGCAGTGAGGAGGCGATTGCAAATCCCAGAGCGGCGACGTGAAACGGCCGGTAAGATACCACCAGCCGAGCGGCCACCAACGAACCCAGCAAACCAGCGCCTTGAGAGAGCGCCATTATCGTGACCACTTGTTTGGGTGCGATCCCCTGGGTATTAAACAGGGTTGGCAGCCAGTTCGTGAGGGAGAAAAGAGTGATGAGGCTGATAAATAGGATCGTCCATAGCAGAACCGTCCGACGGCCGAGGCCTGCCCGGAACAATTCAGGGACTTGAACTTTTTTTTCATATGCCTGGTCCATCACGAAGCGGCTATCCGCAGCATGCGGAATGCCCGGTGCAAGTTTTTTCAGGATGCGAGCTATTTCAGCCCCACGTGTCTTTCGCGAGACCAGGTAGTTCAACGATTCCGGCAGCGCGAATAGGAGCACCGGCGAAAGCAAGATAGGTATCGCGCCTCCCAGGTAGAACACGGTCTGCCAGCCATAACGGAGGAAGTAAGCATTAACCGCGCCCGCAAAAACACCGCCGAATGAAAAACCCGTGTACATCACCATCGTAAGCGCCGCGCGAACTCGCCTGGGAGAATAATCCGAGGCGATGGTAATCGCGATGGGCCCGGCGCCGCCCATGCCTAGTCCGGCTATGGAACGCCAGATCAGCAACCACAAATAGGAGGTGGATACTGCCGTCGCCAGAGACGCGAGCCCGAACACAAGGCCGCACAGGATGAATACCCGCTTGCGCCCCCAGCGGTCCCCGGCAATGCCGAGCATAAGAGCGCCCAACATGAGACCGAGTTGCCCTGCCGAAAAGATTGGTCCCAGCATGGGCTTCGAAATCGCAAGCGCCTGGCCCAGCGCGGGAGCAACGTAGCTTATTGCGTAAAAATCAAAGCCTTCGAAGAAAAGCAGGCAGGAGCAAAGCGCGATGACGCGAATGTGAAATGGGTTGAGCCGCGAATTGTCTATCAGCTCGGAGACATTGACGTCCAGTTCACTCATTCGATTCAATCCCTTGCACCAACGGTCCGGATAACACGCGCATAGCGACTGCTAATCGCGCGCGCCAGTTTGCGCCGCAAGCGGCTTGGCAGGGTCGGTCCAACCTTGTGCAAAGTTTTCATGCGAGGTTCGCTGCTGGATTCTGCCAATAATGAAAATCCCAATACCCACTACAAGTGGACAAGCCGCCAGGAACGCGTACATGACTTTCACCGGCATGCCCGATGATAAAGCCACGCCTCCAACTAGCGGCCCCAGGATGGACCCGACCTTCGCTATTGAGGTCGCCCAGCCAGCGCCATTTGCGCGATAGGCGCTCGGATAAAAAATTCCGGCAATGCTGTGAATGCCGAAATGGGCACCAACAATGAACATCGTGTTGAAGAAACTCAAGGCAAGAAACGCGCCTCCGCCGAGTTGGACGAGTCCCATGGCGAGAAGGGTCGGCACCGCTAGAGCGGGGAGAACTGCAACGGCAATCGCTCCTCGTGTGTCTGTAAATCGCATCAGTAGGAGACCACCGATCGCTCCCCCAATCGAATTGGCCGAGGAAGCGAGTGCTGCTGTAGACCGGCTGAATCCGAGCGCCTGAAAAACTGTCGGCTCCCAGGAAACACGGAAGAAGACCGCGATTGAACTCGCGATGTAGGCAGCCCATAAGATAGGCGTGATCCAGCGCAGTTCGTTTTGAAAGAGCAATGAAACTGCAAATTTTTCCGGGCGGATTTCGTCCGAGAGCACGAACCCGTCCGAGGCGCGAATTGCCCGGCCCGGCGCAAGCCGCTGCGCATAGCCGGCGATCAAATCAAGGCGCTTATTCTTGATGACTAAAAACTTGATTGATTCGGGAATGGAAAAAAAGAGAAAGCACGTAGCGGCAAGCCCTGCGCAGCCGCCAAATATGAAAACTGAGCGCCAGCCGTAGCGGGGAGTCAGCCAAATCGTCAGCGGTCCTCCGAAACTGTTGCCTAATGTATACCCCAGCATGATGAGCGTTACGACGGTGGACCGGTAGCGTCGAGGCACATATTCGATGTTCAATGCCCAACAGAGCGGCAACAGCCCTCCGATGGCGATTCCATCCGCGAGACGCAACGCCAGTAGCGCCGCATAACTTCCGGACTGAGCCAAGCCGAGCGTCAAGACGCCAAACGAGGCGGTTGCGAAGATGATTGAGGGACGCCGTCCAATTCGATCTCCAATGTAGCCAAAGAGAAAACCGCCGATCATTGTGCCAAGCAACCCGGCACTGAAGACCTTACCCATCATTAATCTGTTTAAGTGCAACGCTGCCGACATATCGGGCGCCACGAAGGCGATTACGTTCATGTCGAAACCATCGAAAAAAGTGACGACCCAGGAAACCAGTACAAGTCGGGTAACAAACCACGTGAACTTTTGATTTTCGATGATTTCCGAGATGTCGGTCGGCGAAGGCTCGGCCATATTATTAGTCCAATAATCTTTCGGCCTGCTTGGTGACCTTCACGATCCCCTGGTCAGCATCAATTTCCACCCAGTCGCCGGTTTCGATGACTGTAAGCGGGTCTCGGTCGAAGTCGCTAAGCGCAGGAGCGTGAGTTACGACGAGGCCAAGGGCGATTTTTGTGGACATTTTATTGAACAAAAATCCTTTGGGCGCAGCTCCGTTAAGGCGCGCCATGTGGAAGAAGGCTGACCAGCCTGAGGACCCCTTCGCCCCTGGAAAGACAAGTATCTTGTCTTTGAAACTCTTTCCCCGGAGTTCATGCCGCAGTTCAATAATCGTGCCGGTCTTCGGATCAATTCCTCCCCAGCCGGAAATCGTTTGCCTGGTCACGAGGGCTTCGCCCTGCGCTGAACCGCCAACGATTTTTCGCCCATGTAACAAGATCATTGGATTAGTCCAGACCCGCCGACCATTTTCCGGTTAGCGCAGCTTGAACACAGTCCTCCAATGAACCGAACCATGTCTGCACTCCTGTAATCGCCGGCAGATAGTGGGCCTGCTTTGCCGAGTCCGTAGCGACGACTTCGGTTCCCTTCGGCATCAGTCGAGAAATTGCCGGACATGAGTCACTCAAGATATGGCCCCCTGCATGCTCGACGATCTTCGTATAACCGCTTCGATCGGCGAGTTCGCGCAGAGCGCGCGGCGTGTGAATCCACAATTCCGTGGCGGGGTGAAGCCGTTTTCCCTCAAGTAACCGCGTAGCCTGCCACACCTGTTCAATCGAATCGTGAGGGCAGCCAAGCATGACGAAATCAATGTTTCGGTCTTTTGCAGAGGAATTGAGGTTTTCGTATGCGATCCGCCGCTCCTTCTGGCCATATCGCAACGTGAGTACCGGCGCGCGATGCCCGAAAGCCGACTCGATAGACGGCGCTTCCGGAGTCACGCCGGGAATGTGGTACATCTCGACTCCGCCCGACGATGCCGCGGCGGCGCCGAAATGTTTTAACTTGGCGAGATCCGGTTGACTCAACACCCCGCGAAGGACCGGAATGTCATCCTGAATGATTTCCCCAACATAATATCCAAGGAGCCCCCAATCCATCATGCTATCGGTAGGAACTTCTACTTCGACCAAGTGCGTGCCGAGCCTGTTTTCCGTCAGGTGATATCCCCAATAGGGAATCTTTCCGGTGAGGCTGGCTGCGCCCGTGCTTTCTCTGCCTTCGGTATTCGTGCGCGCACCCAAGACCGAGTTGCAGTAGACGACGGCCGACGATTCCATCCAAGCACAATGCTCACCCATTACTGGAACATTGCCGACCTGATAGGGCGTGCAGGTAGCCATGATGTGGACGCCCCGCGCACCGAAAAATTTATCGGAATCTTCCTGCAGATCGAGCAACTCGCGCGATCCCTCATGGAGGCCGGCCGTATCGGGACCGAACCGCTGAATTAACTGACATGTATAGACCTTGACGCGGGGAACCTCAATCACCACGTCACTATCCAGATTCATCTCCGAAAAACCCGCATTGAGTGCGTGTTCGAGACCTTTGATCTTTACCATTTCCATTTTTTCGGGAGTTGGCGCTGTTACGGCTCCGCACACATTGTTCGTATCAACCAGCCTCTCGGCTCCCAGCGCGTCGCCATATCGGACAAGCAACTCCATAGCTTTCCGAACCGCGAGGCCTTCGCGCCCTTCGAGCATCATCTTTTCTGTGTCCGTCAGATTCATGTCATCCGCGCGTCCTGGAAAATGGGAAATGTGATTTCTAACCCTCAAGATTTCGGATGAGGCGTGCCTTGAGTGCGGTACGATCTATATCGCTCACGCTGCCGCTCCCTGCGAGATCGAGAGCATGAGCCGCGGCCGCACCCATGGCAATGCAAGGTCCCATCACCCGAACACTCGATAGCGCGGCCACATCTCCATCAATGCACCTTCCCACGGCAAGGAGATTGTCCGCATCTTTTGGCGCAAGGCTCCTCAGCGGGATGTAATGAATGTGGTCGGCTCCGAACGGTTCCCAGACAAAACCTTCCGGGCGGTTATGCAATTCGATCGGCCACGAAGTCCTCGCGATTTCATCCTCGAAGCGTGTGCCCAGTCGCACTTCGTCCGCCGTTAACTGGTGACGGCCGACGATCCATCGAGTTTGGCGAATCCCGGGCAGTCCATAGGCACGAACGCGAGCATTGCCAAACGCCGCAGGGAATTCCGCTTTCAGGAAGTCGACGACGCGATCGGCCTGCTCTTTCCCTTCCAACGCTTTTTCGCTGGCGTGGACTGGGTGGAGCGGCGTCTGGACATGGGTCATATTTACGACCGCTGTCCCGCGCTCTGGGTAAAAGAAAGCGAGTCCGTCTCGGCGAACCAGACCGTACGCATCCGCCCTCTCGCGAAGACGCTGGCTGTATTCCGCCGGACTTGGTTTATGGTCTTCGTTGAGATGCTCCAGCACGACGGTTTGCGTCCCGTAGATTGGCGCGTCCGGTTCGCGGCAAGGTAAACCCGCCTGCCAAGTGAGTGTCGCATCGCCAGACGCGTCAACAAACCCAGTCGCGGCAATCTGCACATCGCCGTAGCGGGTCGCCAAAGAAATCCCGATGATCCTGCGATTCTCAAATTGGACTTTTCTGAGCACGGCCCCGAGTACTACAGTGATCCCAGCAGCGCGAACAGCGGTTTCGATCCACCGGCCCAAGGCGACTTCCTCATAATACACAACCGTAGTCGAAGCAATTGAGCTTCGCACGCGACGAACTGCTCCTGTCGCGCCAAG
>Ga0210401_10003478_pt1 | contig 16828 bp, 17 predicted proteins | sample IncBWH32MmetaG_FD_150866 | JGI IMG/M metagenome (GOLD analysis project Ga0210401, IMG submission 150866) | Forest soil microbial communities from Barre Woods Harvard Forest LTER site, Petersham, Massachusetts, United States - Inc-BW-H-32-M | ecosystem: Environmental > Terrestrial > Soil >... | reverse complement strand
GTCCGCAATCGAGCCGGGACGCAAGCCGTCGCCGAGCGAGAACGAGACGTCATATTTGCGCATGAGGTCGCAAATCTCCTCGAAGTGCGTGTAGAGGAAGCTTTCCTTGTGATGCGCCAGGCACCACTTCGCCATGATCGAGCCGCCGCGCGAGACGATGCCGGTGACGCGGTTGGCGGTGAGGTGGATGTAGGGCAGCCGCACGCCGGCGTGGATGGTGAAGTAATCGACTCCCTGTTCGCATTGTTCGATCAGCGTGTCCTTGTAGAGCTCCCATGTCAGTTTCACGGGATCGCCGTCGCACTTCTCCAGCGCCTGATAAATGGGAACGGTGCCGATCGGGATCGGCGCATTTCGAAGAATCCATTCGCGGGTGGTGTGGATGTTGCGTCCCGTCGAGAGGTCCATCACGGTGTCGGCGCCCCAGCGGATCGCCCACACCATCTTGTCGACTTCCTCCTCCACCGACGAGGTCACGGCGGAGTTGCCGATATTGGCGTTGATCTTGGTGAGGAAGTTGCGGCCGATGATCATCGGCTCGAGTTCGCCATGGTTGATGTTGCAGGGGATGATCGCGCGACCGCGCGCGATCTCCGAGCGCACGAATTCCGGCGTGATGAAGGGAGGAATCGCTGCGCCAAAGCTTTCGCCGTCGGCCAGCGCCGCCTCGGCGCGCTCAAGCTTGAGCTTGCGGCCGAGGTTTTCGCGGGTCGCGACATAGATCATCTCCTTGGTGATGATCCCGGCGCGGGCGAATTCGAGCTGCGTGATCTTGTGACCGTCGAGCCCGCGCAGCGGCTTGTGATGCGCGGTGAACGATTTCGCCGCATGCGCCGCGCCGACATTGCCGTTGTCTTCCGGCTTGATGTCGCGGCCCTGATATTCCTCGACGCCGCCGCGCTCCTTGACCCAGGCGATGCGGTTGCGCGCCAGCCCGGCATTGACGTCGATGGACACGGACGGATCGGTGTAGGGACCCGATGTGTCGTACACCGAAAGGTTCGGCTCGCCGGCGCCTTCGCTCAGGATGATCTCGCGCAACGGCACGCGCACATCCGCCGCCTCATCCGGCGTGACGAAGATCTTGCGTGACGAGGATAGCGGGCCGGTGGTCACGGCGGGAAGCGTGGTGTCCGGGTTGGAGCGAATGTTCATGGGATACTCCTGTTATATTTCTGTCTGCGTCTCGTAGTGGCCGTCATCCTGAGGTGCGAGCTCTTGCGAGCCTCGAAGGATGACAGAGCCGGACCGTCGCCCTTCGAGGGCCGCTGAAGAAGCGGCCACCTCAGGGTGACGGGTTGAAACCATTTTCTCATCTCACGCGGCCTCCGCTTTCAGGCCGAGCCAGGCGCGCACCCGCGCGTCGGGCTCGGGATTTTGCGTCACGTCGCTGACGACCGCGATCGAGTCGGCGCCGGCGGCGAAAATCTCGCGCGCCTGCTCGAGCTTGATGCCGCCGATCGCGACCAGCGGGATATTGCCGATGCGGCTCTTCCATTCGGTGATCCTGGCGATGCCCTGCGGCGCGAAGCGCATCGACTTCAGCGTGGTCGGGAAGATCGGACCGAGCGCGATATAGTCCGGTTTTGCGCGCAACGCCGTCGCCAGTTCTTCGTCGTCATGGGTGGAAAGGCCGAGCGTCAGGCCAGCGTTGCGGATCGCCTTGAGGTCGGCGCCGGCCAGATCTTCCTGGCCGAGGTGCAGATGCTTGGCGCCGGCGATAATGGCCGCACGCCAGTGATCGTTGACCACGAGCCTGGCCGGCGTGCCCTTGATCACTTCAAGCGCATCGGTGACCGTTTGCAGCGCGTCCGACTCGCTCAAATTCTTGGCGCGCAGCTGGATCGTGCCGGCGCCGAGCAGCGCCAGGCGCGCGACCCAGGCGACGCTGTCGACGACGGGATAAAAGCGATCAGGATACGGCATGCCAGAATGGTGTCCCAACGACAGGGGTTGAAGGGGAGGCGAAGTCACGGGCTTCCATCAGTCCGGCCTCGAAGGCTGTGCGGCCGGCCTCGACGCCCGCGCGAAACGCTTTTGCCATCGCTGTGGGGTCGGCGGCCTTGGCGATGGCGGTGTTGAGCAGCACCGCGTCATAGCCAAGTTCGAGCGCCTGCGCGGCGTGGCTCGGCGCGCCGAGCCCGGCATCGACCACCAGCGTCACATCAGGCAGGCGGTCGCGCAGCAGCTTCAACGCGTCCGGATTGATGATGCCCCTGGCGCTGCCGATCGGCGCCGCCCACGGCATCACCACCTTGCAGCCGGCATCCACCAGCCGCATCGCGACGGAAAGGTCCTCGGTGCAATAGGGAAACACCTCAAAGCCGTCCTTGATCAGGATGGCGGCGGCTTCGACCAGGCCGACCACGTCCGGCTGCAGCGTGTCGTTGTCGGCGATCACCTCCAGCTTGATCCAGGATGTCGCAAACAATTCGCGCGCCAGCTTTGCGGTCGTCACCGCCTCGCGCACGCTGCGGCAGCCCGCGGTGTTCGGCAGCACCGTGACGTCGAGCTCGCGGATCAGCGACCAGAACGCATCGCCGGTCTTGCCGCCGGCGGCCTCGCGCCGCAGCGACACCGTGACGATCTCGGCGCCCGAGGCACGGATCGCCGCCTGCATGATCGCCGGCGACGGATACAGCGCGCTGCCGACGAGAAGGCGGGAGTTGAATTCGCGGTCGTAGAATTTCAGCATGGCGTTAGTATCCCGTCGTCTGCGCGTACCAAGCTGTCACCGCGCACCAAGCCGTCATCCCCGCGAAAGCGGGGATCCAGTATTCCAGAGGCGCCTGAGATTGAATCGAGAAGCCGCGGCGTACTGGATCGTCCGGTCAAGCCGGACGATGACGGCCTAATTTGAGGAGGCAGGCTATTCCTCAACCTGTCATCCCCGCGAAAGCGGGGATCCAGTATCCCAGAGACGCCTGAGATTGAATCGAGAAGCCGCGGCGTACTGGATCGCCCGGTCAAGCCGGGCGATGACGGCTGGGTGCAAGACTCGCGCATCACAAACATCCTCACCCTCCCTGCCGCGGCGTGATGATTTCGATCTCGTCGCCGTTCTTGATCGCAGTCTCGGCCCAGCGGCTTTTCGGCAGCACGTCGTAGTTCACTGCGATCGCAAAATGGGTGCCCTCATAGTCGAGCTCGCCGAGCAGGGCGTCGACCCGGCTGGAGGTGATCTCCCGCTGCTCGCCATTGATGATCACGCGCATTGCATCACCTCGTTGTCGATCACGCCGCGCTCGACATAGCCGAGCGTCAGCTCCGCCAGCGCCGGCGCCAGCAGGAAGCCGTGGCGATAAAGCCCGTTGACCGCGATCTTGTCGTTGTGAACCGCAATCCGCGGCAGATTGTCAGGGTAGGCCGGGCGCAGGCCTGAACCGAATTCGACGATGCGCGCCTCGGCAAAGGCCGGATGCACGGCGTAGGCCGCGCCCAGTAATTCCAGCGCGGAACGGACGCTGACGCCGTGGTCTTCGCTTTCGATCGAGGTGGCCCCGAGCATGAAGCGGTTGCCGCCGCGCGGAATCACATAAAGCGGCCAGCGCGGATGGATCAGCCGCACCGGGCGCGACAGTTCGACCTCGTCGGTCTCGATCAGGATGATCTCGCCCTTGACGCCGCGAAGCTCGCCCTGCGTGTCGCGCGCGGCAAGCCCGCGGCAATCGATCACGATGCCACGGGTCGCCTCGAGGTCCGGTTCGCTGTTGAATTCGATGGTGCCGCCGGCGGCCGTGATGCGCGCATGCAATTCGGGCAAAATCCGCCGCGGCTCGACATGGCCTTCGTCGGCATAGAACAGGCCCTCGCGGAAACGTCCCTCGAGCGAGGGTTCGATCTCGCTCACGCCCTGCGCATCGAGCCGGCGGTGACCGCTCGTTAGCCGGGCAAAACGTTCGAAGTCGGCGCGGTCGCGCGCATGCGCCACCACCAGCGAGCCGTTGAACGGCGTATGCGGAAAATGTTCGCGCCACAGGCCAAGCGAGCGGATGCCGAGCCGGACGATCAGGGGTTCCGAGGCCTCCGCCTCGCAATAAGGCGCGAGCATGCCGCCGGCCCAATAGCTGGTCGACTGCGTCATCGCGGCATCGCTGCGCTCATGCAGCGTGACCGCCCGGCCTGCCTGCGCAAACAACAGCGCATGCCAAGCGCCGGCAATGCCTGCGCCGATGACGGATACGGGAGTTTCCCCCCGCAGGGCTTTCGAACTCTGATACATCCCTGTCCCTTCGCCGGCATGACCCGGATCAGGTTCAAAGGGTCACCGCGGTCTCGCATCCTCACAAAACAAGGACTTGAGCGTGCGGTCTCTCAGCTCCTCATCGGAGCTCCCCTCGGAACTACGCCAATGTAAGCCGATGGCAGGGAGTGTCAACGCGGGCAAGGCCGCTTTGCACCGGCCTACCACCACCCCCGGAACCGGCGGTATTGGCAAAGCACCCTATCTCCATGGCGCGCTGGCGAATGCCGATTCAGGATGGCTGCCATGTGCGCGCCGCTGGCGCTTGGCGGCGTAGTAATAACCGCTGGCGTAGTAGTGGACGGCGCGCTGATGATCGCCGTTTGCCGCGCGGTAGGCGCCGGCGAGATATTTCACGGCATAGGCGAGATTGGTGTCGGGGTCGCGCAGCCCTTCGGCCGATCCGGTGTAGCCAAGCCCGCGCGCGGTGGCGAGCTTGATCTGCATCAGCCCGATCGTGCCGCCGCGCCCGACGAGATGGGGCTGATAGCGGCTCTCACGCACGATCACCCGATGCACTAGGGCTTCGGGGACGCCGTTGGCCTGGGCGTGCCGGGCGACCAACTCATTATAGTCCGCGCGCTGGGCGTGCGCGATGTCCGGCAAAGTCAGCGCCGCCATGGCGGCAAGCGCTGCGAGGGTTAACAGACGCTTCATGGGAAGGCCTCTGGGCGCGTGGGGGGCAAATGCCGCGGTTGAACGCGGTTGCACGGTAATTGTTGCATTCGCCGGGGCACGGATATGGCGAAAACCGGGCTTTCTTTGGCTTTGGCCCGAATCGGCCATCGCCAGTTTACCAGGAATTATGCCCTGGCGTGCTTCGATCCGGTCCGAACACCCCCCATCCCGGGCCGCGCCATGACCCTGTCCGTTGCCAATGCCGCCGAGGATGCAAGCCCGATGCGCGCCCTGCTGCCGCTATGGGTTGGCGTCTTTGTCTATGCGCTGCTTTTTGTGGCCGGCGACCGGCTACTGCTCGATCCCGATACGCAATGGCAGATCACCGTCGGCCAATGGATTCTCGACCATCGCGCGGTGCCCGAAACCGACATCTATTCCTTCACCATGCGCGGCCAGCCATGGATTTCGACGCAATGGCTGGCGCAGGTAGCGTATGCGAAAATCTACGGGTTGTTCGGCTGGAGCGGGCCGGTGGTGCTCGCGGCGGCTGCCAGTGCGGCAACCTTCGCGCTGCTGACCCGATTCCTGAGCCGGCAATTGAGCGAAAGCGCGACGCTGGTGTTCGTGACCGTGGCGCTGGCGCTGACCGTGCCGCATATCCTGGCGCGCCCGCACGTGCTGGCGTTGCCGGTCATGGTGGCATGGATCGGCGGGCTGATCGCGGCCGCGGACAAGCCTGGTGCCCCGTCGTTCCGGCTGCTGCCGCTGATGGTGCTGTGGGCCAACCTGCACGGTGGTTTTGTCTTTGGCCTGGTGATGATCGCGCCGATCGCGCTCGACGCCGTGCTGAACGCGGAAGCACATTTGCGAAGGTCGCTGGTGTTGCGATGGGCAGTGTTTGCCGCTGCGGCGGTGATCGCGGGCTGCTGCACGCCCTATGGCTGGAACGCGCTGCTGGCGTCGCAAAAGATTCTCGCGCTTGGCAGTGCGCTGCCGCTGATCACCGAATGGCGGCCGATGGATTTCGGCAACATTCGCCCGTTCGAGGTCTGCCTGCTCGGCGGGATCGGGCTCGCGCTATATCGCGGCATCAGATTGCCGCCGCTGCGCATCCTGATATTGCTGGGTTTGATTCACATGGCGCTCGCCCAGGGCCGCGCGGCCGAGATCCTGGCGCTGCTGGCGCCGCTGGTGCTGGCCGCTCCCCTGGCGCGGCAGATCGGGGGCGCCGATGCCGCAGGCCCGGCTGCGGCGGGGCTCGCCCGCGGCGTGCTGTTGGCCGGCGTCGCGATGGCGCTCGTGACGGGGACGCTCGGCTTTGCATCGGTGCATCGCTTCGCGCCGAATACCACGACCTCGCCGGTTGCGGCGGTAACCGAACTGAAGAAACTCAATCTGGCGCGGGTCTTCAACGACTACGATTTCGGCGGCTACCTGATCGCCAGCGGCGTTGCGCCCTTCATCGACGGCCGCACCGAACTCTACGGCGAGAAATTCTTTGTTGACCACAACGCCGCGTCGGGGCTGATGGAACCGGAAAATCTGTTCCATTTGCTGGAAGACTACAACATCGAAGCAACCTTGATGCGAACCCAGAGTGCGGCCACAAAGCTGCTCGATCACATGGACGGTTGGCAGAAGGTCTACGCCGACGACGTCGCCACCATCCATGTCCGCAAAGCGGGTGCGCTGCACACGGTCGAGCCGGTGGTGGATCCGAAGGCGAAGTAGGTTGAACCGCGGCCAGGGAATTGTCCGGCATGCCCGGCCTTGTGCGGTGCATCCATATCTTCACCCAGGAATCTTCACCCAGGAATCTTGACCCGGGAAAAACGTGAATGGCCGGTTCGGGTCCCGCCATGCTACACGCGAGATCCGGTTTTCATCGGTTACTTTTTGAGTCAGACTGTCGGGGATGAGGTTTGAATCTTCCGAAGCAAGCTCAGTGCCGCTTAATTGCCCCATTGCTCTTTCAGAAATGGAAAAGCCGAGCGACGGTATCCGACAGCGATCCTGTCCCATTCCTCGTCAGACATAAAAGATAAAAGAAAAGGGAGATACGCCATGGCCCGAATAGAGTTCGGCTCCTTGCCCCGGGAAAATCCCTGTGCCCAATGCAGCAAACCGATCGCCGCTCCGGAATGGGTTGAGACCGGAGCAGGCCGCACGTCCTATCTATGGCAATGCCGGGCCTGCGGCTACCGCTTCGAATCGATGGCTTTCTTCGCGCATTCGGAGCCGGACCACGAAGCGCTCGCCGCGTGAGCGCGTAAGGAAAACGCGTCAAGACAAAAAATAAAACCCCGGTCCCGGCTCAACCCGCACCGCTCAACTCTCGCGCGCTCAGGCGGCCGGCTGGCGGCTTGGCTGGCGAACCGGCAATTGAATGCACACGATCAATCCGTGAGGCTGCCGGTCGTTGAGCGAAAGCTTGCCGCCATGCGCCAGCACGATGCTGTGGGCGATGGAGAGGCCGAGGCCGAAGCCCGCGGCTTCATCCATATTGCGCGCGTCGTCGCCGCGCACGAACGGCTCCAGCATCACGTCCTTGCGGGCATCCGAAATACCGGGGCCATCGTCCTCGACCTCGATCGTCACGGTGTCCGGCGAGGCCTTCAGCCGGATGGTGGCGATCGCGCCGAACCTGACCGAGTTTTCCACGAGGTTGGAGATGCTGCGCATGAGATCGTCCGGCCTCACCGTCGCCATGGCGTGTTCCGGCCCGTCATAAGTGACCTTGTGGCCGACATCCGCGAACTGGTCGGCGACCAGTTGCAGCGTGGTGGCGATGTCGGTCAATGTCATGGCTTCAAGCCTGCGGTCGTTGCGCAGGAAGGAGAGCACGGATTCCAGCATCGACCGCATCTGGTCGATGTCGCTCAACATGCGGCGGCGGTGTCCCTCGTCCTCGATGAACTCCGAGCGCAGGCGCATGCGTGTGATCGGGGTCCTCAGATCGTGGCTGATCGCGGCCAGCATCCTGGTGCGGTCGTTGATCAGGGTTGTGATCCGCTCCCGCATCCGGTTGAGCGCCTTCGCCACCGAGCGGATCTCTTCGGGCCCGCGTTCGGGCAGCGGCGCCGCGGCGCCGTCGAGGCTGAAGTCTTCGGCCGCCTTCGCGAATGACGACAGCGGCGCGGTCAACGTCCGCGCCGCCCACAGGCCGAGCAGCGTGACGCTGACAATCGCAAACAGCAAGGTCACCGCCCATGGTCCGCCCCAGAACACGCGCCGCTGATCCGGCAAGATCCTCGCGGAAATCATGGCGCCGTCCGGCAGCGCAATTCCGATCTTGTGGCTATCGTGGTCGTGCGCGAGCGGGAAGATCCGGTAGCTGGAATCGAGCCGCCGGTGCAGGCTGCGCAGGTCGAGGCCTTGCGGATCGCCCGGCGGGGGAACGGGACCCGGCGGCAGACTTTCGACCGCAAGCTGCGGAAATGCCCGCGCGATGTCGGCGAAAAGCCGGGGCCGGTTGGCGGCGGGCGCCGCGCCGAGAAGCTGGACCGCTGCGGCAAACTGCGCGTGGCCGCGGTCGACGGTCGGATCGGGCTGGTCGGGCCGGCCCATGAGGAAGATCGCGGCCAGGATCAGGTGAATGGCGATGATCGAGGCGATCACCAGCGCCGCGATCTGCGCGCCGATGTTCCTCAGATTCAGAAAATCGAGCAGCTTCATGATCGGTCGTTGACGGGCACCGTGACCGCCTCGACCTCCGGGGTGAACATATAGCCGCCGGAGCGCACGGTTTTGATCAGGGTGGAGTCCTGCGGATCGGCTTCAATCTTGCGCCGGATGCGGCTGACCAGCACATCGATGCTGCGCTCGAACGAGCCGGCATTGCGCCCCTGGGTGAGATCGAGCAGGCTGTCGCGCGACAGCACGCGGCCCGGCCGTTCGCAGAACACGCGAAGCAGGTCGAACTCAGCGCTCGTCATCGCGACCCGCGCGCCGGCGGGATTGCGCAGCTCCCGCTGCCGGACATCGATCTGCCACCCCTGGAAGGTGAGGGCGGTCGCGCCATTGATGGCGCTGACGGTCTGGGCCGCGGCCTGGCGACGCAACACCGCGTTGATGCGGGCGAGCAATTCGCGCGGATTGAACGGTTTTGCGAGGTAGTCGTCAGCGCCCATCTCAAGGCCCAGAATGCGATCGACGTCCTCGCCGCGCGCGGTGAGCATGATGATCGGCACTTGCGATTCCGCGCGGACCTTGCGGCACAGGCTGAGGCCATCTTCACCCGGCAGCATCACGTCGAGGATCAGAAGATCGACGCGATGGTCGGCCATCGCGCGGATCATCTCGCGCCCGTCATTGGCCGTGGTCACATTGCAGGCGTTGTTGCGCAGGTATCTTGCGATCAGCGCCCGCGTCTCGCGATCGTCTTCGACGACCAGAATGTTGGGCGATGCCGTGAGCATGCGGAATCCTTTGCCTGAGATTCGGGACGACAAAGCGCTCGTTTTGTTTCTGAATGTTTCTGTCGCTGCACCCGCAACAGCGGGCAACATCTCTGCGGGGCGATGAAAATATCTCGTTAAGATGATTAACCTTAACGTCGTGACTTCTGGCAAGGATCCCCGGAGCCATCATGACCTCCATCGCCGCCGCATCCAGTAACAATTACCTGTCGCCGCTACAACAATTGCAGTCCGAACTGCAATCGGAGGTCACCTCCGGCGCCATCAGCTCTTCTGATCAGACCGCGCTTTCCTCGGCGCTGACGGACATCAATTCCTCGCTCCAGGGCGGCGGCGCCGTCGCCTCGGCCGGCAGTACAAATTTACCTCCCCGCGACCTGAAATCGAAGATCGACAGCCTGATTGCGGGCGAGGTGTCGAGCGGCAAACTGACGGGTTCTCAAGCCGCCGAATTGCAGGGAGTCTTCAAGGCTGCGTTCGCCAATGGAGCGGGCAGTGCGGCTGATGCCGGCGGAGCCGCCGCGGCGGTCGGGGGTCCGGCTCCGACCGCGGGAGCGCCGGCCGCAGGCGCCGCGCAACATGGCCATCACGGTCACCATGCCGGATCGCATGGCGGTCAAGACGCTACCGACACGACGTCATCAACCGCCGATACGAGCGGCGCATCGAATACCAGCTCCGCTGCCGATATTCTCCAGCAGTTCCTGCAATCGCTGAAGGATTCTCTGTCCTCCTCGCCACCCTACGGCGCGAGCGGCACGTCCGACACCGGCAGCGCCGGTGCGTCCTCCACATCGGCGCTCCTGATCGACTACCACACCTGACCTACAACCACAGCCGGGCGGCGACCAAACCGCGATACGCATGTTCGATACCGTCATTCTTCTTACCGGTCCTGGCGAGCGAGATGTGCTGGCGTCCGCTTTGCTCGGCCATCATCCGCATCTCACGGTAATACCGGTCGAGACCTCAGCCGAGCTCGACGCTCTGAACCCGGACTTGCTGCGGCGGGCGCGGCTGGTCGCGTATGTGACGCCGGTGATCGTGCCGCAGAGCATTCTCGCGCAGCTCGGTTATGGCGCCTTCAATTTCCACCCCGGTCCGCCGAGCTACCCCGGATGGGCGCCCGCGCATTTTGCACTTTACGAACGGGCAACGGAATTCGGCGCCACCGTCCATGTCATGGTCGAGCGGGTCGATGCCGGTCCGATCGTCGACGTAGCGTTGTTTCCGATTCCACCCGATATCCCGGTTCTTGGCCTCGAGGGCCTGGCCTACGCGCACCTTGCGTTTCTGTACTGGCGCATGGCGAATTCGCTCGCTTTGGATCCGCAACCGCCGCCTGCGCTCCCGCTGCAATGGGGCGCCAGGAAATATTCCCGCAGCGCCTATCGCGCGATGTGTGAGATTCCTCTCGACATTGCCAGGGATGAACTCGAGCGGCGTATCAGTATCTTCGGCGGCAATCACTTCGGCGTGTCGCCGACGATCAACCTGCACGGCGTGGAGTTTCGCGCCGTGGCCGCCCCGTCCCTTCAACCGGAAGATAGCTCGCATTTGCAGCCGGCGATGACGGCTGTGCTGGAACCCGGCCCTGGCTGAAACGTTGCTTCACCTCACCAACCCAAAGGGAGGGTGACGATGAGTGATGTGAAGGAAAAACCACACCCGCTGATCGCCAGCGACCGGGTCGAAGGCACCGCGGTGCGAAGGCCCAATGGCGACATGATCGGCCACATCGAGCGGCTGATGATCGACAAGGTCACGGGCAAGGTGTCTTACGCGATCCTGAGTTTCGGCGGCTTCCTTGGCATGGGAACCAATTTGCTTCCGCTCCCGTGGGCGCGCCTGTCCTACAACATCGGGTTCGAAGCCTATGAGCTCGACATCGATGAAGAGGAGCTCAGGCACGCGCCGTCATTCCGCGCCGATAAGGATTTCGACTGGGGCGATCGTTCAAAGGAAGTCGAACTGCACCAGTATTATGGAATTCCACCCTATTGGGGCGGGTTCTGATCCCCATCGCGTTTTCAAGCGAAAGCCTGCCCCGCACTTGATGCGGGGTGGGCACCGGTTCGCGTGAAGAAAACGCGTCAAAATAAGCTGATACGTTTTCAAGCGAAGTTGGCACCAGTTCGCGTGAAGAAGACGCGTCAAAGTAAACCGACAGGTTCGAGCGAAGTTCCGCTGCGCTCCAGCATCGCAGCCACGAATATGGGAGAGGAACGGGAACGGCTGGCGCGATGAAGTGTTTTGTCCCAACGATTTTTTAATCAAGGGAGAAACGACATGTTGGTAAAATACATCACGGCCGGCTTGGCCGGGACCGCACTGCTTGCGACCGTTGCGTCCGCGCAAACCCCGACGGCCACCTCCGACCGCGCCAATACGACGTCCACGGCGCTGTCGGAGTCGCAGCTACAGGGCTCAACCTGGCGCGGTTCGAAGGTGATCGGCCTTGGCGTCTACAACGACAAGAATGAGAGCGTCGGCTCGATCAACGATCTGCTGATGGACAAGAGCGGAAACATCAAGGCGGTGGTACTCGGCGTTGGCGGCTTCCTCGGCGTCGGCGAGCATCTGGTCGCGGTTCCCTTCGACAAGATCAAATTCGTCGACCAGCCGGTGGCCTACACCGGCACCGCGAGCACCTCGTCCAACTCCAACCGGCCGGCGACCTCGACGACCACCGGGTCTTCTTCCACGACCACTTCGACGACGTCGAAACCCACTCCGTGGTATCCCGACCACGCCCTGTTCAACGCCACCAAGGATGAGTTGAAGGCGATGCCCGAGTTCAAATACTCGACTTGAGGCAGTGTCCTAAGCGAGTTAACAAGGAAGCGCGTCCGGCATTTGCCGGGCGCGCTTTTTTTGGTTTTGCGGACCATCTACGAACTGCGCAGGCGGGGGGAGGGAGAATTTTTCAATTCGTCTTCACCAGCGGGCAACCGCCCTTGTCGAGCGGACGGAAGGCTTCGTCACCGGGGATGGTGGCGAGCAGCTTGTAGAGATCCCATTCGCCCTTCGACTCCTCGGGCTTCTTCACCTCGAACAGATACATGTCGTGGACCATGCGGCCGTCGATCCGGATCTTGCCGTTCTTGGCGAAGAAGTCGTTGATCGGCGTCGCCTTCATCTGCGCCATCACTTTTGGCGCTTCATCGGTTCCGATCGCTTCGATTGCCTTGAGGTAATGCATGGTGGCCGAATAGAGGCCCGCCTGAATCATCGTGGGCATATGGCCCACCTTCTCGTTGAAGCGCTTCGAGAAAGCACGGGTCTCGTCGTTCATATCCCAATAAAAGGCGTCGGTTACGATCAGACCCTGGGTGGCCTTGACGCCGAGCGCGTGGGTGTCGGTGATCTCCTGCAACAGCGCGATCATCTTCTGGCCGCCTTGCGTGATTCCGAACTCCGAGGCCTGCTTCAGCGCGTTGGTGCTGTCGCCGCCGGCGTTGGCAAGCCCGATCACCTTGGCCTTGGAGGCCTGCGCCTGCAGCAGGAAGGAGGAGAAGTCGGATGAGTTCAGGGGATGACGGACGTCGCCAAGCACCTTGCCGCCGCTCTCCTTGACGATATTGGCCGCATCGCGCTCCAGCGCCATGCCGAAGGCGTAGTCGGCGGTAATGAAGAACCAGGTATCCTCACCGCGCTTGACCATCGCCTTGCCGGCGACATTGGACAGCGCATAGGTGTCGTAGGTCCAGTGCACCGTGTTGGGCGAACAGGCGACGCCGGTGATGTCGGAGCTGCCGGCGCCGGAGTTCATGTGAATCTTGTTCTTCTCGCGGGTCAGCGCCGAGACCGGCAGCGCCACCGAGGAAGTCGGCAGGTCGAAGATCGCGTCGACTTTCTCGTTGTCATACCAGTTGCGTGCGATGTTGACGCCGACGTCGGGCTTGTTCTGATGGTCGGCCGCGATCACCTCGACCGGTTTGCCCTTCACCTTGCCGCCGTAATCGGCGACCGCCATCTGGACGGCGGCCAGCGAGCCCTTGCCCGTGGCATCGGCATAGAGGCTCGACATGTCGGTTAGCACGCCGATCTTGACGACGTCGTCGGAAATTTGTGCGCTCGCCGCTCCACCGGACGCAGCAAAAGCGAGGCCGGCGACAAATGCGGCTGCAAGCGATTTCATGGTGTCTTCTCCCTTGGCTCTTGTTGGGCTTTGTTTGAACCCTTGTTCTACCCGGCTTCAAAGGGGCCCGAAAGCCGACTTTTGAGCAACGGGGTCTCTGCCGCGGCTGATTCCCGCCTTTCAGCGAGGAGGTCGCGATGTTAGGCTTATCGGCGGCAGGAGCACCCCGAACGGGAGGACGACATGACCGAGAGCGTCTACAAAGTCATCGAGTTGATCGGCACCAGCAAGGAGTCCTGGGAAAAGGCTGCCAGCGCGGCAGTCGAGCGGGCGGGAAAAACCCTCCGGGAACTTCGCGTCGCCGAGGTTGCTGAGCTCGACCTGCAACTTGACGCCAAGGGCAAGGTCGAAGCCTATCGCGCCAAGCTCAAGGTCTCCTTCAAATTCGAGGATTAGTCTGAGCCAATATTCTCTCGCCGTCATTTTCGGGTTCGATGCCCGGAAATGACGGCGTGCTGAATTTGGATGCCGCCGCGCTACAACCCCGGCAGCGCCGTGACGGCCACATCGATCGTGCCCGCGGCTTCCGCGATCACCCGCAGCGTTTTCGAATCAAAGGCGATGTCGGCAAGGCTCAGGCTGGTGATTTCCGCCACCACCCGCACGCCGTCCTCGTTTTTCCGAAGATCCGATATCGCAGCGGCAACCTTTTTCTGCGCGTTGGTGAGGAAAGGCTTGAGGTCGACGGTAGCCTTGTCGGCCAGCGCCTTTTGCAGATGCGGCATGACCGCGCGCGCCGCCGCGCCCAACAGCCCGAACGCTGCTTCCGATTCCACGGCCATTTCGATGTTGGTCAGCCGAAGCGTCTGCTGCGCCTGATCGAGCGCCGGCCGGCCCCAGATATGCACCATGGCTTCGCCGCCGAAACCGAAGAAGCTCTTTTTCTCCCTGGCGTTCACCAGCAGCGAGATCAACAGGCGGTCGCCCGATGCGGCGACCGATGCCCGCTTCACGGTGACATCGACCGAGCCCGAACCATCCTCCGGGAAGGTGCGGCCGGCGAACTGCGTCTCCACGATCTTGTTGATGTCGGTAAAGGGCATGTCGATGGGGATACCGATGCTGACCCCTGCAGGGGTCGGCGGCACGACGGAGATCTTTTCGGGGAACGGGCAGTTCGGCGTGGTCTGAGCCGGGGTGATGCGGGTCTCCGCTTCGATGCCGAGCGTCAGCGCGACCGCGGCGGCGTCGATGTGCGGCTGCACCGCGATAGCGCGGGTCGGCCGCAGCTCCAGCCAAAGCGCCGGCAATGACGAGGTGGCGCCGCCTTGCAATGGGATCGAGCGGCACGCGTTGGCCCACTGTGCCCTGGCGTTGCGCTCGAAAGCGGTGTCGTTGCGAATCCGCGCGCCCGCGGCCGCGATCTGATCGGCGACGGACTTGTCGATCACCGGCTTGACCTGCGCCGGGACGTTGATCCGCGCGCCGGCCACCGAAAGGCTGGTGTCGCCGAGCGTCACCTGGGCGCTCAAATTCGGCTCGATGCGCCAGGCCGCCGCAAGCTTGGGCCGCGAAACGATGGTGACATTGCCCTTGAGCTCGGCGCTGGCATTGATGGCCTTGATGTTCACACTGCCGATTTGCTTGGCGACATTGCCGCCGAGCAGGCCGCCAATCGCGTCGCCGATCGCGCCGGTCGCCTTCGACGATAACGAGCCCGTCACATTCAGCTTTCCGGTCAGCGAGGTGGTCAGCGACAACGCATCCTGGGCGCCGCTCGCCGCGATCGGCCCTCGCGAGGCGGTCCAGCCGATGTCGGCGTCCTGCAGGATCTGCGAGACCGGGTTGTCGGCCTTGCCGGAGAAGTTATGCGCCGCGCCGCGATCGGCGGCGTCGCGAATGGCCGAGATCGGAATGACGACCTGGGCCAGGATGACCGAGACTTGGGGCGCAGGAGGCAGCGGCGGCAGTTCGACAAGCGCCGGAGCCGAGACTGTGCCGCGCGGCGACAGCCAGTCCATGGCCTTGAGACTGACAAAGAACGAGACCGCGACCACCGCGGCCGCGAGCAAAATGGCCTTAAGACGCATCATCCCCCCGGACTGATTCAGCGTTGGAGTCTACAGGGCGGGGTCTGGCGGCGCCAGACCGGTGGGCCGGTGGTCTTGGTTATCGCGGCAGTTATGGCACAAGGCGCGGGCGTAAAGGTGGTCGAATTGTTGCCAGTCAGAAACAGAAAATGGCGCGGAACCCGCGCCATTTGAACCCTCACCATGAGGTCGATATTTAGCCCCGCTTGCCGGGCACATTCTCGGCGCGGCGGTCCATCGGCAGCACGATCACCTTGGTGCCGACGCTGACCCGCGAATAGAGATCGGCGACGTCCTGGTTGGTGAGGCGGATGCAGCCGGACGAGACATGGGTGCCGATGGTCTGCGGCGCGTTGGTGCCATGGATGCGATACACGGTGCCGCCGAGATACATGGCGCGGGCGCCAAGCGGATTGCCGGGACCGCCGGCCATTTGGCGCGGCAGATAAGGCTGGCGCGCGATCATTTCCGGCGGCGGAGTCCAGTCCGGCCACTCGGCCTTCTTTGTGATCGACTGCACGCCTGACCAGGTAAAACCATCGCGGCCGACGCCGATGCCGTAGCGGATCGCCTGGCCGCCGCCGAGCACATAATAGAGATAGGTGTTGGGCGTATCGATGATGATGGTGCCGGGCGCCTCGCGGGTGGCGTAGCCGACGATCTGGCGCTTGAGCCGCGCCGGCAGTTCAGCCGTGGCGCCTTGGTCTTCGGACGGCGCCGATTGAACCATCGGAGGCGGCGATGGCAATGCCGGCACTGTGATGAACGGAAAAAGCTGTAGCGGAGCTCCGGAGGCTGCGCCCGAAAAAGCAACGGCGCCGATCGCCAACGCCCCAAGGGCGACGGCAAGGCGGGAATTTGGCTTGGATGTCCCGGGATTGAACATTTGGCGTCCCCTGTTTGATCGCTCGCACGCCGTTTTTGGTGCGTCGTTGAGGGCAGCGTTAACGAAGAAACGTTTCAGGACGTTTTCCCAGGAGGGCCAAAATGGCTTCGTCGCATTCATGAATTATTTCGTTTCGGTGTCGTCGGACCCCGAAAAAGGGCGGAGGCCATGTGAAAAAGGAGGGCGTTAACCTCTGTGACGTCACACGCTTGAAATATCCGTAGCAGAACGTCGGGAAGAGAGAATCAGCAACCCCTTAAGGGTCCCGTGATGCGGATTTTGATCGCAACCGACGCTTGGCGCCCGCAGGTAAATGGCGTGGTGCGCACCCTGACCTCGCTTGAGCGCAGTGCCTCGGCGCTCGGGGCGCACATCGATTTTTTGACCCCGGAGGGATTTCCATCGGTGGGCGTTCCGACCTATCCGGGCTTGCGCGTGGCCTTGCCGAACCGACGCGAGATCGCGGCCCGGATCGAGGCGGCTTCGCCC
>Ga0210401_10003477_pt1 | contig 16828 bp, 12 predicted proteins | sample IncBWH32MmetaG_FD_150866 | JGI IMG/M metagenome (GOLD analysis project Ga0210401, IMG submission 150866) | Forest soil microbial communities from Barre Woods Harvard Forest LTER site, Petersham, Massachusetts, United States - Inc-BW-H-32-M | ecosystem: Environmental > Terrestrial > Soil >... | reverse complement strand
GTTGGCGAGAGTGTCGCTGGTATCCTGCTTGTTATATTCTAGAGATTGGTCGTAAGAAATTGTTGTCTTGGGAAGAAACCGGAAATCCACTCCCATATGATAGGCGTTCGTGGTCATTCGGAAATTCTGCAACAGTAGAAAATTCGTTGTGCCCGCAAAAGAACTGTTGGAAGGACCTTCATTCACATCGCGAAAAAAACCAAGCCGGAAGCGGACGTGTGATTGTGGCAGCAGTACCAGGTTATAATCCTGCATCCGTCGGACCAGATACAGCGCGGCGGGTGAAACATTAACTGCGATCGAAGGAAATGCCGCGGGATTTGACGACAACGGACTTGCGGTAGGCAGCAGGCTTGGATTCAGCGGGTTCGCAAGCAGGTTATAATCCCAGAAATCTTTGTCGCGGCGAAACGTAAGCGAAAAATCGTACCATTTATTTTTATTGATCCGCAGCCGCGAGACATCATTCGGGTCCCCGCCATAACCAAAGTTGCTGAAATTAAGGGTGTCGAAAAGACTTCCCTGCTGATCCAGGGACCTCATATTGATCGTGTAATCCAGTAAGCGTATACCTTTGTTGAGGTCAACGAATGTGTCATAGGTATTTGTATTTCCTGTAACCCAGTCTTGCCGGTATCCGACGTCAACCGATTCGTGCACGTTGTAATTGCCGGTATTCTTCCCCGGGTTTTCCTCCGTGCCGCTCTGGGCCCGAGAGGAAGGCGCTAAGGAAAGCGCCACAATCACCAGTAGCAAACTAAGTGTTCCAATGCTCGCACGTCGACTCATATGTTTGCACCCCGACAAGAAAGAGTTGCGATTCCCGGCAGCTTGCACCGTGTTTTGCCCTTGCCACTTGCTTTGGTTAAGCGTTTTCATATTCAACCTACCGAAGAAGATCGTTGTTAAAATTCGATCCGTGAATCTGCGTGTGGCACAGTTGGCATGCGTTCTGTTGAGTTGCCATCTGAGGATCCATGACGGGTGCATGTCCGAAAGCAGCACCCGTGTGGCAGGACAGGCAGAGCAATCCGATATTGCTGTACTTCAACATGTGAGGATTGGCGCCGCCGTGTGAAATGTGGCAAGCCGAGCAGCCTTCCGTTTTCACGGCGGCATGTTCGAACACAAAGGGGCCCTGCTTATCGGCATGGCACTTGAAGCAGACCATATCCCCCGAGGCTGAAGCTCGAACCTGGCGGACCTGGTGACCCGCTTCCCAATTTCCACTCGAACCATGCTGATCGTGGCAATCCGTGCACTGAATTAGCCCTTCGTTTACGCGATGACGAAACGGCATGTTGAATTGGGATTTCTGCTGCGCATGGCACGTATAGCAAAGCTCCGGTTGAGCTTTTACGAGCAGCTTTTCCGCCGTGGCCGCGTGATGTGGCGAATGGCAACTGAGGCAGCTCACATTATTCTGCCGGTGGAATGAATTCGCGCTATTTAAATGGGATGGCCCGGAACCGTGGCAGGTGAGGCACTGCTTGTTGATCATTTCCGGCGTGGTTGTTTTCGCTTCGAAATCAAAGATCAACTTCTTGGCAGCCGGATCCTTGCTGTCGTTCGCTTCCGCGGCCAGTTCGGCGTCTGCGTGCGCCTTGCTTGAGCCATGGCACCCATCGCAATTTGTTGCTGAGTTTGTACTAGATAGTAGGGCTGCGGAGTGCACTTGAGATGTATTCGAATGAGCCGTCCTGGCCACCTGATCGACAGAAGATTTGTGGCAGTGAGCGCAGGCCTCGACTCCCGAAAGCTTGGTGATATCCGTCGGCGCGGCTAGTCTGGAAGCGCCATCGGATCCGCCAGCGGCGGGTTGTTGTTGCGCAAGAGCTAGTCCAGATCCAAAAAATATTATGAGAACAACCAATACCCAGTTCAAATTCTGGAGCTGCTTCAATCTCTCAGGCATCGGCGCACCCTTTTTCACCAAGCGGTCAAAAATCTAAAATCAATTGCAACTCAACAAAGTGCGGCCATTGTCAGTGATACATGGAATCCTGTATGTGACCCGCTTCACTCTTTCTTGTGACGACTTGCCATCGAATTTGTGACTGGTGTCACATATCCATAGAGGAACCTGCGGGAATGAGCGAAATTCTTCATCATTTAAGTTGTCATTTTGAGAACGGCGACGGAAGTTAGGCGCGAGAATTGTCTTGCATGGAAATCAATCAGAACCAACAAAATATTCGATGGAACAAAGAAAACATGACGAATTGCTGGTAGACTTCGGAGTTTGAATTGCTTCGCGAAGAGCAAATCACATGCCACGTGTAAGTGCGGAGCAAAAATAAGGAGCGGCTCATCTCTCGTTTTGTGACGCAAATTGTGACGTAATTGGCTCGCACCGGCTGGGAATTGCACTGATATCCGGCTATTGCGCAACCCCGTATTGAATGGGCTTAAATCGGTCGCTTCAGTAAGTTGCAGCGGATAACTGCGAATCGCCGCCGTTTTCGCTTTCTAAATTGACACGGTAGAGGTCTCCGGTTCGAATCCGGACGCGCCTACCATTTCAGTCCCCCCAACAAAATGAAGGAAGGCAACGGACCCGCCCCTTAAAATTCGCAAGGGATGGGCCACCGTATGCCCCTTCGGACAACCCAACAAAGCCGTAGGCCTCGAGTCTCCGATAGAACCATGGTTGGCATGTTGCCACCGCACTGCTTAGAGGCGCTTCGACTCGGTAAGAACGACGCAGAGAAACTGCATCCGATTTTCCAGGACCCGGGACGAACAACAACGCTCCGGAACAGCACTGGCAGCTGCAATCAGGGGCTGGACGTCAGAAACTCCTCACCCTCGAATGCGCGGGGAGAAGTGTTTTTTCTTGACATCTCCTTTTATAGAAGCCGGAAGGGCAAAGGCTTTGGAAAATGCCCAAGCCAGTACCTCGTGGATGACGTATAGGAGTGGTGTTATTCAGCAGTGTAAATGGTCAACTTAAAAAAGTGAAAGGGTTTGCCACCCGCCACTTTAGATCGGCTGTCCCGTTGTTTTACATTAAGTGAATTAATGTTATTGACATATCAGATAAATCGAACTAACCTTCGCCTCCTCCATAGCAGTTGTCAGCCGCGAGAGCCCAGCGGCAGGGAAATGTTCGCGAAATTCTCCACGTTTAGGTTGGAAGTGGGCTAGCTTTAGGCCATCTCGATTCACATTGCGATGATGATAATTTAAAAATCAGAAAGGAGACAAGAATGCCCCCCAAATTCGAAAAACTCCAAAAGGGAGAGCGTCGGATTAAGCATTATGGGTGGAACCCGGACTTGCCCGACCATCGCGATTTACTTTATGCCGTGCCTCCTCCAACCGCCATGGCGTTGCCCCCCAGCGCCGATCTTCGGCCGGACTGTCCACCAGTGTATGACCAGGGACAGTTGGGAAGTTGCACCGGCAACGCAATCGCCGGTGCAATTCAGTTTGAACAAATCAAGGCGAAACTCCCGTCATTCACTCCTTCTCGGCTTTTCATCTATTACAACGAGCGCGTCATCGAGCACGACGTACAGCTTGACCATGGAGCGCAGATCAGAGATGGCATCAAGAGTGTTGCCACGCAGGGAGTTTGCTCAGAGTCTTCGTGGCCCTATAGCGATCAAAATAAAGATCCGGACCCCTGTCCCGATTGCCCGTACGCAAAAAAACCGCCACAGAGCTGTTTCGACGAAGCCAAGCAGCACACAGTAAAGCTGTATCAGCGGCTGACTCCTGTCCTGAATACTTTGAAGGGGTGCCTAGCAGATGGATACCCGTTTGTATTCGGATTTACCGTATACCAGAGTTTCGAGAGCGAGGCTGTGGCCAGTACAGGAATCGTTCCGATGCCCGCTTCAAGTGAAGCGGTTGTTGGAGGCCATGCCGTAGTTGCAGTAGGGTACGATGACTCCTCCCAATGCTTTATCGTGAGAAATTCGTGGGGGGCCGGTTGGGGACTCAAGGGATATTTCATGATGCCGTATGGTTATTTGACGAATCCAAATCTTGCAGACGATTTTTGGACGATTCGAACGTTAGGGTAAAACCCTAGGATCACGAATCTATCGCACGCGGACGGTCAGACCGAACGTTTGAGCGGCGGGAGCATCTTTTTCCCAAGGGCGTCGATATTCCAACTTGATCGCTCCGCTCCCTGAGAGCACAGCCTTAAATTGCCAATGATGGGTTCCCCCTTTTCCAGGGGAACTCATCATTGGTTCGAATTCATCCCTCACGATTGTGAATGCCGGTTCAGGTTTTACGGTGAAATCCCATCGAAATCCAGTCGTCGGGTTTTCTGGTAGAGACAACTCCAACACTTCGCCTACGCCAACCGTCATTTCACGTTGGTCGTAGCTTCTGTTGATTTCGATCATTTTCGGTTGCAGCGCACACCCCAGACATAAGAGAAGAATTATCGCCAACAAGTAATCAATCTCCTTAATTATTCGTGCTGTATTCACGATGTCGATGCCAGCCTGAGAAATTTGACCAATTCTTCCACCAGTTGAGGGGCTTAGCAAGTCCCAAGTTTGTCACTGAACCTTATCTCAGAACGTAAAAGCTTCATGCTAGGTTCAATAAAGGTACTTGCCAATGCAATAAATAGGCAGTAGTATGCGCCTAATCACTGAGGATATCTGCGTCCTGATAGCGCCAAAGACTAGGGATATGAAACCCACAAGGAAATCAGGGAGAGCCAGCATATGACTGTTGACAGAGCATGGGCCGAGCGGAATCTCGGCTTTGACCCGATCGCGACACTCGCACCCCCCCAAACCTTCGCAAATGAACGAGCGGCGAAAAGGTCCGCAACGATTGAGGATCTGGAGCGGGAGATCATTGATTTCGATTCAGAAGCGCCGGCAGGGAAGGAGTTCCTTTCTTTCACATCTGCCACGGGCCTGTCGCGATTCACGGACGTGCCATGGCCCAAGGGGCTCGCCCCTAAGACAAATGTGGGGCCGGGCGGAATTGAAGGTGGCCCGCTACCGCCCGCGGATGTTCTGGTAGTAACCTGGACCGTCGATGAAGGGCATGCGCTCAGCCGCGTGCTCACCCCAGGCAAAGATTCTCACAACGACTATCTTCCTTATACGCATAACTACGATTCTATCGCGAGCAAGATGAGCGGGGGCTGTCCTGCCGTGGAGGCGAAGCGGTTGGGAGCCTACTGGATGACGACGATTAATGGAAAGAAAGTCGTCATTTTCAAATCTGACTCCCACCTGTCACAGGACACGCGCAAGCTTCCCCAACAGGATGGAACTCTTCCCAATGAAGATGTTTGGAAACAGATTATTCAAGAAGTAAATCCCGGCCTGGTGATTACAACTGGTACAGCCGGGGGCATTGGCAAACAGTGTGAAGTGGGGGACGTAATCGTCAGTCCGATCGTAAGATTTGATTGCAAGAAGTGGTTGAAGAGTGAGCCATATCACGATGCTCACTACGAGGACAGCGCGCCGAAGTCCAAGTATTTTCCTCAGGCGAAGCGCCTCTTTAAAGCAAATTCCGGGCAGCTTCCGAAAGACAACACCCGGCCGCCGAAAATCGTAGTGAGCAAGGGGCTTTCGTCCAGCGTGCTAACCACCGATTTCTTTGGGTTCGATACCTCAAATAACTATTACGGCCTTAAGAATCTGGGCGACGTTTCAGAAATGGGGGACGCTGTGCTTGGACTCGTTGCCAGCCAGATGCTACCGAAGCCACCCCGATGGGTCGCGGTGCGGAACGTTTCCGATCCTCAGATCAAAGCCGAAGGCACGATCAAACAACAGGCTCAACTCGCGGCTCAGATATACAAGGGTTTTGGACGCTGGAGTTCCGTTTGCAGTGCGATTGTATGCTGGGCGCTTATCGCAGCTGAGTAGGCTAGGAACTTCTGCATGAGACGACTCACCATATTTGCATAATGGAGGGAATACAATAATCTCAGCCAGAGTAGCTGGCCTCGAACCAAAAGAATTGTTTTGAACTTCAGAACACGCTCATGCTTCGGACACGTCGAAAACATTTGAGTCTGCCCAAGCTACTCCGAATTCCCTGCACTGTTACCTTGGTGAGATCTAGAGTTCTTTGCCTTGACGGCCGGCCATATTATCCAATGACAGACTTAACCAAGGGTTAATGTCGCCCGTCGTAATTCCCTGAGATTCCCGTATGGCTTTGCACTCGCTTTGCGGCATTGATCAGGTTTGGGCCGTTCATCCGGAAACAATAACAAAGTTTGTGACGATTGTTCCATGACCTCCTCCCGGACGGTTCCCAAATATCTGACGGTCAAGTCCCTCAAGCAAATATTTCACTTTGGCCCGGGTATCGTCGAACTGAATGACAGACACTGATTGTGTCTTCTGATTATCGGTGTTAACCAGAGAAGCGGAAACACTGTGAACTTTCTGAGAGTTCTGCAGACTGATCGGAACAGGTACATCCAAAACTCCTGAATTTGTCTGTCCGCATCACACAAACGTCCTTGTAAAATATTGCGACAAGAAATCAACCCATTTTCCAATAGCAGCCATTCTAAGTGCGTGTTGCCAATTGCGCAGTTTCAGGGATTTTTTTTGGGTTCGGCTGCGGCTGCCCTTCTTTTGGCTGATACTCCGGCCAGATAGGCAGCCCCGTCCGAGCGGCTCTTCAATGCCGCCACTTTTGCAATGATTGTGTCCCGTTGTTCCGGTGCAGAGAGTTCTATATCTTGCCGCATCGCGGAGTGAATAATGATAGGAAGATTCCCGTCATTAACGGAATCAGAAGGTCTGGAAACGGCTGCTTGGGTATAGTTCAGGGCGTCCGACTCGAGTATTGCGAGCCCGCCGGTTCCCGAGGAACTCGCGGGCGATGGCAAAGTGATCGGAGTATCGTCGCGCGCGACATCGAGGGAAAGGAGCGGCAAGACCGGATTCGCTGCACGATCGCGCTCGGTTAGCGGGTCAATCCCAAAAATCTTTTCGATGGTCGCCGGAATAGAAGAATGATCGTAGAGGCGATGGTCGACCACGTTCCTCGGTATCCACGGCGAGATAATGACAGCAGGAACTCGCGGGCCGTATTGTTCAAACGTAAAGCCATACTTGTTATGATTAGCTACGACGGCCGTGTCTCCTGGAGCGACAGCCGCAGGAGGGGAAGCATGGTCAAAGAACCCCCCGTGCTCGTCCCAAGTAATAATAAGCAGACTATTTTTCCAAACCGGTGAATTTCGCACGGCCTCGTAAGTTGCTTTGAGCAGATCTTCGCCAAGCCTAATATCATCGAGCGGATGCTCAGATGTACTCCCTTTGTAGTCGTTAAGAAGCGCATAGCTAGGTTCGATGAAGACATAGTTGTAGGGAAACGGCTCCTGCAGGTCGTCAGCAAATTGTCTGAATTGCCGGATCTCGCTGAGCTGAATGCCCTTTAATGCAGCCGTCATCGGGAATTCATCGCCTGCATAAATTCGCCGGCTGAGACCCTTAGCACTGATTTTGTCGAAGATATCTCCATTTGGAAAGGAAAAGCCGAAGGCCGTCTCCCACAAGGCTATCTCGCCCGTGGTTGGGCTATGGTCAAGTCCGGCAGAAGATGCCGCGTGAACAAACATTCTGTTGGGCCAGGTGGGACCTGGCATAGAGGCGTGCCAACGGTCGCAAATCGCGAATTCTTGTGCGAGAGTATGCAGAACAGGGATTTGATTCGGAGAGTAACACTTCAATATTTCTGAGACATCTCTCTGCTGATGTGCCTTACTGCAAGCCTGCGCATACGAGGCAACGAATCCGGAATTATTGGAGGGAGGATAGTCTCCACCGGGGACGTATTTGGCGGTGGAACCGCCGAGTTGGCAGAGCACGTCATCAAATTCATGCCCTGGATCCACTGCCATCGCATAGTCCGCAGGCTGACAAACCGTCGCGACTTTTCCGTCGTATGTGTTAGTTTCCGTGCCTGAAAGACCGTTTATTGGCGTTTTCAGCCCAGAGACGGCGTCGGTTCCAGAAATAGCAGAAAAACCAAGTAAGTGATCGAAGGAGCGATTTTCAAACATCAACACGAAAATGTGCTGAATTTGACTGAATGCCATCGTTCACCTCAGCGCATCGCTCGTTTACCATCCGAGTCTACTTTGCAATGTGCTCTCGTGTTGGCTGCAATTCAAAAAGCGATCAGTTTCGCGCTCGTCGAGGTAAGGAGCCAAAACCAACTGGCCACTCTTCACGTATTGCGCTCGAAAGGCACAGGGACTTTAAGCGAAATGGGTGTCGCTTGCAATCATTCGAGCCTCCCAGATTTCGTTCGCTTCGGGAATGCCTTCGTTCCGTGCGATGACTTGCGCAGCGTGCAAGCCGGATTGCAGTGCGGCTTCCATGTACCCAAAGAAAGCCATGCAACAGTGTTCCCCGGCCCATACAAGTCGCCCGTCCGCTTCGTAAAGCTTCTTCGCTGCCGTCGTTACCTGACCGAGTGTCGGGCATGAATAACCACCCCGTGTCCACTTTTCGCCAGACCAATTCATGAAATTGTCGGCAGCAGACTCCGAAACAAAACCCGGGTACAGTTTTTCAATCGCTGTTTGGCAGTATGCTTTGGGATCAGGCGCATTTATTGCTTTCTGCGCCAGGTTGCCGCCGGCGAATAGTGTTAATTCAGCGCCACTTTCAATCGGGATGATTTGATTGTCTGTTCCCTCCCAAATCATTCCCAGTCTGTCGTCACTTCCACTTGGGGCCAGCTTTTTTTGTAGCCAAAAGCGCGATTTCGTCTCCGTTAGGTACTTAACTGCCGGGCCCATTTGAATTTTGATCGAGTCCAAATTCTTACCTGGTAGCATTTCGCTATCCAAGCAGGAAGGTGGAATCGCTAAGATCACCCAGTCCGCACTGAACGAGTCGCCCTTCTCAGTAATTACTTGCGGCTTTGAATCCATGTGGATTTTCTGCACTGGATGCTCTAGCAAAACCTTACCTCCGGCCTGGGTCGTCGCCGCCTGGAGACACTTAGCAAGTTCCTGGTTGCCGGCGGCACACCGGAATACCTCGGTGTCTGTCCAGAATTCGGAAGGCCCGTGCCTTGGTTTCCATAAGTCTGTAAGGCTGCCGCCCTTCACTGCCGCCAGCAATCCCAAGTAGCTCTGCTCTTTGACAGGCAGTGTTTGATTCGTGGAAATCTCGAACCGAAGTTCGGCCTTTGCTGCCGCGCTGCATCTCGTCAAAGAGGCAATCCAATCCTCGACAGATCGCTTGTCCCAAAGCCCAGATTCGCTTGCATTCCACGGCATGTGCGCGTCGATTTTCGCGGCATCGTGGTTAAGGGTTTCATAAGCCGCTGTCATCTGGTGGTAGATCTCTTCTTGAGCTTTCGAATCCAGGGGTTGGCCGTTCAACCACATAGGCGCATCGAGGCTTACGTAGTCGTCGTCCGGAGTGATTAGACTTAATCCGAGATTAAACCTTCTGGCAAATCTGAGCCACGTGGGGTGATTTCGTCCAATCAGCTCGCCACCCCATTCAATCATCTGCGACTTGTCAGGATTACCGCGAGTCAATACCCTTCCCCCAACCCGACTGCGGGCTTCCAGAACCGTTACTTGGACGCCGTGGCGCGAAAGCCACCAAGCCGCAGTGAGCCCTGCGAATCCAGCACCTACGATGACTACGGATTTATTGGACAGCCCACGCCGCGCAACATCCAACTGAGTGAGTTCGAGTGGGTAATGCTCTCCACTAAGGCGAATCTTCTCTTGAGTCGCCGACTGTCTTTCCGCGAGCGACGGAATAGATCCGAACTTCCGGTATAAGCGTGAATAGATTGATCGTCCCATCGGATTTTCCTCGTGACTAATGAAGCTCCGAAGATCTGAGTAGTCGCTTCCAACCGGTGAATTGTAAGAGCCATCCACTCCGAAAATTAAATAGTGTGTGCTAATTTAGTCTACTTTTAGATAACTGTCTAGTACATTAAACAACGCGTTCTAGGGCGGGTCGAACATCCTGGAATTTAATGAGTGACACTTTGTTCTCCTTAATGTCTTTTGTGTTCAATCCCAGAATGACAGTATTGGTTTTTCCCGCAGCCTGTTCAGCCGCTGAGGCCCAATGTTACAGCTCTCAAATTGTCTCTGATCCTGTCGGGAATAAAATGGTGGGGAATTGCCTGCGGCCTGAAGAGAGCGCGGTGCGGAAACTAGAAATAATTACAGCTTAATTTGTCTAGCGGCAACTTTCGCGGAGGTGAGTCAGAGTTAAAGTGCTAATGCGCGGCCGATTTCTTCACATTTTCCGGAACGGGGAATACCAGATAGGGATTGTTGGCATCCAGTATTTTTACATGTAGATCCAGCTCTGGATGCGCGCCTTGTTTACGAACAATATGGCCAGGGGACTTTACGTCCGTCGCGATTTCTCCGTGATCCGCATAATCGGAATACTCGGTTTCAGTCACCAGGTCTGCAAGCGCCGGATTCTCTGTCTTTGTTTCGACTTTTGCGATTTCATACTGGGGATCGAGAGTCGCTTTGACGATGACTCCGGCCAACTCTCCGTTCAAGGGAAATGTAAGAACCGTAGCACCCTGCTCAGTGGAGATCTTTGTCTTGTCACCAGCAGCCCAAGCCGCTTTGAGGACGCCATAAGGAAGAATCCAGAGCTGCAGAAGGCGCTTCTTCACGGCAGTCAGCGCGGGACTCGCAGTGCCTTTTCCCGCGACTAAACCACCGCCAACCTCCGACTCATCCCACGCGAATGACTCACGCACAACTTCGATTGTGCGTAGGGGCGCGGCACCTGTTTTTGCTGGAACGCCGGGGGTACGAGTCAATTCCACGCGCATCGCAGGCGGATTGTATCCGATAGAGGCATGATACTCAGTGGTAAAACCTTGCCACGGTTCGCCGGGTTTGCTCGATGGGGCCGGGCTGTAAGTTGTTCCGCTGCCCCAAAACTCCATCGTGTTGATCACATCCACTTCCGGCAGGCGCTGTCCGCCCACGCCGGACCACCGGGCCAAGCCCAAGGCTTCGGATGCGGCTTTCAAAGTTTTCGCCACATCCGGTTGCGTGGCTGTGTCCACGGCAGCGGCTGTAGCTGATTTCGCCGTACCACCGGACGTCGGACCACCGCTTTGCGCGGCTGCAATACCGAAAGCCAGCGCTGGCAGGCCCACGACCATCAGAGCCCGTTTCACCCACGGGTCGATCCTGATTGCTCGCATCGGTATACGCCTCCTCGTGCTAGCTTCCGGTCAGTGACGTCGCGAAAAAGCCGCTTTTCTAGTGATGTTCTTTGGTTACGACGTGCGCAAAATCTCTTTCGCTGCACGGTAGCGATTCGGTCAGAATCGCCTTGGGGTCGGGATTGAGCAAAGCCACCCGCGGCGTAGTGGTCCATGGTTCAAGCAATACATCCGGATCTTCGACCGTCGCTGTCCACGTGAGTGTATTCCCATCGCGGTGCAACCGTTCGATAACGTGCATGTTTTCGCTATGAAAATAACCGCCGAGCTGGTCAAACCAACTGGTGCTATTAAACCCAATAGAATCGACCACCATGGTATCGCCTTCCCAGTGGCCAATTGATTCGCCATTCCACGTGCCGTCCAGGTCTTCCAGATTCGTATGCGGGCGCCCGTCGGTGGGAATCATCCGATAGCTTGTGGCAGTTGCAATCAAACCGCCTTGGCCCGGATAAATGAAGATCAAATACTTAGGTGTCTGGGCGATGTAAGACGGAACGCCCATGCGCGGAACCCCGGCCGGCATGCAATTATTGGAAGGATCCTCTTCGTTGGAATTGGCGTCAAAGTTTTTCACCCGCTGCCAGTATTGGGGTTTGTAGATGGGACGGTTGGACCCCATGCGCCGCAAAAGGGTAGCGGCGCGTTCATTCTGCTCGTTGTTCTGCGGCTTGCGCTTTTGCAGCGGCCAAGTGGCAATCTGCACGCCGCTATGAATGTCGCGAGTCCCCTCCGGCCCGACTTCGATGCCAACATTGTGCATTTGATTCGGGACGCCCAACAAATTGTCCGCCAAGCCGTTCCACAATCCCGTCAAATCGGGATGTCCATCCGGCGCCATTGGCGTGGGCCCGACGGGTGTCGGCGGCATTGTGTCTTCGTGGTCCATGCGCGGACCGCCATTAGCCTGCGCAAAAACAACTGCCGGGATCAAGCACAACAAGGCTGCCGCGACCAAACGGTTGCGAATCAGAATGTGACGCGTCATATGAATACTCCTTCCAACTTCAGTTGCCGTTAGGGTCCGCCGCGAATTTGAAGACCCGGCCATCGGCAAGCTTCAATTCCTGCAGGAATCCTGTAGTCGATCCATCCTTTGCCGCCAAGCCCGAGGCAGTTACTTCATCGCCCGGTTTCAATCCGCCGCGATCTTCCCGGCTCATGCCGGCGCGCCGAAGCGCGCCCGGGCCGCCCAATTCGAAAGCCCATTTTTGAACTTTGCCGTCGGAGCCTGTAACGTCGATGGTCAGATAGGAATGGGGATTAATCCATTCTACTTTCGCCACCGTTCCAGACACAGTAAATGTCTTATGGATATCGAACTGCGCTTGCACGGAATGATGCGCGTACGCGGCGCCACCCATTGTCAGCATAAGAATTAATAATGCAGCGCTGCGGAGCGTTTTATTGGATTTGGAATGATTCATGTTCCCTCCATTGAAATCTGGACGTGCCGTAGGCGACTTCGGTTGCGAAAGAAATATTTACCGTATCCTAACGCTGTACTTCCGAATGACGCAACAACTTTTTGTCCAAGATCATTTTGTTTATGAACGATTTATTTATGGACGCTGATCGTATCGGAATAGGACTGAATGTACCGGCCCAACGTAATGACCAGAAACCATAGGACCAGGGAAGTGCCTGCGAGGAACTTCGCGAGTGGCGGCGCGTTCTCCCCAGGCCCCAAATCCGCGACCGATTCGAACGCACCAGTTAAATAAAATGCCGCCACATTCAACCCCAGAAGCATAATTGCCAGCATCTTCAGCCAGAAAGCCCAATCGTAGGTGTAATACGCAGCCATTCCTGTAAATGCCAAGACCCCGGTCACAAGGTTGAATCCAAAACCAACCATGGCCCACGGTACAAGTTGGTGCAGCGGTGCGACCGGAATTTGCTTGGCAAATCCCAGTACCCGCAAGTTGAGGAAACCCACCGTGCCGATCAGGATCGCCAGTCCCACAAAATGCAAATCCATCATGAACGCCCACCACCACTTGCTGGCCGTCATCAACTCGGCAAACTTGTCAGGCGAGGGCTCAAACGCGTGCACCATTTTTGAAATTCCCGAGGTGTCCGCTTGCTCCTGCCCCGTGCCAATCTCCGGGTGTCGGATGTCTCCTCCCGTAGTCCCAACGCGTGCCATAAGGCCCACCGTTATCAGAGAAAAAAATAGGACGCCGGAAAGGCTCCAGTTCCAATGCGTAGGGTGCAATCTCTCTTGTGATTTCCAAAGTGCCACAAGGGAGAGCGCGCCCGTGATTTCCATGAAAAAAAGCGCCAGCATCGCCGCGCCTTGGTGCCTGACGATCAGGTCTTCGGAAATACCGGGTGTCTTGCGAATTGCTCCATCCGCCCCAACCCCGCTGAAAAACGCCAGAATGGAAATGAGCGCCATGGCAGTGAAAATGATCAGGCCCGCACGCCTCAAGTCTTCGTTTTTTTTACCCACAAGGGAAATCAAAAAGAGCCCCAGCCCGACAATCGTGCCAATGATCGGAAAATGATTTAGCAAGAGGTGTAGGTGCGCGAAATTCATGGGCCGTCCCTTCGATGAACCGTAGACTACGACGGGTATGTCAAATACTTGTACGTGTAGGCCAGTAACCGACCCGCAGTGATTGCCGCAAACCATAAGAAGAGCGACCACTTCGCAAACGCCGCACCCCTGGTCATCATTTCTTCCTCGCTCAATTCTGAACGGTCAAACACGCGGCTCTTGAGCCTCTGCATGACCCACACGGCGAGCCCAATGATTGCCATTTTCAAATAGAAGTCCCAATTCGTCAGAGTTTTTGTCGGGTAGGCAATCACGAGGAAAACTCCGGTCGTGGCATTCGTGGCAAAGCCGATCCACATGATCCGGAACAATCGCTTGAGCGGCGCAAGGGGAATCCCTCGCGCAATCCCGAGGAGCCGCAAATCCAGCACCCAATTTGCGCCCACGAGCAGCGCAAGACCAAAGGTATGAAAAAGCAGAATAAAATAAAACGCAAAAGGCGATTCGGATTCCCGCAGCCAGGTGCTGAAGCCGCTGTCCTCAATGGTCTGCAAAAACAAAGGGGGCGCCAAGATGATCTCCTTGCCAGGAAATTTCTTCTCGGCTTTCCCGCCGCGGGCCGCACTCTCTTATCAAGAGGAACCGCTTGCATAGCGATTCCGTCCAGTTACGAGTTCTTTGGCGCCGGCAGGGAATTCATAATCAGCCGGACTTCATGCCGCGGGTCATTCACGAGTTTCCAATCATTGTTGATAATCATCGTGGCACGATCGTTCTCCGAATACGGAAGCCATTTTGGCGTTCCCGGTGTGTTGGGAGTTCCCGTGCGCGCAAACGTAGCCCAGGCGCCGCTTACTTTGTCTGCCAGCGGTTGCAGTTCAGGACCGTTGCCCACTTCTTCAGGCTGCTCAACAACATTATTGAAAACGAAGGGAAGCTCGACGGTATGTGGCGAGTGCCGCTTGCCGCCCTCCACGGGCGTTTCCCACGTGAAGAGGTACATGAAGACTGGTGCTTTGCCCTGCGCCGCCTTCCGCTCGGCCTGGGTGATAGCCGCAGCGGGGAACGCATTAATCATAAAGTAAACTTCGCTGGCCGAGGCGCTGGGCATCTCTTTCCGGTACAGGTCAATCAAAGCATCCGTCGAGTCCCCATATCGCGCCGACAAGCGCGACTTCAATCCCGCGTCATCCAGCGAATACAGAGGCGAATCAGGTGGAGTGAAAAATGTGCCCTCTGTGTTCACCGTCCCGATGATCAGCGGCACTTCGGCGGAGATTTCAGGAGCTGCCGGATCGAACGGATCGCGGGGAAGGGCTCGGCCATCGACTACGGGAGCGAGGACAATCGGAGCCGTTCCAGGTGCTGCTCCACGATTGTCGATTGTCGAGAGCAAGCGATCCGCAGGAAGCTTCTGAAGATCATCAACTTGATTCGGTTGCATACCCAGCTTTGTAAGGATTCGCTGCGTCGTTTTGTTTGCGTCCTCACGATGCACCCCCTGAAGGAGCGCCCCGCTTTCAATAATCGCCTTGTGGTACAGGCCTTTCGCGGCAGGCATCGCAAGTAGCGTGCTGATCTTAAGGCCTCCGCCGGATTGTCCGAAAAGCGTCACATTTCCTGGGTTTCCTCCAAAGTGTGAAATGTTGTCCCGCACCCACTCGAGTACGGCTATGACATCCAACAGTCCAGCGTTGCCGGAATCGGCATATTTTTCGCCGCCCACATCTGCCAGATACAAATATCCGAAAATATTCAGCCGATGATTTACGGACACGACCACCACGTCCTGCGAAGCGGCGAGGTTGGTCCCATCAAATGAGTGGGCGGATCCCGCGCCCGATGCGAAGCCACCGCCGTGCAGCCAAACCATCACCGGCCGTTTGCGCGTGTCCTTCAGGCTGGGCGTAAATATATTCATGACGAGGCAATCCTCGCCTTGGACAGCCGGCTCCTTATGATTCAGAATGAGCGGCTGGGGCGGGCCGCTCAGTTGAGGGGCAGTCGATCCGTTCTGATAAGCTTCGCGCACTCCGGTCCAAGGTTCGGGTTTGCGTGGCGGCATAAACCGGTTGCTACCTGCGGTTGATGCGCCGTAAGGAATTCCTCGAAAGATGTGTGTCCCGCCCAGGACGATGCCGCGCACTTTTCCCGATACCGTCTCCACGATGGGCCCTTCGTATTTTGACGAAGTATCTACCCCATACGCCAATCCAGGCATAAATCCGCGAAACAAAATGCCGGCCACAGCCGCACCGCCACTTATCATCGAGGACTTCAATAGCGCGCGACGGTTGAACGTTGTGCTCGGAACGTATTCGCGGGGTTGGCCGTTTGTTTTTCGGTACATGAATTTCCCCCCCGATCGTGTTTACGCCCACTACCATTCCGAGGCGCGCTTTTCGCTGAGGAATCTTACTTTCTGTTTTGCCAGGCACCCCAGGAGAGATTCCCCGGCGAAAAACTCGCCTCAGAATGACAGAACGAATATCCACACACATGAAAATCATTGCTTTTGCTACTTCTCAAAATTGCTGAAATCCAGATAATCTCCCGAGCAGGATATTTCGCCAAGCTCCCAATTCGGCCGCAATTCGTAATAGAACGTTGTCGTCCAGGGTTTCACCAGCGCTTTAGGATCGATCATGGTGATGTCCAGTTCGAGGTGATCATTGTTCACGCGCCTGAAGCGCTCGATGACGTGCAAGTCGGTGCTATGAGGATGGCCGAGCCGGTCGAGCCAGGTCTTGTCATTGAATCCAACAGTGTCAACCACCAGCGTTGCATCTCCCTCCCAATGGCCCACCGACGTTCCCATCCACAGCTGATCCGGATCGCTTGGGATGGCACGCCCATCCGTATAAATACGTCGGACCGTATGGTCGTACTCATAAAGCAGCAGCGTATATTTGGGTGTATGCACAAATTCAAACGGATATGGGTGAAAATAAACGCGCGGCACACCGGGAGGATCGCATTTCGTAAGGACTGGATCGTTCGTCGACTTCAGAGTGAACTCGCCCCCATTGGAAGCCTTGGCCTCTGCATACTTCGCCGCCGCCCAGGGAGTCAACTCGGGAAGATCCTTCGTGAAAGTGTAATTGGTAAAGCCGCGCTGAGAGC
>Ga0210401_10003476_pt1 | contig 16828 bp, 15 predicted proteins | sample IncBWH32MmetaG_FD_150866 | JGI IMG/M metagenome (GOLD analysis project Ga0210401, IMG submission 150866) | Forest soil microbial communities from Barre Woods Harvard Forest LTER site, Petersham, Massachusetts, United States - Inc-BW-H-32-M | ecosystem: Environmental > Terrestrial > Soil >... | reverse complement strand
AAGACCTTTCCGTCGTATTAGGCGCCGGTGCTCGAACGCCGCTACTCTTTCGAGAGTTTCGCGATTTTCTTCTGGACTTCTTTCGCATCGGGCGCGCCAGGCAGCACCTGCAGATATTCCTTGTAATATTTAAGGGCTGATTCGTTGTCGTGTTTCTTCTCGTAGGCCTTTCCTAACAGCAAGCGCGGTTTCGCGAAGTTGGGACGTTGCTGGATGGCATCAAGAAAACGATCGATCGCGGCATCGATATCGCCTTTATGCAGGTAGTACATTCCCACTTCGATATCCTGCTGCGCCGGTAGCGGATTGTAGGTAGCGGCGGCTTTGGCCTTTTCCGCGTCAGACGAAATCGCTGGCGGTTCATCCGGAGTGGCATTCTTGCCACCCTTGTCACCGCCATTCTCTGTGCGCGGCTTCTTTGAACTGGATTCCGAAGGCACAGGCGGGGCGTCGGAGTCCTGCTGATCTTGTTCAGACTGTTGCTGGCTTTGTTGTTGGCTCTTTTGGTCGCTTTGCTGGTTTTGTTGTTTGTCTTCTTGTTGGGTGTCTTTTTGCTGAGCGGGCAAACCGGCTGCGCCAACGAAAAGCAGCGAGGCGATGAATGCGAGGCGTATCATGGCGATTCGTATCGGTTAGATTCCGTTTGCTATCATGAAAGTTGTCTTCGGCCGGCCGGGCAGATTCAATAGTAGCAACCGGCGAATTGGCGAACTAGTGTAGCGCCTATCGATGGAACTTCGTGAAAAAGTCGCCAATCTTCCCACGCAGCCCGGGGTTTACCTGTTCCAGGATGCGGCGAGTGCGATTCTGTACGTTGGTAAGGCACTGTCCCTGCGCAGCCGCGTCCGTTCGTATTTTTTGGACAAAACGCAACAAGATGCCAAAACCGGATCGCTCGTTCGCGAAATCGCCGATTTGGAATATATCGTCGTCGACAACGAGAAGGAAGCGCTGGCCCTCGAAAACAACCTCATCAAGAAGCATCAGCCGAAATTCAATATCCTGCTTCGCGACGACAAAACATATCCCTACATTCAGTACACAGCGTATGAAAAGTATCCGCGCGTTTATGTAACCCGCCGCCTGAAGAAGGATGGCTCGATTTATTTTGGGCCGTATTTTCCGGCGAACCTCGCGTATCGCATGGTTCACCTGATCCATAAGCACTTCCTGGTGCCATCTTGCACGGTGGATCTCACGCGCAAACATCCGCGCCCATGCCTTCAGTATTACATTCACCGCTGCCTTGGCCCCTGCGTGGAAGGATTGGTGACCGACGAGCGCTATGTGGAAGCTGCCCGCGATGTGCGGCTGTTTCTGGAAGGCCGCCGCAACGATCTTTCGCGCAGTCTCGAACAGAGAATGAAGAACGCATCCGAGGGTGAACGGTTCGAGGAAGCTGCCGGGTATCGCGACCTTCTGCGCACGCTGGCGGAAATGGAAGAGCGCCAGAAAATCGCGGCAGCTTCCGGTGACGATACAGATGTGATCGCGTGGTACGCCGAGCCGCCGCAGGTGGCCGTGAATCTGTTTCACATTCGCGGGGGACGCGTAGTCGATCGGCGAGACTTTTACTGGGAAAATCAGGAAGAGTTCAATCCGGCCGAGTTTCTTCCTTCCTTGCTGAAGCAGCTGTATCTCGACACTGCGTATCTTCCCCGCTGCATCCACACGCCCATTGACTTCGAGGAACGCGAGGTGCTCGAAGAAGTCCTCACCGAACAAGCCAAGCATCGCGTGGAGATCTCCAACCCTCAGCGTGGAAAGAAACACCATTTCCTGGAATTAGTCGAAAAGAATGCCCAGCATTCTTTCGTTCAACGCTTCCGGGTGTTGCGGCCCTCGTCTGAGGCGATCGCGGAGGCGCTTCAAGCGGCGCTCGGAATGCTCGAGCCGCCGAAGCGAATCGAGAGCTTCGATATTTCGCACACGCAGGGCACAGAAACAGTCGCATCCATGGTGGTTTGGGAAGCAGGGCGAATGAAGAAATCTGACTATCGGAAATTTATCATTCGAGGAGAAGCGGCCGTGGAAGGCGAAGCCGCTCAACCCAGCGGATTACTGCGCGACGATTTTTCCAGCATGCGCGAGGCGGTTGGCCGACGCTATCGCCGCTTGATGGAGGAAGGTAAACCGCTGCCCAGCTTAATTCTAATTGACGGTGGCATTGGTCAGCTGCATGCCGCTGCGCAGGCACTCGAAAAACTAGAGGTCATCAATCAGCCGATGGCCAGCATCGCCAAGAAAGAGGAAATTCTCTATGTCCTCGGGCGCGAGGACGAACCCATCGTTCTCGATCGCCACTCGCCTGTTCTTCAACTCATCCAGCAGATTCGCGACGAAACCCACCGGTTTGCGATCACCTTCCACCGGCAGCGTCGATCGAGCCGGCGCCTGCGCACTTCCCTGACTGAAATTGCCGGAGTAGGCGAAGTGACCGCTCGCAAACTTCTCCGCAAATTTGGAAGCGTAGCCAGGCTGCGGGAATTAACGCTGGAAGACCTCGCCGCCGAACTTCCGCGCGCCCAAGCTCAGCGAGTATTCGCCGGACTGCGCGAATCGAGCGCGCCAGAATCGACCGTAAGGTAAATTATCTGCGCGAAATGCAGGGGCGCTTTGCTTGCTACCCCTATAAGCCTGTGCTACTGTGACGTTTGGAGGTGAAAAGATGGGTGACAACAACGCTGGGTCGAAGGCTAGCTTCTTCCTTGTCGGCCTGGGCATTGGTGCGATGGTAGGGCTTCTCTTTGCGCCGAAATCAGGCGAAGACACACGCGAGTATTTGACCGGAAAAGCCGATGAAGGGCGCGATTATGCACAACGCAAAGCCCGCGAATTGCGCGAGCGCGCAGAAGATCTAATCGAACGCAGCAAAGAAATTATGGCGCGGCAGAAGGACGGCCTTTCGGCGGCAGTTGAAGCAGGAAAAGAAACATACAAGCGAGAATCGAAGGTCTCGTAGTTTTCCTGGTTCGGCCCGGCAGTTCGGTTCATAAGGGAGATGTAGATGTCCGGCTGGATCCAAGCGTTCATCGTGATAGCGGCGGTTGCCATCGTGATTCAGATGGCGATCCTGCTGGGCATGTTCTTTCAGGTGCGGACTGCGATCGAGCAGTTCACACGAATCGCCACGGACCTGCAGAACCGGATTGACCCGATTCTTCTGCGTACGAACCGGATTCTCGAAGATTCCGAAGATCGAGTTGCCAGCATCATGGGCGACGCCGCGGAAATCACGCGCGTCGCGCGCGGCTCGGCGCAGAAGATCGATCGCGTGTTCACCGACGCGGTGGAACGGCTCCGCGTGCAGATCATTCGCGCAGATCATATCCTGACCGGAACGCTCGAAGTCGTAGAGGAATCCGGCGCGAAATTCAAACGCACGCTGTGGACGCCGATTCAGCAAGCGTCTGCGATCTTGAAAGGCATGAAGGTTGCGGTTGATATGCTTCGCGGGCAGCAGAATCGGCGCCCTGAGCCGGATGCCGCGACGGCGGACGAAGAACTCTTCATCTGATTTTGTTCCCAGCATTTGCAATTTTCCGCTTTATTTCTCTTTGCATTCTTCTTTAGTCAGCTTCATTAAATAGGCTGCGCTGTGCCGTTGGTCGAGAGGGCACGGCATGCCGTGCCCCTACTGACCGAGTTCCGTCCTTATGATTCTTAGCGGATCCATCCGCCGCCTAGAACCAATTCGCTGGAGTAAAAGACGGCGGCTTGGCCTGGGGTGATGGCTCGTTGCGGCTGGCGGAATGTGATGCGAGCGGTAGTAGCGTCGAGTGGTGTGATTTCTGCGGCTGCCGGTTCGTGGCGGTTGCGGACTCGCACCATTGCTTCTACAGCGGCGCTGGGTGGCGCGATCGAAATCCAGTTCACGTCGCGGACTTCACACGTGGTGCTGCGCAGATCTTGATCTTCGCCGACGACGAGGCGATTCGACGCTCGGTCGAGCGAAACAACGTACAGCGGACGACCTGCGGCGACGCCGATTCCCTTCCGCTGGCCGACCGTGTATTGATGCAAGCCCGTGTGGCGGCCTAGAACTTCGCCGCTCGTGGTGACGATCTCGCCGGAATCATCCGGCAGACGGCTTCCCTGCTCCTGCAAGTAGCCTTCGATGAAGCGCACGTAATTCCCCGTTGGCACGAAGCAGATTTCCTGGCTCTCCGGCTTTTCGGCGACCGGCACGCGAAGGCGTCGCGCGATGTCGCGAACTTCCTGCTTGGAGAGTTCGCCGAGAGGGAAATCGGTGCGCGCGAGCTGTTCCTGCGTGAGCCCGAAGAGAAAATATGATTGGTCTTTTGTTTCGTCCACGGCTCGCAGCAGTTCGTAGCGGCCCGATTCCGGATTGTGGCGGACGCGGGCGTAGTGACCGGTTGCTATGCGGTCAGCGCCGATCTGTCGCGCGGTGGTGAGGAGCTGGTCGAACTTCACATGGTTATTGCAGAGGGTGCATGGAATCGGAGTGCGGCCTTCGAGGTAATCGTTGACGAACGGGCCGATGACGGTGTTTTCGAATTCGCGCTCGAAATTCACCACGTAGAACGGGACACCGAGGTGCTCGGCCACGCGGCGGGCGTCGTAGACGTCGTCGATCGAGCAGCAGCGGTGCTGTGCTGGTGCGCTGGTTTCCTCTTGCGGCAAGCGGCGCTGGTTCCAGAGCTGCATTGTTAGGCCGACCATGGCTTGGCCGCGGTTGTGGAGGATTGCGGCGACGGTGGAGCTATCGACGCCGCCGCTCATTGCTACGGCTACGGTGGTGAGAGCAGCCATGGGCTTTGCAGCAGACATTGGTGCGATATCGCGTTCGGAGAGTGGAGGCGTCGCGGTCTCGTGGAGCAAAGGCGCACAGGCAAGAGTGCCTGTGCCACTTGAAGGCGACACCGTCGCGCCTGCGGAACCATTCTCGAGAATCATCGGGCGGTCACCATCGTTGCAGCGCGAGGAGAGAGGGCGCGTAGGCGATTTACTACTTGGGGGATGACAGAGATTGCGTAGTCAATTTCTTCGCTGGTGGTTTGACGGCCCAGGCTGAAGCGCAGGCTTGAGCGGGCTTCGTCGGGCGAGAAACCGATTGCGAGGAGAACGTGTGACGGCTCGACGGCGCCTGACGAGCACGCAGCGCCAGTGGAACATGCGACGCCGAGCAGGTCGAGCGCGATGAGCATTGCTTCGCCGCCCGCGGCTGCGAATGAGAGGTTCGTGGTGTTTGCTACGCGGTGGGACGCGTCACCGTTCACGCGTACCGACGAAATGGAATCGAGGACGGCGCGTTCCAGGCGGTCGCGAAGTGTGGCGATGCGTTGCGGCTCCGTTGTCAGATTTGCGCGAGCGAGTTCGGCGGCTTTCCCTAGGCCTACGATGCCGGGGACGTTTTCGGTGCCCGGGCGGCGGTCGCGTTCGTGATGGCCGCCGTGAAATTGCGGAGCGAGCGGCGTGCCGGTGCGGACGTAGAGCGCGCCAACGCCTTTTGGACCGTAGATTTTGTGCGCGGAGATGCTGAGCAAGTCTACGCCGAGTTGATTCACGTCGAGCGGGAGCTTGCCTGCTGACTGCACTGCGTCGCAGTGTAAGTACACATCCGCTTCGGCGGCGAGACGGCCGATTTCTTCGATTGGCTGAATCGTACCGAGTTCGTTATTCGTGTGCATCACGCTGATGAGAATTGTTTCAGGGCGCAGCGCGCGGCGAATCTCGTCGGGATCGATTACGCCCGTGCTTCCGACTGGCACGTAGGTGACTTCGATGTCCTGCTGTTCGAGCGCCTGGCAGGAATGGAGGATCGCATGATGTTCGAACGCCGTGGTGATGATGTGTTTGCGGCCCGCGGCTGACTTTGGAGCGACACCGGAGGCGAGGCCAAAAATTGCGAGATTGTCGGATTCTGTGCCGCCACTGGTGAAAACTATTTCCGAGGGCTTTGCGCCGAGGAGCGCGGCTACCGAATCACGGGCGCGATCGACTGCAGCGCGGGCTCGTTGGCCGGGAGAATGAATCGAGCTGGCGTTGCCGAAATTATCGGCGAGGAACGGGAGCATCGCTTCGAGGACCGCGGGGTCCACGGGGGTCGTGGCGTTGTAATCGAGATAAGCGCGCATGTTCTAGAAGCTGGAAGCTCGAGGCCCAAAGCTGGAAAAGGCACGCGGAAGAGCGAAGATTTTTGAACCGCAAAATCGCATTTTATTCGCGATTAGAGAATTGTATGCAGTTGATTCGGGGATGTTTAAATCGAGTTCTAATCCCAGATTTGCGATTAGAAATTGGCGCCGCATCCGGGGCTGGTCATAGCCACCAGCCGACAAGTGCCGGCTGCTGATGGGCGCCGCCTTCTGGCTTCCCTCCAACTGCATCCGAATGTTCGTTCGGGAGCTCATATCGCACATCAAGGCTAGCAGGATGCTCGGGGATTGCAAGTGGCCGTTCGTCTGGAGATGGTACAGGCGGTCGGCGAAACAGAAAAGCAAACAATCAAGCGTTACTTCTTGGCGCGAGCCAGCTTGACAGCTTTGCATGCGTCCGTTAGCGTCGAAGAGCAGGCAATAAATCGCAAGAGTTTCATTCGATAGTTTGCGGAGAACAATTTGGCACAGCATCGGCCGATCATTACGCTCACCACTGATTACGGGACGAGTGACCACCTCGTCGGTGTAATGAAGGGCGTGATCCTTAGTATTAATCCGGAAGTGAGCGTGGTGGATATCACGCACAGTGTGCTGGCGCACGATATTTTGTACGGAGCGCTGACGATCGGGCAGGCCTACAACTACTTTCCGCCGCGAACGATTCATGTGGTGGTGGTTGATCCGGGCGTCGGGACGCAGAGGCGGCCGCTACTGGTGGCGAGCGATCAGCATTATTTTGTGGCGCCGGATAATGGCGTGCTGTCGGCGGTTTACGATCAGACCGAGGCGCTGTATGCGTGGCACATTACGTCCGGGCATTATTTCCGGCAACCGGTGAGCAATACGTTTCATGGGCGCGATGTGTTTGCGCCAGTGGCGGCGTGGCTTTCGAAATCGTGGCAGTCGTCGGCGTTTGGCGATCCGGTGGAGGATTTCGTGCGCTTCGCCCTGCCGAAGCCGAAGGTGAATGGGAATACTATCAAGGCTGTGGTGCTGAAGGTGGATAACTTCGGCAACCTAATGACGAATTTGAAGGCGGAGGACGCGCCGGCGCTGGTGGCGAATGATGGGAAGTTTGCAATTCGCGTCGGGAATGCTGAAGTAAAGAAGGTGTTGCCGACGTTCGCCAACGGCACCGCGGGCGAAGCGTTTGGCGTGATTGGATCGAGCGGGTATTTGGAGATTTCGGTGAATAAGGGTAGCGCTGCGCGGACTCTGGGTGTGGGACGCGGCGCGGAAGTTACGGTGGAGTTGTCCTAGGGGCTTGGACCGCAAGAGAAGCCCACGACGAGAAAGGCGTCGTCGTGGCTACCTGCACATTTTTTGATACCTATTTCTCGACGGACGTTTGCTGTGCGAAGAAGGCGTGCCACTTTCCGTTTTCCCAGACGTAGTAATCCGCGTAGCGGGTCTCTTTGATTTTGCCGTCGGTTCCCGTCGATTGAGAAGTGCCATAGGCAACGGCTACGTTGTCGTGCAGCAGTACGGTGGGTTCTGGAAGCTTGGGGATTGGCAGGTTCTTTCCTTCGTTTTTCCGCGCAAACGCCAGTTCGTCTGATAGAAATTTTACGTCGCCGCTTCGCACGATTTCCGTGAAGTCTTTCGACAGGAGGCATAGCTCGAAGTTCGTGTCGGCTTTCAGGTAGGCGATCGTCCATGCGTTTTCGAGGCGCTGGATTGTTGCGACGTCGCGTTGTTGTCCTTTGAGGACGTCCATGTCGCAGGTGGTTTGAGCGTGAAGTGGGAGGGATAGCGCGAATAGAACGAGCAAGATGGCGAATCCTAGGTTTTGCACGCGCAATTTGAATCCTCCTTTGATTTTTCAGGGAGTTTGACGGTTATGGGGCTTCGTTGTGAGCAGATGCCGCCGCGGGTGGGTATCGGCGTCAATGAATCAAACACCTGCTGGTCTAAAGACCAGCGCTACATACGGCAGAAACGATGCCTGACAACGAATGGGATCGAGAGTCAAAACAGCCGGCGGGACGCCGGCGTTACGAGAGAGCAGTTAGCGACGAAATGTGCTGCGAGATCTCACGGCGTTTGGCGGAAGAGCAGAAATCTGTGAGGCGGGTGTGGGCGGCGCGGGCGGGTCTGAGACCTGCCCCTACTGAAAAACTTAACGGGCGAGGGTGGTGACGATTAGGTAGGCGCGCATGCGGGGGTCTAGCCAGTCGCGGAGGGCGTCGCCTAGGAGATTGAAGGCGAGGACAGCGGTCATTACGGCTAGGGCGGGAAAAATTACGAGGTGGGGGGCGTCGAAGAGGTGGCTGCGGGCGTCGTTGAGCATGGCGCCCCAGCTGGGCATTGGGGCGAGGACGCCTACGCCGAGGAAACTGAGCGTGGATTCGGCGAGGATAGCGCCGGCCATCGCGATGGTGGCTTGGACGAGTACGGGTTGCAGGATATTCGGGAGAAGATGACGCAACAGTGTGCGCGCGTTTGATGCGCCGAGGGAGCGAGCGGCGAGGACGTATTCCATTTCTTTCGCTTGCAGAATTTGGGCGCGAGCGAGGCGGGCGTAGCCGGCCCAGCCGGTGATGACGAGGGCGAGGATTACCTTGCCTAGGCCCGGTCCTAGGAATGCGGCGAATGCGATTGCGAGCAGAATCCCCGGGAATGAGAGGAAGGCGTTGATGAGGACGACGTTGACGAGGCGGTCGAACCAGCCGCCGAAGTAACCTGCTATCGAACCGATTGAGAGACCTATTAATCCCGCGCCAAGCACCACGCTGATGCTGACGAGCATTGAGACGCGCGCGCCGAAGAGGAGGCGCGAGAGGATGTCGCGGCCGAGTTGATCGGTGCCCATCCAGTGGGCGGAGCTGGGAGCTGCGAGACGGACGGGGAGATTTTGTGCGATGGGGTTATAGGGAGCGAGCCATGGAGCGGCGAGGGCTGCGACGACGAGGATTGAGGTGAGTGCCAAGCCGATGCGGCCGGGGGCGCTGTGGCGGAGGAAGTTGCGGATGGGATTCATTGGGACGTCGCTCCGAATGAAACGGTGCGCGCCGACTTCAGGTGACGATACAAGGAAAGCCGAGGGCGTAAGAGCACAGGCAGGAATGCCTGTGCCACTAAAGGCGAGCCTGCGCGCGGAAATTGCGCCGGCAGTTGGTCGTGCTTGTGCGAAGGGATGGATCGTAAGAGCACAGGCCCTTCGTTCCTCAGGGTAAACAAGAGTGCCTGTGCCACTAAAGGCGAAGGCCCTAGGAGAGATCCCTCGACTGCGTCCCGCGCCTTCGCCCCGCGGATACGACCGGGACGCACAATTCGCGCTTCGCGAAGAAAATATAAATACGCGCGGGACTTCGCTCGGGATGACAGGTTCGGGAGAGGCGCGCTCATTCCAGGCGCACCCTGGGGTCGACCGCTGCGTAGACGAGATCAGTTAGCAGATTTACGAGGACGTAGGAGACCGCGATGAGCAGGATGCAGCCTTGCAGCAGAGGGTAGTCGCGCGCTTCGATTGCCTGTACGGCGAGGCGGCCGACGCCGGGCCACGAGAAGATTGACTCGGTGACGATTGTGCCGGCGAGGAGCGTGCCGAATTGAAGGCCTAGAATTGTGATGATCGGAATGAGCGCGTTGCGAAACGCGTGGCGAAAAAGGACGGCGCTATTCGAGACGCCTTTTGCGCGAGCGGTGCGGACGTAGTCGCTTGAAAGCTCTTCGATTACTGATGTGCGGACCATGCGCGTGAGTATCGCCGCGAGCGCCGCGCCGAGCGTGATGGCCGGCAGGATTAGATGCAGCGGGCCTCCGCGGCCTGACACCGGCAGCCATCCGAGAATCACCGAAAAAATAAGAATGAGCACGGGCCCCAGCGCGAAGTTTGGCACCGAGAGGCCGAAAAGCGTGAGCACGCCGACGGCGTGATCGGTTGTTTGGCCGCGCCGCTCCGCTGCGAGCGTTCCGGCGGGAATGCCGATGGCGGCACAGACAAAGAGAGCGAAGATGGCGAGCTCCAGCGTCGCGGGGTATCGCGACAAGATTATCCGCGTGACGGGCTGTTGGAAGCGGAAGGATTCTCCGAGATTTCCGTGCGCGATGCCCGAGAGATAGCGGCCGTATTGGACCGAAATCGGCAGGTCGAGGCCGAGTGCGTGGCGAAGCTGCTGCAGATCTTCGGCGCGGGCGCCTTCACCCAGCATCTGCTGAACCGGGTCGCCGGGCACAATGTGCGCGAGCAGAAAAACCATCGTGAAAATCAGCCAGAGCGCGGGCAGCGCGAAAAGGAGGCGGAGCGAGATGAATCTAAGCATTTACGGTGGAAGCCTTTCGGAGGCGCAAGCGGCAAGCAGATTCCTCTCTGCGCCACGCGTCCACCGCTGCGCGATGGGAAAAGCTAAGGCGCGCGCGGCTCCGCTCGGAATGACAAACGGTAAAACGTAGTCGGTGAGTGAGATTCATTTGTCCCGGCGAACGTGCGACGCGCTGGCGGCGCGCCGTGCTTTCGCGATTTCTTTTCTCGGCTGCGGTTCTGGGCCCTGCTCCGGACGAGAAGCGGAGTCTTCTGCAGCTGACGTTGACGCCTCCGGCTTCTTTTTGCTTCCGGAAGTTTCCGCGGGCTTCACGGATTTGATTTTTACCCGCGAGACGCGGCGGTGATCCATGTCCATAACCGTAAAACGATAACCGTACGCCTCAAAGCTCTCGCCGCCACGCGGAATAAAGCCGAGCTGATTCAAAATGAAGCCGCCGACTGTCTCGTAAGAACTATCCTCGGGCAGCTTGATGTTGTACTGGCTTTCGAGTTCGCGGACATTGGTGGCACCGTCAAAGATCATCGAGCCATCCGGCAGTGTGAGCGGACGCTCGACCACGTCAAACTCGTCATGAATTTCGCCGACCATTTGCTCGAGGATATCTTCGAGCGTGGCGAGGCCGAGAATGCTGCCGAATTCGTCGACGACCATGGCGAGGCCGGTACGGCGCGAGCGAAATTCCAGAAGGAGCTCGCTGGCTCGCTTCGTTTCCGGGACAATGAGCACGTCGCGCAGCATCGTGCGCAAATTGAAGTCGGGAGGTGGCGCGTGCTCCTCTGCCGCGCGAACGCGATCGAGGAGAATCCAGATCATATCCTTGATGTGGACGAAGCCGAGGATGTGGTCGAGCGAACCTTCGTACACGGGAATGCGCGAGCGCTGCGTGGTGGCGAACATGCGCATCGTGTCTTCGATCGTGGCTTCGACGGGCAGCGCGTGCACATCGGGCCGCGGGACCATCACTTCGCGGACTTCGATCTGGCCTAGTTCCATCGCGCTTTGAATGAATTTCACTTCGGCGGCGGGAATCAGGCCGCGGTCGTGCGCCTGCTGGACCATTACTTGCAACTCTTCCGTGGAACGAACGAGGGTGTGACTGTGCGGCGAAACCACGCCCAGGGCCGCGACGATTTTTTCGGCGATGCCGTCGAGAAGATCGATGGCCCAGCGGAATGTTTGGAGGAACCAATTGAACGGACGCGCGATCAGAAGAGCGACGCGCTCAGCGCGCGCGAGGCTGAGGCTCTTGGGGACGAGCTCACCTAGCACGACTTGAAGCATGGTGAGCAGCCCGAAGGCGAGAATGAGCGCAGCGCCGTGCGCGATCACCGCCGCCCATGGACGCGGGATTGCAGCGACGAGCGGCGAGAGAATCGCGGAGAGCGTCACTTCGCCGAGATAACCGAGCAGAAGGCTCGCGATCGTGATGCCCACCTGAACGGCGGAAACGACCCGGCCCACGTCTCCGAGCAGAGACTCCACGATTTTCGCGCGGGGGTCGCCGGCGTCAACAAGTTGGCGGACCCGCGAGCTGCGGACGGCGACGAGAGAAAATTCAGCTGCGGCGAAGAATGCGTTCGTTCCGACGAGGAAGAAGACGGCAAAGACATGGAGGACAATCATTGCGCGCTACCCAATCGCACGCGCAGCTTCATTTTACGCTGCTGCCGGACGGATGAGAGGAGCAACAGTGCGGCCATCGAAGGCAATTTTAGCAAGTTGTGCGGCGCAGGAGGGGAAATCTGCTGCCGGGGCGGACGAACGAGATAATATTTCGCGCTGGGGCCGTTGCTAGGTTGGGACTGCTGGGCTACACTCCGGCACTCTTTTGAGGGCACGCGGGAATCCTTGCGGAAATTGGGGACGGTTGAATGACACGTGGTTCGCGCATTGCAAGAAATGTAATCGCGGCGCTGCTGGTGATGGCGGGGATCGCGTTGCTCTCTGGCTGGTGGTTCGTGCATCGGCCTCTGCCGAGGTTGGACGGGCAGATCACGATGGCGGGATTGAAAGAGGGAGTGATCGTGGATCGCGACCAGTGGGGACGGCCGTGGATTCGCGCGAAATCGACGGAAGACCTGGTGATGGCGCAGGGATACGTGATGGCGCAGGATCGTCTTTGGCAAATGGATTTGCTGCGCCGTGCGGCAGCGGGGGATTTGTCGGAGATTGTGGGGCCTGCGGCGTTGAAAATTGACGAGGAGAATCGGATCCTCGGGATGCGGCAAGCGGCGGAGCGCGCGGCGAAGGATTCGAGCGCGGAAATTCGCGGGCTGCTGGAATCGTATGCGCGCGGTGTAAACCAATACATTGCGCAGCAGCACGGCCGGCTGCCAATTGAATTTTCTTTGTTGGGCTACGCGCCAAGGCCGTGGACGCCGACGGATACGTATCTGATCGATCTGTACATGTGGAAGACACTTACTTCCACATGGAAATCGAAACTGAACCGGCAATGGGTGACCGCGAAGGTGGGGCGGGAGCGTGCGGCGCAGATGTTCGTGGAGGACTCGCCGCTTGATCACTACATTGTCGGTCAAGCCGAGCCAAGCGCGCCGGACAAATCTAATCGGCCGTCGCGGGAGGCCCTGCCTCCGAAAGCCATGGAGCTGAAGCCCGAGGGGACTGCTCCGTTCGCGTCACTGGCGCGCGCCGAGGCGATCGATTTTCTGACCAAATTTGAGGAGGAATCCTCGGAGATTATTGGCAGCAATAATTTCGTTGTGAGCGGGGCGCACACGGCATCGCGCAAGCCCCTGCTGGCGAATGATACGCATCTTGCGCTGAGCGTTCCGTGCATCTGGTATCTGGTTCATCTGACGGCGCCGGGATGGAACGTAGAAGGATTCGCGTTGCCGGGCGCGCCGCTGGTGATTATTGGACACAACGAGCGAATCGCCTGGGGCTTCACGAACAGCAATGTGGATGTTCAGGACTTGTATACCGAGACGTTCGATTCGAAGAACCCGCTCAACTATCGCGCGAATGGAAAGTGGATTTCAGCGGAGGTGCGAAAAGAAAAGATTCCAGTTCGCGGAAAAGCGGACGTAGAACTCGACGTGACCGTTACTCGACACGGGCCAATTGTGTATCGAGAACCGGAGAGCGAGGGTGGCCATACATATGCGCTGCGCTGGTCGGCTCTCGAACCCGGCGGACTTGATTTCGGATTTCCGCTGCTGGGTCGGGCGAGCAATTGGAGCGAATTTATCGAGGTGACGCGGCATATCGCGGGTCCGGGGCAGAACACGATCTACGCCGATGTGGACGGAAATATCGGATTCACTATCCCGGCGCGGATTCCAATTCGAGCTAGCGGAAACGGCGCGCTACCGGTGGCGGGCGATACAGATGAGTTCGACTGGAAAGGTTACATTCCGTTCGAAGAGCTGCCGCGCATTCTGAACCCGGCGGACGGAATCATCGCGACTGCTAATGCAGGCGCCGTCGGGCCTGGATACAAATATTTCTTGAGCGATCGGCAGGCCGGGCCATTTCGTACCGAGCGAATCTACCAACTGCTCTCAGGTCGAACGGATTTAAGGCCTGAAGACATGAATGCGATTCAGAATGACATTTTGAGCCTGCCGAATAAATTTCTAGCGTCCCAGCTCTTGACGGCCGCGCACTCGACCCCGCCGAAAGATCCGCGTACGCAAAAACTGATTACGGGATTGGTTGGGTGGGACGTGAAGGCAACGGCCGACTCGATCGAAACGACTTTTGTCGAGTTGACGCGGCATGCGTTGTTTCACAATCTGCTTTCGCCGTATCTCGGAGACGAAACTTCAAAATATGAGCTATGGGAGCCGCGAAGCGTGTATAACGACGTTTGGTGGCGCGACAAAGTGTTTCTGGAAAACATTTTGACGCAGAGGCCACCGGAGTGGCTCCCGAGAGGCGTCGTCAACTACGACGTCCTGTTGATCTCCAGTGCGAACGATGCGGTAGCCGCGCTTGCCCGAGAAACGGGAACGAGCGATGTATCGCGCTGGCAATGGGGGCGCTTTCATCCGCTGAATATGGTCCATCCGCTGGGCCGAACTGGAGCGCTTCACGCTCTTTTGAGTATCGGTCCCTATGCGGATGGAGGAACGCTCGATACGGTGAAAGCGATGGGGGTGGGACACGGGCCAGCGATGCGGGTGGTTTCCGATTTGGCGAATTTTGATAATTCGTTGATGGAGATTACGACCGGCGAATCGGGACAGGCAGCAAGTCCCTATTATCGCGACCAATTTCAGGAATGGTTTCGCGGGCGCGGTATTCCGACGCCCTTCAGCGAAGCAGCCGAGGAAAAGTCGCGGGCACATCGTTTGACGCTCGTGCCGGCAGGCGGAAGCGCTGTCTCTGCGGAGTAAGCAGAGACTGTTGCGGTGCACAAGGCCATTGTTGACGTTCTCTATCGTGGGATAGAATGCTTCCAGCAATCCCGCACCCAATTTTTCACGACTCGCAATGGTGGTTTCAGGGATTTGACAGTAAATTGCGAGTATATGACTGCGAAGTAGAAAGCTGTCGCGATGCCGTCGGCCGGTGCGGCGCATCGAACAAAGCGGCAGCTCGGTTTTTTGGGGCAGGCTGCAACGACAGATGGAGCGTCAGGAAAAGATGAATTCAGCGAGTAATAAAGCGGCAGAGGCCCCGCGCAAGGGAGAGTTTGAGAAGTCTCTCACGCGCCTCGAGGAAGTGGTGAAGCGGCTCGAAAGTGTGGAGCTTTCGCTTGACGAGGCGATGAAGCTCTTCGAAGAGGGTGTGAAACTATCCCGCGACTGCCAGAAGCAACTGGAAGAAGCAGAAGGCCGCGTCGAAATTCTGCTGAAGAAAGCGGATGGCAAACTTGTAGCGGAGCCGTTCGAGCCTGAAGATGAATCCTCCTAGTTGCGCTAGCACTATAGGCGCGCGCAATTTCGATTTGGCGCCCGCCGCGCATCGCTCATGAGCGTCCCGCAATTCTTTGAGTCAGACCGCGCAGGAATCGAGGAGGCGCTCGACCGCCTGCTCCCGAAGGAAGAGGCTCATCCCGCGTCGATCCATAAAGCGATGCGGTATAGCGTGTTTGCCGGCGGAAAGCGTATTCGCCCGATTTTGTGCCTGGAAGCCGCAGCGATGTTCAGCGAGAACCCGGTCGCGGCCGTTTCCGCGGGATGCGCGCTGGAATTCATCCACACCTATTCGCTGATTCACGACGATCTTCCTGCGCTCGACAACGACGATTTTCGCCGCGGCAAGCCGACGTGCCACAAAGTTTTCGGCGAGGCGATCGCCATTCTCGCAGGCGATGCATTGTTGACGCTGGCGTTTCAGACGCTCGCGTTCGTGCCAGTCGAACCGCAACGCCGCTTAAATATCCTTGCGACGATTGCTCAGGCTGCAGGGACCGACCGCGGAATGATCGGCGGACAAGTTGCCGACCTCGAAGCCGAAAAGAAGATGCCCGACGTCGGTACCCTCGAATACATTCACCGCTCAAAAACGGCCGCGTTGATTCGGGCTTCGATTGTAGCGGGAGGAATCGCTGGGGGCGCGACGAACGAAGACGTGGAGCGCTTGAAATGTTTCGGCGAAAATATCGGCTGGGCTTTTCAGGTAGTAGACGACATTCTCGACGTCGAGGAATCATCCGCGGTGCTGGGCAAGACCGCCGGAAAAGATCAGGCGCAGCAGAAAGCGACTTATCCCGCGCTTTATGGAATTTTGCAATCGCGGGATATTGCGGCGGATTTAGCGGCGAAGGCTCTCAGCGAACTTGATTTCTATGGCGAACGAGCGTCGCGCCTGCGCGAGCTGGCTCAATTTCTTGTAGCGCGGCGATCTTAGCTCACGCGGTTTTGGCCTCTTCCCCACAATGTCCCCAAAAATTGAAAAGACGCGCCTCGACGTTTTGCTCGTAGAGCGCGGCCTGGCACCATCGCGCGAACGAGCGCAGGCGATGCTCCTCGCAGGGAACGTTCGCGTGAACGGCAAGCGAATGGACAAACCGGGGACCCGCCTCGCGACCGACGCTCAGATTGAGTTAGCGGGTGAAGCCCAACGGTATTCGAGCCGAGGCGGACTGAAACTCGAAGGCGCGCTGGCAGATTTCGGCCTCACGGCGCAAGAAAAGACGTGCCTCGACGTGGGAAGTTCCAACGGTGGATTTACGGATTGCCTGCTGCAACATGGAGCAAGGCGAGTCTATGCCGTCGATGTGACGATCAATCAACTCGATTGGAAGTTGCAGAAAAATCCCAGAGTTGTGACGATCGAGGGGAATGCGCGCTACCTGAAGCCTGACGATGTGGGCGAGGTGGTAGATCTGGTGACGATGGACGTATCGTTTATTTCTGTGACGAAAGTGCTTCCCGCAATCGTGCCGATAACGAAACCAGGCGCCGACTTCCTAGTTCTCGTCAAACCGCAATTCGAGCTTGAAAAGCAGCAGGTCGGCAAGGGCGG
>Ga0210401_10003475_pt1 | contig 16829 bp, 16 predicted proteins | sample IncBWH32MmetaG_FD_150866 | JGI IMG/M metagenome (GOLD analysis project Ga0210401, IMG submission 150866) | Forest soil microbial communities from Barre Woods Harvard Forest LTER site, Petersham, Massachusetts, United States - Inc-BW-H-32-M | ecosystem: Environmental > Terrestrial > Soil >... | reverse complement strand
ATGCAGGAAAGCGGCTCGCGCACAACAAAACCAAGCTTCGCATACAGCGACAGCGACCGATTGTGGTACGCCGCCTGCAGCAGCCTTACTCCTGCAAATTTCCGTTCGGCGGCGCGTGTTAGCACGGCCTGCATCAACGCGCGCCCCGCCGCGCGATTCTGCGCCGACGCGTCCACCGTGATCGGACCGACGCCGGCAATCGGTGTTCTCTCGTCCAAACAGTTGCTACCGATGATTTTCCCGTCCTGTTCCGCCACCACGCAATAAAACCCCGCGTGCGAGAACATCGCGGAGAGCACTCCAATGGAAACCTCCGGCGCCGGAAAGTCAGGAGGAAAATTGTGGCGATTGGCGAGCGCGGTAAACGCCTCGAAACAAATTCTTCCGCACACTTCGGCGTCCGCGGCAGAAGCTCGGCGAATGACCACGGATGGCTCGCCGAGGTGTACCGCTTGTGATGGTCCTGCCATGGTCGTTCTCTCCTTGCCGAAATCCCGCCGGCAACCCACGAACGCAATATCTCAGGAAGGCAATATCTGCGCCTGACCGGCTGGTTGTCTTCTTGAAGATCGCTATTCCGATCAGCGCGCCATTCTAGCAAGGAATCATGCCGAAGGGACTCTCGCCGGGAGAGGAACGTCCCCGTCTGTCCCCGACGCCCTCTCCACCGCCCAAAACTAGCCGCCGAAAAACTCACCTCCAAATAACCTCAGCGTGGAATGCCTGCTGTGCAAGATTTTCTTCCTTGACCGTTCTACGGTTCAGGAGGCTTACTGATTTATCCGGATTCTGCGATACCTAGTTCTCTTCGTCATACTTTCAAACACACAAGTCAAAGCTCAACAACCTCAGCAACCGCAGACGCCGTCCCAGCCATCACAACCGGCGCAGCCTACAGCAGACCAAACTGAGCCGTCCGAAGTGTTGCTTTCGAAGACCGTCGTTCTAATTACGACCTACCTTCAAGGAACTAGTGCAGCCCACGGCGGAACCGGTTTCCTGGTTTCTTTGGCGGACAGTCGCCTGCCTGCGCCGAAAGCATTTGGCTACCTCGTGACAAATAGGCACGTGGCCGAGGCGATCTTCAAAGATGGTAACAACGACTGCCAAAGGCACGCCATCTCCCAAACATTTGTAACAATGAATTTGAAGAACGAGGTCAACGGCAATCGGTCCATTCGATTACCTCTGTCGCGACCTGTAAATTCGTGGTATTTTCCTGATGACCCCAGTGTAGACCTCGCTGTGGCACCGTTTGGCGCTTCCGATGAGTCGGATTCTATCAATGTCGGGGACGGCCTATTTCTTACATCCGATATCTGGAAGCAATTTGCTGTCACTCCCGGCGACAAGGTGCTTACAACTGGATTCTTCAGGCTTTACACAGGTGTGCATCAATTTCAGCCCATGGTTCGCGAAGGCGTTCTCGCGATGGTTCCTGACGACGCGATGCAATCGACTCTATGTCAACCGGCTAGGGTCTACCTGGCCGACCTACACGTCATTCCAGGAAATAGTGGCTCTTCGGTATTCCTTGGTCCGAAGTCATTTCTAGGAGGATTAGTACGTCCTTCCAATGGGGCCGTGCCCTACCTTCTTCTAGGCGTTGTTGCCGGATATATGTATGAAGATAGCGATCTCACATTACGAACGACAACGGACTATGAGGCGGTACTGCATGCAAACAGTGGCATTGCCATTGTGGTTCCTGCCGAACAACTGAAGGCATTGCTGATGAGCGCACCTCTCCGACAACTTAGAGAGCAAACCATTGCCAGCATGAACATCCAAAAGCCGAAATGAGTCCTAGAGGACGTGCCGGACATTGGGGCAGACGGGATGTTTCTAGTAATTTCTAAAGGTTCGCGCCGAAAGCCAGCAGTCGGCCGTCGCAATCCTTCACCACGAACCCCCGCTCGCGCCATGGCGTGTTGCCAAGTTCCCGAGTGAATTCCACGCCTTGCGCGGCGTACTCGGCATAAAGCGCGTCGGCATCTTCAACAGAGAGGTGCGCGTCGAGCAATTCGTCCGCGTATTTGTCCGGATTGGCGTTGGGCGGCTCGGCGCAACGGAAATGAATCGCCTGCCGGTCGCGCGCCACGATGGCGTAGACCGGCGGATCCAGCCACGTCCCCAGACATGCGAAGCCAAGCTTGCCTGTGTAATAGGCGAGCGTTGCGGGAATGTCCATGGTGAAAAACACCGGCGCGATCTGACGGAGCATGGGGCAAGTGTACCGCAGATGTGACTGGTGATTGGTGACTCGTGACTGGTGAAACTCAGGAACAGACGGAACGTTTTCTCATATTGTTAAGAATTAGTCCGCAGAGGGGGACCCGATGAAGCGCACATGGACGATCATAGGGGTAGGCGACGTGCCGGGCAGCTTCCAATGGTACCAGGCGCTGTTCGGTCAGCCGGCTACCCCTCCTGCCCATGATTACTTTGGGCAAATCCTCGATTCGGATGGAACTGTCTTGCTCTGCCTCCACGAGTGGGGCGCCCACGAGCATCCCTCATTGATGAGCTCCGATCTCGGGACACCCGGCAACGGGCTCCTGTTGTACTTCCGTGTCGATGATTTCGACCTGGCGCTTCAAAGGGCTCGCTCTCTCGTCACTCGGCTCGAAGAGGAGCCACACGTGAATCCGAACACTCAAACCAAGGAGTTCTCGCTTCGAGATCGGGACGGATATTACGTTACGATCAGTGCGCTCAGTGCGGCCTGACAAGGCGCTGCAGCTGCCGAAGGCACGTGGGGTTGGAGCTTATCCAGATTGGGAGGCGTGGGAGATGGTGGAGATGATGAGGCGGCTGGCGCGGACGCGATAAAGGATCGAACACGGAGTGCCGCCGATGATGAGTTCACGGATGCCGGGTTCAGGGCCGACGCGGCCGATATAGGGATGAATTCGCAGAGCTTCAACGACGGAAACGATGCGCGTGGCCAGGCGTGCGGCGGCGTCCGGCTTGTCCAAAGCAACGAAGGCGCGAATTTCCTGGAGGCGGGCCAAAGCCAGGGGCGACCAGACGATCTCCAGCGGGCCACGTTTTTTTGACAAGTGCGATCTCAGCCGCGCGAGCGCGGACGCGGCAACTCGTCAGCGTGGACTTTGCCGCAGACGCATTTCGGCGGCGGCAACTCGCGCTCCGTGCCCCAGGAAAGGAGCCAGTCCTTCATGTCTTCGTGCCGCACGTAGTGGCCGGACTGCACCTGGCGGCCGGCGTGACGCATTTCCGCCAGCATACGCTCCTGGTCGGCGACGTAGGATTCGACGGCATCGGAAATCAGAAAATTGGAGCTGCGGCCCGAGGCTTCCGCCAGCCTGGCGAGGCGGCGCTTGGTTTCGGACTTGAGCCGTATGCTGAGAGTGGCGCTGCGTGTGTTCGCCATGAACACAGCATAACACTCGAGGCGTGCCGGGGAAAGTGGCGAGTGGCGTAAAAACGATTAGTGACTGGTGATTGGTGACTGGATTTTCGCTGGGAACTCGCCTCTCCTTGTGGTGTCTAAGCTTGCATGGACCTCCAATTCGAAATTCCACGTTCTGTGCGTCCCAAACTTATTTTTCTGGTGGCGGTAATCCTGGCGGTGGCTCTGTGGCCGGTGCTGAAACATGTGATGGGCGTGGTGTCGCCGGCGCTCAATTCCGAGGCTAATGAAGGAAGCAGCAGTTGGGATTTGCGGACGATGTAGCGGAGGGAAGAAAAGCGGCGGCGAGCCGCCGCACTCCAAAGTGGCCGCGCCGGAGAGCGCGCTGTGCGCAGTCTCGGGCGGGGCGAATTTTGGTGAGGAATGCGGGCTCAGGCGAGCTGGCGGATGGCGCGAGAGTGGCGCAGGCGTGAGAAGAATTTGTTCGCAGCGGCGATGTCGCGGCCGATTTGTGCGCGAAGTTCTTCGGGGCCGCTGAATTTTTTTTCTTCGCGAAGACGATTCCAGAAACGAACTTCGACGCGCTTCGGGGTTTCACTCCCTTGAAAATCGAGTAGGTGCGTTTCCACGCTGAGTGCGGAGCCGTTGAAGGTGGGGCGGACGCCGATGTTGGTGACGGAGCGGCGGCTGCATTTCTCGCCGTCGAAGAGCGTTCGCGTGATGTAGACGCCGCGGGCGGGGAGAAGTTCCTGCTCGGCGGCAAGATTGAGCGTAGGAAAAGTAAACTTGCGGCCGGTGCCGGTGCCGCGGACGACTTCTCCGGTGAGAGCAAATGGGCGGCCAAGCAGGCGTCCCGCGTGAGAGACGTCGCCTTCCGCAACCTCGCGCCGAATAATCGTGCTGGAGACCACTTCGCCGCGGTATTCGACCGGGGGAATGATCACGACTTCGAAACCATATTTTGCCCCGAGTTCCTTCAACAATTTCACGTTGCCGCCTTGTTTGTGGCCGAAGTGAAAGTTTTCTCCCACCAGAACGATTTTCACCCGTAAATCGCGGACGAGAATTTGCTGGACAAATTCTTCCGGAGCGAGACGCGCAAGATCGAGTGTGAAAGGCAGGACCACGGCGGCTTCGAGGCCGAGCGCATTGAACCATTCCATGCGCTGTGCATTGGTGGAAAGGCGGGGCGGGGCGGATTCCGGGCGGAGCACTTTGCGCGGAGAGGGGTCGAAAGTGAGGGCTGTGGAGACGGCGTTGCGGGACTTTGCGAGATCGACGGCGGCGCGCAGGACTGCTTGATGACCAAGATGGATTCCGTCGAAATTGCCGATAGCCAGAACGCTGGTGTGCCCGTAGGTGGCATAGCGCGAGGCCCAGGCCTGCGAAGAAGTAAACGTCGCCAGCCTACGTGGTCCGGAGCTCGCAACGAATGTCTTTGCATCGCGGGATTCGCTATCGGAATCCTCATTCGAATTCACTTGCACCTCGAACTGGAGGCCGTCGTAAGCCAACTGAACGTGCGGAAAGCCCATGCGGCGAAGGCGCTCGTTGGTTTCCGCGTGAGGAAGGTCGTGAGCGATGTGCGTGAACCATGCGCGGCGTGGCTTGAGACGCTGGATGAGTGCCAGGGCCTGGTCCACGGTCTGATGCATGGGGTGAGGAATATCGCGCAGGGCGTCCAGGACGAGTTCGTCGAGGCCTTGGAGAAGGGCCATCGAAGATTCGGGCAGGCTGCTGAAATCCGTGAGATAAGCGGCGCGGCCGAAACGGAAACCCAGAACTTGCATGTCGCCGTGCTGCATAGGGATGGGGACGAACGGAATGCCAAGAAGTTGGACGGGAGCGACCGCGAGCTTGAGCGCAACGCTGGGGACGGTGCTGAGCGTGGGTTTATCGTCAAAGACGTAGGCAAAAACGCGGCGGATGATTCGAAAGGTCTCTTCGTTGCCGTAGACGGGGAGTGCCGCTCGCTGGCGAATATTGAACGGGCGAATGTCGTCGAACCCAAGAATGTGGTCGGCGTGGCCGTGAGTGAGCAAAATGGCGTCAACACGGTCGAGCCCTACGCGAAGAGCCTGCTGGCGAAAATCCGGGGTCGTATCGATGACGACGTTCTGGCCGTTGCGGGAAATCAGAAGGGAAGGGCGAAGGCGATTGTCGTGGGGATCATTCGAATGGCAAACGCGGCACGGGCAAGCAAGCGTGGGCACGCCCATGGACGTTCCGGACCCGAGAACGGTTATTTTGAGTGGAGCGGGAGGCATCTTCAAAAAGATGTTAGCGCGAAATGGACGGAGAAGGGAAAACCGCCTTCTACGGGCGAGTCTTGGCTTTCGCTTGCGTGGCCGCTTGCGCCGCGAACGCCTGATTGATCTCCAGATAAGTCATTTTCAATTTGCCGAGGAGATCCAAGAGCAATGTGTCTTCTTCCGCCGCGAGATTACCCTTGGTCTTTTCATGCAGGGCGTCGAGCATGTCGATGAGTTCGCGCGCGGCTTCGGGATCGATCACCGGCTGGCCGGTACGAGGATCGGCGTAGGCGCCGAGCACCATGGCGGCATTGCTGCCAAGCATGCGGACGAGGTTTTCGAATGCCGGGGAACGCTTGGCCGGTTCGGCCGCGGGCAAAGTAGTGGGCACTTGTGCCGGCTCCGTGGCCGCGGGCGGATGCTTCGCCGCCTCGCGCTTAGCCTCGCGCTCTTCTTCTTCCACTACTTCTTTGCGGAGTTCACCCTCAGCGGTAAAGGGACGGCGGTCGATGACGCGAAACGAATCTTCCTGCTTGGGATCGGACAAGGGACATTCCTTAACAATTAATTCCGCCCCAGTTTATCACGGGTTGAGGGTGAGAGTCGCTTGCGGCACGGTCCGAAGGAGCCAGGGTCCAGCTTGTCAAAGGTGCGGCGTCACCGTAAAGTGGAACGCTTGATGCTAAGTAAAATTGATCAACCTATGACGCGCCCGCGCAAAAATGAGAAGAAGAGAGTTGGGAGAACGAAGCGACGCCGCGGGAAACGAGCGAAGACAAAGCAGCTGACGCCGGGGAAATGGTTCGAAAAGCTGGTGGCGGTCCAGGCGCGGCTACGCGCTCCGAACGGATGCCCCTGGGACCGCGAGCAGACGCATGAATCGCTGCGAACGTATTTGATCGAAGAAACCTACGAAGTATTGGAGGCCCTGGAAAGCGGCAACGACGCGAAGTTCGCGGAGGAGATGGGCGACCTGCTGCTGCAGATTGTATTCCATTCCCAAATTGCGGAAGAAGAAGGCCGGTTCACCGTTTCGGAGGTGATCCGCGAAATCCACGACAAAATGATCCGGCGGCATCCGCACGTTTTCGGAGAGACGCGAGCGAAGGATTCCGCCGAGGTGCTGCGGAACTGGGAGCAGATCAAGGCGGAAGAACGCAGGCAAGCGGGGAAGAAGAATGGCGGCGCCGGAATTAAGCTGGCGAAAGAGGCGTCCCTGCTGGATGGAGTGTCCCACACCCTGCCCGCCACGCTGGAGGGATTTCAACTCACGCGAAAGGCCGCGCGCATTGGCTTCGACTGGGAGGAGGCCGCGGGCATTTTCGAGAAGATGGGTGAAGAGACGGTGGAGCTGCGAAGCGCCTTGAAAACGAAAGACCGGCGAAAAATGGAAGAAGAGATGGGGGACTTGCTGTTTGCGGCAGTAAACCTGGCGCGATTCCTAAAGATGGATCCAGAGATCGCGCTGAAAAAAGCGAATGCAAAATTCTCGAGAAGATTCCGCGCCATGGAAAAACTGGCGCGCGAAAGCGGCCGCGAGTTCAAGAAACTCCCGCGTGAGGAGATGGAGGCACTCTGGGACGTCACGAAGCAGGCGGAGCGATGAAGGGCCATGAGGGAACTACGCGGAGCCCTAACCAAGCTATGAATCAAGCCATAGTTATTCGGAAATGTGAGCGTCTCGAGGAATACCACCGTTGCGTCGATCTCCAACGCGAAATCTGGGGAGAGGCCGAACTGGAAGTCGAGCCTGCCACCATGTTTGTGGTTGCCGCGCACACCGGGGGACAGGTGTTGGGTGCGTTCGATGGTGACAAACTAGTCGGTTATACACTTGCGGTCGTGGGGCTTCGCGGGGCTACGCCGTATTTCCATTCTCATATGACTGGAGTGCAGAGCGAATATCGCGATCGCGGCGTTGGCCGGATGTTGAAGCTTTTCCAGCGCGATGAAGCTCTGGGGCGCGGCATCCGCCTGATCGAATGGACCTTTGATCCGCTGGAGTTGCGCAATGCGCATTTCAATTTAAACCGGCTAGGCGCCCTCTGCCGGAAATACGAACCGAATTTGTATGGCGTCACGACCAGCCCGCTGCATCGCGGATTGCAGACCGATCGGCTGGTTGCCGAGTGGCATCTTGATTCCGCGCGGGTGGTGGCAGCGATTGAGGATCTGGTTAAAGAAGCCGTCGAGGCACCGGCGGTCATCGAAATGCCCGCGGAGTTGGAGCGCTGGCAACACGAGGATTCTCCGGAGGTCGGCAAAGTTCAGGCTCACGTGCGCGAAGAATTCACGAAGTGGTTCGCAAAAGGCTATGCGGCCGTGGGATTGCGAACTTCGCCAGGGAAGAGAGCGTATCTACTGGCGCCCTGGAGCGATTTCTAGGAAGGCCGGGCGAACAGGGAAGAATGCGTATACGAGAAATCACACTGCGTGAAATTCGGATGAAGCTGGTGGCTCCGTTCGAAACGAGCATGGAGCGGACAGAAGGTCGCCGCATCATCCTGGTCGAGGCAAAGGTCGATGGAACGACGGGGTGGGGCGAGTGCGTGGCCGGCGAGTCACCTTTCTACAGCCCGGAAACAACAGATACGGCTTGGATCTCGCTGCGGGATTATCTGTGGCCGCTGGTGAAGGGCAGGGAATTTGGTTCCGCGGCGGAAGTCTGGGATTTGATGGGGCACGTACGCGGGCACAACATGGCAAAGGCCTCGATCGAAGCCGCTGTGTGGCACGCGGAAGCTTTGCAAAAAGAGATGCCGCTCTGGAAGTTGCTTGGCGGGACGCGCGAAGAGATCACCAGCGGCGTCTCGGTCGGGATCAAGGAATCGCTGGAAGAACTTGTCGCGGCGGTTAAAAAAGAGCTGGCCGCCGGCTATCAGCGCATCAAGATCAAAATCAAGCCGGGGAAGGATTTGCAGCAGGTGCAGCGCCTGCGTCAGGATTTTCCGCGCATCAAGCTGATGGTGGACGCCAATTCCGCTTACACGCTGGAGGACTGGCCGCTGCTGAAACAGCTCGAAGGCTTCTACCTGATGATGATCGAGCAACCGCTGGGCTGGGACGATCTTTACAGCCACATCGAGCTGCAGAAAAAATTAGAGACGCCAATCTGTCTGGATGAGTGCATTCACACCGAAGAGCAGGCACGGGCCGCAATCGAGCTCGGCGCATGCAAGATTATTAACATCAAGCTGGGCCGGGTCGGAGGTTATACGGTGGCGAAGCGCATCCACGACCTGTGCCTGCAGCGGGGAATCCCGGTGTGGTGCGGAGGCATGCTCGAATCGGGAATCGGACGCGCGCACAATATTGCGCTTTCGACGCTGCCGGGGTTCACTCTCCCTGGCGATGTAACCGCCAGCAAGCGCTATTGGGAAGAAGACATCATCGAGCCAGAAGTCACGGTTTCGCCGCAAGGGACGATTCGCGTGCCGCAAGGGCCGGGCATCGGCTTCGAGCCGCGGCTGGAGCGCATCGAGAAATTGACTGTGCGCAAAGAGCGGTTGACCTAAGCCGTGCAGATTCAAGCCTCCAGTGGACGAGCGCCATCCCGCGGCGTGATTGCGGCGTCCATCGCTCTGCTGATCGTCGTCTGGGCGGTGAACTTTATCGCCGGCAAGATTGGGCTGCGATTCATTCCTGTTCTAACGCTGGCTTCTTTCCGCGTGGTCCTCGCAGGCACAGTGATGCTACCGGTCTACCTGATATGTTCGCGTTTGCCTGCATTCGCGGAGGCTACCAACGCACGGCGGCGAGGGTTTACGGGTCGCGACCTCTGGACGTTTCTTTACCTTGGCTTTTTTGGCGTCACGGTGAATCAGATGTGTTTCACCATCGGCCTTCGTTATACGCCGGTGAGTCACGCGTCGCTGATCGTGGGAATGGGGCCGATTTACACGCTGGTGCTCGCGGTGCTGTTTCGATTGGAAACAGCCACCTGGCGGAAGGCGACAGGAATGGCCATTGCTCTCGCCGGGATCGCGGTGATGGCCTCGGAAAACGGGATCTCCGCCCATTCGCCGTCGCTTCTTGGGGACGTCATCACAATGACGGGTTCCATCGGATTCGCGATGTACGTGGTTCTGGGAAAACGGGTTGCGGAAAAGTACGACACGCTGACGATGACGGCTTTCAATCATTTTGCGGGCGCGTTGATTGTGCTGCCGCTGGCAATCCGGCAGGCGCGCGCGCTGGGCGCGGCACAGAACTGGCGTGCTATCCCGTGGACCAGTTGGACGGCACTGATTTACATGGCCATCTTCAGCTCCGCCGTCGCCTACGTTTTCTATTTCTGGCTGCTCCGCTACCTGGAAGCCTCGCAGTTGAGCGCGTTTTCCTACTTGCTGCCGATACTGGCTACTGTCCTGGGAATTCTCTGGCTCGGAGAGAAAGGCTCCTGGGGCCAAGTATTGGGCGGAGCACTCGCGCTGGGCGGCCTGTACTGGATCGAGGCGGGCCGCGAGCCGGTCGTGAAAGCTAATACCGTGTCGTAAACCTCCACTAGAACATTCGTTGACTGACTTTTTTTCCAACTCTAATATCGAACTAAAGCAGCCTAATCTGCCCAATCCCCTGAAAAAAAGCGGTTTTTGGGGCTGCAAGGTATTTTCGGCCCACGCAGTATCTGGATCAGCTCAGTGTTGAGGAGAGGTCTCCTTCATGAGGGCCAAGCTCGCCGTCGCCGGACTCCTGCTCGCCTTGGCTGCTGGTGGAACCTGGTGGTTTCTACCTCGAGGAACCAAGCTTTCCGACACCGACATCCTGCTACTCGCGGAGTTCGCCAATACCACAGGTGATCCCATCTTCAACTCATCACTCCGGGAAGCCCTGGCCGTAAGCCTGGCGCAGTCTCCGTTGCTGAATCTTGTCTCCGAGGAAAAGGTGAGCGAAGCGTTGAGTTCCCATGGACGCTCCAGCGATGCGCCGGTCACGCAAGAAGTGGTTCGCGCGATCTGCCAGAGCGTCGGCGCGACGGTGTTCGTCACCGGGAGTATCGCCAAGGACGGAACGGAGTACCCGTTGCGGCTGCAGGCTTTCCGTTGTGAGACTGGAGATGTGATTGCCAGCGCAAGGAGCGCGGCAGCAGGGAAGGGCCAGGTGGTTCATGCGCTCGGCGCAGCCGCCACGGAGCTTCGCGGTAAGCTTGGAGAAGACCCCGCTTCACTCCAGAAATTCGATCTCCCCTTGGAGCGCGCCACTACTTCCTCACCCGAAGCCCTGAAATGGTTTTGCGACGGCCGGCGCCTGGCGCGCGAAAAAGGCGCCATTGAAGCTGTACCGGCCCTACAGAAGGCCGCGGAGTTAGACCCGAAATTTGCGCTGGCGTACTCCAACCTGGCGGTGGGCTATTACAACCTTAACCAGAATGCGCTGGCCAGTGACCGCATCCGGCAGGCCTTTGAGATGGCGGACCGTCAAACGGTTCGCGATCGCCTGCACATCACCACGCTGTACTACGACCTAGGCACGGGCGACGTAAAGAAAGCCATCGAAAGCTATAAAGAGTGGGTCCGGCTCTATCCGCGGGATGACATTGCCAAGGGGAATCTGTCCTCGGAATACTTTCTCACCGGGGATTACAACCAAGCAGCAGTATTCGCCCAGCAAGCGCTGCGCATCGATCCGGGAAGCGCAGCGTGGTACGAAAATCTCTCCACCGCCTATATCGCGCTAATGCGGCTGGACGATGCCCAGAACATTTTGAATCAGGCAATGGCACGCAAGCTCGACGATTCATCCATGCACAGTGATCTTTATTCCCTGGCGTTTTTGCGGGGAGATTCCGCCGGGATGGAACGCGAGATGGCGTGGTCGGTCGGGAAGCCCGGCGGCGAGGATGACATGCTGGGTCTGCAGGCCGACACGGAAGCCTACGTGGGCCATGTGCAAAAGGCGCGCGAACTATCGCGGCGCGCCGTTGAGTCCGCGCAAAACGCCCAGCTTCCTGAACCTGCCGCCATCTGGCAGGGGATTGCGGCATTGCGCGAAGCAGCGTACGGCAATGTGGACGAAGCGCGCCGGGGAGCGGAAAAAGTCCTGGAGATTGCGCCCAAGAGCCGCGATGCCCAGATTCTGGCCACCCTGGTGTTTGCGTGGATCGGTGATGCGCGCCGCGCTCAACCGATGATGGATGATCTGGCAGCAGCGCATGTATCGAACACCATTATTCAATCGGCGTGGCTGCCGACGATCCGCGCCCAGTCAGAGTTGCTGGCACAGAGACCCGCCAGAGCTTTGGAGTTTCTGGAAGTCGTCAGGCCGTACGAGCGCGGGCAGCTTGTAGGGAATCTAAGCTATTCCTGCGTGATCCCGGTGTACTTGCGAGGAGAAGCTTATCTGAGCGCGCGGCAGGGACCGCAAGCGCTGGCGGAATTCCAGAAATTAATCGAAGACCGGGGAGTTGTGGGCAATTGCTGGTCCGGGGCGCTGGCTTTGCTGGGGCGCGGTCGCGCGCAAGCCCTTGCAGGTTCCAAGGACGCGGCACGCGCCTCGTATCAGCAGTTTTTTGCGCTTTGGAAGGATGCTGACGCGGGCGTCCCTATTCTGAAAACAGCGCGGGCTGAATTTGCCAAATTGAAGTAAGATCTGGTTTGGCCGTTACACGAAGCGGCTGTCATCGAGTTGAATATTTTTTCTGTCATTCATTGCATTGTCGCTCCTGGCCAAGAGAATTCTGTCGAGGAGTCCGACGGCGGCGACCCACACAGCGCCCGCGCAATATCCGGCGATTACGTCGCTGGGATAGTGCACCCCCAAATAAATTCGCGAAAATCCGATCATTGCCATCAGCAGAATCGCGACGGTCCATACGGACCATTTGGCGGCGGTTCCGCGCACGCGTGTTGCAAGAATCGCGGCGAGGACTCCATAAAAACAGACTGAACCAAAGGCATGGCCGCTGGGAAAACTGTAGGAGTTTGGCGTGGGACCGAAAAAGGCCACAGGCCGCGGGCGACGAAATGCCAGCTTCAGCGCCTCGTCGAGAGCGCCCATGCCGACCATGGTAATGCCAAGCAACGCGGCCAGGCGTGAGCGATGAAAATAAAGAAACGCGCCGAGGATGACGACACAAAGCACGCTAACCGTCCCGACGGAACCCAGAAAGGAGAATGCCTGCATGACCCGTGTTAGCGCGGGAGCGGCGTGCTGGTGGACGGCATTGCGGACGGACATATCGAATTTCTGCGTGTCCCCCTCGAGCATCTCTTCCGCCAACCATCCGAAGAGGAAGAGAGACACAACGGCGGCGAGAAGAGCGCCAAGGAGCAAGAGGCCGGAATTTAATTTTAGTAACTTTTCCATGTGGCGCGGCGGCGACGACAAGGAATCTTAACTGTTTGCAGCAGGTTAATCGACTCCAAGCTGAGCTTGGTATTGTGACCGTTGCCGATTTGCGGCACGGTATTCGAGGCGACAAGCTGGCGGGGAAGGCCTCCTTGTCGAGTCCGTGATGGTCATTGGAGGCGCTCCATCACTGACCTTTCGGTTGTGCGCCTGCCGCACTTGTGGGACACTCTGGCGTTTCTTGAGGTTCCCTGTTGCATGCTCGTGCGGATCGAATTCCTTGCATTCGAGATTCGAGAATCAAGGGTGCCTTGAAAGAGGGTGCGTACTTGAACGTGTTGAGGCTGCCCAGGATGTCGGGAGTTGAAGCAATGAGAGTGGTCAGAAAACCATTGTTTACGCGATGGGCCTCTAGAATTGGATGGGGCGCGGCCTGCCTGATTTTTCTAGTGTGTGCGGGAACCCTAGGCCAAGCGAGTGCCGGCGAAGAACAGTACATCAAGCTCTCGACACCCAAACTGCTGACCTTCGACGAGCTGGTGCAATTGGAGAAGACGGACGAGCCGCCGGCACAGCTTGCCGCTCGCCTGGATCAACTTCTCCTTACGCCGTTTGTGAGCAATGAAGCCTATTTTGGCGGTGCCAAGCCGAATCGCCCCTCTTCCGAAGAGCTGGGGCCCTTTATCCGAGCGACGACGTGGAACATCGAACGGGGAATCGAGTTTGATGGAATCCGAATCAGCCTGACGGAGCCAGATAAGTTCGGGACGTACATCGAGAGCAAGAAGGACCCGAAATCCAAGCCCCTCACGGCGGACGCTCTCACGGTGGTCAAGAACCAACTGGACATCCTTAAACCTACCGACCTGTTCATTTTGAACGAAGTGGATTATGGAGTTACGCGCACGGATTACCGGAATGTTGCGCGGGATCTCGCGCAGGCGCTCAAAATGAATTACGCGTACGGCGTTGAGTTTCTGGAGATCGATCCACTGAATCTGGGCCTTGAAAAGGTGAAGTTGGACGACATGTCGGCGCAGACAGACATACAGAAGTCCTTCGAACCCGACAAGAGCCGCTATCTCGGCTTGCATGGCACCGCGGTCTTGAGCAGATATCCCATCCGGAAGGCGACGATTCGCTCACTGCCGGTTTGCTACGACTGGTTCAACGGGGAAAAGAAAGAAATCTCGAAATTGGAATCCGCGAAGCGATCGGGCGCCAACCTTGCATTTATGGAGAGAATTACCCGCGAGGTTCGACGGGGTGGAAGAATGACGTTAGTCGTGGAGCTCGCTGTGCCGGAATCTCCCACGGGAGCGGTGACCGTGATAGCCCCACACCTGGAAACCAAGTGCAAGCCGGAATGCCGGCGAAAACAGATGGCGGAAATCCTCGGGTGGATCCGTGGGGATAAGAACCCGGTGATTCTCGGCGGCGACCTGAATACATCCGGGACGGACACATCGCCCACTTCAGTATCCAAAGTGTTGACGAACCGGCTGAAGGATCCGGACAAATGGGCGACCAGTGCGATCAGGTGGTCGACGGGCGCACCAACGATTCTGCTCATGCCCGTGAACCTGATGCGAAACAAGAACGATCCTACCGGTTTCGACGTTCCGCTGATTTCGCGAAAAAAAGAGGCAAAGCTATTCGGCGATGTCGATGACTTCAAATTTGATGATGGCTATACATTTGACTTCCGTGGCGAAAATGCCCGAAGCGCGGAGGATAGGGGTGGAACGCTCAGTGACTCGAACCAGCGGGCCACCAAGGGTTTCCGATACACTTTCGCATTAGCCCGGACGTACGGTGGACTCGTAGGCGAGTACAAACTGGACTGGTTCTTCGTCAAAGGGTACGCTGGCGACGCCGGTAAGCCTGGGGGGAGCTATAAGTTCGCCCCTCATTTCGCCCGGACCCTCCAGGAAGTAAATAACGCGCCCGATGAATCGTTGTCCGATCATTTTCCGATCACGATAGATGTTCCGCTGACGGAGCCGCCTCTGACGGTGAAGCGTCCATGAGCCATCATGGGCGGTGCCGTGGAGCGGTAAAGTTGGAAATGTTGGAACGCGGAACGCTGGCCGCGAATGGAGTTTATGACCGGTAAACGTTTTCGACGCCGCATAAAGGCACAGCCTGGAAACTGACCTTCTCTCTGGAATTAGTTTGATTCGAGGAATGCAGCCCCAAAGTGTGTAGCGCGAACCGCGCTTTGATGGAAGAATAGCGTGTCGGCCGCAATGTCGTCCGCCAAAATTCGGACTGTTCCTATTCCATAGTTCACCAGAGGGCGCGTAGTCGCCCAGGGAGACAAGACTTTGCCAGGGATTCCTATGCGAAATGGAGCCACGGCAGCGCGGATCGCCGTGATACCGGGAGACGGCATCGGCGCGGAAGTGACTCCTCAAGCGGTCAAGGCGCTGAGAGCGGTGACGGCGCCCGGCAAGCGGTCGATGGAATTCGTGGAATTTGACTGGGGCGCCGACAAGTTTCTGCGCGAAGGCGTGACGCTACCAGCGGGGGCGGTCGAAATGCTCCGGGATGAGTATGATGCCATCCTGTTTGGGGCGCTGGGCGATCCGCGTGTGCCTTCGAACCAGCACGCGGCGGATATCCTGCTCGGGCTGCGCTTTAAGCTGGACCTGTACGTTAATGCGCGGCCCGTCGAGCTGCTCCACGATCGACTCACCCCCCTGCGAGACCGTACAGAAAAAGATATCCGCCTGATGGTCTTCCGAGAGAATACGGAAGGGCTCTATGTGGGAGTCGGAGGGTTCTTCAAGAAGGGCACTGCGGACGAGATCGCCGTCCAGGAGGATGTCAATTCACGGAAAGGCGTCGAACGCATTATCCGCTATGCGTTCGAGTATGCCCGGCGGAACGCCTTGAAGCGCGTGTGCATGAGCGACAAATCGAACGCGATGACCTTTGCTCACGGACTGTGGCAGAGGGTGTTCAAGGAAGTTCGCCAAGAGTACCCGCAGATCGACTCCCGCCACCTGTACATTGATACGTTGGCAATGGAGATCGTGCGCGATCCAAGCCAGTTCGACGTCATTGTTACCTGCAATCTCTTCGGGGACATCATCAGCGACCTGGGAGCGCAGCTCGCCGGCGGACTGGGCCTTGCACCCTCCGGTAACATTCATCCGGGTAGAACTTCGCTGTTCGAACCGGTGCATGGGTCCGCACCGAATATCGCCGGAAAGGGAATCGCCAACCCACTGGGAGCGGTTCTTACCTCGGCCATGATGGTCGAGTTCCTTGGGTGGAAGTCTGAGGCAGCCTGGCTTCGAACAGCGGTACGCGCGGCGATTCACGAGAACTTTGTGACACCTGATCTTGGCGGCGAGAAGCGAACTGTGGAAGTTGGGGATTGGGTCGCGAATTACGCAGCGAAAAGCTTCGGCAGTAAGTTAAAGTGATACTTTAAGAACGAAATTCCTTTCAATTTCTCATCATCTGCGTCGCGCAAGCGCTGTCAGAAACATCCCCAACAAAAAGCCACCAACGTGCGCCCACACCGCAACGCCGCCCCCCGAAGCATTCGCGTTCAGGGTGTTAATCCCTGCCAAGAACTGAAAAAGAAACCAGACACCCAGAAAAAGGATAGCTGGGAGAGGAACAAAGAAGATGAAAACAAGTGTGAGTACCCGGGCTCGAGGGTAGAGGAGCATGTACGCGGCCATGACGCCTGAAATCGCCCCGCTCGCGCCAAGCGCCGGAATCGTAGAACGCAGATTGAACAGAATATGGATCAGGCCTGCGCCAAAACCGCAAGTGAGGTAGAAAAACAGATAGGTCCCATGCCCGAAGAAGTCTTCCACATTGTCGCCGAAGATCCAGAGGAAAAGCATGTTTCCGGCGAGATGCAATAATCCGTGATGCAGAAACATGCTGGTAAACAA
>Ga0210401_10003473_pt1 | contig 16832 bp, 13 predicted proteins | sample IncBWH32MmetaG_FD_150866 | JGI IMG/M metagenome (GOLD analysis project Ga0210401, IMG submission 150866) | Forest soil microbial communities from Barre Woods Harvard Forest LTER site, Petersham, Massachusetts, United States - Inc-BW-H-32-M | ecosystem: Environmental > Terrestrial > Soil >... | reverse complement strand
AAGCCTCGACGGCGCCGCGCCCGACATCACCGGCTCAATACCGCGCAACTCGGTGCTGCAGGCGCCACGCTATCAGCCCTCCGATTTCCCCAAGGTCGATCGCACGCTGAAGGGCGACCGCCTTGTTATGGCGCCGCAGGTTTATATCGAGCCCGAGACCGGCCGCCCAGACGAGATGCCGTCGACCTTGGAAAATCCCTTGGCCTCGAACGCGTCTGTCATGGGCGCCAAGACCGCGATGGCGCCGGCGCCCAAGGACAATTCAGTGCAGGCGCCCAAAGAAACATCCAAGGAAACATCCAGGCAGCGGGCGCCGCTCGATCCGGAATTGCAGGCAGCGCTGAATGCGCCGCCGCTGCCGCAATATAGCAGCGACGAGTTGCCCAAATACGATATCTCGCTGTCGCTGGAAGCGAAGCCGATGGATGATCTGAAGAACTCGCCTGACGCGATCCAGATCGAGCCGACGCCTTCGCGCGACGGCTTCAACGTCAAGACCGCCAGCCTGTTCTTCGGCAACTCCTCGCTAGGCGGCTCGCTGGAAAGCATGGAGCGCTGGCAGCCCGGCGAAGCGCCGACCATCGTCGCACCCGATCCGGACATGAAGGTGATGGCATCGCTGCCGCCGGCCACTGATGATACGGCGAAAGAGGCCGACAGTGGCGAGAGTGTTGCGCCGAAGGGCGAGGTCAACACCGACAACCAGCTCTCGAAGTCCCCGGCCGAGCGGATGGGCCTGACTGACGAGAAAGCGCGCGCGCATGAGGAAAAGTGCCTCGCCGAAGTCATCTATTTCGAAGCGCGGGGCGAGGCGGTGCGCGGCCAGATCGCGGTCGCCCAGGTGGTGATGAACCGGGTGTTTTCCGGCAAATATCCGAACACGGTGTGCGGCGTGGTCTATCAGAACAAGCACCGGCATTTAGCCTGCCAGTTCACCTTCGCCTGCGACAATTATGCCGACGTGATCCGCGAGCCCGACATGTGGGAGCGTGCCAAGAAAATCTCCAAGGCCATGCTCGACGGCGAGATCTGGTTGCCCGAGGTCGGCAAGTCGACGCATTACCACGCCTATTATGTGCACCCGTCCTGGGTCAGCGAAATGACCAAGCTCTACAAGTTCGGGGTGCACACTTTCTACCGGCCCAAGGCCTGGGGCGACGGCAGCGACGAGCCGAGCTGGGGCACGCCGGCGCAGACCGCGGCACTATCGGCCGAGCTCGCGGCGGAAGCCAAGAGCGAAGCCGAGATGTATCCGAATTCGGTGAGGCGGTAGTTTTTCTTCACCTCGCCCCGCTTGCGGGGAGAGGTCGGCGCGAAGCGCCGGGTGAGGGGGACTCTCCACGCATCGCGCTCGCGGAGATTCCCCCTCACCCCAACCCTCTCCCCGCAGGCGGGGAGAGGGAGAAGCAACACCGCCGTTGCCGCTCGTCTAAGCCTCAATATCAATCGCTACATCGAAATTCGGCGCCGAATGCGTCAGCGCGCCGGAGGAGGCGTAGTCGACACCGGTTGCCGCGATCGCCGCGATGGTATCGAAGGTCAGGCCTCCCGATGCTTCCAGCACGACGCGGCCTTGCGAAACCTTGACGGCCTCGGTCAACGTTGCGGTATCCATGTTGTCGAGCAACACGACGTCAGCGAGGCCGGTCGCGAGTACCTCGCGGAGTTGCGTCAACGTATCGACCTCGATCTCGACCTTCACGAGATGACCGACATTGGCGCGGGCGCGTTCGAGCACGGGCTTCACGCCGCCGGCGACCGCGATGTGATTGTCCTTGATCAGGATCGCATCATCGAGCCCGAAGCGATGGTTGAAGCCGCCGCCGCAACGCACCGCGTATTTCTCAAGCGCCCGCAGGCCCGGCGTGGTCTTGCGGGTGCAGCAGATGCGCATCCTGGTGCCGGCGGTGTGGCGCACATAGTCGGCCGTCAGCGTCGCGATGCCGGAGAGGCGGCCGACGAAATTGAGCGCGGTGCGTTCGCCCGTCAACACGGCGCGGGCAGGGCCGTCGATCGTCAGCACATGCGCGCCCTTGGCAACGCTCGCGCCGTCGCGCACATGCGTCGTGATCTTGATCTCGGGCGACAGTTTTTGAAAGGTCGCGACCGCAAGCGGCAGCCCCGCGATCCGGCCTGCCTGGCGCGCGACCATGATGGCGTGCGCTGCTGTCGTTTCCGGGATCGTCGCCATCGAGGTGATGTCGCCGGCGCGTCCGAGATCTTCATCGAGTGCGCGATGCACGGCTTCATCGATCGCAAGCGGCGACAGGAAGGCGTCCGGATTGAGTAAAGTGGCTGACGTGATCATGGCATACTCTCAAGCGATCATGGGTTGGGCGTTGCGCGGCGTGCGGAGTTCGAGCGTCTCAGCGATCTCGCGCGCGGCAGCCAGCGTGGTCATCGTGCGATGGGCGAGCAGCGGCTTCTCGGCCGGATAATCGGCGCGGTAATGTGCACCGCGGCTTTCACACCTGGTCCAGGCCGAGGCCGCGACCAACAGTGCCGTGGTTGCCATGTTACGCAGCGCGATATTGCCCGTCTCGCGCTCGAGCGTGGCGAAATTCCGCACGGCTTCCTCGAGCCGCTCGCTATCCCTGATCACGCCGACATGCGAGCTCATCATGGCGCGCAGGTTCTTCTCGGCTAGCGCAGGCATGGCGCAGTTGCGCGGTACGACCAATACCGGCGGCAGTTTCGCGGGTGCTGCGATTGCCTCACCGCCGATGTCCTCGGCGATGCGTGCGGCAAACACCACCGCCTCGAGCAGCGAGTTGGAGGCGAGGCGATTGGCACCATGCGCGCCTGTTGAGGCGACTTCGCCACCGGCCCAGAGCCCTCGCAGTGAAGTGCGGCCCTTCGCATCCACGGCAACGCCGCCCATGTGGTAGTGCGCGGCGGGCGCGACGGGAATCGGCTGTTTGGCCGGATCGAGGCCGGCGGCAAGGCAGCTCGCATAGACCGTCGGAAATTTCTCCGCAAAGCGCGCGCCGAGCGCCTCGCGCGCATCGAGGAACGCGCCACGGCCGGCTGAAATCTCCGCGAACACGCCGCGCGCCACGATATCGCGCGGTGCGAGCTCAGCAAGCGGATGGGCCGAAAGCATGAAGCGCTCGCCGGCCTCGTTGATTAGCGTCGCGCCTTCGCCGCGCAGCGCCTCGGTGGCGAGCGGCGCCGGATCGCGGCCGACCATGATCGCGGTCGGATGGAATTGCACGAATTCCGGATCGGCAATGATGGCGCCGGCGCGGGCGGCGATCGCCAAACCAAGTCCGCTCGCCTCACACGGATTGGTGCTCACCGCATAGAGATGGCCGATGCCGCCGGTCGCAAGCACTACCGCGCGCGAGGCGATGGTGACCGGCCGCGCGGACGCATCTCGCGCTTCTCGCAGTTGCAGACCGGTGACGGCGCCGTCGTCGGACAGCAGCGCCTCGGCCACAAGGCCTTCGATTACGCGGATTGACGGCGTCTTGCGAACCGCGTCGGTGAGCGCGGCGATGATCGCCTTGCCCGCCATGTCGCCGCGGACATGCACGATCCGGCGCGCCGAATGCGCGGCTTCCCGGCCGACCGCCAGCTTGCCTTCGAGATCGCGGTCGAAAGGAACGCCGTAATGCAGGAGATCATGGATGCGCGCGCCGGCTTCGCGCGCAAGGCCGAGCGCGATCTCCTCGTCGACAATGCCGCCGCCGACGGCGACCGTGTCAGCGGCATGGGCTTCGGCACTATCGCCATCGGCCACCGCCGCGGCGATGCCACCCTGCGCCCAGGCGCTGGAAGCGCCTTCGCCAAGCGGCGCGGCGGAAATCAGGGTGACGGGACGTGGCGCAAGTTTCAAGGCGCAGAACAGGCCGGCGAGGCCACCGCCGACGATGACGACGTCGTCGGTCCTGCGGGTGAGATCGTAGATGTTGTCGGACATGGCTATCTCTTAGTTTTTGAGATTGATCATTCGCTCGACCGAGCGGCGCGCTCGTTCCGCAATCACCGGATCGATCGTCACTTCCTCGCGCAGGTGCAACAGGCTGTCCAAAATCTTGGGCAGCGTGATCCGCTTCATGTGCGGGCAGAGATTGCACGGCCGCACCATTTCGACATCGGGCAGCTCGGCCTTCACATTGTCGGCCATCGAGCATTCGGTGATCATCACCACGCGCCTGGCCTGGTTCTTCCGCACCCAGTTGATCATGTGCGCGGTCGAGCCGGTGAAGTCGGCTTCGGCGAGCACGTCGGGCGGGCATTCCGGATGCGCGATGATCTGCACGGTTGGATCGGCTTCGCGATAGGCGCGGAGCTCATCGCCAGTGAAGCGCTCATGCACCTCGCACGCACCTTTCCAGGCAATGATCTTCACATCGGTTTTCGACGCGACATATTTCGCGAGATATTGATCCGGCAGGAAGATCACGGTCGGTGCATTCAGGCTCTCGACCACCGCAACGGCGTTGGACGACGTGCAGCAGATATCGACTTCCGCCTTCACGTCGGCCGAGGTGTTGACATAGGCCACGACCGGCACGCCGGGAAACCGCTCGCGCAGAAGCCGCACATCGGCGCCGGTGATGCTGGAGGCGAGCGAGCAGCCGGCACGCGAATCCGGGATCAGCACGCGCTTGTGCGGGTTCAGGATCTTCGAGGTCTCGGCCATGAAATGCACACCGCACTGGATAATGGTGCCGGCTTTCACCTTGGTGGCCTCGACGGCGAGCTGCAGCGAGTCGCCGACGATGTCGGCAACGCAATGGAAGATCTCCGGCGTCTGATAATTATGCGCGAGGATCACCGCGTCGCGCGCAGCCTTCAGCTCGTTGATCGCCTTGACGTAGGGCGCCATGAACGGCCACTCGACCGGCGGGATCACGTTCTTCACCCGCTCATAAAGATGAGCGGTGGCGCGCTCGACTTCGTCCGTCCATTCGAGCTGCGGCATCGGCAACGCGTCGCGGTCTTTCGCGAAGGTCGGGCGGCGCGCCGAGAAGGCGGGGCGGCCTTCGATGGGCTGGGCGAAATCGTCAGGGCCGTAAATTCCAGCGATTGGCATGTTTGCCTCCGTTGCTTATTTATGCTCTTATTGAGCATATTTAGGGTGTTAGAAATCCGGCCTCTTGGGCCGGCTCCGTCCGTGCCTGGCGCTCCGAGGATATTATCCTCAAACTGAGCAAATCAAATGTAGCACCACTTCGCGGTAGCCGCTAGAGGGTGCCGCTTTCAAGACGTCGTGTTCGTTCGCGAAAACTGGCCGCTTTGCACTGCGAAACAATTCTCCAGAGTGGCCCTTTGGATTTCCATGCAGATGCATTAACTTTCTGTAATCAACGCGGCCGATTCTTTTGGAGCCGCGAGCAAAATCCAGGGGTTCTCCATGTCGTCAACTGCAGGCGAATTGCGTCCGGCATCGGGTCTTACGAGCTGGCGCACGCCGCTTGTCATCATCGCCTGCGGTTGCGCGATCGCGCTGCTCAGCTTCGGCCCGCGATCGGCGCTCGGCTTTTTCGTGCAGCCGATGAGCCGCGAGTTTGCCTGGGGCCGTGATGTGTTCGGCCTCGCGCTCGCGCTGCAAAACCTGCTGTGGGGCCTCGGCCAGCCGATCGCCGGCGCGATTGCCGATCGCTTCGGTACGCTGCGTGTGATCTCCGTCGGTGCGGTGCTTTATGCCGCCGGCTTGTTGATGATGCGCTATGCGGCAACGCCCTTGTCGCTCGATCTCGGTGCGGGCGTGCTGGTGGGCTTCGGGCTGTCGGGCTGCTCGTTCAACCTCGTGCTGTCGGCATTCTCGAAACTATTGCCGCCGGAGCGGCGCGGCATCGCGCTCGGCGCCGGCACCGCGGCCGGATCGTTCGGCCAATTCATGTTCGCCCCATTCGGCGTGATGATGATCGACAAATTCGGCTGGCAGGAGGCGCTGACGGTGTACGCCGCCCTGATGCTGTTGATCGTGCCGCTTTCGCTTGCGCTGTCCACGCCGCCCGCGGCCCCGTCGACCGACGTGCCGGCCGCGCGGCAACAGTCGTTCACGACCGCGTTGTCCGAGGCCTTTGGCCATCGCTCCTACGTGCTGCTCGTGCTCGGCTTCTTCACCTGCGGCTTCCAGCTCGCTTTCATCACCGTGCACCTGCCGCCGTTCCTGGCCGATCGCGGCATCTCCGCGCAGATCGGCGGCTGGGTGATCGCCTCGATCGGTTTCTTCAACATGATCGGCTCGCTCAGCGTCGGCTGGATGCAGAACCATCTGCCAAAGCGCTACATCCTCTCGGTGATCTATTTTACGCGCGCGCTGGCGACGGTCGCTTTCATCTCCTTTCCGATCACGCCGTTCAGCGCGATCGCCTTCGGCGCGGTCTCCGGCCTGTTGTGGCTGTCAACCGTGCCGCCGACATCAGCGCTGGTGTCGCTGATGTTCGGCACGCGCTGGTTTGCCACGCTCTATGGCTTTGCCTTTGTCAGCCACCAGGTCGGCGGCTTCCTCGGCGTCTGGCTCGGTGGCATCGTGTTCGTGAAATTCGGTTCCTACACGCCGATCTGGTGGCTTTCGATTCTGTTCGGCGTGCTGTCGGCGCTGATCAACCTGCCGATCGTCGAAAAGCCGGTGGAACGCGCCGTTGCACAGCCTGCGTGATGCGATAAAACCCCTGAAGTAAAAATTCAGGGAGTTTGCCCGTGGGAACGTTCAAAGCGATCAGGATCGACAAGGCGGAGAAAGGCACCACCGCCGCGCTCACGCAATTCGACGAAGCCGAATTGATGGACGGTGACGTCACCGTTGCCGTCGAATGGTCGACGCTGAACTACAAGGATGGCCTTGCCGTCACCGGCAAGGCGCCGGTGGTGCGGCGTTTCCCCATGATCGCCGGCATCGACTTCGCCGGCACGGTCGAACAATCCTCGCATCCCAACTGGAAGCCAGGCGACAAGGTGGTCTCCACCGGCTGGGGCCTGGGCGAGACGCATCTCGGCGCCTACGCCGAGAAAGCGCGGGTCAAGGGCGACTGGCTGGTGCGCCTGCCCGAAGGAATGTCGGCGCGCGAGGCGATGGCGATCGGCACTGCCGGTTTCACGGCGATGCTGGCGGTGCTGGCGCTGGAGAAGCAGGGGATCACAGCGAATAGCGGACCGGTCGTGGTCACCGGTGCGGCCGGCGGCGTCGGCTCGGTAGCCATCGCCGTCCTTGCCAAGCTCGGCCATCACGTCATCGCCTCGACCGGGCGCATGTCGGAAGCGCCCTATCTGAAGAGCCTTGGCGCTACTGAGGTGATCGACCGCAACGAGCTTTCCGGTCCGGCCAAGGCGCTGGCGAAGGAGCGCTGGGCGGGCGGCGTCGACAGCGTCGGCTCGACCACGCTCGCCAATCTCTTGTCGATGACCAGATATGGCGGCGCCGTCGCGGCCTGTGGGCTCGCCGCCGGCATGGACCTGCCGACCTCGGTGGCGCCCTTTATTTTGCGAGGGGTGTGCCTTCTCGGCATCGACTCCGTGATGTGCCCGCTACCGCCCCGAAAAGTCGCCTGGGAACGCCTTGCCCGCGACCTGGACCGGTCAAAACTATCTGAAATTACTCATGAAATCGGATTGGGACAGGTTCTGGAGATGGGACCCCAAATTCTCGCCGGTCAGGTCCGCGGTCGGATCGTGGTAAAAATTGTCTAACGTTGTTCAGACTTTACCAACGAACCTGCTCCAATGTTGCCACGGTTAGTATGGTAAGCAGCGGGTAAAGGGATCGGACGTCACCCGCGGCTTGGTAAAGTCGGAGTATTGAAATGCTTGCGCGTTTTGTGTTGGGGGCCATCACGGCCGGAGCCATGATCACGCCGGCGCTGGCCGGAACGATGAGCGCCGAAGAGGCGCGCAGGTTCGTTGCTGGCAAGGTGTTCTCGTTCAACTGCTTCGACGGCACGCGCGGTGCCGGCCGCATCCTCGACGACATGGGCGCCGTGGGTGCGGTGCAGTTCTCCGGCGAAGGTCCGATCCGGCATATCCGTCTGCCCGGCAACACGCTGCAGATCCGCGGTCAGGCGGTTTGCGCCTCGCTGCGCGGCATGCCGTTCGAGCCCTGCTTCAATCTCGACAAGACATCCGAGGTCAGCTTCCGTGGGTCGGTCTCCGGCATGGGCTTCGCGTATTGCGATTTCCGTAATTCGGGCGCGACGCAGATGATGATGGCGCGCGCGGTGGCGCGTCCGCGTTCGCGTCGCGTCGAACAGAGCGGCTCGGTTGATTCGGCGCGCGCGGAAGTATCCCCCCGCGTCCTGACGCCGCAGGTCGACAGCGCCAAGCTCGAGCCGGTGAAGTCGGAGCCCAAAGCCGACACCAAGGTTGAGAGCACGCCGGAGCTGCGTCGCTCGACGGAGTGACGCTCGGTTAACTCTGCGCCCCGCCGAAAATATCGCTAACGGTACGTAAGACGTCGCCCCGCCGTAGTCCTACGGGGCCACAATTTCATGCGTTGGTAGCGTTCCCGATCCAGTGTGCGGAAAAAGGGACGGGGTTGACAGCTGGATTTGTGAATGCCGCTCTATTTCTTCCGCATCAGTCAGGGCCGCTATTCCGGCGCTGCCGATCAGCCTTACGAGTTCGAGGACCGCGATGCCGCGTGGTCCGAGATGAAGGCCGTGTGCTCAAATCTGCTCGGCGGGATCTCGCGAGGCCTGAAGCAGGGCGCCGAGTGGCGCATGGAGCTGCTCGACGAGGCCAAGAAGCCACTGTTCCGCATTCGACTGGTCGGCGAGACACTGGATTAAATGCTGGTCGGCCAGATTTGATCTTGCCGCTTCCACAACCTTCGAATGCAGCGCTTCCGCACGGCGAGTTTAGATCGGCGTTTCAAGGGCTTCTTTGGCGAAGCCCGTAATTCTACCGGCGCCGGAATTTATCTTTGCTTGGTAACTCGAGCCTATTCCTTAAGCATAGGCGCAGCTCGGAATGAGTTCTCGCGACCGGGGTCGACTGGGGCGAAGTCTGATTTTCTTGCCTGCTTCTTGCGTTCGCAACCCCTGCAAGGAGAGTGCTCATGTCATTTTTGAATTTTCGGATTCGTGGCCGGCTCTATGGCGGCTTCGCCATTCTGCTGGTGTTTTGCGCGGGCCTTGCCGGCTTTGCCGTCATGCAATTGACGGCTCTTCGCGATCAAGTCGACCTGCTTGGCCTGCAGTCGAGCAACGCGATCCGCGCCAGCGAGATCGCGACCGAATTGCAGGCGATCCGCCGCGGGATCCTGCGCTATACCTTCGATCAGGACGAAGCGTCCTTTGCGGAGTCCGACAAGCGCCTGGCGCATGTCGCCGAATTGCTCGACCAGGCGGTCGCCACGACCAGGAGCGAGGAGCGAAGGGCCGCCTATCGGATTGCGGTGAAGGACATCGCGGACTTGAAGAACAAGCGCGCCGAACTCGGCGATGCCGTCAAGCAGATGCTCGCAGGTCGCAACCTGCTTTTTGTCGAAGGCGACAAGATGGCCGCGGACGTGCAGAAGTTCGTCGACGCCGCGGCGGGTACGCCGTTCGCCCACGACGCCAATATGCTGGAGTCCAAGGTCCTGCTGGTTCGCGTTGCGAACTGGCGGATGCTGGCGACGCGAGATGCCAAGGGCTTTGCCACGTTCAAGGCGAACGTAAGCAAGGCACAGGCACAGATTGCGGTGCTCGAAAACTTGGATCTCTCTCCTGAACTCGCGTCGATCCTGGCGACGGTCAAGTCCGGTATCGTCAAATACGCCGAGGCTTTTGATAAGACCGGACCCAATCTCGTGCGCGGCGACGAGCTTTACTACAAGAGCGTTACGCCCGTGATCGTGGACGCCACTGGGGAGATGGACAAGACGAAGGAAGCGATCGGCAAGGCCTTCGACAAGACGAACACGGAAACCAGGGATCTTATCTCCTCGACGATAACCATGCAGGAGCTGGTTGCGGGTCTTGCGGTGCTGTTGGGTCTCGCGATCGCCTTCCTGATCGCGCGCGGCATCATTCGTCCGCTCGCAGGTCTCACGGCCGGCATGAAGGAACTCGCCGGCGGCAATTTCGGTGTGATCCTGCCGGGGCTCGACCGCAAGGATGAAGTCGGCGACATGGCCCAGGCCGTCGAGACCTTCAAGGTCAAGGCGGAGGACAAGGCGCGCGAGGAGGCCGAGACCAAGATCAAGCAGGACGAGGTGCTCGCGCGTCAGCGCAAGGCCGAGATGGCGCGGATGGCGGATGATTTCGAAAGCGCGGTCGGTCAGATCGTCGCAACCGTGTCGTCAGCCTCGACCCAGCTCGAAGCTTCCGCGAACACCCTGACCTCGACGGCGGAACGTTCACAGGAGCTGGCGACCACGGTTGCCGCAGCTTCCGAGGAAGCCTCGACCAACGTGCAATCGGTTGCCTCCGCGACGGAAGAGCTGACGTCCTCGGTCAACGAGATCAGCCGACAGGTGCAGGAATCGGCGCGCATGGCGGGAGATGCCGTCGGCCAGGCGCGTTCCACCACGGAGCGGGTCAGCGAGCTGTCGAAGGCTGCGACCCGGATCGGCGACGTCGTCGAACTCATCAACACCATCGCAGGACAGACCAATCTGCTCGCGCTCAACGCCACCATCGAGGCGGCGCGCGCGGGCGAAGCCGGCCGCGGCTTCGCAGTCGTCGCTTCCGAAGTGAAGGCGCTGGCAGAACAGACGGCGAAGGCAACCGGCGAGATCGGTCAGCAGATTGCAGGTATCCAGGCCGCAACCCAGGACTCGGTCGGCGCGATCAAGGAAATTTCCGGCACCATCGAAAGACTGTCGGAGATTTCCTCAACGATCGCCGCTGCCGTCGAAGAGCAGGGTGCCGCGACCCAGGAAATCTCCCGCAATGTCCAGCAGGCCGCGATGGGCACGCAGCAGGTTTCGTCCAACGTCACGGATGTCCAGCGTGGCGCCACCGAAACGGGATCGGCCTCCTCGCAAGTGCTGTTCGCCGCACAGACGCTGTCCTCGGATTCCAACCGCCTCAAGCTCGAGGTCGGCAAGTTCCTTGACTCAGTTCGCGCTGCCTGATGATGGCGCAGGAACGGCCGGCGGAGCCGCCGGCCGCCTGCGGAACAGGACGCGCTGGTACAGCCAGCCGATCGCGACCAGCACGAGGCCGAGGCAGATGAACGACAGGGCGCGATAGACGCCCGTCAATGCCGACATGTCGACCAGGAACGCTTTGGCGATCGTCAGCGCAATCACGACGGCCGAAGCGAGCCGCGCACGCTGCGAATTGACGAGGATGCCGATGCCAAGCAGCACCACGCCAAAGGCGAGCCAGGCGATCGAATAGGTATATTGCTCGGCGCTGCCGACCGCGTCCCAGTTCATATACGGGCTGTGATAGAGCCGGCGGATTTCCAGGGTCACATAAGCCAATGCGAAGATCAGCGCACCCGCCGCAATGGTGTTGGCGTAAGTCGTGCCGCGGCGGCCCACGACCGCATAGGACAATAGCAGCATCAGGATCGCCGGTAGCGCATAGGCGAGCAACAGCAGGTTGACGAAACTGCCGCCGACTTCGATGGTGTTGAGCAGGGGATTTTCGAAGAGCAGCAGGCCGAACACACTGACCAGACCGGCGAATATGGTCAGCAGTACCGCACTGACGTCGTGTATAATGCTGTTGGTGCGCAGCCGCAGCCGTTCGAGCCCGATCGCCATGGCGAGCGCTGCGCAAACCTCCAGCGCAAACTCCGCCAGCGACGGAATGGTGTAATAGACGTCGCCGCCATAAATGGCATGGCGGATTTCCAGGAATACCAGCAGCACCGTGAACAGGATTGCCGCCGATTCCACCGTGCGCAGCGGTGCGTCGTCCACGCGGCGGCGCAGGAAGATGCTACCGATCCAGAACGACGCGGCGGGAATGCCGTAGCCCCAGAGCAGCCAGTTGAAGATCGGCGTGGTGCCGACATCATTGCCCGCGATGCGCGGCTCGTAGCCGACGCGGAGCACGACGATGGCTGCCAGGATCGCCGCCAGCGAGCGCAGGAACGGGACCGGCCGCTGCATGGAAATCCAGGCCGTTCCCATCGACATCAGCGCCAGCGCAATGGTCAGCCAGCCCTTCTCCAGCGCAAACGTTAGCGCCAGCGCGAGCGCGCCGAGCGTGCCGGTCGCAAACAGTGCGATGGAGACCATTACGCCCGGCCGGCTCTCGCGCCGCGCAAGGATTTCGGTGGCGCCGCCGAAGGCCGCTGCCAGGATCACGGCGAGGATCGCAAACGGGATCGAACGGTCGAGATGGGCGATGCGCGCATAGAGCGCGATCAATAGCGTCAGCGGGATGAAGGTCGCCACGGCCGACCACACCACGGGCACGATGGCGTTGGCAAAGCGACCCTGCGCGAAGAAGCCGGCAAGGCCGAAGCCGGCGGCAAAGAGCGCGGCGGTGATCAGATGCAGCGTGACCGACTGGTCCGTTGGGCTCGGCCCGATGCCGGGAAGCGCGCCACCCGGCAGCACCAGCATGTCCGGATTACCGCGCACCGCCCATTCCGCAAAGACGATGAAGACGAACAGGGCGGCGGCGGCGATGGCGCCGGTTGCCGCGGGCGCGCGCCAGGCAATCGCAAGCGTGCCGGCGACGAGAAGCGCAAACGCAATCATCGCGGTGTCGGCATGGGCGCTCGCCAGCACGATCAACATCGCGGCGAACAGGTAGGCCGCAAGCGATCCCGACGAGACCGGCTCGATCTGGTCGCCCTCGATGGCAGGCCCGAACAGGAAGCCACAGACCACGAGCAGTGCGGCGAGGGCGAAGCCGACAATGGCGTGGAAGACGTGCGGAGCGACCATTGGCGCGCCGCAGTCAAGGCAGGGCAGGGTCCAGAATAGCGCAAATGCAATCGTCGTGACCGCAAGCCAACGCCACAGCCGGATGCGCGCCAGCCCGAGCGAGGCCGCGGTGACAATGGCGAGATAGACGTAGAGTGCCCAATAGTCGGGCTGTTCCGAGGAGACCAGGATCGGCGTGACAAAGGCGCCGACCACGCCGAGCCCGGCAAGCGCCGGGCCATGCAGCAGCGCAGCCGCAAGCGTGCCGAGCGCGACGAGACCGAGCAGGAGGAAGGCGGCGGCCGGTCCGAGGAAGGCGTAGAGCGCGTAGGCGGCATAGACGGTTGCGAATGCCACTGCCGTGCCGGCCGCGGTGAGGATGGCCGGAATATTGGCAATCGGCAGCGCGACGATGTCCGAAATGCTTTCCTTGCGGCGCGTCCACTCGCCTGCGCCAAGCAACGCGAGCGCGAACAGGCCACCGAGCATGATGCGCACGCGCGGGCCGAGCAGGCCCGCCTCGATGGAATAGCGCACCAGGAAGAAGCCGCCGAGTGCAAGCGTCAGGCCGCCGATCCATACTACCCAGCGTGTGCCGAGCCGTTCCTCGAAGCCCGGATTGGCCGGTGGCGGAGGAGGCAGCGGCGGCGGGGTAGTGGAAGGCTGGATGGCTTCCGCAACGGGGGCTGTGGGCTGATGAGCGATCGGTGGTTCGACAACCAGCGGCGGCGCTCGCTCGGCCACTGTCGGTGGTACGGGCGGCGGCAGCGGCCGTGCCGTGGCCGCAAAGCTCTGCATCGCCTCCAGCCGTGTGCGCAATTCGTCGACCCGGTTCAGCGCCTTGCGCGCAACGAGCAGGGCAACGATCGCGATCAGTACCGAGAGGAAATCAAACGGCCAGTCGAACATTTCATCTCCAGGCGTCAGCCCGAAGCGCTGGGCTTACCACGTCACGTCTTTCAGCGCCGTCCGCGAACGCGTAGGCCCGGCGCGGGCCGCTCCTGCAACACCTCGCGGCGGAAGCGAAACAGTGCGGCGGGACGCCCCCCTGTCTGTGTCGACATCTCGCCGGTCGGTTCGACCAGCGCGCCCGCTTCCACGAGCCGGCGGAAGTTCTGCTTGTGCAGATGCCTGCCGGAGATCGCTTCCACGGTCCGCTGCAATTCCGTGAGTGTAAATTCCGACGGCAAAAGTTCAAACACGACCGGACGATACTTCAATTTGCTGCGCAGCCGCGCAATGCCGGTGGCGAGAATGCGGCGGTGGTCGAAGCGCATGGAGACGCCGAGCGGCGGAAGCGTGCCGCGTTGCAGCGCCGCAGGACGTCCGTCGCGCCGCGCTTCCTCGACCAGTCCCGCTTCATAGAGCAGCTCGTAGCGGTCGAGCACGTGCTCCTCGTCCCAATGCGCGCCTTCGGTGCCGAAATAATGCCGCACCCGGTCCTTGCGCGGCAGCGCGCGCGTCGTTTCCGGCGCGTCGCCTTGTTCGGCCCATTTGGAGAGCTCAGGAAGGATGTGGCGGCGGATGATCTCGGGCTGGTCACCCCGCCAGTCCTCCCAGGGAAAGAATCGGTACCACGCCGCGAAGCTCGCACTCGGCACGCGCGCGCCGTTGGAATCGGTGGTGCGGGTCAGCGCGAGATAGCCGATGGAGGCGACATGGACGTCGGTGTCGCCGGGCTGGGTGTGCCGGCCGCGGTCGCCGAAGGTGTAGAGCTGCTCGACATAGCCGAGCCGAAGCCCGGTCTGCTCCTCGACCCAGGCGCGCAGGCCGATCTCGAAGGTGCGGTGCGCGACCGGATCGAAGGGGCCGAAGGGCAGGCCGGTCAGCCTGTCGCCGTCGCTGCCGGAGGCGGTGAGGATCAGAGGTTCATTGTCCTCGATCGCGACGATCGCCGCGGTCAGGCCGATCTCGATCGGCGTCAGAAGCTTGTCGCTCATCTGCCGGCAATCATGGGATTATTCGAGCTCGACGAGGAACGGTTTTCCCTCGACCATCATGGTCGCCGGACCGATGCTCTCGAGCGCGCGGATCATCCGCCCGTCGCGGCCGAGCGCCCTGTCGGCGAGGCTCACGATCAGCCGGTTGGGCGAGGCGATCGGGGAGGCGGCGCGGAGCTTCTTCGCAATCTCCATCTCGTCGCGATGCGGGTTGAGCATGCAGGCGGCAGCGAAGGCGCTCGCGGTCGAGCGGCTGACGCCGGCATAGCAATGGATCACCATGGGCGCCTTGCGGTCCCAGCCGCGCACGAAGTTCAGGACCTGGTCGACATGCGTTTCGGATGGCGTCGTATAGCCGTCCATCGGTTCGGTGATGTCGTCCATCGAAACCTTGAGATGGTTGGCGGCGAGCACCGATGCCGGTCGCATCACCTGATCGACATTGCCCATGACCGTCAGCACATGGCTGGCGCCGGTCATGCGGACGATTTCCGGCAATGCTGCGAGCGAGCAGACGTGAATCATGTCAGTTCCTGTTCTTCCCGCGAATATAGGGCCGCGACGACAGCGGTGAAAGCAGGTTCAAAGCCTGCATTCAAGCCTGTAACGAGTTGAATCTTGCGAGGAATCGCTTCTCGGCCTTGGCCGCGTTCCAGGGCGTCAGGTAATCCTCGCGCATGCTTTCGGGTAGGCCAGGATCGCGGCCGAACAGCCGCTTGGCTTCGGTTGGCGAAAATCCGGCCAGCATCGTGGCTTCGAGATAGGCCGCGCCACGGTCGGCATTCTTGATCTGCGCCGTTACCGAAGGGCTCAATTCTGCCGGCAATCCGAAGCGGATGTGGATCGCAGATAACAGGCGCTTTTCAACCAGTTTGTAGTCACCGCCGAGCACCGCCTTGAACGGCGAGATCATATCGCCGATCACATATTCGGGCGCGTCATGAAGCAGTGCCGCGAGGCGGAGTTTTTCATCGATCCGCGGCGTCTGCGCGCGCATAACCGCTTCGACCAGCAACGTATGCTGGGCGACCGAGAAGATATGCGCGCCCGAAGTCTGGCCGTTCCAGCGCGCGACCCGCGCGAGCCCGTGCGCAATATCGGCGATCTCGATGTCGAGTGGCGAGGGATCGATCAGGTCGAGCCGACGGCCCGACAGCATCCGCTGCCAGACACGGGTGTCGGCCGCGGCGTGTTTGGTCGCCGTCATTTGGCTTTCAGGCGCGGCGCGCGCGGCTTGGCGCCGCAATTTTCATGGCAGAAGCAGGTGACGAGATGGTCGTTGACCATGCCGGTCGCCTGCATGAACGCGTAGACGATGGTGGGGCCGACGAACTTGAAGCCGCGCGAGGCAAGCTCCTTCGATATCTTGATCGAAACCGGCGTCGAGGCCGGCACGCTCGCCGTGGTCTTGAACTGGTTCACCTTCGGCTTGCCGTCGACGAAATCCCACAAAAGCTTCGAGAAGCCCGGGCCTTCTTCCATGATCTTCAGATACGACTTCGCGCTCGCGATGGTCCCGTCGATCTTGGCGCGGTTGCGGACGATGCCGACATCGTTCATCAGCGCATGGACTTTTTTCGCGTTGTAGCGCGCGATCTTCTCGGGCTGGAAATCGTCGAAAGCTTTGCGGAAATTGTCGCGCTTGCGCAGGATGGTGATCCAGGAGAGGCCCGCCTGAAAGCCGTCGAGGATCAGCTTCTCATAGAGCGCGCGGTCGTCATATTCCGGTACGCCCCATTCGGTGTCGTGGTAGGCGATATAAGACGGGTCTTCCCCCGGCCAGGGGCAACGTGTCTTGCCGTCGGGATGCAGGCGGGCGGACCGGCTCATGCGACAGTTTGTTTGCTCGAATGGAGAGAGTCGGGATCGGCGAGGCGAATGCCGAGGCCGCCGGCGGTCAGTTTCACACCGGCATCGAGCGCATCGGTGACGCGATCGGTACGGATCAGTGCCAGGCCGCTATCGCCCGACGTCGAGCCCATGGTGCCGACCGGCTTGTCGCCGGCGAGGATCGCGGTGCCGGCCTCCGGCGGTGCGCTCTCGAGCGTCACGCGCACGGTGCGGGTGCGCGCGGTGCCGCGATGCTGCATCCGCGAGACGACTTCCTGGCCGACATAGCAGCCCTT
>Ga0210401_10003472_pt1 | contig 16834 bp, 12 predicted proteins | sample IncBWH32MmetaG_FD_150866 | JGI IMG/M metagenome (GOLD analysis project Ga0210401, IMG submission 150866) | Forest soil microbial communities from Barre Woods Harvard Forest LTER site, Petersham, Massachusetts, United States - Inc-BW-H-32-M | ecosystem: Environmental > Terrestrial > Soil >... | reverse complement strand
CTTCCCTACGCGAAAACTGATTCGCAGCTGTTTGCAGGTAAACCCAGGACCTACCTTCAGACCAGACAACGGAAGGCGTGGGCATGATGACGCCTCGAATCTGATTTCCTATTTCGATGAGCGCGAGCAGATTTGCACCCGGGACGAATTCCGGCTGAGCGGAGGCCATGTAAAGAAAGCTCCTGCCCTGAATTCGCGGATCCACGCGTGTGAAGGGTGAGACCAGAGTCGCCGTTGAGCGCTTGCGGCCGGGTATCTCCACGGAAATTGATTTGGGGGCAACATAGGTCTGATCGATGGGCAGAGTGATTTGCAGAAGGATCTCGCGCATGGTAAGAAAGCTTTCGAGTTCTGGCGATCCATCCACCGCCCACTTCCCTGCTACGCTTCCCCATTGTTGCTGTGCCATGGAGGCCTGCAGATTTAACTGCAGCTGTGCGGCGCGCTCGTCTGCTTCGAGTGAGCGCAGAGTACCTTCCGTGGATTGCAACGTTTTTTCGGAGATGTTGCGATCGCTGTCAAATAGCATTTTTGCGCGGGCATATTCTTTCTGCGCGACATCGATATCCACGCGGTCTTTTTCAATCTGGGACATGATCGTGATGTAGCCGTTCCTGAAAGTTACGATATCCTGGACGGACAAGACCACGGCCGGCACGCTCGCCCGGGCGCGAGTGGCGGTCGCTGCTAAAGCCGCAATTTCCAGCCCCATACGGGTCTGCGTTTGCTGATCGAGCGTAAGGATCGTTTGGCCATTCTCAAAGGAGATTTGCGCGGCAGGCGGAGTTGCGGGATTTGCGCTTTTGGCGGCCTTATCCTCGTCGTCTTTGTCGAAACGGTCTCGGCAAGCCCCCAGAAATGTCCCCAACAGGAGAATGACGATGAGAATGAATCTCGATGCGGTAGCGCTAAACTTGGGAGTTCGTGTCATCGTGTTGGCTCCTGTGGCTGAGTGGTCAATGCGGGTGATTCTGGCTTGATGGGGAACGAATCGCCGGGATCAAGCGGGCGCTGGACAGCATCTTCCAGTTCTCCAAGAGCCGTCTGGGCGCGTGCGAGTGCGTCGAGGCGCGCACGGGCCACGACTGAACTTTCGACTTGCACAGCGTTGAGAGCCAGGCGATCTTCCTCGCCGAGACGTACGGCTTGTTGCATCACCTGGAGCTGCGTGTCTTGGAGCGCGCGTAGAGAATGGTCGGCTTCTTCCAATTCCCTTAGCGCCGAAGTGTAGAGGGCGAGCGCATGCTCGCTTTCGCTAATGACTTGGGCCTGCTTCTGAAGGAAGGTGGCGGAGGCTTCCTTGCGTCGCGCCTCGGCTTCCGCAATGGGTCCCTGGTTCCGATTCAAGAGCGGCAGAGTGGTGGAGAGTCCTACCGTAAAAAAATTATTCTTTTCCTCGTACGTGTAACCTGGTCCGATTTGAAGGTCGGGATATTGTTTGGAAATTTCGAGCTGCAAGTCGGCTTCGGCTGCCGCGTAGAGCGCGAGAGAGCGGCGGACGTCCAGGCGATTGAGAATGGCATCTCTTTGAATCTGCCCGGGCGAAAGGGATTCTGCATTGGGTGGAGAATCCAAGTCAATCCAAGTGAAGTCAAACCCTTCGAGGCCCGCCACCGGAATGCCGATAGCGGCGGCCAGTGCCGCTTTGGCGTCGGCAATCTGGCCTTCGGCAGTCCTGATCGTCAAATGCGCTTTGGAAAGCTCAATACGCGCGAGGTCTACTTCCGGTCTCGGTATCTCCCCAACAGAGAACCTGGTCGTAAGAATCTGTACTTGATCCGTACGAATCTGTTCATCGGAGTGAAGCAGGTCCAGGCTTCGAGTTGCGAGAAGGTAATTTAAGAGCGCGGTACGAACTCCGCTGCGGATCTTCCAGGCGGAATCCGCAAGATCGAAACGAGCCGCCTGGTCGAGGCTGCGAGCGGATTGGATGCGATGCTCGCGCTTTCCCGCCGTTTCGACGGGGACTTCAAAATCCAGGCTAAGCAAATAAGGGCTCGGAATTCCGGGCGCAACGCTCAAAGTGGGATTTGGCCGCGCACCGGCCGTCACAATGGCTGCCTCCGTTTCTGCAACCCGGGCACGGGCAATCTCTATTGCGGGATTGAAATACACAGCGGCAAACGAGAGTGTTTCAAGATCCCAGCTCGGGGGCGGCCAGGACGTACTCCGGCGAGCTAAGTTCTTTTCCAGGTAGGCATGCAGCCCAGGGTCGGCGAGACTCAGGGAGTCAAGCTTCGACGCCGATTCGGTCGGAACGAGCGGGACAGCCTGGTAGCGGCGAACAGCGCAGCCGGTCAACATCACGGTCCCAAAAAATGCTAGGATTCGTACCTTTTTCTTGCGCATACGGATTCGCTCCGTGCAGACGGATTTCGACGCATAGGCGATTGGCCTCGCCTGATACTTTTCCGGAGCTGAATCCTAGATTCGGAGAGGAAGCGGCGGGGAAATGTCTGGCAGAACGACTGCGAAGTTTGGTTTGGGCAGCGTCAGTAGTTCAGAACCAACATGCATCAATTTCGCATGGAAACGCGGGAGTAGAACTATTAGAAGTTTTCCAAGAGCGAAGCATAACTCGACGACCAAAAGAAGCAACGCCAGAGTCGATTCGTTGTCTTGCCCACTTGCAAAGATGCAATTATCCGAATGCACAGCCATCTCTGCGAAGGGACAAATCATGCAGATAAGCAAGGCTAGCGCGATGAGGGTATGAAGCCGCCTGATTGTGATGCCTTTCATACTTATGGGAAAGTAGTCCCATTTCGCTAGTTAGTCAATGACCTGATCGAGTTTTTGTAACAGGGCGAGTGACTTGTCCGGCTTGCAGACAATCGTCTTACTTCCCCGCCTTGCCAAATACCCTTGGCCTGGCTGAATTTGGGGCAGTGATGGCACGGCCGGCCAACTGGAGTAGCGAGAAAGCTGGAAAGTACACTAGAATGAATGGCGCACTTCATGTCGGGGCGTAGCGCAGCCTGGTAGCGCGCCTGCCTTGGGCGCAGGAGGCCTCCGGTTCAAATCCGGACGCCCCGACCAAACCTCTCTTAGATTCAGCCTGAGCCAACAGCCTTGAGGGAGGCATCTAAATCATTCTCAGGGTGCCTTTCGAATCCACCACAAAACCTTTCCAATAATCTGCCACTTTCGGTCTTTTTCGACCGTGACGGGGCTGTAATCTCGATTTTCCGATTCCAAGAGGTGAACTCCGTTTGCGGCGATAAAACGCGCCAGGGAGAGTCCGTTTTCCCGGTGCCAAGCGACAACAATTTTTCTGTGCATCTCTTCCGGGTTGGTTTGCGAGCCATCCACTACCACCACATCTCCGTCGTCGATGAGCGGGCTCATGGATGTTCCCTTCACGCGAAGGCAGTTGGTCTGCCCCGGATTGGGGCACCAGAGTGCTGGAACGCCAATCATTTCAACAGCCGTCGCAGTTTCAAAATCGGCAAATTGGCCGCCCGCTTGCCCGATCGTGCCGGCATGCACGTCAAGCAGAGGAACCGCGACCATTTGAATCTTGGGTGCGTCTTTAGATCTATTTCTCTTTATGCCGCTTCCCGCACGAATGATTTCAAAATCCACAGAGCTCGACGTTCGTGGCATGGCGCGGGGTCCCGGAAACATATGACTGAGGTCGGAACTCTTCAGCCCGGCCCTGGCCCAGAACTGCCAGCACTCGGGCTGTCCGGCTATATTTCCAAGCTGGATAAGACATCTTGAGGTAGGTTCCTGCTTTCCGGTTTCCCAGCGCGACACGGCCATCGCGGAGTAATGCAGCCGGGAGCCAAAATCGGATTGAGTCAGGCCCAAGCGCTGCCGAAGATTAAAGATTGCCCCGGACCATTCGGGAAGTTTCAATTCCTCCGACATAAGTGTCACCTGTCTTATAATTATACCAAAATTATATATAAGGCAATCATGAAGAAATCTTTCCTGCATGCAATCGCGCGCTAGAGGTGCTTGTGATTTTCCCGATCACGGTCATTTGGCTGGTAAAATCACCGCAACATAAATTAGATACCGTAACCGCTTGGGAGAGTTGATCTCAATACTTGGAACGCTATATTCGTCCTAGGACCCCGCCGGCGAAGGTCCCCCTATCATTCCCAGATCTCTGCAGCCTTGGAATTCCTCGGTGAAACCTTTGCATGTTACTCTGCGTAGTATGAATGTGCCCGTAACCGCCACAAGTTCAAATGGATTTGCAATTCGCGCGGATCGAGTGTCCCGCCATTACCATATGGGAGAGACGCTGATCCGCGCCGTCGATGAAATTTCGCTCGAAGTCGGTGCAGGGGAATTTCTGGCGCTGCTGGGTGCCAGCGGATCGGGCAAATCCACACTGCTCAATTTGATGGCAGGACTCGACCGGCCATCCTCGGGGGCGATCCAGGCCCTGGGCCGCGATCTGGCATCCATGTCGAGCGAGGATTTGGCGACGCATCGAAACCAGACGATTGGCATCGTCTTCCAGTCATTCCAACTGCTTCCCCGAATGACCTTGGAGGAGAACGTCGAACTTCCCCTTCGCTTAGGGGAGACGCCGCGTGACGACCGCCCTGCGCGCGTGCGAGAGGCGCTGGAGCGAGTTGGCCTGACCGCACGAACTCGACATCGTCCGACCGAGCTCTCCGGCGGCGAGCAGCAGCGTGCGGCGATCGCTCGCGCCCTCGTCAATCAGCCGAAGATCCTGCTCGCGGATGAGCCCACGGGAAATCTGGACAGCAAAACAGGCGAGGAGATCATGAGCTTGATCGCGCAGATTCACCGCCCGCCGTCAGGAGCAGGAAGGACAATCGTTATGGTGACGCACGAGCGCGTACTCGCGGAACGATATGCGGACCGCATTGTCACGCTTTCCGACGGAGCCATTTCCCGCGAGGAGCGTTTGCGATGAAACTGGGGGACCTGACCGAACTGGCCGCTCGGAATTTGCGCGAAGCCGTGCTTCGTAATTCCCTAACGACTCTGGGAATTTCGGTGGGCGTGGCATCGCTCGTGGCGCTGCTATCGCTGGGCGTGGGATTGCAACAGCTCGTCGATCGCTCGGTCGCTCGTGCTGGATTGTTTGACACAATTTCCGTGCGCTCGCGGCAGAGCACTCCTTTCGGCCAGGACGGAGGAGGCCGTCGCAGCCCTCGAAATGCCGCGGATTTGACGCCCCCGCGACCGCTCGATGACGCGGCGCGCAGAGAAATCGCCGCGTTGCCCAATGTCTTGGAAGTGAATCCGGAAGTGCGATTCACCGCGGAAGCGCGGCGCGAACCGATCAGTCAACTCGTGATGGTAGCGGGGATGGCGGCATCGTCGCGGAATAGTGGAACGCTCGACGGTCTGAACGGACATTTCTTCTCGAGTCCGGACGCCCAGGAAGCCGTCCTTCAAGGCGATCTTGCCAAGCGTTTGATCGACGTCGGACAGGCTCCAGCCACGCTTCTCGGCCAGGAAATTACTTTGCGATTTGCGCAGCGGCAGGCGCTGCCCTCGCCTTCCCAGCAGGCTGCCACGGACGCGCCCAATCAAGCGATTGGCCCGGATGAAGAAGCCATGGGATATTCAATCGTACCCAGCGAAAAGAAATTCCTGGTCGTGGGAGTTACGCCCACTTCGGATTCCGGCGGTGGCCCGGTGGGCTTCAACAATGCGGGAATTTATCTGCCGCTGGCGGTGGCCGAAAAACTCCAGGTGGTGCAGCAGAGTGACTTGCGTGATGTGGCGCGGTCCTCTCAAGCTGAGGGTACGCGCTATGCCGCACTGAATATTCGAGCCAGTAGTCCAACAGCAGTGGCCGCGATCGAGGCCAGCGTCACGCACATGGGATTCGCGGCATTTTCGTTGATCGACGTCACGCGCAACCTGCGCACATTTTTTGCTATCTTCGACATGTTCCTGGGAATCTTCGGCAGCCTGGCGCTGGCGGTCGCTTCGCTGGGAATCATCAACACGCTGGTCATGGCCATCCTGGAGCGCCGCCGCGAAATCGGAGTCCTGAAAGCCTTGGGTGCCGCGGATCGCGACGTGCGGCAATTGTTTTTCGCCGAGGCCGGCGTGATGGGCGTGGCGGGCGGCTTGTTTGGCGTTCTGCTCGGATGGGTGATCGGCCGGGCCATCCAGTTCGCCACCATGATTTATCTCAAGCGGCAGGGCGTCACTCCGCCGAACATCTGGTCCGTGCCGTGGTGGCTGGTGCTCGGCGCGATTGTCTTCGCGGTACTGATCAGTCTGGCGTCCGGGATTTATCCCGCATCGAGGGCGGCACGGCTCGATCCCGTCGAGGCGTTGCGATATGAATGACCCGATTTGCTTGATCGTGACTCGCAGGCAGCGGGTGGCCCATTCAAAAAAAAATGGCCGGGAATTGTGTGCCTTGACTATGCCTTCGTTCCTATCGAGGGGCACCCCTCCGGATTCAGGCGCGAGGGAGACGAACCATATACGAATGAAGCTTTTTCGTCGCGAGTCGAGGTTTCAAGACCGTGCTCGTCTGCGATCTGATCGAGCGTGTCATCGCGTCCACGAGCCTCCGACCCCATGGTCCTCATCCGAAATCAGTTAGTTCACTAGTGGATATTCGAAATCGGCGTGTCTTCCACTGTGACCTGTATTTTCAATTCTTTGTCTTCCCGTTTGACTGCGAATACATGCTGCGTCCCTTCCTGGCTCAACAGTTCGCGCAGTTTGCCCAAGGTCAATTGATTCGCCGGAGTCGAATCCACGCCCGCAATCACATCGCCCTTCTCGAAGCCGGCTTTCTGCGCGGGCGAATCCCGCGTTACCTCAGTGACGCGAAATATATTGAGGTCAGGGCCATCGGAGAGCAGCGTCAACCCAAAGCTGCGGTGCTCTGGGAATGGCGCACCCACATCCGGCCCCGGCTCCAGGATCAGCCGGTTGCGCGGATAATCCAGCCACACCCGCTTGAACCGCGAGAGGATTGTCTCCCCGATGTTGCCCGAAAAAAACGGGCTGGCGTATGCCCCGTGCGTTCCCAGCGAAAGATTCACTGGGATGTGATTGAGCTGGAAGCCTCCAAACGCCATCCCGTCAACCAGCCCACGCAGCGTGGTTCCGCCAAAGAATTCTTTTTCCGATCCTGCCAGTGTTCGCGGGTCGGGCCGCTTCTCGCCCATCAGTTCCAGCAGATTGTGCTCTTTCACAAACGGAGTGGTGAGTGTGAGTGTATCGGCCGCGCCCACATCCAGGATGAACAATGCCTGTATCGTCTCGCCCTTTACCGTGATGCTCTCCTTCACGTAGGGTTGCTGTCCCTGGATGAAGATTGGAGCCGTCACCCCATTGCCGCGATAGTGGTAGCTGGCCGGATAAAAAGTGATCGTCTGCTTCCCATAATCAATGGCAATCACGAAGCGGCTAATGAAGTCGTATCCCAGCAATCCGCCGAGGGGCATGCCAAAGACTTTTTCCAGTCCCGCCAGCGAGAGCACCGCTGCCCGTTGGTTGCGCACTTCAACGTGGCCCACGCGATAGGTAACGCCTTCCACGTACGAGCCGCTGGCAGTGTTCGCCCCGCCCTCGGTCTTCAGCCCGCCGTAACTCTTCAGATGAAACTTCTCCACCCGCGGCTCATTGATGATGCTGTAGTTCGATCCAGTATCCATCAGGAACCACATTGGCGGCTGCCCGTTCACCTGTGTTTCGAAAATGATGTGTTTGTTCTGGAAGTCGAATGGCACGGTCTCCGGTTGGCGGGTCAGGAAGAACGTGTCATCAGACCCCGGTTCCGGGGGCTGAAAGTTGGTTCGCCTGCGGTTGAACTCTACTTGCTTGATCTGCAGTTCGGTGGTCATGACGCCGTCGCTCTGGTTCTCGGCAAAAGGAACTTTCAAGCCTGCAACTTCGCGCCAGTCAGAAAACGTTGTGGTCATGGGACCATCAAAGCTCGGCCACTCAGCCTTGATTGGCAAGTGTGTTAGCTTATCCAAGTAGTATGTAAGCTCCAAGCCAAGCGCCGGGTGGAATCGCAATATTGCCGCCTTCCCATCCGTCGTCTCGCCCGCATATTCTGTCATTCCCGCCCTTCCTTCGAGCGCGGCAAAACTGTGCAATATGGCTGTATCTTCCTGCACTCCCAAGTCATACGCGGCAAGCTCTTGCCGCTTTCCGTTCCAGTCGCGCAACCAGGCGCGCCTGGCATTCAACACCGTGACTGACTGGTCATGAACGTGGTCAATCTTCTCTTTGCGATTTAGGTGAGCCGTAATCCATTCTTCGCGCGTGCCCTCAAGCCCATCCTCATCGCTCGTGGCGGTGCGGTAAATGTTCCTTACCCTGCCGATGCGCTCGCTTCCGCCCACCGCCGCCAACCATTCCGAAACGATGGTATTAACCTTCGGGCCTGCCGCCTGCTGTTGCGCCCACCCCTGCATGTCCAGACCAAGTACCGCAATCAGCACAACCCCTGCTGCAACAAACGATCGGAAGCAAGAAACCTTGAGTCGCGACTGCCGCGCGCACGCGGGATTGCAGAACTCAATGGCAGTTCTCTTCCTCTCATCCTGACAATCATCAGAGTTTTTATGCATATTCCGATTCACGCAAGTCCGCGCAAAAAGTTACTCCTAATTTTGCTCAGGCGGGTGGGCGGGGCCCACCCTTTCGAAATACCCTATCGATTAGCAAACAAACCTGGATATTACCACTCAGGGGCGGCACGGCACGATCCGGTCGAGGCGTTGCGGAATAAGTGAGGAGCGATTAGAGACTGGTGATCGGTGACAGGTGACTGGTGTTTCGGAACAACTAGTTTATGCTTCGTGGTTTGTGATCTGAAATTGAAAATTTGAAATTTGAGATTTGAATGCCGCAAGACGCTTTGAATGGTGGTACTCGTCTCATTCGGGATTTTCACCGGTCACCAGTCACTGGTCACCAGTTACTTTATGCCTAAGCGAGTTCCATAGGGGAAAAGCAAAAACAAATTGGTTAAAAAATCCCCCGCAAAAAATTAACCGGGGCGCTCAGCTGAGGGGCCGGAGCACCCCGGTCTTTCCTGTCCGCCTCCGCAGGTGGCGGGCAAGTCCATTTACGGGCGGGCTGCAAGTGCCTGCCTGACGGCAGGCGGGCAGCTCGCGCCCGTGCTACGCGGCGTGTTCGTCGCCACGCAGAAATTCGTATCGTTCGATTTGGGCTACCACACCGATGCGGCCGGGTTCGTCGACTTCGGCGCGCTTGATGCGGCCGAGGCAGCGAACCTTCACGGGTCCGGCGAGAGTGATCTCATGGGGCAGCGTCAGCAGGATCTCCACGGGCGAACCGCTGGAGACCTCCTTCGGCAGGAAGAAATAGACCCCGCGCGAACTCACATCCCGAGACTCCGTTGTGGCTTCACCGATCGCCGAACCGCTGGTCCAGCGAACGATCATGGGTAGCCGAATCTGAAACCGCTGTGTCGCGCGTCGCTCTTCGGCTGTCAAAGTGTCGTCCTCCCGATTTACATTGCTATCGTTCACGAATACGAGATTACGTTTGGGGGGCGAAGCGCTCAATAGCGCGGGAGTCCCGATTCGTGGGGGTGCGAATTGGTACGCCCGTACTAGGATGCAAGACCAGTTGAATTCAAACTCGGCTCCGCCCCCCATTCGCCCGAACTTAATTGAAACCAAAACAGTTATAGGTTGTCGTTGCCAAGGGGCAATGAGCGGATTGGAAAGGCGCGGTGAGTCCCAGCCATTCCCGGGGCGCCCTATTGCTCGTGCAATAGGGCCGCAAGGCGATGTCATTAAAGTTCCGGCTGACGACCAGTTAAAGAGTCGGACCCTTGGAAAGGTTAGGTTTGCTGCCAGAAGCCATCTGACAAATGGTCGTCTACGCAAACTTGATAGAACTTCAGGGGTTAAAGCCCTTTGTTTTCAGAATCCTCAGTGTCGCGGCTGAAGCCGCGACCACAAAGATTGGTCATTAGATATCTCTCAGCGATGGAATGGAAGGAGCCCTGCGCCCAATGATGCGGGCTATGGGAACACCCTGAGAGGACCTCGAGCGCGAACTGAGGCTGTTCAAGATCCGGAAAAGAATGCGCTCAAGAGGGCTAGGCCTGATCGATGAGGCGATGGTGGATGGCGTAGAGGGCCAACTCCAAACGGTCGGACACGCCGAGTTTGTCGAAGATATTATGGAGGTGATTTTTTACTGTTTGTTCGCTGATGAAGAGCTTCTCGCCAATTTCCTTGTTGCGGTAGCCTTGCGCGACTAACTGCACAATCTCTTTTTCCCGGTCACTGAGCAGCGGCTTCTCGCGCCGCGGGCCGCCGTCGGAGGACTTGGAAAACGCCTTCATGACTTCCGCGGTCATGTGATTGTCGAGCCAAATCTCACCGCCATGAACTTTATGGATGCTGCGCACCAAAAGGTCCGTGGCGGATTGCTTCAACACCACGCCGCGCGCGCCAAGGCGCATCGCACGGACCACGTCGCGATCGTCTTCAGCGGCTGTGAGGACGACAACACGTGTGGGCAATTGGTCGAAATTCACTTCCTCCAAAACAGCGAGACCATCCTTGTCGGGCATGCGCAAGTCCAGCAACAGAATGTCGGGCTTGAGTTTTGCCAACATTTTGATGCAATCGTTTCCGTTGGAAGCCTCGCCCACAATCGTGATTTCTTCATCACCATCGAGTAGTTTGCGCAGACCTTCACGGAAGATGGCGTGGTCATCAGCCATCAGGACACGTATTTGTTGTTTCGTCGTTTTGGCCATATCAGCCGAGAGGAACCTGTATAGTCAATCGGGCGCCGTGCCCGGGAGTGGATTCTACAGTAAGCACACCACCAACGCTACGCGTTCGCTCCTTGATAGAGATGGGCCCCAACCGGAGGCGATCCAGCTCATCGCCGGTAAAGCGCCCGGCGAAGCTAAACCCCTCCCCGTTGTCGTCCACTACGAGGACCACTTCCCCTTCATTCTGCCATAGTTTTACCACGACATGGGAAGCATGCGCATGTTTTTTCACATTATGTAACGATTCTCTATAGATCTGAAAAAGGTCCCTGCAGATGCGGTCGGGGATCTGCAGCTCAGCGGCATCGATGAGCAGATCGAGCGCCAGGCTGGATTCATTGCGGAATCGCTCTGCAAAGCCCCGCATCAAGTCCACCAAATCGGCGCTCTGGACTCGCAGCGGGCGCATATCCGTTACCATGCGGCGAAGTTCGTCCGTCTCGTTTCGAACTGTTTGTTGCAACGAGGACAGGCTGCCAACCGCCTGGTCCGGATCGGTGGGAACCTTGCGACGCAAAACGTCAAGCTGTATATCCACACTGAGCAGGGTTTGCAAAATGCCATCGTGGATTTCACGCGAGATACGGCTGCGCTCTCCTTCGATGGCGTGCGCGCGGATATGACGAAGCAGGAACAAGTTTTGCAAAGGCTGACCGAGATGGCGGACGATTCGTTCCAGCCATTGCAAGTCCTGCGGGAGGAGCCGCCGGCGCGCGTTGCCAAGCATCAGGCGGCCGGCGGGATGGCCCCCCAGATCCAGCGTGACCCCCAGAACCGAGTGCCAGCCAAGCTCCTGCCTCATAGGCCCCGGCAAGCGCGGCAGGTCTTTCAGGCGGCGACCATCCTTTCGATTCCAGCCAAAACCCTCGCCTGCTCCCTCCAGGTGGTTCCAGCACACGCTGGCATCCGGCTGGTCGAGCAAGAAGCCATCGCTCCGGTTCACAGGGAGATTTTCCGGGGTAAGGCGCGAATCGTCACCGGCCCGATATCTCCAAACGAAGATGCGGTCAATATCGGTATCGCGAAACGCGAGGATGGCCTCTACACAATCGAAAGCCTTAACGAGTTCGCCCAGAACCAGCCGCAGCGATTCCGCCATGCCGCGGTCCACTTCCAATAGCCCAGTTACTTGCGCGAGAAATCCCTGTTCGGCGGCGTGCCGCCTCTGGCGGCTTCCAAGAAATGCGATGCCCGCCCCGGCGGCAAACGTTCCCGTGGAAAGCGCAATCCAGGACAACATCTGATTCCAAGCCAGCGGGCCGTTCATGGCCGTTCGAATCAGAAGCGCCAGCGTGACGATGCCGGCCAGCAGAACTGAGCGACGCGTCCCCACACGAATCCCCGAGGCCAGGGCCACGAACAGGTAAACAAACCAAAACGCCACCACCGATCGGGTCAGAACCAAAAACACGGCCAAGGCGGCCAAATCAAGCGGGAGGGGAAGACGCAACTCTCCGATCCATTGCAAATTCTGCAGCAGCGCCAGAACCAGTGAAACAATCAAATAGACGGTCACGAAGAGGACGGCATGCGGGCCTCTCTCGGAAGGAGGGCGGTCCAATAGATCGACCAGAGCCAGCACCATGAAAATGGGGCGAGCATAGGCAATTTGCCGCTCCAGGTGACGCCGCTCAGCTGCGTGGGGTTGCATAGATTGGGCTAGGCAGTAGTACGGACGTGAATTAGTCTAACAAGATTGGCTCGCCGCACAAGATGTGCGTTCCTGGCCTGCAACTCCCTCGAATCCTGTGGGAAAATATTCTCAGCCAGGCGCATAATTGTTGTATAAATCCACAGGTTTGGAGCGATAATCTTGGTCCTTGGTTACCCTGAGTGGAGCTTGTCGATTGGAGCATCGCTTCACACGCAACGAAGTTGAGCGCATGATGGGCGTCACGCGGCGCGAGTTGGATTATTGGACTCGATTGCGCCTGCTATTGCCGCGCGCGCGGTGGGGCGAGCGATTTTTCAATTTTTCCGACCTCGTGGCATTAGAGACCATCAAGCGTCTGGCAGCTCGGAAGGTTCCGGCGAGGCGCATACTCCGGGCTGTAACAATTCTCCAAACCGAATTGGGATCGGCAATCACTCCTCTTTCGAAGTTGCGTATATCAACAAACGGTAAACAGGTGGTCGTGTATCCCCCAGTGGCCACGGCGCGCCCCTTTGAACCGCTGACAGGACAATTTGTATTGAATTTCGAGACGTCGGACTTGGAGAAAAAAATCCATGCCATGGCGTCCCGGTCGGCTGAGGAATGGTTTGAATTTGGCATGATGTGCGACTCGAATACGGAATCGCTGGAACAAGCCGTTGATGCCTATCGAAAAGCGGTGGACGCCGCGCCGGACTGGGTGGAGGCTCGCATCAACCTGGGGACCGCATTATATCAACTGGGCCGGATGCAGGACGCGCATGAACAATTTTTGATGGCCGTGGAGATTGAACCGGAAAATGCGCTGGCGGAATTCAATCTTGGATGCGTGCTTGAGCAAATGGCGAAAACGGCGGAAGCGATATTGCATCTTTCGCGGGCTGTGGAGCTCGTGCCATCGCTTGCGGATGCCCATTTGAACCTTGCTTTGGCCTATGAGAAAAACGGCCAGGCGCACAATGCCCTTAGGCACTTGTCCCTCTATGTTCGGTACGAACCGAACGGGCCCTGGGCGGACTTTGCTCGCTCCAGGATTGACAAATACCGGCCTCCCAGCCCTTCGTCTCCAGCCGGAAAGCTAACACCTTTCAGGAGAATTCATTAGGGGCTTGAGTGTGAAGAACCGATGCGATACAAATCATGGGTGGAATATGATGTGCATGACAATTCGCGCCAAAAGCTACGTAGATAAAGCTCGTGCAGATGGCAATTCGGATGCATCAAGATAGATCGGCAGAATTCAAGGACTGAAGAAAATCGAGAACAACGAATCTGAAAGGACAAAAATCATGATTATCGGGGACCACTTACGGGCGATCCGCGAAGAAAAGAAACTCTCCCAGGGAGAAATAGAAAAGCGTACCGGATTGCTTCGGTGTTATATCTCCCGCGTGGAAAACGGACACACCGTCCCCGCGGTGGAGACACTTGAGAAATTCGCTCGCGCTCTCGAAGTTCCGCTGTACCAGCTCTTTTACGACAGCGACAAGCCCCCCGCCCTGCCCAATATTCTGAAGCGCAAGAGTGCCGGTGACATCGCGTGGGGAAGTTCGGGTAAGGATGCGCGGACGCTTGAGAGGTTTCGCCAACTTCTGAGCCGCGCCAAGGAAGGCGACCGCAAATTGCTGCTTTTCATGGCCCAGAAAATGGCCCGGGGGAAAACAGCGTCCCACGCATCGGCGGCAGAGTAAATTCCCGGAATCGAACCCGATTGTCCGACGGTTAGGCGCGCTGGGCAGGGTCTTCGCGGTCGAGTAGAGGTATGGCCGCGCAGGTAACCAGCGAGAAGCCACCGAGGACAGCGAAGCTCGTCTTGAAAGAACCTGTTAAGTCCGCCAAGTGCCCCACGAGCGGAGCCCCGCCTAGAATCATAATAATGCCCAGCATATTCACGAACCCCATTGCCGCCGCAGCGCGTCCCGGAAACAGCTTGGCCGCACGCGAAAACATGGCGGCATAAGGGATTCCTACGCCGATCCCGATTAGGACCACCGCCGTCAGGGCGACGATCAAGGAAATCGACGAGGGCAGGAGCAGGGAGCAGCCAAGCGAGATCGTGACTAGGCTCCCGGCAAAAAGCGGCCTGATCCCTATGTGCTGGCGCAGCATTCCCCCCAGAGGCCGCGACACGATTCCGAGGAGTAACACCAGCGAGCCGATCATTCCCGCCCGCGTAACGGGTACCTTCATTCCCTTCACCAGGAGGACGACCACCCAAGAACCTACAACCACGGACATGCCGAAAGTAGCCATCTGAAACAGACCCAGGAGCCAGAGTTGCGGGGCAGACAGCATGGTGACGAATTTTCCCGGCGGCGAGGGTGGAAACTCAACGTGGGGCGCCCTTGTTATCCAGATGACCGCTGCCACGAGGACCATCCCCGCAGAAATTAAGAATGTCGCCCGCCATCCGGCCAACTTGTAGAGCTGAGGCACTGCGAAAATCACGAATCCCGCGCCGAGTTGTATCGAGCCGCCGAAAAATCCCTGGGCCACATTCAGCCGCGGGCCCGCGCACCCTTCGTGAATGTACCGCGCCCCTCCCACGAAGCAGACGCCGGTTCCCATGCCCGTGAAAATCTTGCAAAAAAGCAATTGCCAATAAGCTCCCGCGGCCGCCATCAGGAAGTTCCCAACCGCTACCCACAGCAAGGCGATGAGGACCATGCGCCGGGAACCAAAGCGGTCGACGAGATAGCCGCCGGGGATCTGCATGCCGGCGTGCGTCAGAAATATGCCGGTGGTGAGAAAGCCTGCCAGCGCGTTGTTGAAGCCGAACTCGCGCATCAGCGCGGACGCGAGAGGCGCGTGATTCGTATAATTGGCGGAATAGGCGAACGCGACGATGCAGCCGCAAACTACCGCTACGCGTTGCGCAGATTCGGAGAGTGGCGATGTTTTCAATGTACCCGTGTTGATTGTACTTTGTGAGGCGCTCACGGGCGGACCCATTTCACCTGGATGGTTCGGAAAATTGTCGGCGTCCTTCCGGCAAGGGTCATTTAATTTGGAGTTCCTATTTTTGGCCGCGCTGAAATTGGGCTAGATACTACACTGGCAGCGGCGATCCGCGCCATAGCGTTTCGCCGCGCTCATTCAATCGCATCGGAACCGTGGATGGCTGAAATCTGGGAACGCCAATCTCCCGATTGGCGCCAGGCGAACCGCCAATCGGGAGATTGGCGTTCCCGGGTGACATCACAGCGACATTTCGCTGGAGCGTAATGTGAGGGCCAGGACCGCGCCGATAAGGCACAGCAGCGACATCTGAATCTCGCCGGCCAGGAGCCAACCTCCACGACCGACGATCCACCCAAGAAGGTAGCCGCCGAATGCCGCCCCGCCATAAAGGCTGGTGACAAACATTCCGGAGCCGCGGCTGGAAAGGCTGCGGCGCAAGGCCTTCACATGATAACCGGCGAGATTCACGTACAACACGGCGCTCCCTGTGACTCCGTAGATGAAAGTCAGAAGTTCACGTATTGGCATGGTCGGCGATACTTGGAAAAACAGATATCCGAGCACAGCGATAGAAAGAAGCGATCCGCTCAATACTAATTTGGGTGAATAGCGATCACCGATCCAACCGCAGGGGATCGAGAGCAGCGCGCCCAATCCAAAGAAGCCGATGACTTTTCCGGCATCGATTGGCGAGTAGTGGAGAGTTTCGCGGAGAAACGTCGGATAGAGCCCGAGAAATCCATACATGCTGAGGCCGTGGATGACGCTCAGAATGGTGAGGATCACAGTATTGCGGTTCGCAAGACTCGCGGCGCCTCCGCTGTCCGCTTTGACTTCCGCGGCGCGGCGAATATCGCTGAACCAAGGCCGAACTGTGGCTGCGATTAAAACCACCATGACGAAACCGAACAGGCCGAACGAAAGCATTGGCGCGTGCCAGGTGTTGTAGGACTGGCGAAGTTTTCCGGCCAGGTAAGGCCCAAGGAATCCGCCGATGCCGTAGCAGAAATTGACCGAGCCGATGGCCGCGGAACGATAGCCTGAAAAATAACTCGCCGCCAGCGCGAACATGGACGTGGCCAGCATCGACATGCCGATGCCTTGCGCCGCCAGACAAACCAGCATGGTCCAAAAACCGGGGACTTGCGTAGTGAGCGCCGTAGCCGCGGAAAAAATAACTATGCCCGTCAGCAGGACCAACTTTCGCGAGTAACGCGCGAGGAGGTAGCCCGTCGGAAGGCCACCGATTCCCAGGCCCAGAGTGAAAATCGTGGAGAGTAGCCCGGTATTGGCGAGTGAAAAGCCGAAAGCCTTGCGAATGTCCGGAGCCAGGACCGGAAACAGATAGCGGTCCGCGGCCATAAGCATGTAGGAGACCAGGAGGACACAGTACATGGCGATGGCAATGCCGCGGGCGCCCGCCATGCTTTCGGCAGCGTTTGATGGAGATACAGCTGTTTGTCCCTGAGCCGTATGAT
>Ga0210401_10003469_pt1 | contig 16840 bp, 14 predicted proteins | sample IncBWH32MmetaG_FD_150866 | JGI IMG/M metagenome (GOLD analysis project Ga0210401, IMG submission 150866) | Forest soil microbial communities from Barre Woods Harvard Forest LTER site, Petersham, Massachusetts, United States - Inc-BW-H-32-M | ecosystem: Environmental > Terrestrial > Soil >... | reverse complement strand
GCCTACTCCGGAATTCGTCCCAAGCTCGTGGCGCCCGGATCAGCCACCATGAGTCACGCGCATTCAAAAAATGCGCCGGACTTTATCATCGAGCGCGATCCGGAATTTCCAAACGTGATCCAGCTGATGGGGATGGAATCGCCCGGTCTTACTTCCGCCGGAGCGATCGCAGAATACGTCAGCGGAATGGTCAGCCAGGTTCTGGCCTGAGCGAACTAGAACTCGTCCTCTTCCACACGCTTCAGGCGTCTTACCTTCGTGCTGACCCGAAAATCCCTGCCGCGCACGTCGGCCAGGATTGCCCTGCGCGTATCCGGCGGCAACATTTCCGGCGCGGCCACGCCGGCGTAGCCCTTGGGAAAATGCTTCACGAAAAGCGCCGCCAGGTGCGCGGTCGCGTAAGAAATCGGCGTTGACGTCAAGCCCCGTTGGCGAATCTGATAGAGCGTCGGAAAAACGACATCCAATCGCACCGCCATCTGTTGCTCGCCCTTGATTCCCCGGACGATCACGGCCGCAGCGAAGCGCGCGTTGTCCAGAACTCCTTTGCGAATCAACTTCGCCACCTGCCGCGGCGTCGGAGCCGCCGGGAACCTCTTGCGAACCAGCCCCTGCGATCGATGGAGTCTGCCCTGGCGATACCAGCGTCTCAAGCGGTCGAAATCGTTGCCGCCGATCTTCGCGTCGACGTTTCGCACCGGAATTGCATAAGGCAACATGCAAACTTCGTCTTGTGCCGCCAGATAGACCGGTGCGACGCCGATCGGCTGCTGAAACCCAAATTTCTCCCGCTCGCCGAACCTCTTCCCCAGCGAAAAGCGCCCGTCGCGATAGACCCGCGGCCGCGAGATCGCTTCGTCGTACGCCACTTCAGGTGACCAGGTCGAAACCGGATCACGGCTCTCAGTGCTTTCGTAGAGACGAATCTGGATGGAGTCAACCGTGTCGAGCATCTCCGAACCCCGCTTGGCGAGAAGATTGGTTAGTCCTGGAGCGGCTCCGGTGCAGATCAGCGCGGTGCGATTCTTCGCGGCAAATCTCTTTTCGAAGCGGAACTGCTCGGGCCGGAAGGGATTGCGCGTGAGGTGCGCGTTCAAGTCCAGGTAGTGCGCCCGCAGGCGGAGCGCGGCCCGCATGACAATCTCGTTGAATACGGCAGGCGAGGCATTGATTACCAGGTTAGCGCCGCGGCCGGCCCGCACGATCGACCAGACATTGCGCGCATTGGCTGGCCTGACTTCGATCCCGCTATTCTTGCCGAGGAACCGGTTCGCCCGTTCTACATCGCGGTCGCCGCACCAGACGGTGTGCCCCTGACGCGCCAGCAGGTGGGTAAGCAGCGAGCCAGCTCCGCCGGCCCCCAGCACGAAGATTCGCATTCGTTCGTCACTCTACCATATCCCCCTGTAGCCTCAAGCCGTTGACAGATTTTTGACAGCGGGTTTGTTGACAATCCACAAATCGCGCGGGTATCATCCTTTCGATAAGACGTCGAGCGCGGGCGTCTTGTTCCCCTCTTGGTCCATCCCCCACGTTGGAGGGAGTAAATCGAGGCAGCAGTCTCGCCACGCGGGGCTCGAATCCGCACGGAGGCCGCATTCAATGTCCACTGACAACATACAAGACCTACAACCCTCATCGGTTCAAACGGCAGTTTCCGGGACCGAGCAGTCTGCGTCGGCCGCGGCGCCGGGTTCCTCTGAGACCCCGAGCGCCACAGGCGTAGCTACGGCTATTGCCCGCGAACCGGAGACGGCCGAGGCTTCGTTCGCTTCTTCGTCGGTTGCGGTCGAGGAAGCGCCTGAGGCGGTCTCAACTGCCGCTCCGATCGAAGCTGTGTCCGCGCCGGTCGCCGAATCTGAGACGGGCGAAGGCGCCGAAACGGCCGAAACGATGGACCAGCTTCTTGACCAGTTCGCGACTCCCGAACCGACGGTCGCGCAAGGAGAGGTCTTTGAGGGACACGTTCTCGCCGTTACCGAGGCGGGTGTTGTTGTCGATGTAGGCGGAAAGTTCGAAGGTCTGGTTCCCGCGCAAGAATTTCTCGACTCGGGCAGCCCGATCGAATTCGGGCCCGGCCAGACCATCGAAGTCGAGCGCCTTCACGAACAGAAGGACGGTTACGTCCTGCTCTCCCATCTGCGCGCCCATCGGCGCCGCGTTTGGGAACGCATCGAGAAGTCCTACCGCGAGCACAGCACCGTCAAGGGCAAGGTCGTTGAGCGAATCAAGGGGGGCCTGGTGGTCGATATCGGCGTGCGCGCTTTCCTGCCCGCTTCGCAAATCGAACTTCGCCCGGTCCACGATCTGGAGACTTGGAAAGACCGCGAGATCGAAGTCCGCGTGCTCAAGCTGAATCGCAAGCGCGGCAACGTCGTCGTTAGCCGTCGCACCATTCTCGAAGAAGAGGCCAAGGCAAAGCGCGAGGCGCTCGCCGGGACGCTTGCCGAAGGTTCGGTCGTTACCGGGCGCGTCAAGAACGTCACCGATTACGGCGTTTTCGTCGATCTCGGCGGCATGGACGGCTTGCTGCACGTAAGCGACCTGGTCTGGGGCCGCGTGCCGAATCCTTCGACTCTGGTCAAGCCCGGCGATGAGATCCAGGTTCAGATTCTCAAGTTCGACAAGGACAAGCAGAGAATTTCGCTCGGCCGCAAACAGCTTCTGCCCGATCCATGGGCCACGGTCGCTGAACGCTTCCCTGTCGGCGGACGTCTGCAAGGCACAATCGTCGGCGTGACCGATTACGGCGCTTTCGTACAGATCGAGCCCGGAGTCGAAGGCCTGGTTCACATCAGCGAAATGAGCTGGTCGAAACGCACCAAGCATCCCTCGAAAATCGTGAAGGTGGGAGACACGGTCGACGTCGTCGTCCTCGAACTCAAGATGGACCAGCGCCGCATCTCGCTGGGCCTGAAGCAGACGCTACCCGATCCTTGGGAAGCCGCTGCGCAAAAATACCCCGTCGGCTCGCTGGTTACGGGCCGCATCCGCAACCTGGCCGATTTCGGCGCGTTCGTTGAAGTGGAAGACGGGATGGAAGGATTGATCCACATCAGCGACATGAGCTGGACCGAACGAATCAAACACCCCAGCGAGAAATTCAAGAAGGGCGACACGGTCGAAGCTCGCGTTCTCAAAGTAGACTCGCAGAATCGCCGCCTCTCTCTTGGCGTAAAGCAGGTCAACGACATCTGGGCCAACTGGTTTGCCGAAAACAAAATCGGCAGCGTCATTCGCGGAAAAGTCGTGCGCACGACCGATTTCGGCGCGTTCGTTGAGCTAGCCGAAGGTATCGAGGGCCTTTGCCACATCTCTGAAATCGAGGAGCGTCGCCCGAAAGGTGAGCGCGACAAGGACAACACAAAGTCTCGCTCCGACCGCGTGACATCGGTCCTCGCCCAGGGGCAGAGCTACGATTTCAAGATTCTCCGTCTCGAACCGGAACAAAGAAAAATCAGCCTGAGTTACCGCGCCGCACAGAAGCAAGCCGAAAAGCAAGAGATCGAATCGTTCCGTTCGTCGAAATCCTCTCCGAACGCGACCATCGGCGACGCGATCCTGGCAAAGCGGCAGGCCACATCGAATTGAGTCCTGGGCGCTGCTGGATGGGTGCCCGACTGGACCTATCTATCAGGAAAATCTTTACCTTGCAGACATTTGGTGTTATCCAAGAATTGTGCGCTCGACCCGCCCGGCGCGCGGATACGTTCCTAGAGGAGGCTCGTAGCTCATGGCAGAAGCCGCGGCTGGACAAGACAACAATCACACGATGACGAAGGCGGAGCTGGTCGAAGAGGTCACTCGCGCCACCGAATTGCCTCGCAAGGAATCCGAAGCTGTGGTCGAGACCATCTTCGAGAGCATCATTGGCGCACTGCAGACCGATGACAAAATCGAGATTCGCGGCTTTGGCAGCTTCCGCACTCGCCAACGCCGGGGCCGCACCGGACGAAATCCGAAGACCGGGGCAAAAGTCGAAGTCCCCGCAAAGAAAATTCCCTACTTCAAACCCAGCAAGGAACTGAAGGACTACGTCAATAATCCTCGCGCTGCGGGCGCAGCCGGCTCCGGGTCGGGCGCGCAGGACTAAGCCGGATGGATTACATTTGGTCGCCTTGGCGCTATCGCTATATCGCGAACGCCGCCAAGAACGACAGTTGCGTATTTTGCCGCGCCCTCGAGGCCAATGACGATCCGCAGACACTGATCGTGCACCGCGGCGCGAAGAACTTCGTCATTCTGAACCGTTATCCCTATACCAGCGGTCACGTCATGATCGTTCCCTATGCCCATCTTGGCGACCTGGCCGCCGTCCCGGGCGACACGCTGGCCGAGATGATGCTTCTTGCCCAGCGAGTCGAAAAAGCGCTCGAAGAAAACTATCACCCCGAAGGCTACAACCTCGGTATGAATCTGGGCCGCATGGCGGGAGCCGGGATCACCGGCCATATCCATCTGCACGTTCTTCCCCGTTGGACGGGCGATGCAAGTTTCATGACCGTCGTAGGCGAAACCCGCGTCGTTCCCGAGGAACTTGAGACGACCTTCGAGCGCCTCCGTAAATCGCTCTCCTAATTTTTCGCGTTCCCGCCGCTCGCGGCCCGGTTCTGTTTCTGCTATGCTTACAGCTGACTAGTTAGCTGACAAGACATTACGCCAATGACAGCTAATCCCCGACCAGCGAAGCGACCGCCGGCGCCAGCGCCCGCAAACGATGCGGGTGACGACCGCCGGCGTCGCATTATCGAGTGGATGCAACGCGCCCGCACGCCCGTATCGGGCAACGAGCTCGCGGACCATTTTGAAGTCAGCCGGCAGTGCATCGTGCAGGACATCGCCATTCTTCGCGCCGGCGGCAGCGAAATCCTCGCCACGCCGCGCGGCTATCGGCTGCCTGATCTGGCGCAGCTCGGCCACCGCGAAATCATCGCCTGCAATCACCCGGCGGAGCGAACCGAAGAGGAGCTTCAGATTCTTGTCGACCACGGCGTGAAGGTGCTCGACGTGATTGTCGAACACCCGGTTTACGGTGAGCTTCGCGGCTCGCTGATGCTCGAGTCGCGAGCCGACATCGAGGACTTTCTGCAACACATGCGCGTGCGTCAGGCATCGCTGCTTTCTTCGCTCACCGGCGGCGTCCATCTCCATACGGTCGAAGCGCACCGCGCCGAAATGGTCTCGCGTGCGAAAGCGCAACTGCGCGACAGAGGTTTCCTGCTCAAATGAGTGCAGCCGAGTCTTCCATTGCCTTGAATCTCAACCGGGCCGAACGTACCGAGCAGGCGCTTTTTCGGGGCCATAGCCTTTCGCTCGCCAATCCTCGCTACAAGGAAACAGCGCGCACGCTGCTCGATGCGTTGCTCTCGGCAGATATCGCGCCCCGCGATTTGACTGTCGCCGCGCTGTTCCTCCCGGGCAGGCACGCCATTGCCGATATCGTGGCGCGCGAGCCTGGAATCGCCGCCGGCCTTGAGGAGTTCGCCTTTCTGTTGCGCGGGATGCAGATTGCCGTCTTTCTGCTGGTGAAGGATGGTGAAGCGTTCAGGTCGGGCGACCTGCTTGCCCGGCTGGAGGGTGACCAGACGCGACTTCTCTCGGTCGAGCGCGTCGGTCTGAACCTTTTGCAGCGCATGTGCGGCATTGCAACGTCGGCCAACCGGCTGCAAGCGCGCGTCGCGGCCAAAAACCCGGAGTCACGCGTCGTCGCCACGCGGAAAACGCCTTGCGGCCTGCTCGATAAACGCGCGGCGCACCTGGGCGGAATCGGCACGCACCGCATCGGCCTGGGCGACGCGATCCTGATAAAAAACAACCATCTCGCGATTCTCTCCCCCGACGAGGAACAATCCGCCCCCCGGGCCATCGAACGGGCATGGGATTTGCGCAGGGAATCGGCGTTTATCGAGGTCGAGGTACGAAGCTCGGTGGCCGCACTCAAGGCTGCGGCAAAATTTCGCGATTTGCGCGAGCAAACCGATAAGACCTATCCGTGCCTGCTGCTTCTGGACAACATGGCGCCGAGCGAAATCGCAGCAACGATCCGGAATTTGCGGGAGAAAGATCTGTACGACGACGTGCTCATTGAATCGAGCGGCGGGATCAGCGAATCCAACATCGAGGAATACGCCGCAAGCGGTGCGGACGCGATTTCCGTTGGTGCCGTCACGCACTCGGCGCGCGCCCTTGATCTTGCGCAAAGGATTTCATAGTTCACCGAACCGATTTGAAAGGACCCTTATGACCAGTACGACGCAGTTGCCATCCTTCGACCAGCGCTACGAGCTTCCGCTCGTCGACAATATCGCCGATTCCGCCGAAGAAATCCGGCGCAAGCAGGAGCGTGTGCGCGAACTGTGCGTACAGCGCAACGCGATCATCCTTGCGCATCTCTATCAGCGCCCGGAAATCCAGGAGGTCGCCGATGCCGTCGCCGATTCGCTGCGGCTTTCACAGACCGCGGCAAAGACCGATGCATCTGTGATCGTCTTCTGCGGCGTCCATTTCATGGCCGAAACCGCGTCGATCCTGTGTCCCGAAAAGACGGTTCTTTTGCCGGATCTGCGCGCCGGTTGTTCGCTTGCCGCATCGATTACGGTCGAAGAGCTGCGGGAGTGGAAATCGAAATATCCTGACGCCGTCGTCGTTTCCTATATCAACACCTCGGCCGCCGTGAAAGCCGAAAGCGACTACTGCTGCACGTCGGCGAATGCGGCGAAAGTGGTGGCAGCAATTCCGGCCGAGCGCCCGGTATTGTTCGTGCCGGACAAATATCTTGCAAGCGTAGTGGCCAGACAGACCAAGCGAAGCAACGTGATCGCCTACCCCGGGTATTGCCACGTCCACAAGATGATCAAGCCCGAGCAGGTCGAACGCGTGATGGGCGAGCATCCGGATATCGAGCTGCTGCTGCATCCCGAGTGCGGTTGCGTCAGCTCCTGCATGGCAAAGGTGTATGACGGAACGCTGCCGCAGGAAAAGACCTTCTTCCTCTCAACAGAAGGAATGATCAAGCACATCCGTCAATCCTCTGCGCCTGAATTTGCTGTCGGCACCGAGCTTGGCATCATGCATCGTCTGAACAAGGATTTTTCGGACAAGAGGTTTTATCCGGTCAATCCTGAGGCTGTCTGCGCTTTCATGAAGACCGTAACGCTTGACAATGTGATCCAGTCGCTCGAGACCCTCTCTCCGGAAGTGCGTGTGTCCAGGGAGATCGCAGACCGGGCTCGCGGCGCGATCAATCGCATGCTCGAGTTCGCGTGATCGCCGCCATGCCTAGAAAATTGAAAATTGGAATCCTGGGTGTCGGCTCGATCGGCCAAACGTTTGCGAATGCTGTCGACAAAGGCCGCGTCGAAGCAGAACTGGTCGCCGTCTGCGACCAGGACACGGCGCGCGCGACGAATTTCGCCGCGGTACTCGCGTCCCGTCCTGCGGTCGTCTCGATCGACGAGTTGATCGATCGAACCGATCTGGTTGTCGAAGCGGCCAGCCAGGCGGCGCTGCCGATGCTGGTGCCCAAGGCGCTCGCGGCCGGACGCGATCTGCTGGTTCTGAGCGTCGGCGGATTGCTCGGCCACGACGACTGGTTTCGCGAAGCCGGGAAAAAGGGCTGCCACATTTTTGTCCCGTCCGGTGCGATTGCCGGCCTCGACGGTATTAAATCGGCGTCGATCGGCCGAATCGATTCGGCCGTGCTGACCAGCCGCAAACCCGCGGCGGCGCTCAAAGGCACAAAATACGTGGCCGAACACGGAATCGCGGTCGACGAAATGAAACAGGAAACGGTGATCTTCGATGGAACCGCCGAAGAGGCTGCGCGCGCCTTCCCGACCACATCGAACGTAGCCGCATCGCTTCGGCTGTCGGTCGATACGGCTGCACCGGTTCGCGTGCGCGTCGTCGCGGTGCCGGGTGGCACGCAGAACGTTCACGAAATTCGCGTGAAGGGCGAATTTGGCGAGCTTTCCGTGGACATAAAAAACGTGCCGTCGGCTGCAAACCCTCGAACCTCGCAACTTGCAGCATTCTCGGCTCTGGCTACGCTGGCGAACTTGACCCGGGCGTTGAGAGTCGGAAACTGATTCGGCTTCCCGTCGAGATGTGACGATTCGAGACGGCGTGGCGAGCGGCTAGCGGTTATTTCGGGACCATCCAGACGAGCCAATACGCTTGCGCGTAGGCTAGGATCGCGACCAGGCCGGCAAGAATTATGCTGTGCCAAAACGTGGAGCGGAGGACTTTGCCTTCCTGGGCGATGAGGCCGACGGTGGTGACGCCGATGGCGATGTTTTGCGGAGAAATCATTTTTCCCGCTACGGCGCCCGAGGAATTTGTCGCCGCAAGCAACACCGGACTGATGTTCAGCTGGTGCGCCACGACGACCTGCAGATTGCCGAACAAAACGTTGCTCGCCGTATCACTCCCGCTCAAGAAACAAGCAATCCAGCCCAGATAACTGCTCAAGAGGGGAAAGATGTGACCGGTGTGCGCCATCGTCGCACCGAGCGTGTAAGCCATCCCCGAGTAGTTGTAGAGATAGGCCATGCCGACGATGACCACCGTCGTCAGCCCGGGGATGCGCAGCTGCATGAAAGTCTTCCATCCGCACTTTGCAAAAAGCGCTGGCCGTGCGCGCAAAAGAAACGCAGACAAGAAGACTGTCACGAGTACGGCCGTCCCCGCCGCGAGCGGCTGGTAGGTATACATCGCCGCATAAGGCTTCTGATAGAGGGTAATCAGGATCTGATTGTGAAGGTGCGGGACCGGGATCGGAATCTGCCCCTTCACCGGCATGTTCAAGAACGACCACAACACGACGACCACAGCGAGCAGAATCCACGGCATCCAGGCGAGGAGCGCTTCGCCCCCGGTAAGTCTCTTTTCGGGGATCATCGCGCGGGACGTTTGTTGCTGCGCGCTGTCTGCCGATGGCTTCCAAATCCTGAGCAGGCCGAACAAAACGATCATCGACAAGCCCGCCGCGAGTATATCGGCGGTGTAGGGACCCCAGTAATTGGATACAAAGAATTGCGTGCCGGCAAAGGTTCCGCCTGCGACCAGGGCTGCGGGCCAGGTCCGGCGCAATCCGCGTCTGCCGGCGACCACCAGCACGAGATAGGCAGGCAGGATGAACGACATCACCGGTACCTGCCGTCCGGCCATTGCGGAGAGTTTGCCAAGATCAAGGCCGGTTACGCCGGCAAGCGCGACGATGGGAATGCCGAGGGCGCCGAAAGCGACCGGCGCGGTATCCGCAATAAGGGCGACTTTTACGGCCAGCAGCGAGTCATACCCGAGTCCAACCAGGAGGAAGGCGGTAACGGCGACCGGCGCTCCGAATCCTGCCGTGCCTTCCAGCAAAGCGCCGAAACAGAATGCCACCAGGATTGCCTGCACGCAGGGATCGTTAGAGACGTGCTGCTCGATCCAGGTGCGCAGCATTTCGAATTTGCCGGTCTCGACGGTGAGGTTGTAAAGCCAGAGCGCGGCGAAAACGATCCACAGGATCGGCCACAGGGCGTAGACAAAGCCGTAAGCGGCGCTGGCAACGGCGTAGGAAACCGGCATGTGCCAGACCAAGACGGCCAGCAGACCGGCAGCCGCAAGTCCGCAAGCGGTCGAGAGCAGGCCGCTCTTGCGCAAGACTCCCATCAAAACCAGCACAACGATGAGAGGCACCGTCGCCAGAAGCGTAGAGAGAAATTCCGAATGCGCAGGATCGAGAGGTTGCGGCCACAAGGTGGCCAGAGCGAGCATCATGGGACGCTCCTGGGACGGAAAAAACCGGGCGCGATAATACCAGAAGTTCTGCCGCAATGCCGAAAATCCGTGACCAGCCGGTGCGGCGGAATTTGCCTAAGGGCAGGCCGAGGTATATAACGATTGCCCATGCGGAGTGCGTCGACCGCGTTTCTGGGTCCGATGGGGAGAGCGGATGGCTTCTGTCGAGCGTCGTGAATTTCTGATTTTGTCGGCCGCCAGTATCGGCGGTGTGCTGGTCTACTCGCTCGACCGCTCGGCGGTGCGAGCGACGGCAGACGATCATACGATCAGGATTCCGCTGCGCTTTTTTACGCAGCAGGAGGCGCTGGTCGTCGGGGCGCTTGCTTCCAGGATTTTTCCGAGCGATGAATCCGGTCCCGGTGCGAAGGAAGCTGGAGTTGTGATCTACATCGATCGCCAGCTTGGCGGCCCGTATGGCCGCGACCGGTTCCGTTACACCAAAGCGCCTTTCCAGGCTGGCCCCCCGGAACTGGGTTATCAGGACAGCGCCAATCCGCAACAGATTTACCGCAAGGCGCTCGCACCCCTGTCAGGCATCGATCAGCGCTCGGCAGCAGAACAGGACGAGGCGCTGCGCAAAATTGAAGGAACGCAGTTTTTTGACCTGCTCCGCAGCCACACGATCGAAGGAATGTTTTGCGATCCGGTCCATGGCGGGAACGCAGACATGATCGGCTGGCAGATGATCGGATTCCCCGGCCCGCGCATGAGCAACGCAGACGATATCGATCAGCACTATGGCGAGGCATTTCGACCGAAACCTACGAATTTGAGCGAGATCGGTGGCGATCGCCTCCATCTGCTCGAGGACGAGAAATGAAGACGCTCGCTGCGGTGGATGTGGCGATTATCGGCGGCGGCTGGTCGGGCCTGCTGATGGCCAAAGAGCTGGGTGCGCGTACGCCGCTTTCGGTAGTCGTGCTCGAGCGAGGTGGCCAGCGCGGAATCGACCAATATCTGCTCGACATGGATGAGATCGACTACGGGATTCGTTTCCGCATGATGCAGCAGCCCTCCGAGCAGACCGTCACATTGCGACACACGGCCGGCGAAACGGCGCTACCGGTTCGGCAGTACGGTTCGTTTCTTCCCGGTGCAGGCGTCGGAGGCGCCGGTGAGCACTGGACAGGGATTTGCGACCGGCCCTTGCCGGACAATTTTGAGTTGCGCACGCGCACGATCGAAAAATACGGCGAGAAGAAACTGCCCGAAGGCAATTCGGTTCAGGATTGGGGAATCACCTACAGGGAGCTAGAACCCTTCTACGCTCGCGTTGACGCTTTGCTCGGTATTTCCGGCAAATCGGGCAATTTGCGGGGGCAACGCGTCCAAGGAGGCAATCCGTTTGAAGGATCGCGCAGCACAGACTATCCCACGCCCCCCATGAGGACGCCTTATCTCGGTGATATTTTTCGCAAGGCGGCAACCTCGCTCGGCTATCACCCCTATCCGATTCCTGGCGCCACAATCAGCACGACCTACACCAATCCGGACGGGGTGACGCGAGCGGGCTGCTCGTTTTGCGGATTCTGCGAACGGTTCGGCTGCATGATCGGGGCGAAAGCGCAGCCAACAAACACCCTGTTGCCAGTGATCGCCAATCAAAAAGGCGTTTCGATTCGGACGCAGACCTGGGTCAGACGAATTGTTCACCAAAGCGGTGGCACAAACCGGAATGCGACCGGCGTGACGTATCGCGACGCGACCGGTGCGGAGTATTTTCAGCCGGCGCGAGTGGTGATTCTGGCTTCCTGGTCGCTGAACAATGTGAGACTTCTTTTCCTTTCGCAGATCGGGAAACCCTACAACCAGACAACCGGAGAAGGAACGCTCGGGCGCAACCTGACCCATCAGGTCGCCGGAGCGACGCAGGCCTTCTTTGAAAAGCCGCTCAACCGGTTCATGGGTGCTGGCGCGGCGGGAATGACCATGGGCGATCTGGACGGAGATGTGTTCGATCACAGCAACCTTCCCTTTTTGCGCGGCGGTCTTATGACTTGCGCCGTCGGTGGCGGGCGGCCCGTGACAACGTTTGGCGCGGTGCCTCGTTCGGTGAAATCGCGATGGGGCGCCGAGTGGAAGAAAGCGGCGGTTCATTATTTCGATCGAACCGGAGGAATCGGTTATCAGGCCGAGCATCTGGCCTACAAGACCAATTTCATGGACCTCGATCCGACATACAGGGACCTGCACGGAGATCCACTGTTGCGGCTGACGCTCAACTGGCACGACAACGAGCGAAAAATGCTCGACTTCGGCCTGGCGAAAGCCACCGAGATTGCAAAGGCGATGGGCGCGGTCGAGGTCAATCCGTTTCCGGGCCTGAAGAATTACGATGCAACGCGCTATCAGACCACACACGTGCAAGGCGGCGCGATCATGGGAACCTCGCCCGAAAATTCGGTCGTGAACACATATCTGCAACACTGGGATATGCCGAATCTCTTTGTGCTGGGCGGATCGGCGTTTCCGCAGAACTTCTCGGCGCATCCGACGATGACGATTTTGGGACTCGCCTACCGCACGGCGGATGCGCTGATTGAGCGCTACCTGAAGCGGCCGGGGGCGCTCACGTGACCGCCTCGGACGGCGGGCTTCGCAAAAATTGGAGCCAATCAATCGCTGCGCGCATCCCAATGAAGGTGTTACAATTGGTACAGTTTCAAGGACACCACGGAGAATCGATGCGCAAGTCCCTCACAACCATCGCGCGATGTTGCGGCTCCCGCTGTCCTTGTCCGTTGCCCGAGTGAGCTGAGTTAACGCCCTCGGGCATAGCGGCCTCCAAGACCCGGTGCGTTGCGCCGGGAACTACTCAAACGATACAATTTTCAGCCGGGTTGTCAGCGGTTGCGGCCAGACACACGGCCCGCGCGCGGCGCCTAAGCAGGGAGAAAAGCGATCATGAAGGTCTCGAACTCTCTTTCGGCCGAGAAGCTCTCGGGGAAAATCCCCGAGGCGCTCGGCCGCGAGATCGATATTTTTGAAACCGAACTCGTGCTCCGCAAGCAGGGCAAGATGGAGGAGCGGCTGTTTGCCGAAACGCGCTTGCGCCGCGGCGCCTATGGGCAGCGCTACGACAACGGCCAGCGCAGCGACGGCGCCAAAGTTCAGGAGATCAACTATCCGTCCGGTGAATTGACCAAAGGCCCGATGACGATGTGGGACGCCCCGGGCATGCAGCGCATCAAGGTTCCCGGCGGCGGATTGAACGCCGAACAGCTCGAGACGATCGCCAATCTGGCCGAGGAATACTCGGACGGCATCGCGCACGTCACGACGCGGCAGGATTTCCAGCTGCACTACATTCACATCGAGGACACGCCGGCGATCATGCGGCGGCTGGCAGCGGTAGGCATCACCACGCGTGAAGCCTGCGGAAATTCCGTGCGCAACATCACCGCCTGCCCGTTTGCGGGAGTTTGCCGCGACGAGGTTTTCGACGTAACACCCTACGCACAAGCGATGTTTCGCTTTCTGCTGGGCCATCTGGACGTGCAGAATTTCGGGCGCAAGTTCAAGCCGGCGTTCAGCGGATGCGCGCAACACGCTTGCGGGCTGACGAATCTGCACGACATTGGATTTGTCGCGACGACTCGCGTTGAGAACGGTGCCCAGAAACGCGGATTTGCAACGTTTGTCGGCGGCGGACTGGGCGCGGTGCCTTACAACGCGAAACTGCTCGATTCGTTTGTGCCCGTCGAGGAAATTTTGCCGATCACGCAGGCGGTGTCGCGCGTGTTTGCGCGGCTGGGCGAAAAGCGCAACCGCAGCCGGGCGCGCATCAAGTTTTTGGTGCAGGATTTGGGCATCGAGAAATTCAGGGAGCTGGTGATCGAAGAGCGCAAGACACTGCCGCACGATCCGCGCTGGACCGACTTGGTCAAGGATGCCGAAGCGTTTCGCGAAGAACCGCTTCGCCCGGCGGGCGAAGCGCCGATCCCGGGCGCAAACGGCTTCGACCGCTGGCGCAGAACCAATATTCGCCCCCAGAAACAGGCAGGTTACGCTGTCGCAACAGTTGCGCTGCCGCTCGGCGACATTACCGCGAATCAACTTCGGGCCCTGGTGGATATTGTGCGCAAGTATACAAAAGACACGGTGCGCAGCACGGTTGAGCAAAACTTCGTGATTCGATGGGTGAGCCTCAAGGATCTGCCGGAGGTGTATCGCCAGCTTGAGGCCGTTGGACTGGGTGATCCCGGCGCCGGCGCGATCGTGGATATCGTCACGTGCCCGGGAACCGATACTTGCAAGCTGGGAATCTCGTCTTCGCGCGGACTCGCCGCGGAGCTGCACAAGCGGCTCGCTGAAAAGCAATTTCAGTTCGATCAGCCCGTGGAAAACCTGCACATCAAGATCAGCGGGTGTTTCAACAGCTGCGGGCAGCATCACGTGGCGGACCTGGGCTTCTATGGCGTGAGCCGAAAGATGGGCGGTTTCGCAGTGCCGCACTTCCAGGTAGTGCTCGGCGGCGAGTGGGAAAACAACGGAGGTTCGTACGGACTACCGGTCCTAGCGATCCCGTCGAAGAATATTCCGGAAGTCGTTTCGCGACTCACCGAGAAATACGTGATGACGCGGACCGACGGCGAAACGTTCAAGGATTTCACCAAACGCGTCGGCAAGGCGCAATTGAAGACGATGCTCGAGGATCTCGCCAAAGCGCCGGCAAACCCTGCGGATCGTTCGCTCTTCAGCGATTGGGGCGATCCGCGCGAATACACGCTGGGCGATATGGGCACCGGCGAGTGCGCGGGCGAAGTCGTTTCGGCAATCGAGTTTGATCTGGCTGCCGCGGAACGCGAAGTTTTTGAGGCGCAGGTTGCGTTTGAGGCCGGGAAATTCGACCAAGCCGGGAAGACTGCGTATCTGGCAATGGTGCACGGCGCAAAGGCGCTCGTAAAACTGATCAATCCGAATATTCCCGATGACGCCGACCTGATCGTTTCCGAGTTTCGCACGCACTACTTCGACACGCAGAAATTCTGGGATCCTTTCGCAGGCGGGAAATTCGCGAACTATCTTTTCGACGCGCACGCCAGAGCCAAGACCGGTCAATCCTACACCGAAGACGCCAGCCGCTATTTGATCGACGAGGCGCAGCTGTTCATCGACGCCGCGCACAGCTGTTACAACCAGCTCGGGAAAACCGTAGCGGTCTGACAAATCAAAGGAATTCGCGCTCATGGAATTTCAGCACGTCAATGCAAAACTGTTTGTGGAGGGCTCCGAGGCTGCGCTAGAGCCGCTCGTTCCCGTGTTTCATCGCTGGATCAAGGAGAAGCCGTTCGAGGAACTGCTGCTGGACGTGGCCGACTATCGCCACGTTTATCACGGGCCGGGCGTCATCGTAATCGGCTTCGAGGCCGACTATAGCCTGGACAATACCGACGGGCAGCTTGGCATTCTCTACAATCGCAAGGCGGCGCTCGGGGGAACAAACCAGGATCGATTGCGGTATGCCGTGCGCGCCGCTCTTGCGGCGTGTCAAAAGCTCGAAGACGACGAGAAGTTCAAAGGCCAGATCCACTTTCGTGGCAAGGAAATCCAGATTTTCGTCAACGACCGCTTCATCGCGCCGAACACGGAAGCAACGCGCGCGGCGTTTGAGCCGGAGTTAAAGGCATTTTGCGCCAGTGCTTTTGGCGGCGCTGACTATTCGGTTCGCTACGAAGATGATCCGCGGAAGCGCTTCGGAGTGACCCTAGCCACCTCGAAGCCGATTCCCGCCGATCAATTGCTGGTTAATCTCACCGCCTGAATCGACAGACAGAGCGAGGCTCAAGGCTGCGCTGCGGCAAGGCCGGGCTTTGACGGCTTGAGATGCAGCGTGACGTCGGTTTCGCGGCCGGTGGCAACCCATACGTTCTGGCGCCACTCCGAGATTCGTCCGCTTGCGGAAGCGCGGACCGAGTATTGCCCCTCGGGGAGCGACGCGAACCAGAAGCGCCCCTGAGCGTTGGTCTCGGACGTTTGAAGATGGCCACCCTCGGAACCTTGCAGGGTCACGCGGGCGTCAGAGACAGGCTTGCCTTTCGAATCGATGACCTCGCCGCCGACGGTGCCGAAGCCGGCGGCAAGACTCGTGCCCGCAATCGCCCCGCACAGCAGGATCGCTCTCGACCATTTGTGTCGCATCGGGACTCCTTTCGGAGCGGCGCGCGCGCTAAACGCGAAACCGGCGCGCGGCATTCGGATGAGCTTAATTGTCGCTTGCGGGGAGAATCCGGAGAGCTATTTTGGCTGGAACTATGTCCTAAGCTTCAACCGAAGAAACGGCGGCAGGCGATTCGGCGCGTTCATTCAACACTGCCGTGGCGCGCTTCTGATCGAACTGCCCTTCCCACTTTGCGACAGCGACCGTAGCGATGCCGTTGCCGACCAGGTTGGTCACCGCTCGCGCTTCATCGAGAATGCGATCGATCCCGAATACCAGGACCAGCGCGGCAACCGGAACTTTGTTTGTCGACGAAAGAGTAGCCGCGAGCGCGATAAATCCCCCGCCCGCAACGCCTGCGATTCCCTTTGAAGTGAGCAGAGCGACGGCGAGGATCGCAAGCTCATCCATCAGGGAAAGATGGATCCCGACCGCCTGCGCAACGAAAAGCGTCGTCATCGTCAGATAGATCGACGTGCCGTCGGAATTGAAGCCGTATCCAGCAGGCAGGACCATTCCGACAACCGTCTGTTCGCAGCCGAGTGTCTCTAGCTTCGCCATCATCGCCGGGAGAACCGCTTCGGTCGATGCCGTCCCGAACGTGACGAGCAGCTCTTCCTTGATGAAGCGCAGAAATTTCAGGAAAGAGATGCGGCACGCCGCGGCGATCGGGGCAAGCACAAGAAAAACGAAGAGCGCAGCCGTGACGTAGAGGCAAGCGATCAATTTTCCGTAGGCGGCAAGGCTGGCCACCCCGTAGCTGCCGATGGTGAAGGCCATGGCGCCGCCCGCTCCCAACGGCGCGAGACGCATCACGATGCGAACAACGCCGAACATCGCCTGGAGAAAATCGTCGAGAACCTTGAGCAGTGTCTCGACACGCGCGGCCAG
>Ga0210401_10003465_pt1 | contig 16847 bp, 14 predicted proteins | sample IncBWH32MmetaG_FD_150866 | JGI IMG/M metagenome (GOLD analysis project Ga0210401, IMG submission 150866) | Forest soil microbial communities from Barre Woods Harvard Forest LTER site, Petersham, Massachusetts, United States - Inc-BW-H-32-M | ecosystem: Environmental > Terrestrial > Soil >... | reverse complement strand
GAAGATGGTTCGAGCGCCGTGGTCCCGGGCGTCGCGAATATCCGCCAACACGCGGTCGAAGGAGTAGGTGTGGAAATTGCGCCCCCTCATCTCGATGATGGAACAGAAGCTGCAATCATAGGTGCAGCCGCGAGAGGTCTCGATTACGTCCACCTGCCGGCCGAGCAACGTATATCCCTTGAGCACCCGCGCATCGCGGTTCGGCAGGCGGATCTCGCTGTCTTCGAGCCAGTGCGGCGAGCGGTCGGGGTTGTGCACCCAGATCTCGCCGTTTCGGTAGGAGAGGCCGCGGATCTGGTCGACACCGGACCCCTGCTCGACTGCGCGCAATAATTCGCGGAACGTGACTTCCCCCTCACTGCGCACAAGATAATCGACGTCCATTTCCTCGTAAGCTTCGGGGGCAAGGCTGGGGTCGTACCCGCCCACCACGATCTTCACTCCCGGCCGGAGAGCGCGCACCAGTTCTATAATGCGAGCGGCGGTACGGCGCTGGAAGGTCATGATGGAGAGTCCGACAACTTCCGGATCGAGCTCGCGGACAAGTCGGGTCACAGTGTCGCGAACCTGGCGTTGAACCAGGATCAAATCAGCCACGGCCACTTGGTGGTGCGGATCAACGTTGCCCGCCAGTGATGTGAGCGCGCCATTGGGCATACGGATAGCGACCGGTGGCATGTGTTCAAAGGAATCCGGCATGGAAAGCAACAGGACATTCATAAGACTTGTCCTTACTGCTCCTCTGCGAACCTGCAGGCGCAGGGTGAAAAGAACAGAGCGAAGCGAGTGGTTGCAATTGTAGCGTAGCTAGTGACCGAATGCCGCCCCGATCTCAAAAAGGTCGACCATACAAGAGCGGTCGAAGCCCGCCCATTCTACTTGGTTTGGCTAGGGGACAATATTATCAACGTCGAGTTAGATCAAGAAATCGTAATCTTTCCACTGCCAAGTTCACATGCTTCTCAACCATTGCGCCACCGCGCTAGGATCATCTGGCTTCACAAGCTTCGGGCAACGTTTGCGACGTGGTCGCTATGGGCCGGCGTTGATTTGCATACGGTGCAGCAATGGCTTGGTCACTCAGACATAGAGGGTACGATGCGATACCTGAAGCCATCGCGGAGTCAGCAGGTGCGAGAAAAAGGTGAATGAGATTTTTGCGTGGAATGTCCGGCGGATTTTGAGTTCACAGGCGGGTTCTGGACGGTTATGAAAATTCTCCACTCTGCTTGATTCTTCAGCCACTTACCAGCAACTTGATTTGCTTCGTTGTGATCCAACTTCGGTTATGAACATAGAACTACTACGGCTCAATTCCCACCCCACTGGTGTCAGCTCTTTGCAATCACTTAACGTGAACTACCGGGTATTTCCATGTCCTTAGAGTGCCGTCCGTGCTCTGTAAGTCCTTGTATTGACGTTTTCAGGTGGATTCGAGTCCTACCTGAGGAACCATTCTTTCTGTGGGTTGCAGGCAATTTCGGAAAGGCTCGTGGGACAAATAAGGGTCACGGCCTTTTACTGAATTGTCGCGGGAACCTGCGCTTTGACGAGATTGATCAGCCTTTGCTGAATCCGTCGCTTCGCTTCGAGGCCCAAATCCCCATAGATCTCCGAGGTGGTTTGCGATGTTCTCGTGACGCGATAGGGTTTTGACATCTTCCAGTTCCAACCCTGCCTCTTTCCCCCAGGCGCTCACAGTGTGGCGGAAACTGTGCCATCCGATGCTCGGCAAACCCGCTTTTAGAGCGACCGGTTTGATGTGAGTCTGAGCAGTTGGGCAGGCCAGAATGGATGTTCTCCTTTGGTATACGGCGAGGCGAACACCCAGTCGTTTTGCGTTGGATGGGGAGTGATCGACCGCCATTGGCGCAGCAGGTCGAGCACGTCTTCCGGAAGCGGCAGATTCGTTCGCGAGGCCTCGGTTTTCAACAATGTGACACTGCCCTGGACGAAACCGCGTCGAAAAGTGACCACGCCGACGTCCAAGTCCAAATCCTGCCACTTGAGACCGAAGGCCTCGCTGATGCGAGGACCGAGCCAGCCGGAGAATGCCACTGCCAATCTTTCCCGCAACGGCAACTTCGTGAGGAGCAGGAAGAACCAAGCAGGCGTTAATTGCACTGGTTGCTTCGTTCGCTTCGTCGAGCCGCGCGGCAATTCGACACGCTTCTCGGCCATTGGATTCTCTCTCAAGTATCCCCACTTGGAACCGTATTTGAAGGCAAGCTTCATCACGTTCTAAAGGAGCGCACCATCTTTGGCGCCAAGCCATGGGGATTCTTGGGAGACCGCCATAGAGATTTGAGCCAATCCTTGATTGCGGCACGCACAGCTGGCTTGTTCGAATTCCCGGACCCGATATGTCTCCCACCGCGGGCGAACCCACCGGTTGAGTGCCGATTTGTACGACTTCGCACAGTGGTAAGAGATTTGGGCGAATTCGTCTTGCCCTCCACCTAGTGGCACATCCAGACAGGGCCGTAAAACTTGCTCGATATAGCGATCGATCAAGCCTCCGAGGGAAGGCGACTCTGGTGTGGTGGTTTCCGAGTTCGTCCGATGCTGCGGGTGCAACTGTCGCGGCGGTAAGACGCGGCAATACAGGGAGAGACACCCTGCCCTCCGGAGTACTGCCAGCAGTGGCTCTAGGAGTCTGTCCGAGAAATCGTGTCCAAGCTGAATCGAGCTACCGGTGTCGACCTGATCCGCAGTGAGTTGATATTGCAAATGAGGCTATAGCAAGCGAATGGGGTTTCCCGCATGCGACCTGTACTTGTAAGTACACTTGCCCGGCATCTTTCGGCGGATTCTTACTCATAGCAGAGGCGATAGCACTTCAGGATGTTATGCGTAAGGCATACGAGTGACCATTCGCCTCGTACCTTTTCGATGCCCCGCAACAGAAATTGCCGGAACCCACACGCTTGTTTGATCTGACCGAAGACCGGCTCTACAATCGCTTTGCGCGTACACGGCTTTCCCCGCTTTGGTTTTTAGCTTCCGCCGCATGCGGTCTACCCGCGTCGCATCCTTCGGCAGTGGTCCCTTGGGGCAGGCTTCGAGGTACTCGCCGTGCTTCTGCCGTTCCGTGGCAACATAGCCTTCAATGCGCCGTTCCGGGTTTCCTGCCGATTCCAGAGCTCCCAGATTCTTCTCCGAGCAATAACCGCTGTCCGCCAAAACCTCCTCCGGTCTTTGCCCGCTCTGCTGTTCTATGACGTCTATCATCGGCGTCATCTGTTCTTTGTCGTTCGTTGCTTGCGTCACCGCCTGGCCTACGATCAACTGCAAAACCGGCTCTACCGCTGCCTGCGCGTTGTAGCCCTGCACGAATCCATCCCCGCTTTTCATGATGCGCGATTCCGGATCCGTGAAGTTGTACTGATCTTTCTCTTTCGGTTTGGCTTGCTTCGGATCGCTACCCTCGCTCGCCGCCTTCTGGCGCGCTCTTTCTTCTAACGCCCGTTGGGCTTCCTTAATCCTCTTTCGTCGCGTTTCCCGCCGCTCCAGTTCCGCCGGTAACTCGTCGCCCCTCTGCTCCTTACCGTAGCGAGCGTCTTCGTCCTCATCGGTCGCCTCGGCCTGCTCCAATAACTGCTTTACTTCCGCTTTCAGCTGCTTTTCCTTCTCCTCCATCCGGTCATGACTCATGGCTTTGTGCTTGCTGGCGTTGGCTTTCACTTTCGTCCCGTCCAACGCTATCCGCCCCACCTTCATGGCCCCCGCCTCCAGCGCCATCTTCAGAACCTGCTCAAACAAGCCGGCCAGCGTCTGCAACTGAATCTTGCGGTAATCCGAGATCGTGCGGAGGTTCGGACGATTGTCCGCCGCCAGCACTCGGAAAGCGATGTCTTCCTCCAGTCGCTGTTCTATCCGCCGCGAGCTGAACACCCCCACGCAATAGCCGTATACCAATACTTTGGTCATCATCCAAGGGTCGTACGGCGGCTGCCCGCGTTTCTCCTTCCCGTAGACCGCGTCCATCGCTGATAGATCCAGATTATCCACCACATCGCTGACAAAGTACGCCAGATGCTTCTCCGGCAGCCAGTCGCGCAGACTCGGTGGCAACAGCAACTCTTCATCCGGGTAATAAGGACAGTAACTTTTTGCCATAAAACATTATTAGCCCAATTTGTTTTAGAGTGCTAGACACAAATTAGGCGCGAGGTGAATTCTCGGACACACTCCTAGTGCAATCGAGGAATTCTTTGAGCACATGAGCTTGCTTGCCAAAGCAGCATGGATCGCCTATTCCTACCATGACTGGGATCTTTAATGCTGTCAGCATTTCTGAAGTTCTCGAGCTAAAATTCCAGAGCGTGAAGTGTCGGATTCCTTAATCATCGTCGGGAGATGTCGGTACCGTTTTATCGTCTAAAAAGTACTTTGCGTCTTTTGTCGCCGGAATGGTCCGGAAAGGTCTAGGGTTATGCTCGAGTTGAAAGAAACTTGTGAAGTCCGTGACAATACGTCGATCTGCAAAAGTAAGTGCACCCTCGGCGATGCCAAAGTTCTGTTCGATGTACCTGACGATGCTACCGAAATCTAGCGTGCTATTATTCACCAATTGCGGAGTGTAGGCGGAGACTACGATCATCGGGACGCGGAAGCCAAACTGGTATCCACCTTCAGGAAAGGGCAGGATAGGCGGCGGCTCGTGGTCATACCATCCACCCCAGTCGTCCCAGGTGATAAAAATAGCGGTAGAGTCGTTGGAATTGTTTCCCCAGTAATCGCACTTGTGCTTGCTGTTCGTCCAGCTGTTGCCGATGGCATTCACAATGGAAGCCACCCACGCAGGTCCGCCGCCGTTATTGCCTCCGGGATGATCAGAATTCTGTCCCGTCGGGATCACCCAGCTAACTCGCGGTAGCTGACAGTTGGAGATGTCGGTCAGCACATCCTTAGAATTGCCATCAACAAATCCATTTGCCGCACCCTTGGTCCAGTCCTTACCTGTGCACTGCCCATCACTCGCCACGCAAATATGACTGATTGCAACCGGTGCGGTCCAAATGGCTAGGGCTCCTGTTATGTGGGTCGTGTAATAAGTCCAGGTAATGCTCAAAGCGTCGAGCAGGTCCGCGACAGTCTCATGCTCGAAACAGGGGAAGATTTTATTAGAGGGTTTCTCGACGCCGTTCTGATCAATCAACTGAACCCTCTCCTTTGCGTCCGCGATGCAGCCTACATTCAAAATATTAGCTTCCCCTATATTCTCTGCGGCAAAGATGCCCGCACGGTCGTCCGCTGCACTAGGCGCGGATGTGGCTCCAAAGAGGAACTGATGCGCAGGGAAGCTTGGTCCTTGGTTGGTCTGGAACATGTAATTAGCCCAGCCGTACTGCGTGGCAAGAATCAGATAAGGATCTAACTGATGCGCTGGTTTCTTGTAATCGACGTACCTGAATTGCGGATGTCTGAATTTAGTGCATTGCGAAGCGGGTGCGCACGACACTAGAGCAGCTCCATCCATCAGGCACTGTCCAAGGGAGTTCTTGTCGCATTCGTTATTCCATGCATGGATGTGGCCGTGACCTAGATCGTAAGTATTGACTAACGGGATCGGAGCTGGTTGAGTGAAGCCCGTGGATGAAGTCTTGTCCAGCCAGTTGCTGGTCTGAATGTTATATTGACGTCCGGTTGGAGTCGCACTACAGGAACTGCTGTCGCCAAACGGAGGGGCGCACAAACCCTGGAATAGGTTGTCAGGCGAGCGGTTTTCCTGAACGATCACCACGATGTGCTGAAAGGTTGAGATCTGGGCTATGGCCGCCCCAGACAAGAAAATAAGTAACAGCAAACTTCTAGTTATTCTCATCACCCTAATCCTTTTTGGATCTAAAACGGCAGCGATTGTATACCATCCTGCACCTGCTCACAACAGCTTCGGCTCTGAACGAGAATCTGGATAAATGCGCATATTACGCGGCCTTCCGAAGAACGAGGAATTCGGTCTTGGTCGCGGCTAAGCGCTGCGCCTTGAGCAGCAGATAGTTCATGTCGCGATAACCGCGGCCGTGTCGCAGCAGAGCTTTGATGTTGCTGTTGACGGCTTCAATCACTCCCATCGGGACCTTGATCCGGCAGTAGTGCAAGATGCCATGGAGATGATCCAGCAACATGCGGGCTAGTTTCTCCATCGGTTTCAGCTGCTGCCAGCGCAACTGGTCGATCCAGCTCTGCAGGTAACGCAACATGGCCCCTTCGTAGGTGTAATTCCACAACTGCGAAAGGCTCTCCTTGAGGAGATAGGCTTTGAGAATGCGCCGATTCAAAGCAAACAGGGCGTTCAACTGGCGTCGCTTCCCCCGGTCCAAGTTGAGCCAACTGGTCAAAAGCAACCAGCGCTTTCCCCGTACCAGATCCCGTGCGGCTCCTCCTTTGCGGAAGAACTCCGCCCGCCGCACCTCATCCAGGGGTGTGTCCAGTTGATAAATGACACGTTCACCACAGGCGGATAACTCATGGATAACCGATGTAGGTGCGAGACCGCTAATCGATGGGGTTAGCAATGCAGCCATGTCTACACGCGAGTGGTACTTCTTTTTTTTACCTGGTTGTAAATATCCATGAGAAGTTTGTAATTTGTTTCCGCGGTATACTTGGTTTCATATTCGCGGCGCGCTCGCCTTCCCATCTTGTTCATTTGATCCGGATGAGCCCAGGCCCAGTCCATCTTCTCCGCCAGATCATCTACTTGTCCTGGCGCGAAGAGAAGCCCGGTCGAGCCATCGGATACGATCTCCTGCATAGCGCCCATGCGGGAACAGACAACCGAAGTACCGCAAGCAAAGGCCTCGACAATTGCGACCGGGAAATTTTCGTAAAGCTCGCTGGGAAATACCAGGAAGCGGGCTTTCCGCACTATTTCAATGACCTGCGCGCGCGGGACACGTCCCTTGAAATCGATCCCCGAAAGATTCCTGTGCCGCGCGGCTTCTTCCAGTCCGGGGCGCTCCGGCCCGTCGCCAAGAATCAAGAGTGGGAAATGCGAATTGCTCCGTTCCCAAGCACGCAGAAGGTTGTCAACGCGTTTTTCCGCCGAGAGCCGGCCCGCGAAGACGGCGTACTGCTCCCTGTCGCTGGGTAGGCCGGGATCGGGATGCACGAAATTCGGTTTCACAAATATTCTTTCCTCAGGCAAGCCTGAGTCGACGAATTTCTGGCGGGCAAACTGACTGAGCGCGATATAAAAGTGGCTGGGCTGCGACCAAGTATGCAGTCTGCGATGAACCGCAATCATGCCTGCGACTAGAGCAGTAGCGGCCCCGGAATCGTGATAGCAGCCGTGGCGAATACCGGACCACAAGCTCATTTGCACGCACTCTTCGCAAACATGCCCATCGCGGTAGAAGAGGCCCGTCGGACACATAAGACGATAATTGTGGAGGGTGTGAACGACCGGAATCCCGGCCTCCTCGCAAGCGGAGAAAATGGACGGGGAAATCATGACGAAGGTATTGTGCACATGCACAATGCCAGGTCTTTCCCGCTCAAGCAGAGCTTTGAATTCCCTCCGCGTGTCGGTTGCCCATACAGTGCGTGGAATTAGTGCGAGACGTTGAAGTCTCGAAAAGGATTTGATTTCATCGTTGCTGCGGAGATACGTAATTACTTCGTGGCCAGCATTTCGCAGCATGTGGCACTCTTGCTCGACGACGACATCCTCACCGCCCGCATGTTGATACCGATTGTGTACGACGAGGACCTTCACGTGTAGCGGGACTCTCTTCCAAGCTGCCGCGGCAGAGGTGGTTTGCTCACTCTGCCAGCCGGGTAAAAAGGGGAATGCGCGTGGCCCTAGCCGAGAGAAGCTGACAATGAGTTTACGCAACATGCAGAGATCTGCATAGAGTCTTTAGTCCCTCAGTTTGAAGGCTCTTGACCACGGCCCCAAAATGAATATACTGCGTGCATAGTATAGCTTCCCCGCTTGACTTCGTCCGCGTTGGTTGTTTAACGCGATGGGCTGTCTTCAGCCCGAATCTTTAAGAGGGACTAATGGTAAACAAAAAAGTCAAGAGCAAATTTCTTTCAGGGCCAGCCCTTGCCTGGGCGGTCGTTTTGATGGCGCCGTGTCTCTCGCTAGCACAAGTCAATGTAACTACCTATCACAACGACACGAGGCGCACTGGCCTGAATCTAAACGAGCCTGTGCTGAAACCAGCCAACGTCAACTTGAATTCGTTCGGCCGGCTCTTCAAACAGCCATTGGATGGTCAGGTTTACACTCAACCTCTGTACGTTCGCAACCTGGCGATCCCGAACAAAGGCCTTCACAACGTTGTTTATGTAGCGACGGAACACGATAGCGTCTATGCGTTCGACGCAGATAACAATACTGGCCGCAATGCCCTTCCTTTGTGGCAGGTGAGTTTCATCAATCCTCCCGCCGTAACCACGATTCCGAGCAGCGACTACGGAAACTGCCACGACCTGAATCCCGAAATCGGCATCACAGGGACGCCCGTGATAGACCGAAGCACGGGAACGATGTACCTGTTGGCCCGGACGAAAGAAAACGGGAACTATCTGGATCGCTTACACGCTCTGGATATTGCCACAGGGAAAGAAAAATTCGGCGGCCCGGTTGAGGTGAACGCATCAGTGCCCGGAACTGGTGATGGGGGCTCCACCGTGCAGTTTGATAATTTCACCCAAAATCAGCGTGCTGGACTCGTCTTGGATAACGGGATCGTCTACATGGGATTCTCACTTCTGTGCCAAGCCGATCCGTTCCATGGATGGTTGCTGGGATATGACGCCCACACCCTCCAGCAGAAAGCTGTCTGGAATTCCACCGCAAATGGAAGCTGGGGTGGAATATGGGCGGGTGGGGCGGCCCCGGCAGTCGACACTAATGGCAACATTTTCTTAGCCACGGGTGACGGGACTTTTGATGCTCAGGACGGCGGTTCCGATTACGGTAGCAGTATCGTAAAGCTGCCTCCACCCCATGCAAGCTGGGCACCCTCTGACTATTTCACGCCCTTCAATTTCAAATATCAGAACCAGCAGAATCTGGACCTCGGTTCAGCGGGAGTCGTGCTCATGCCGGACCAGTCACAGGGTCCCCATCGCCATCTCTTGTTTATGGCGGGCAAGGAAGGAACGATCTACCTCGTCGACCGTGACCAGATGGGCCACTTCCACAGCGGGAGCGACTCCCAGATTGTGCAGGCTCTGCCGGGAGCATTGGGCGGCCAGTGGGGATCCCCAGCATGGTGGAATAACCATGCCTATTTCAGCGGCCCTCAGGATGTGGTGAAGAGCTTCGGCTTTAATCCCACGACCGGACTGCTCTCGACCACTCCAGTTTCGCAAAGCTCCGCCTCGTATCTATACTTCAACGGGTCCACTCCTGTGATCAGCGCCAACCAGAACAACAACGCGATTGTCTGGACCGCAGAAGATCATGCTGAGCAGGCGACCATGCACGCCTACAATGCCCTGAACCTTAACCGCGAACTCTTCAACACCAAGCAGAATTCCACGCGTGATGGAGCTGGCACGGGAGTACGCTTCATGGTGCCGACAGTGGCAAACGGAAAGGTTTACCTGGCAACCAATTTTAGATTAGCCGTCTATGGTTTGTTCCCGTTACGACCGAACAGCGTCACGTTTCCTGCGCAATTAGTTGGAACAATCAGTTCTGCGAAAACCATAACCCTTACAAATCCAAGTATTGCGACGATGAACATAACCAGCATCGCTGTCACAGGAGAATTTCAGCTCTCCAAGGGAACCTGCCCGATTTCCGGGAGCCAGTTGGCTCCTGGAACAAGCTGCACCATCGGCGTCCAATTTGCCCCCCAGGGAAGCGGGCTCAAGTCCGGAGACGTCAAGGTCACGGTTGCGGGGATGTCTCTTCCGATGGCGGTCCCCCTCACCGGCACAGGGAAATAGCTAACCTTTTCGCCTCAGGCGCTGAACTGGTCGGCAGTGCTGATCGGACACACCAGCGTGCCCAAGCTTCTGACTGTGAATATCTTGGGGAAAGATCGTAAGACTTTCAAGTCAGTGAAGATCGGAACTGACAGCGCGGAGTATTCGATTTCGTCCAACACCTGCACCGGATCGCAGAGAGGGGCCAGGGCAATGCTCGATTGATGTAACCTTGACGCTGAACCACAGCGGAACGCGAAGCGGGACGCTGAACCTGAGCGATGCTTCGGGCAACCAGGTCATCAATCTGACCGGGACCGGTGAAGGAGTTGAGCTCTCGGCGACGTTCCTGGGCTTCGGAAAAGTGAAAGTGGGAAGCACCCGTGTGCCGAAAATACTTACCGCCGAAGTCCTGGGAAAAGCTTCAGCAACCTTCGGCACCTTTTTTAAATGGTACGGACCCCGGCGATTCCAGCATGCAGTCCGACGCTTGCAGCGGGCAGACCATTCCGGCGGGGGGGCAACTGTCAAGTCACTCTGGTATTCAAACCATTGCATCTCGGAAGCCGGACTGCCAACCTCAAGGTGCCGAATAATGATGGTGCGTCGCCCCTCGTCGTCAAGCTTTCCGGTACGGGGCAGTAGTTGGAATCGAAACGAACGGTTGAACAACCAACGTCATCTAGCCCTGCTTCGTGGAGGTGCGCCGGAGAACCCGACCCATGGTGTGTTTTGTGAATGTCGAAAGCGTGGATCGCATCATTTACTCCATCTTCCAGCGCTTCAACCTGGAATGGAAAACCCGCACCCTCTCCGTATTTACACAAGCAGCTTGACGTCACCCATGTCGACCCATGTCGCGCGACTCTTGACATTACACCCTATTCGAATAATAATTCAGCAACCTCGGGCCACCCCGCCGCCCTGCGAAATCATTACCTGACGCATTGATTGGAGCGATGAACAGAGCATGAAAAGCAGTACAGTCGAAGACCCCCGTTTTGCGGTTGCCGGCAAACCGTCAACTTGGAAGCCAAGGACAAATGCGCTTGAAAAACTGCTTGGCTCTAGCCTGTATTTCCGCATGGGCATTTACGCTGGGAAGCTCGCGGGGACCAGTGGCGCATTCGCTTGTGAGGCGGCATTGAACCACGCCATGAACTATGTATATTCCTGCGGGATTGAGGGAGACTACCTGGAGTTTGGAGTATGGGAGGGGAGAGTGTTCTCGGTGGCTTGCCATCTCGGACAAAGACGCAGCTCGTCCATGAATTTTTACGCCTTCGATTCATTTGCTGGCCTTCCGGAAAACAATGAGGCCGATGCTACCGGCTACGAAATGTATAAGCCCGGGACATTCAACTGCAGTGAGCCGGATTTCCTCAACAACGTGCGCCGCAAAGGGGCGGACATGAACCGCGTCGTTACGGTTCCGGGATGGTTTGAGGAATCGCTTAAACCGGATAACCCGCGTCTGGCTAATCTCCGTAAAGCTGCCGTGGTGTGGGTGGACTGCGATTTGTACGCTTCCACGGTATCTGTTCTAAGCTTTCTCACGCAGTATCTGCAGCCTGGCAGCATCGTCTTTTTTGACGATTGGTTTGGCTTTCGAGGCGATCCCAACGCCGGGGAGCAGCGTGCCTTTCGTGAATGGCTTGAGGCAAATCCGCAGTTTTCCGCCACCGAAATGATGCGGTTCAGTTGGCACGGCAATTCTTTTATTATCCATAACGCGGCGCACATTTAGATGATTCTGGGACGTGGGAATTGGGCGAACCGAGTGTGACCACTGAGACGCCGTCTCAGGAATCCGGCATGGGCAATGAGGTTATAATCGCGGGACTCCAATTCCATCATATCGGCGTAGCCTGTCGAGACCTCGAGAAGGAAATCCGCTCGTTCGCGATCGTTGGGTACAGGCTCGAGGGTGAGCAGTTCTCCGATCCGCTGCAGAAAATTCACGGTTGTTTTCTGGTAGGCCCCGGACCCCGTATGGAATTGCTCGCACCCATGGACGACGCTTCTCCGGTGATGTCCTGGCTGCAAAAGGGCGTGAAAATGTATCATCAGGCCTACGAAGTCGAGTCCATCGAAGATGCCGCCGCGGCGCTGTGCGCCGAGCGCGCGGTCGTCATTTCTCCAGGCAAGCCGGCCGTGGCGTTTGGCGGTCGCAAAATCACTTTTCTCATGTTTCCTAATCTCCTGCTGGTCGAACTCATCGAATCTGCATCGCCACGCTAGCTTCACCGATGGGTGGTGAGTTGTTTTCGCGTGATGCATCGATGGAAGTGAGACGGAGACTCACGGGCAGTTCCGCTGCGCTTGTGAGTTTTTGCCCCCGCCCGGTGAGTTTGACGGGCTTGCGTATACCGACCACAAAATGTTCCCTCCCCCCGTTTCCTTGTACATGGGCGATACGAATCGGGCTTCTGTGGGCGGTTTAAATCGGGGGTTCTGCGCTGTTTGCGACAGTTGAGAATGGCGTCCCTTCAAAAGCGGAACGGCGAGGGCCACGTTTGCTTTTCCGCATCGCGCCAGACGTAATTCACTGTGTGGTCGATCATCCCGTGTTTGCCTCTGTATAACTCGGCACGAGAGCCGTGGCTTGCCAACCCAGTCTTCTGGAGTATCTCAACCGCCGCGACTGCGCCGCAAAACGGCATGTCAGAGTCGAACATCGCCAGAATGGTGACGCGACGGCTGCGGTCGATATACCCCCACTTACCGTCGAGCTCAACAGAGGCAAACCTCTCCGAAAACACGTGGCCGATATCGTGTTGGATTGGAACGACCACATCGCCCGCCCCTGTCCACGTAACCCCACTTGCCCGCGAGTTCCACCGGAGCGAGTCCAACCGAAAAGGGATAGACGTCGTCCTATTTCGGCGGGATCAGATTTGCCATCCCTTGATCGAACTGCCCCACGTATTTGAATTGAAACGGGATGACGACGCTTCTTGCGCGGTCGACGTGCCCCACTGGCCGTCCTTATTCGCCGACGCGAGTCCCTCGGAGTAATTCTCAGAAAATGCGCCGCTCTGACGATTCCAAGTGGGAGTGATGAACGAACCATTTTTGTCAAGCAACCCGCACTGGTCGGCGATGCAGGCAATGGCTCCTTCGGTGGTAAACGGCCCTGCCAAATCGTGCCAAATCGAACCGTGGTGGAATGAACGTCCCATTCGTTGATATGATGGAGGGCCCCACTTACCAAGATCTTTAAACGGGTTCGGGCCAAGGGTGCCGCACGGAGACTGCGCGAAGACGTGGACGGGTTATCAACCAACCCCGGGTGAGTTTGACCACATCTAAAGAAGCATCGTAAGATAGCAGCCGGTTAATCCGGTTCTTCCAAAACATCCGATCGTCATTGCAATCCAAGTTGTGACGTGAGCAACCTCAGGAGGATCTCTGTGATACGCGACCACCGGAAAGTAACTGTTCTGTGTCGAGGGCTGCTTCAACTATCGATTTGCACACTGTTGATATCGACAGTAGCCCCGGCAACAGATACCGACACTGCCCCAAACGGTCCGATTCCGGCGACCCTTTTCGGACTGCACATGCACAAGCCCATGATTCTGCGGAACCAGCCATGGCCAACTGTTCCTTTTGGAGCGGGCCGGCTGTGGGACACAGGTACTTACTGGGCGGAGATCAATATCGCCGATGGAAAATACGACTGGGACTTACTCGATAAGTGGCTAGCCAGGTTCCACGAGCACGACATTGATGATCTTCTATATACCTTTGGCCGCGCACCACAATGGGCGTCGTCTCGGCCCAATGATTCCGATTGTGCGCTGGCCGGTTCCGCCAAGCCCATGGGCGATTGCGACCCGCCGAACGATTTGAAACCGGACGGCACCGGACCTAATCAGCATTGGAAAGATTTCGTCACTGCCATCGCAACCCACAGCAAGAACAGCCGTACTTCGCACATCCGTTATTGGGAGATTTACAACGAACCCAACCAGGAAAAGCAGTGGAAGGGAACGAACGCACAGATGATTCGGATGGCGAAGGACGCGCGTGAAATTATTTTGGGCATCGATCCCCATGCTGTGATTGTCACGCCGCCCGGCTCGGTCAAGTTTTACCAGAGCTGGATGGAGAACTATCTGCATGACGGCGGGGGCAAGAATGAAGATGTCATGGCGGTTCACGCCTACGTCCATACCGGCAAACCCGGCGTGTATCCCGTTGCGGCCGATATTATCCCTGGCCTTAAGTCCTTGCGCAAAATGATGGAAGATCGAGGTTTGGCTTCGATGCCCCTGTTCGATACGGAGTCCAGTTGGGGAAGAGCCCGTGTCATGGGTTTTGAGAACGATGACGACTTCCAGGCAGGTTTTCTAGCGCAATTCTATCTTCTGCATTGGTCGCAGGGCATCTCCCGCCTTTACTGGTATTGCTGGAATAATGCCGAAATTGGCACGCTCTGGAGCCCTGACCCCGACAATCCATCCGGTCCGGGCCGGGTGCATAAAGCGGCGGGTGCTTACGAGCAAACCTACCATTGGATGGTTGGAGCCACTATGAATCCTTTATGTTCGCAGGCTGGCGACGGGATATGGACCTGCGGTCTAACTCGACCAGGTGGCTACGAAGCTCTGGCAGTCTGGAGTACTAGCGGCAACAAGTCTTACACGGCAAACGCCAAATTCAAGAAGTTTCGTGATCTGGACGGGAATACCACCACCATCACCGGGGGAAAGGTCAATATCGGCTTCAAGCCCATTTTGCTGCAGAATCAATGAGAGCCTGGTGAATCGTGCGAGACCAAGTGCGTACGACGCTGCCTCGATCTGGTGTTGCGTCTCTTCGGGAACGACGTCAATGTGCGGTTCGGCTAAGACTGGCAGATTATATGGGCCGAGGCATCTGGAGTCGTGGAAAGGGAGACGCATTCGTAATACGGTCGCCCGGCGTTGTATGCGTGCTTGGTGAAAACCCGGCGCGCTGCCGCCTTGTCCTATTGGACGATGGGGTCACCTTCGCCGGTGCTCCCGCACAAGCCTCCCAGAGCCTTCCAAGGTTGAGGGAACCCCACGCGGGCCCATAGAGCAGCGCGCCCGTTGATTTGTCATAGACGGCAAACGCCGCATTGAGTACCTGTACGTATTCGGTGGATCCGACCGCGCCATTCGCATCGGGTGTTGGCCAGCGGGCGCTTACTCCGACACCCTCAAAATTCAAGCCGTCTACCGTGTGTACTTTTGAGTTGCCAATTTGGTCGAATGGATTGAATGCTGATTTAATAGTGTCGCTCAGGCCGTGATCAGTCAGACCGTCCCTTTGCGGGTTTTCCATGCCTTCCAAAAGATCCCACACGGCGGGAATCGGCTCAAGATCACCCAGCGGAGGCGACGTCATTGGCATTACCGGCGGATGCACCCGTACATGGGCATGGGGTTTTTGTGCCAATAAACAGGTAGGCACGAAGGTGGCAAAAGAAAAAACGATGAGCGTGGAACTTACCTTTTGGACAAATCCCGCCTCAAACTGCGACGATTCGAGCAGGCCGAATACCCTGGAGGTCAAACCGGGCATTCGCCGTTCATTGCACCAGTTCATACACCATCAAGAGGGCTAAACGCAAGGCCATTTTATGGATGTGAGCCTTTAGTCTCCATCACTTACGCTGTGGTGGAGTCCTTTGTCATCAAGGGTTACGGCCCCTTGACTAGGTTTGCGAACCTTGTGTACGCTTGCGTTCAAGATTTAGTGGCCGGAAAAATGGCCGTACTGTATGGTTAACTCCCTTCTTTTTAATGGGTACTTAGACTTCTTCTTAATGAATACATATACATATAGATAGACATAGACAAGGGTGGTTTTAAGAGGAAGTGTCTGCGCTGGACGATATAGTTTGGCTGCTCGATCCAACAAAGGGGTCATCAAATGTGATTGAGGGGGCGAAGCTCTGTTGATCGCACGTTGCAGGTCTGACAATCGCCGACCGGAATCCGTTTGAGGAAGTAGGGTGATCGCCTAAATTTTTAGTTGGTTTCGTTCCTGCATCCGAATCGTCGATTTGAGCGCATGCAAGTAATGTCTACAGGTTCTGCGCCCATGGTGCGGAGCGCCTTTCAGAGTTAATCTGTGGTTCTGGACTCCACCTTGGATGTGATCCAATTTTCTCTTTGCGTGTGGGTCGGAGGTTACGAGGGTGGTTCAAGGTATGTGGTCGAAGGGTTACCGTTCGAAACGTGTTTACCCAGGCCTGAATTTGACGTATGCGAGAGTATCCATGAATAAAATTTCCGTTTCTTTAATAATCGTTCTGGTGGCTTCTCTGTCGGCACTTAGTCAGGAAGGCGGGGCCGTTGCTTCTTCGCCTGCTTCGACGTCCGCCGCTTCGCAGGCAAGTTCAACGAACACCCCATGGTTTTCTCAGCGCTATCCCAGATACGAAATGCGCCCGGATGACAGCTTTGATGTCATCTTCGAGATCACGCCTGAGTACAACCAGACGGTTGTCGTCCAGCCTGATGGGTACGTCTCCATGCGAAGCGTGGGCGATATCCGTGTTGAAGGACTGACGGTGTCTCAGGTTACCGATAAGCTGCGCGAGGCTTACGGTAAGATCTTGAACCACCCCATGATTTCTATTGTCCTTAAAGATTTCGCCAAACCCTACTTTATTGTGGATGGCCAAGTCAAGAATCCTGGCAAGTTTGACTTGAGGGACGATACGACGGTGGTACAGGCAATCGCCGTGGCGGGTGCGTTCCTGCCTAGCGCAAAGCACTCGCAGGTCGTGCTCTACCGACGTGTATCTGACCAGTGGACGCAAGCGACGTTGCTTGATGTAAAGAAGATGGAAAATGATCACAATTTGTCGGAGGACGTCCACCTCCAACCGGGAGACATGTTGTTTGTTCCCAAGAATCGGCTTTCCAAGATTGCGCCCTTTATCCCGAGTGCGAACGTAGCGATGGTACCCGGCA
>Ga0210401_10003463_pt1 | contig 16859 bp, 14 predicted proteins | sample IncBWH32MmetaG_FD_150866 | JGI IMG/M metagenome (GOLD analysis project Ga0210401, IMG submission 150866) | Forest soil microbial communities from Barre Woods Harvard Forest LTER site, Petersham, Massachusetts, United States - Inc-BW-H-32-M | ecosystem: Environmental > Terrestrial > Soil >... | reverse complement strand
AGATCAATCGCAAGACCGGCCACCGCATCAAATACGCCAAGGTCGATGCCGACACCGGCGAGGAAGTCGCCTCCGAAGACATCGTCAAGGGCTACAAGGTCGACACCGACACCTACATCGAGATGACGAAGGAGGAACTCGAGGACATCGCGCTGGAATCGACGCACACGATCGAAATCGACGAATTCGTGCCGAAAACCGGCATCGACAACCGCTATCTGATCCGCCCCTATTATCTCGTGCCGGACGGCAAGGTCGGCCACGACGCTTTCGCGGTGATCCGCGAAACCGTTCGCAGCATGAACAAGGTTGCGATCGGCCGCATCGTGTTGACCAACCGCGAGCACATCATCGCGCTGGAACCGCTCGGCAAGGGCCTGATGGGAACGCTGTTGCGCTATCCTTATGAGGTACGCAGCGAAAAGGAATATTTCGACGATATCCAGGAGGTGAAGGTCACCAAGGATATGCTCGATCTCGCCAGGCACATCGTCGAAAAGAAGTCCGGTTCGTTTGAGCCCGACAAATTCGAAGACCACTACGAATCCGCGCTGATCGATCTCATCAATAAGAAGCGCAGCGGCATTCGTCCCACGGCGAAAGCCGCGCCCAAGACCGGCGGCAACGTCATCAATCTGATGGACGCGCTCAAGCGCAGCCTCGCCGGCGAGCGCCAGTCTCCTCCACCCGCCAAGGGCAAGAAACCGAAGAAGCGCGTCGAGGGTCAGCGCGAAATGCTGCTGCCGATCAGCGGCAAGCGCCCGGCCAAGGAAGAAGCGAAAACCCAGGCACCCAGGAAGGCAGCAAAGCCGGTGCGCGCGACCGCTCGATCGAAAAAGGCCGGGTAGTGCGGCGCAGTCGGCGCGACGCTTGGCCACTATGGGCGTGGCACCGCCACGTCCCTGCCCCAACGTCATCACAGCGGGAATTCTACGCCGGCGCGGCGGAATCAATACCACGGAGGCCGCCGGTGGCTGGCTGAGGTTCGCGCGGATCGCGGTGACGCAGGCGCTTGTCGGGGAGAGATGGAAGCCGCTATTTCAGCGACGTATTGATCGAACTGAAATTGGTATTGAGAGTGCTGCCAATGCCGTTGACCGCGGTGATGATCACAATGCTGAGGCCGACCGCGATCAGGCAATATTCGATCGCCGTCGCACCCGATTCGTTTGCCAGGAAGCTTGAAATCAGCTGCCGCATTCAAAACTCCCGTCGGCGCGCATCGCCTCGAAGATCGCCAGAATCTAAATAGCATTGGTTGCGAGTAGATTGACGAACACTCTGAACGATGGGTTAATCGAAAGGGCCATATTTCCTGCATTCTTCTGCAATGGCGTGGCGGTCGCACAAGGTTCCGTGACGACCTGAAATCGTGACATTGGCAACCGCCACGCCCGCTCTGCGCACCGGGGGTGATGCTGCCGCCCGGTGACCTGACAAAGAGAGCGGAAATCGGCACGCCCAGCGGGAAATTTGGCGCGATGACGCTGGTCCAGATACGTCCGGGATGGAATAATCCAGCAGATTGCTGGGTGCTTTTGGTAACCGGCCCAAACCGCGACCGGGCAAATAGGTTGATTGGATGACCGCACTTCCCCCGGATGTTAAGGCCGATCTCAGGGAAGAGAATGCCCGACTCAAGGACGAGTTGCGCACGGTCCGGGATCGTCAGACCGCGACGTCCGAAATCCTGCACACCATTGCCGGCACGTCGGGCGATGCCGAGCGCGCATTGCAGCGGATCGCCGAGATCACCGAGCGACTTTTCAGTGCATCAAGCGTCTCGCTGCATATCGCCGACGGCGAGCGCTGGGGCCGAACCATCTGGGTCGGCGTCGCCTCGGCGCGGATCGCCGCCGCGATCCCGCTGGCGCACGTCGCAGTCAACCCGCAATTCATGCCCGGGGCGGTCTGTCTCGAAAACCGCCAGGTCCACGTTGCTGACACCGATGATCCGACGGCGAAGGCAAGGTGGCCGGGCCTAGCTCCGGCGCGGGCCGCCGGTACCCGCACGATGTCCGGCACGCCGCTTCGGCGCGAGGGGCACGCCATCGGCGCGCTCATCGTGCACCGCGCTCGCCTTGCACCATTCACGGAAGACGAGCTCGCGCTGCTGCAGAGCTTTGCCGACCAGGCCGTCATCGCCATCGAGAACGCGCGGCTGTTCAACGAGACGAGGGAGGCGCTGGAGCGGCAGACCGCGACCGCCGACGTGCTCAAGGTCATCAGCCGATCGGCTTTTGATCTGCAAGCGGTGCTCGACACGTTGGTCGAATCGGCGGGGCGTTTGTGCGAGGCTGAGGAGGGCACGATCTTTCAGCCGCGAGATGGTGTTTATCGTCTCTCCGCCGCTCGCGGACTTTCACCGGAAACAAGGGAATTCCTTCTCGGCCATTCGTTCGTGCCGGGGAAAGAAACCACGATTGGACGTGTTTTGCTCGAGGGCAGAACCGCTCACGTTCCTGACGTTCAGGCAGACCCGAATTACAGGCTCTCAGGTGACCCCAACCCCACAGGCGCGCGGCTCGGTATCCCCTTGCTGCGTCAGGGAGTGCCGATCGGTGTATTTGTGCTGGCGCGCCGGAACGCCCGACCGTTCACCGACAAGCAAATCGAATTGGTACAGACCTTTGCCGACCAGGCCGTAATCGCCATCGAGAACACGCGCCTGTTCGACGAGGTTCAGACCCGTACCCGCGATCTCACCGAATCGCTGCGGCAGCAGACCGCGACTGCGGACGTGCTCAAAGTCATCAGCCGATCGGCGTTTGATCTGCAAGCCGTCTTCGACACGTTATTGTCTTCCGCCGTCGCGCTGATCGGCGCTTCCGGCGGCTCGCTCTGCGTTCGCGAAGGCGACGTCTTTCCGTTCCGGGCCACCGTGAACTCCAGCCCGGAATTCGTACGATACCTCGCTGATCACCCGGCCACAGCGAATCGCCAATCGATCACAGGACGCGTTATTGTTTCGGGCGAGGTCGAAATTATCCCCGACATGCTCAAGGACGGCGAATACGCGCTGCCCGTGCTCCTCAACAATGAAATCTATCGCTCCGGTCTCGGCGTGCCTTTGCTGCGAAACGAAACGGTGGAGGGCGTCATCGTACTCGTGCGAACGCAACCTGGACCTTTTGAGCCGCGCCAGATTGAACTCGTCAAGACTTTTGCCGACCAGGCCGTGATCGCGATCGAAAACACGCGGCTGTTCAACGAAACCAAGGAAGCGCTGGAGCGGCAGACCGCGACCGCCGACATCCTGAAAGTCATTGCCAGTTCGCCGTCGGACGTACAGCCGGTGTTCGAGGCGATCGCTGAGCGATCGAAACGTCTGGTCGATGCCCTGTCGACCACAGTGTTCCGACTTGTCGATGGTGTGATGTACCTGAGGGCGTTCACGTCCACCACACCGGAAGCCGACGCAAGCCTCAAGGCCCTGTTCCCCGCTCCGCTTTCGAATTTCAGCTGGGGCGAAGCGGTCAGCAAGGGGGAGATTTTCCGGGTTGTCGATACCGAACAAGAAATTGATGCTATGCGTAATCTGGCGCGACTTCGCGGTTTTCGCAGCATGCTGTTCGTACCCTTGCTGCGCGACAGGATACCCATCGGGGTGATCGCTGTGACCCGGGTTGAACCGGGCCCGTTCGTCGAGCACCACGTCCAGCTGCTCCAGACCTTTGCCGACCAGGCCGTGATCGCGATCGAGAACGTGCGATTGTTCGACGAGGTGCAGGCGAAAACCCGCGACCTTACCGAATCGCTGCAACAGCAGACCGCCACCGCCGACGTGCTCAAGGTGATCAGTCGCTCGGCCTTCGATTTGCAGACGGTGTTCAACACGCTGACGGAATCGGCGGCGCGGCTTTGCGAAGCTGACAGTTCGCACATCTATCTGGTCGATGGTGATGTCGCCAAATTGGCTGCTTGCAGCGGTTTTTCGAAGGAATACGAGGAACTCCTGCGGGGCAGGCCGCTAGCGCCGGGTCGAGGAACGTTGGTCGGACGTACTCTGCTGGAAGGCAGGGTGGTCCACCTGCCGGATGCCGTTGCTGACAAGGAATACCTCTTCCACGAGGCGCAAAGGCTGGGTCGTTTTCGAACGATGCTTGGAGTCCCGATGTTGCGGGACGGCGTGACCATCGGCGTCCTGGCTGTCACGCGGTCGGAAGTCCTGCCCTTCGCCGAAAAGCAGATCGCTCTCTTGCAAACCTTCTCCGATCAGGCCGTGATCGCTATCGAAAACGCCCGCCTGTTCGACGAAGTGCAGGCCCGAACCCGGGAACTGGCAAAGTCGCTGGACGATCTGCGCACCGCGCAGGATCGGCTTGTGCAGACCGAGAAACTGGCTTCCCTCGGCCAACTCACGGCGGGCATCGCGCACGAGATCAAGAACCCCCTCAACTTCGTCAACAATTTCGCGGCACTTTCGGCCGAATTGACCAACGAACTGAATGATCTGCTCAAATCAGCTTCGCTGGCGGAGAAGACCCGCGAGGAGGTCGGCGAATTGACGGGGTTACTGAAGGAGAATCTCGAAAAAGTCGTCCAGCACGGCAAGCGGGCCGATTCCATCGTCAAGAACATGCTCCTGCATTCGCGTGAGGGGTCCGGCGAGCACCGGCCTGCGGATATCAATGCGCTACTGGAAGAGAGCCTCAATCTCGCCTATCACGGCGCACGCGCCGAAAAGCCGCAATTCAATGTCACCTTGCACAGGGATTTCGACGAGACGGCCGGTACGATCGAAGTATTTCCACAGGAAATCACCCGCGTATTTCTCAATCTGATCTCGAACGGATTTTATGCCGTGACCAGGCGCAAGACGGAAAACGGCAATTCGGGGTTCGAGCCAACCGTCAGCGCGACCACGAGAAATCTCGGTCACGCGGTGGAAATCCGCATTCGCGATAACGGCACCGGAATCCCGCCGGAAGTGAAGGAAAAGATGTTCAACCCGTTCTTTACGACCAAGCCGGCCGGTGAAGGCACGGGGCTTGGCCTCTCGATGAGTCATGACATCATCGTGAAACAACATGGCGGCAGGATAGATGTAGAGACGGAACCCGGTGAGTTCACCGAATTCACCGTCATCTTGCCGCGGACCACCAATCCGGCAAACAAAAGCGAAAATTAGAGGTCAGCTGTGAGCGTTTTGGTTCTTGTGGTCGATGACGAGCCGGACGTCGAGGCGCTGTTCCGCCAGCAATTCAGGCGCGACCTGCGCGCGCAACGTTTTGTGATGGATTTCGCCATTTCGGCGACGGACGCATTGACGCGCGTAGCCTCCACCATCGAGCAGACGCTGATCCTGGTCTTGTCCGACATCAACATGCCTGGAATGACCGGCCTCGAAATGCTGCCGAAAGTGAAGGAGATGCGCCCCGAGGTGCCTGTGATCATGATTACCGCCTATGGCGATCCCGAAACCAAGCGCAAGGCGCTTGCAGGCGGCGCGAGTGGCCTGTTGACCAAGCCAATCGACTTCTCCCTGCTGCGGGAAGAAATCGACACAAGGCTGCAGCAGGCCGGCTGAACACCTGCGCGCTTTAAGGCTTGAAGAATGCGGGATCGTTGAGCGCCTTGATCATGACATCCACCATGTCGGCGGCGCCGTGATCTTCGCGATCCTCCAGAAGCTCCCACATCTTGCGCAGATTGGCGCGCATCGGCGCCTTCAGCGAGGGATCGCGTTCGATCAGGGTTCGCGCAATGCAGAAGGCAATGCCCTCAGTGCCCATCCGGGTTTGCTCGACGCTGGGTTTGCTCATGGCCGGCTCCTTGAAGATTTCGATGCGAGATGAGGTCCGGGCCGCTGTAGATGAATTTCGGGCCAATTCCTAGACCGCAGCGCGAGGACGCCGCCCCTACTCCGCCATTTCGACGGGCCTTGTGGGTCCTGCCAGCGGCCTTTCTTCCATCAGGACCATGCACAGCGACGCACCGACCATCATCGCCACGGCGGCGATAAATACATAACGAAACGCCGCGACCATATCGGCGGCCGGAATTGAGCTCACCGAACCGCGATGCTCGCCGGCCAATGAAATATCGGCGCCAAGCGCCATCAGCAGGATCGCGCCGAACACCGCCACCGTAAACGAGGCCATCAGCGCGCGGAAGAAATTTACCGCGCCCGTGATGGTGCCGACCTGCGAATGCGCCACCGCATTCTGCGCCGAAACGGTGCTGACCGGAAACGCGGTGCCCAACCCCACCGCGAACACCGACAACAGCACCAGCAGTACCCAGAGTGGCATCGGGGCCAGCGTAAGTGCGCTTGCCGCCAACGCCGCGGCCAAGGTCCCGATGATGGCGACCCGCTTGTAGTGCCTGGAGCGCGCCATGGCTCGGCCGGCGATTGCGGCTCCGCCGGTCGAAACCGCCGCCAGCGGGATCAACGCAAGTCCGGCCGCGCTCGAACTCAGATGATAGACCACTTCGTAATAGAGCGGCAGATACACGGTCAGCCCGAGCATCGCGCCCATCGCGCAGCCGCCGCAAGCCATCGCGTAGGGCACGACAGGCCCGCCCATCAACGGCAGCGGCAGGAAGGGTTCGTCGGCCCTCGAGGCATGCCACACAAAGGAGAGCGCCAGCGCGAGCGACGCTCCGACCATCGCCATGATGACAGGCGACAGCCAGAGAAAACGGTTGCCGCCCCATGTCAGCACCAGCATGAAAACCACAGCCGCGGCCATCAGCAGGACGCCGCCGAGCCAATCGACCTCGCGCCTTCGGTGGAACACCGGGATCTTGCCCATTTTCGGCAGCAGCATGGCCAGCGAGATGAGGCCGAGCGGCACGTTGATCCAGAAGATCATCGACCAGTGCAGATGCTCGGCGAACACGCCGCCGAGGATCGGGCCGCCGATTCCGGCCGCCATCCAAACGCCGCTGAAATAGGCCTGGTACTGGCCGCGTTCGCGCGGCGTCACAACGTCGGCAATCAAGGTTTGCACGATCGGCAAAATGCCGCCGCCGCCGAGTCCCTGCAGGCCGCGCGCCATGATCAGCACCGCCATGTTCGGCGCCACCGCGCACAATATCGAGCCAGCAATGAACAGGCTCATCGCCGTGACGATCATGGCGCGGCGGCCGTAGATATCGCTCAATGTGCCGAACACCGGCGCAACGGCCGTCGATGCGAGAAGATAGGCGGTGATCACCCACGACAGGCTGGAGACGTCCCGGAACTGGCGGCCGATAGTGGGCAAGGCCGTGGCGACGATGGTCTGGTCGAGGGCGGCCAGAAACATCGTCAGCATCAGGCTCGTCAGGATGGTGCGGATTTCGCGTGAGGTGAGCGCTGCGCGCGGCGCGATCGACGGCGCGTCGCTGATGTCGAGGATATCGGCGGGAATCCGCGCAAGCTCGCCCGCGGCGGCGGGCAATATCGGTTGGTCGGCCGGTCGACGGCCCTGCCGTTCGAACTTGTTCATGCGGGACGCGGTATTTGGTCGGCGCGACCAAAGGCCGCTTGGAATGTGATCTCAACTTAGGCAGCGAATCGAGGTTGTGGCAGCCGCTTGGGCGCATGGGTGCATCCCGCGCGCGTGCCAACGCAACCTTTTGATGAGGTAACTAAACTAGCCTTTAGGATCGCGGTCGTTTTTTGAGGCGGGCCCTCTTCGGCAACAGCATCGGCCATTGCACGATGTGGTCTTCGAGGTCTTCGTCAGCGATCTCGTTTTCGGTTCCCTGTACCCGCCCGCGCACCGAGACGCCGGCTTCGTGAACCGTGTTGGGATCGCCCGAGATCAGAGGATGCCACCAATAGAGGTCGCGGCCTTCGGCCACCAGGCGGTAACCGCAACTCGGCGGCAGCCAGTTCAGGGTGCGCACATTGGCCGGCGTAAGCCGGACGCAGTCCGAAACCTGCTCGGAGCGGTGCGCGTAGTCCTTGCAGGCGCAAAGTCCGGCATCCAGTAGTTTGCAGGAAACGTGGGTGAAATAGATTTTGCCGGTATCCTCGTCCTCAAGCTTTTCCAGACAACAACGTGCGCAGCCGTCGCAAAGACTCTCCCATTCCACGTCGGACATTTCTTCCAACGTCTTGGTTTTCCAGAAGAATTCTTCCTGGCCTGAGGCTGGTCTGAGCTTGGCGGTCATCGGTTTTGGCGCTTCCCTGGCGTCGTCGGGCTTTGGCGCTTCCCTTTGGCCCTTCTAGGGGCTCGTGCGGTCGAGGCGCAAGGGGAATGGTTCGGCGCTCGCGGCAAGACCTCTGACCCGTTATCCCTGCCCGTCGAAATCGTGAGGCCGACCATTGGTTTATGGTCTCCGCTCGGTTAGATAGAGAACGAGTCCCCGTGGGCGCAAATGCGCCTTGGGTTTGCCGCAAGATTCACGCAAGACGTCTCGATGGTGCCCGCCAGGCGCTTGAAGCGCTGCGAACTTGACCAAGGGTCCTAGTGCGCAAGATCGTGCCAACCGAGTGGAAGAAAAGGATCCGGCACTGGTTGCTGGATTTCGACGCGCGCATCGACTCCACGCTGTTCTCCACCGGCAAGGGCGCGCGCGAACTCTATGAGCGCTACTCCACCTTCATGGACCGCTTCTACGTCGGTCGCTGGAAACGCTGGGTCTTCATCGAGCCGCTGTCGGAAGCCGCCACCATCGGGCTCGGCGGCCTGATCCTGATGCTGGCGCTGGCGGTGCCGGCATTCCGCGAAACCGCCGACGAAGACTGGCTGAAGAAATCCGATCTCGCGGTGAGCTTTCTCGACCGTTACGGCAATCCGATCGGCAACCGCGGCATCAAGCACAATGATTCGATACCGCTGGAGGATTTTCCGGACGTTCTGATCAAGGCGACGCTTGCGACCGAAGATCGCCGCTTCTACGACCATTTCGGCATCGACATCGCCGGCACCGCGCGCGCGCTGGTGACCAACGCGCAGGCCGGTGGCGTGCGGCAGGGCGGCTCGTCGATCACCCAGCAGCTTGCCAAGAACCTGTTTCTGAGCAACGAGCGCACCATCGAGCGCAAGGTGAACGAGGCGTTTCTCGCCATCTGGCTGGAGACGCGGCTCACCAAGAACGAAATTCTAAAACTCTATCTCGATCGCGCCTATATGGGCGGCGGCACCTTCGGCGTCGACGGCGCGGCACATTTCTACTTCAACAAGTCGGCGCGCGACGTCAATCTCGCTGAAGCCGCGATGCTCGCGGGATTGTTCAAGGCGCCCACCAAATATGCGCCGCACATCAACTTGCCCGCGGCGCGTGCGCGCGCCAACGTCGTGCTGGATAATCTGGTCGACGCCGGTTTCATGACCGAGGGCCAGGTGTTCGGCGCGAGGCGCAATCCGGCGAATGCGGTCGATCGCCGCGACGAGAATTCCCCGAACTACTACCTCGACTGGGCGTTCGACGAGATGCGCAAACTCGTCGATACATTCCCGAAATCGTATAACGAGCGTGTTTTCGTCGTCCGCACCGCGATCGACATGAATGTGCAGCGCGCCGCGGAAGACGCCATCGAGAACCAGCTGCGCCAGTTCGGCCGTGACTATCACGCAACCCAGGCCGCCACGGTGGTCGCCGATCTCGACGGCGGTGTGCGCGCGATGGTCGGCGGCCGCGACTACGGCGCCAGCCAGTTCAACCGCGCGACCGACGCCTACCGGCAACCCGGTTCGTCGTTCAAGCCGTATGTCTATACGACGGCACTGCTGAACGGCTTCAAGCCGACCTCGATAATCGTCGACGGTCCGGTGTGCATCGGCAATTGGTGTCCGCAGAACTACGGCCACTCCTATTCGGGCGCGGTAACCCTTACTCAGGCGATCACCCGCTCGATCAACGTCGTCCCGGTAAAGTTGTCGATTGCGCTCGGCGGCAAGGCGCCCAATCCCGCCAAGGTCGGCCGTGCCAAGATCGTGGAAGTCGCGCGCCGCTTCGGCATCAAGGCGCCGCTGCCCGATACTCCTTCATTGCCGATCGGCGCCGACGAAGTCACCGTGCTCGAACATGCCGTGGCCTATGCGACATTCCCCAACAAGGGCAAGTCGGTCACCCCGCACGCGGTGCTGGAAGTGCGAACCGGTGCCGGCGATCTGGTCTGGCGTTTCGACCGCGACGGCAAGAAGCCGCTGCAGGCGATCCCGCCGTCGGTCGCCGCCGACATGGCGCAAATGATGAGCCATGTGGTGAGCGAGGGTACTGCGCGGCGTGCTGCGCTGGACGGCATCCCGACCGCGGGCAAGACCGGCACCACCAATGCCTATCGCGACGCGTGGTTCGTCGGCTATACCGGCAACTTCACCTGCGCCATCTGGTACGGCAATGACGACTACTCCCCGACCAACCGCATGACCGGCGGCTCGCTGCCGGCACAGACCTGGCACGACATCATGGTCGCCGCGCATCAGGGCGTCGAGATCAAGGAAATACCCGGGATAGGGATGGGCACCAAGTTGCCCGCTCCTCCCAGCTCCGCGTATTTGGCGGCCAATGGCGGCGCGCCGAAGCCGCCGGAGCTGAAGGCGCCGCCGCCGGTCCTCACCAAACGCGGCGCCGACATCCTGGTTCATGTGGAAAAATTGCTGGATGAGGCGGCCAAGACCGCGGGCGATCCGGTGAAGCCAACCAAGCCGGTATCCTCCAGCTCCGCTGGATTTACCGACAGCTTTGCCTCGGTATCGCCCGACAACCCGGCTGCGCCCGCGGCACGCAAGAACTGAACGTGCGGCTGATCTTCATCACCCTGCTGGCGCTGATTCTTGCCACCGTCGTCGGCCTCGGCGCGACCTGGATGACGGCGACGCGCGGCACCGATCTCGGCACCCTGACGATTGGCGCATGGACCGCGCGGCCGAAGACCGGCACCGCCGATGTCGACCCCTACTCCCGTGCATCGATTGCCCGTAGCGGCGAACTTCCGGTCGGCACCGGCGACGGCGTGGCGTTCTCGGCGACCCGTGACGATCGCAAGCGGCCGCTCGATGGCCGGTGCGACGTGGTCGTGAGCGGGGTTACACCCGCGGCACGGTTCTGGACCCTCACGCTCTACGATTCAAAGGGGCGCCTGATTGCCAATTCGCTGCAGCGCTACGGCTTCACCAGCCAGGAGATCATCCGCGGCGCCGACGGCTCTTTCGAGGTAAGGGTCGCGGCGAGATCGCGTGCCGGAAATTGGCTGCCGACCGGGGGAATCGAGCGCTATGCGCTGGTACTTCGGCTCTACGATACGCCGGTGGGTGTGGCGACGCGCACCCAGCGCGATGCGCCGATGCCCTCGATTGCGACCGTGAGTTGCCCATGATCCGGCTGTTGTTCACGATTATCGCGGGCCTGTTGCTGGGCGGCATCGTGCACCTGGTCAGCGTGCTGGCATTGCCGCGCATTGCGACCCAGGACGCCTATTCGCGTCTCGAGCCGATCACGAAATTGAACGCCGTCTCTTCCCTTCCCGTGCCGGATCCCAACACGGCGCTATTGCCGTTCATGGACCCCGCCTTTGCGGTTGCGATCTGCCGTTACGACTTGTCGGCAGGACCGATCAAACTCGTGGTCCCCGTGAGCCAGGCGTACACGTCGGTGTCGTTCTACACGCGCAACGAAGTCGCCTATTATGCCATCAACGACCGGTCCGCCGGACGCAAGGTGATCGAGCTCGATTTGATGACCGAGGCCCAACACGCCGAATTGCCGGAGGACGAGGACGTGACCGCGGCCGACCGGTTGATCATCGATTCTCCGACCGCGGCTGGATTGATCGTGATGAAGGCGTTGGCGCCGGAACCTGGCCTGATGCCGCAGGCGCAGGCCTCTCTGGCGGCATCAAGCTGCAAGGTGCAGACCGAACCAACGCCCACGAGGCGCTGATCCGAACACCAAAAAAATCTTCAGCCGCGCGAGTTGAGCCGATGCCCGATCACGGGCTGCGCCGCGACCGGCGGATTGGCGGTTTGGGCTGCGAGTTCGCCGATCAATCGATCGGCGTCGGCCGCCATATTGTCGGGGGCCTGGATCACCAGCCGCTCCAGCGCCCAGCGATATGAGGAAAGGCGGCGCTCCAGGCATTGCTGCACCCACTGCACGATCAGGGTATTCTCGTCCATGCGGGCCACCGCGTCGGCGCGTTCGCGCGGCGAGAGTTGCGAGACATGCGCAAGGCTTGCATTGCGCTTCCTGTCGAGATCGAGCACACGGATGGCGGTGGCGTAGAACGGCTCGAAGCGGGTGATGTCGTCGCGCACGTCGTCGATCAGCTGCGCATAGCGCGACGCATGCGAGCGGTGCGGCTCGTCGATCAGAAGACGGCCATAGGCGGTGCGATCGAATACCACCTTCTGCCGCCATGGCGACGGCAGCGTCTGATAATCGCCGAACACGCTCTTCCAGGCCGGACGCGAATGCGGCGGTTCGATCAGTGGATACGCCAGATCGCGAAGCTGGCGTTCGCTGTCGGTGAGCTGGAACTGTGACGCCTGCAGGCCGACGCTTCCCGTTGCCTCGGCGCCGATCCAGCGATGCATGTCGTCGTTGAGAAAATCCTGTCGGGTGCGGCCGAGATCGCCGCCGCTGCAACCCCCGAGCGCCAGGCCGATCGCAAGCCACGTCAGAACGGACGCAGAGCGCGGTGCCTCCAACCTGACCCGGATCGGAAAATACGTCTCCGGCATAATCGAATGTCCGGTTTTCAGCGTCGGCGGCGGCGGCGGCCGGGGGCGGTGCCTTCTTCGGGTCCACGGCCACCGCTGGTTTCCTGGGGCTCGCGCTCGATCCGGATAACAGGAAGGATCAGGACCGTTCCCGAACCCGCACGGGGGGCGCCATCCATGGTCAAGCCCAGCCGCCGCGATGTCGCTTCCGCCGGAAATTCAATGATGGTGCCCATGCCCTACTCTCTCTGGCTGCCGCTCTGACGCGATTTGCGGCGGCGGCAAACATTAAGAACAGGACGTGGTTAACGGCATCTTAATGCGGCGGTGGGCAATCCGAGCGCCGCCAAACGCGCGATGACGCGCAATGGCACAGCTCGGTGCGAAGATGACGACGCGCGTTCAGAGATTATTTTCCTTAACTGAACGTTAAAGCAACTGACCTAGGCTTGCGCGAAGAATTATTAGAGTCGCGTAACCTGATATGACCACCTCTCCTTCTCCCTTGTTTCCTGGCTTCGACGGGTTGATGAGTCTCTCCCGCCGAGAGGGCGTCGATATCCGCCCCACTTTGCTACGTGTGCTCACCGACCTCTACGTTCAGACCAATACTCACAGCGAGGAAGAAGCCCGTCAGTTCGTCGAGCTCACCTCCCGCCTGATCGAGCAGGTCGACGACGCCACGCGCGCAGCCGTGCGGGCGCGGCTTGCGGTCTATCCCGGCACGCCCGCGCCGATCTCGAGACAGCTCGGGCTCAGACCCAACCATCCGGATCAGCGCGTGCCGCTCGCCCGGGAAATTCCCGCTGACTTGATCGCTTCGAGTTCAATTCCTGCGAATCCCTCGGCTCCATCTGTGGCCAAGGCACCTAGCGAGGCGCAATTGCGGTTGGCATCGAATTTGTCGATGCAGCCGACGGACGCAGCCGAAATCGTTGGCATGTTTTTCGGCGCCAGCTCCAGCGAGCGCGCCCTGATCCTGCACAATCTCTGCGAAACGCCGTTGAAGGCTTCGCCGCGCATTCCCGCCGCCCGCGCCTCGCGCGCCATCGACGCACTGGAGATGGCCGCGTTTGTCGCCGACGTCGAAAACTTCACCCTCGAACTCGGCGAAACCCTGATATTGCCGTGGAAGACTTCAACCCAAGTTGTCAACGATCCCGGTGGCGAGCCGCTGGCCTGCGCGGCAAAGGCCCTTGGCATGCCGGGCCCGGTGTTCCAGCGGGTGCTGTTGTTCCTGAAGCCGGAGATCGGCACGTCCGTTCACACCGTCTACCGGCTGTCGCGTTTGTACGACATATTGCGGGAGCGCTCCGCGCTGGTCATGCTGGCCGCGTGGCGCGGCTCGACGATGGCGGTGACGCGCGCCAAATATCGTCCCGCGCTCTACGACGAGGAGCGCAACCGCGCCCGGCCGGCCGTGGGACAAACGCGCGCCGTGACGCAACTTCCCGACACCGGCGCGATCCCGCGGACGGGTTCGCAAGGCTCGGGGCGTTAGATTCGCTAAAGCACGATCCGCGCGCAAACGCGCTTGCGTTTGTGGCGAGGGAAATCGGCGCGTTAGCGGCTCAGTCTTTCGCCAAATCGAGAAAGTGCCGCCCGGCCCGGTCCTCGGTCTCCACGATCCAGGCATCCGGGTCGAAGCGGATTTCTTTCTGCAGGCGCTCTTCCACAGACTGTTCGGGGAGCGGCTCCCTCGACGTCGGCATGAAGAAACGCTCGATCGGCCGGCTGTCGTCATAGACGGCCTGCGGCGCCGGCACATAAAGCATCGCATTGCCGTCGAGCAGCGCCACTTTAACGAACACCGCACCGGCTTCCTCGGCGCCGCGCCGGCGCACCGCGCCAAACACGCCCGCGGTCTGGCAGCGGCGCAAATAGGCCGCCACCCAAATGCTCGATTTCAATCGCATGCGAACGACGATAGGCCAGCGGGTCGTGTGACGCTAGTCGATCGGGTGACCAATCATCGCCGTCAGTTCGCGTACCAGACGATCGGAGACCTGGCCCGTCACCGGAAGCTTCCGCGCCCGCTCGAACTTCTGGATCGCGGCCTGGGTATCCGATCCCACCGTGCCGGTCGGTTTCAACTGACCATAGCCATATTCCGTGAGCGCGCGCTGCACCGCTGCTACCCGTCGGGCACCCGCTCCGAAAATGGCCGGTGCATCGCTGTGCGAGGAGACGGCAACGAGCGCGGGCGGTCGCGGGACGTTGGATGGAACGACCGATGCCGCACCGGTGACCTTGACGAGACCAGCCAGCGGATCGACAGCTTTCAGCTCTGTGGGCTTTGCCTCGAACTGAGAGGCGTCGGCCTCGACCGGACGCGGACGCGGCAGCGGATTGGCCGGCGCGAGCGCCACCGCAGGCATGGCGGTGACCGAACCGAACATCGGCGCCGGATGGCGCCCCGCTTGCAGAAATAGCGCGTTGGTAATGATGGCGCTGACCGCCGCGAAGGCCATCGCCCCCGCGATCACGTCCTTCGGACTGCGCAGAAAAATCCGTGTCACGAGCCAGCGCTCGGCTTCCATCTCGGCTGCCATCGCCTTGGCGCTACGACGCCGGCGCGGCATCTCGTCATCAACTGAAATTTTTCTAGGCACTTTTTTTCACCTGGTGAGCTTGGTCAGGAATTGCGGCACGCAACGGCGGGGAAAGCGTCGCGATATTGCTTGAGGGTTGCGCGGCCTGCGCCGCGAACGTCAGGGGCAGCACGACCGTGACAGTGGTGCCTTCGTCGATCTTGCTTTGCACGTTCATCTCGCCGCCGTGCAGTCCGACCAGGCTTTTCACGATCGACAGCCCAAGGCCGGTGCCTTCGTGCCGCCGCTGGTAGGTCTTGCCGGCCTGGAAGAACGGATCGCCGATCCGCTTGAGATCCTCTGCCGCAATGCCGACGCCGGTGTCGGCGACGCCAAGCATCAGCCGCGATCCCTCGACGCTGACCGAAACCGTCACCTTGCCGCCGCCCTCGGTGAACTTGATGGCATTGGACACCAGATTCAGGGCTATTTGCCTGAACGCGCGCGGATCCCCGGTCATCGGCGGCAAATTGTCAGGCGCGCGGATCACGAGGTCGATCGCATTCTCCCGCGCTTTCAGGGCGAGCAGATTGCAGCAATTGACCAGCGCGTCGCGCGGTGCGAACAGCTCCGGCGTGATCTCGAAATTGCCGGACTCCATCTTGGACATGTCGAGAATGCCGTTGACCACCGACAACAAATGTTGGCCCGAATCATTGATCAGTTGGGCATATTCCTTGCGGCGCGCCGCATCGAGCATCAGGGCGTCTTCCCGGACGATCATCTCTGAGAAGCCGATGATGGCGTTAAGCGGCGTGCGCAGCTCATGGCTCATGGTGGCGAGGAAGCGGGTCTTGGATGCATCCGCATGCTCGACCGTGCTCCGTGCCAGATCGAGCGCCTGCTCCTGGTTCTTGCGGCCGGTGACATCGCGCAGCACCGCCACCACCTCGGCTTCGGAGGCTGACTCCGTCCCCGCCACCTGCTCGAGCGGCCGGCAACGCATCTCCACCCAGATGAAATCCCCCTGTCCGCCCAGATCGCGGCCGCGTGGCGCATCGCGCCTGAGGCGAAACTCGACGCTTCGCGTCTCGCCGCCGCGCGATGCGTCGGAAAGCGCGGTGAGATAGGCCGGACGATCGGCGACGTGGACGCGGTCGAACAGGCCGTGCCCAAGCAGCCGCGGAACCGGCGCGCCCAACATCGCCTCCGCGGCAGGCGAGATGAATCGCACCGTGCCGTTGCCGCGATGGCGCGAAATAACATCGCACATGTTTTGCGCCAGCAGCCGATATCGATCCTCCTCGATATTGAGCAGCGAGACGCTGGCGCGCGCGAGCGACTCGGTACCGAATGCGAGACCCGCGGCATAGAATATGGCCGATGCCATGCCGAATGCGCTTAAGACAGCGCGTAGCGCCGGATTCGCTTCTGCCGGCGGCAAAATCTGAAGGTAGCCAAGGAGGATCAGCAGCGCTGCACAGCTCAACGCCAATGCGGACGCAAAGGCAACCACGCGGCGCGAGGTCGAAAGCGCGGCCTCAAGCGGCACGATGACGAGCCATATTGCCGCAAATGAGTCGATTCCGCCGGTGGTCATGGCCAGCGTCATGACAAGACCGGCGAGCGCCAGCGACGAAATAACGCATGCGCCCTCATAGCGGCCGGTGCGCGACAAAAACCATGACAGCAAAATGGGCACGGTCAGCCACGCGAACGCCACAAC
>Ga0210401_10003460_pt1 | contig 16870 bp, 10 predicted proteins | sample IncBWH32MmetaG_FD_150866 | JGI IMG/M metagenome (GOLD analysis project Ga0210401, IMG submission 150866) | Forest soil microbial communities from Barre Woods Harvard Forest LTER site, Petersham, Massachusetts, United States - Inc-BW-H-32-M | ecosystem: Environmental > Terrestrial > Soil >... | reverse complement strand
CGCGCCGTGCTGCCAGGCTGGAACTTGGCGGAGTGGAACAGGTAAAGGAGCAGGTGCGCGAGGTGCGCGCCGGGATCTGGCTTGAGACCGTGTTGCAGGATGTGCGCTATGGAGCGCGCATCCTGCAACACAATCCCGGATTCTCTTTGCTGGTAGTGCTGACTCTGGCGCTCGGCATTGGCGCGAACACCGCGATTTTCAGCGTGGTGTACGGCGTGTTGCTGCGGCCGCTTCCCTATTCGCACGGCGGACAGCTTGTGGTTCTGCATCAGCGCGCCCGCGGGCAAGCGGCGGACATTCCGTTTTCCTACAAGGAAGTTGTGGACTATCGCGAGCAGACTCAGACACTCGATGCTGTCGTCGAATATCACAGCATGTACTTTCTCCTGCTGGGCGATGACAGCGCGGAACGAGTCAGGACAGCCGTGGTCTCGGCGAACTTCTTCGATGTTCTAGGAGTGAAACCGTTCCTTGGCCGGACCTTCCTGGTCAGCGATGAGTCGCAGAACGCAGACGCTGTTTTGGTGCTGAGTTATCAGTACTGGAAGAACCATCAGGCTGGCGATCCGAATATTGTCGGCAAAGTTTTTCATATGAACAACCGGCCGCACACTGTGATTGGCGTGCTGCCGCCGGTGCCGCAGTATCCCGCGGAAAACGACGTGTATATGCCGACGTCGCAATGCCCGTTCCGCTCGTCTCAGGCTTTCATGGCCAACCGCAAGGCCCGCATGATGACAGTTTTCGGGCGGCTGAAACCCGAGGTTGCGCTGGCAACCGCGCATGCGGACCTGTCCACGATCGCGAGCCGGATGGAGACCGCTAATCCGGATGTGTATCCGGAGGGAGACGGCTACGGTGTAGCCGTAGCGCTCTTGCGGGAAGACCTGACGCGCAGGGCCCGGACCACGCTGCTGGTCCTGCTGGGCGCGGCCGGTTTCGTATTGCTGATTGCATGCGCCAACGTCGCCAACCTGATGCTCGCGCGGCTGCTGAAACGAGAGCGGGAGTTGGCTGTGCGCAGCGCTTTGGGCGCGTCCCGAGCCCGCTTGGTGCGACAACTGCTCACGGAGACAATTTTGCTTTCGCTGACCGGCGGATTGTTGGGATTGGAACTGGCTTATCCCACGCTGTCGTTGCTGGTGAAATTCGCGGCACGATTTACCACTCGCGCTCATGAAGTGCGAATCGACGGCGTAGTGCTTGCCTTCACATTGGGAGTTTCAGTTTTGTCAGGGCTTCTGTTTGGCTTTGCGCCGGCGCTTTCCTCAAGAGAGCGCGTTTCTGATGCGCTGAAACAAGGCAGCGGGCAGGTCACGAGCAGCCAGGGACGCCAACGTTTGCGGGCAGGATTGGTCGTGTTACAGATCGCCGTGTCGTTCATGCTGTTGGTCGGCGCCGGATTGATGATTCGGAGTTTCGAGAAGCTGTTGAGCGTGGACCCAGGCTTCAGTCCCGAGCGTGTGCTTACCTTGAACCTAAGTCCCAATTTCTCCCGATACACGCAAAACGCGCAATTTGTAACGCTGCAGGACAGCATCCTGCGCAGCGTGCGTGCCGTCGGCGGCGTCGAGTCGGCTGCTCTGGCTTCAAACTTCCCCTTCAGCGCGCTGGCCCTCACCAGCGGACCGGGTAGCGTGAACTTTGATATCGAAGGACGGCCGGTGTCGAGCGGTGACTTACAGCCACGATTGGATGCGAACGCAGCCAGTCCCGGATACTTTGAGACCATCCGGCAACCGCTCCTGCGAGGTCGGATGTTCACCGACCACGACGATGCCAACGCAATGAAAGTCGTGATCATCAATCAGGCCATGTCGCTCGATCGCTTTGCGGGCGATGATCCCGTGGGCAAGCGAATCAGTTTCGATCAAGGAAAGAACTGGATCACGATCATCGGGGTCGTCGGGAATGCGCGCGAATACGGACTCGACCACATCGTGGGGGACGAAGCCTATTTACCGGCGGATCAGGCCGGATTTGCCGGAAGCCTGCTGGTGCGAACCGCGCTCGATCCAATGAGCATGGCACCCCTGATTCGTAAAGCGCTTCACGATGTAGATCCGCAGCTCGCAGTGGATCAGGTGGAGACCATCGAGAGCCTGCAGCACGAGTCGGTCGCTTCCCCCCGTATCACCACGATTCTGCTGGGAGTATTTGCGGGGCTGGCTCTGGTCATCAGCGCCAGCGGCATCGCCGGAATCATGGCCTTAACCGTCAGCCAGAGGACGCGCGAACTAGGAATCCGCATGGCCCTGGGACAATCGAAGAGTTCGGTGGTCCGCATGGTGGTTCGCCAAGGGCTGATCGTGGCTATGGCCGGAACTGCATTGGGACTGATCGGCGCGATGCTTTTGGCACGCCTGCTGTCGTCGCTTCTCTATGCCACGAGCCCGACTGATATTTCTACTTTTGCTGCGGTGTCACTGTTATTCATCGCAGTTGCGGGACTGGCCTGTTTTGTGCCGGCGCGCCGGGTCACACTGATCGATCCCTTCACCGCGCTGCGGCAGGAATGAGGGGCAAATAATATTTCGGAGGATGTCTAAATGCGTACTTTGCTTTTACTTGGCCTTGCTTTGATGTTCCCTGCGCAGTACGACTCAAGCACCGCGGCACAGGCGAATGAAAATACTTCCGCCACCCAGATGCCCACCTATACCTCGGATGGCCATCTGCTGTTTCCCGCAAACTACCGGGAATGGGTTTACCTGACTTCGGGCGTCGACATGAGCTACAGCCCGAATGCGATGGGGATGGACCACTCGATGTTCGACAACGTTTTCGTGAACCCGGACGCTTACAAGGCCTTCCTTCAGTCCGGCACCTGGCCTAATAAAACTATGCTGGTGCTCGAAGCTCGCGTGGCGGGAAGCAAAGCTTCGATCAACAAAAAAGGCCACTATCAGACGTCCGAGTTGATGGGGAGGGAAGTTCACGTCAAAGATGAATCGCGCTTTCCCGGCAAGTGGGCTTTCTTCGGCTTCGACGGCGACGGCCCGGGGAAACAGGTGCCCAAAGAGGCTGCGTGCTATTCCTGCCACGAACAGCACGCCGCGGTGGATACGACATTCGTCCAGTTTTATCCAACGTTGATTGAGCTGGCCAAAAAGAAAGGCACCCTCAGTGCGAACTACCTGAAAGACGAAGCCGAGAACGCGAAGAAATGAATGTCGTCAACTGGACAACGCTGTCATCCTGAGCGGATTTGCCCTCGCGAAGCAGCGGCAACGCAGTCGAAGGACCCCGGCCAAGCCAGTTCCAGCAACCGTGTCGCAGGGAGTTCTCACCGAATACATTGGGAGAATCCCTTCTGCAGGTCTGTGGTCCCCTGCGTCCACGGGGTCCTTCGACCCCGTGGCTGCTGCTCTATGCGCGGCAACCTCTCCGCTCAGGAACAGAAGGCCAGTCCGAATCACCAGACCCGGCAAGCGTTCTCACGCACCATGGCTTGCCCTTTGTGGCAGCCGAAAGCCTTGGCGAACTCTGACATGTTCGACACCACATTGTTGACTCGGTATTTGTCCAGCGGATGCGGGTCGCTCAACAACAGCGTTCGCATCATTTCCGGACGCACATTGCTACACCAGACGTTGGCGTAGGACAGGAAGAACCGTTGTAGCGCGGTCACGCCGTCCTCTCCCTTGGTATCTAGACTCTCACCCTTGCCTTTGAGGTCCGCATCAAGGGCCGACAACGCCAGGTGAATTCCACCGTTGTCGGCGGTGTTCTCGCCTTGGGTTAAGCGGCCGTTTTGCTTCACCCCGGCTTCGGGGACAAACTCGGTGTACTCGTCGGCGATGCAGTCGCCGCGTTTGTCGTATGCCTTGGCATCGTCCGTGGTCCACCAGTCACGCAGATTTCCGTTCTCGTCGAACTTGCGTCCCTGGTCGTCATAGCCGTGGATGGTCTCGTGTCCAATCACAGCGCCAGCGGCAGCATAGTTAACTGAGTCGTCCTTGGTCGGGTCGAAAAAAGGCGGCTGCAAGATACCGGCTGGGAAATTGATGGTATTGGTCTGCGGATCCTCATAGGCATTCACCGTCGGCGGCGTCATTCCCCACTCGGTTCGATCCAAACGCTTCCCAATCTTGCGGAGCTGTCGGTCGAGTTCGAAGGCCGCGGCCCGCTCCACGTTGGCGAGATGATTGTCCGGGCGAATCTCCAGCGCCGAGTAGTCGCGCCAATGATCGGGATAACCGATTTTGTCGATCTGCGCGGCCAGCTTCACGTGGGCTTCTTTCTTGGTTTCCGGGCTCATCCAGTCCATGGAATCGAGCTCCTGGCCCAAAGCGACTTTCAGCGCGTTTACCATCTCCTGCACGCGCGCTTTGCTTTCCGGTGAAAAGGCGCGCGCTACGTAGGCCTGCCCCAACGCCTGGCCGATGTCGCGATCCTCCTCCCGAATGCACCTGCGCCACAGGGGCTGAATCTGCTTCGCTCCGAACAGGGTTTGCGCGAAAAAGCTGAAGGTCTGGTTCATGAAATCATCGCTCATCGATGACGCCATGCCAGTCAGCAACTGCCATTTCAAGTATGCTTTCCAATGATCGAGGGGCTCGCTCTTGATGATTTGCTCGGTTCCGCGAAAGAAATCCGGCGAGGTCACGATAAATGTCGTAGTCGCCGGAGCATGGACCAGTTGCAGGTAGCGGCTGAAGTCGAACGACGGAGTCAGCTTCTGGACCGCATCCAGACTCATTTCATTATCAAGATTCTTGGGATCGCGCCGCTTGACGATTTCCATCGCGACCTTTGCCATGGATGTTTCCATTTGGAGCACAATCTCTGCGTTCGCCTTTGCCTGTTCCCCCGGCGTACCAGCGAGTTCGAAAATGCGAATGATGTGGGCCAGGTACTTGGCTCGGATCTCAACGGACTTCGCGTCGTCATTTAAGTAAAACTCACGCCCGGGAAGCGCCATCCCGCCTTGGTCGAATTGCCCGATCACGTGCGTAGTGTCGTGAAAGTCAGGCTGCGAGCCAAAACCAAATAACGCCGCGTTGGTCCCTGCATTGCCTGCATTCCAAACACCGGGGACAGAACGATGGAGGTCGGCCACGACGTCCGCGATCTCGCTCTTGTTACGCATAGCGTCGATGCGCTGTAGTTGAGGCTGCAAAGTCGGGAGGGCCGTGGCATTTCTGCCCTTCTCATCGGTGCAGGCGGTCCAGTAGTCACCGACTTTTTGCTCGACCGGCGTGCGCTCCGCCTCCGGCTTGGCTGCAACCTCGAGCACAGTTTGGTGGACAAACGCCTCGTTCCACAACTGCAGCTTTCCAAAAGATCCCCAGAACACTTCATCGCCAGGCACGGGATTGTCCGCGATCCAGCGATTGCATGCGTACTGATAGAAATCGGTGCAAGGATCGACGGAAGCATCAACCTTCTTCGCGTCGAAGTGATCCAACTGAGGAGCGGGTTTGCTAGACTCTGGCACGGGGTTGTTTTGGGCGAATGCAGCGCATAAGAAAAAGCTCAGCAGAAAAATCGGCAGGAGAAAAGATCGCATTGTTAGTTCCTCGGGGCTCTCGTTTACTTAGACGGACAGAAAGCTTATCACGCGCTTTCGATTTCTGGCGACCGCTCGGACTGAGCGTCACCGTAGCTCAACAAAACACCTCGAGATAGTTTTGTTCAACCTGCTAACGACGCGGCAGCAGGAAAGTAAGGGGATTCGCCAGCACTTCCCGCCACACCTCGCGCAAAAAGCGCCGTGATTGCGCTTCCCCGATGTTGCGAGCTCGTACCGCCAGGACATAACTAAGGGCAAAAGATGTACAGATATTCAGCACGCCGACCATTCCAATTCCAGAGAGAGCCAGGATCGTCTCGCGCCAATGTAGTTGCCCATAGAGACGCGCGCCGTCCAGAGCATAGCCGAGACTGGCCGCGGCGAGCGTGACGTGGCGGACTTCCAGGGGAATTCCGAACAGTTCAAAAATGATGGGAACGGCGCCCAGCAAAAACCCCAAAACAATGAATCCGACCGATCCGGCCGCGTGATGCCCCACCCAATTCGCCAGCATAGCGGCCCGCTTTGGTCCTAGCCGGTCTCGAATGCGAAGACTGTTCGAGATCGCGGTCGCCATCTTATGCAGCGCAAGGTAGTTGGCGGTCCATCCGGTTGCGAGCGAGGAGAGCCAAAGGAAAACGCCCGTCACGACGGCGAAAATAATCGTCATAGAGGTGTGCGGAAAAAGCATATGAACGCCGTGTTCAGCCTCTGCAGCGGTGAGAAAAGGATGCCCGGTGACGGCGTGAAAAATTCGATCGATCAGGATCGAAATCGGCACTGCCCCAACCAGGTTGCTGACAGTAACGATGAACTGGGTTTCGGAAATCGCTTGCAGACTCGCCATGTGATCTTTTTCGGGATCTTCCATGGCGTCGACCAGCGTTGCCGCAGTGGCAGCCGGCATTTTCGAAGCCAGCAAAAATCCCCCGGTCTGCATCAGCAGGAAACTGACAACGTAGTTCATCGAAAGAGCAAAGGCCAATAGCATGGGAGCGTGAATCGCCGATGAAAGCGAGTACTTGAATAAAGCTGTGAAGGACGTGATCAAGCCGGCAAGAATCGCTCCGAAACCCATTGCCCTCCACTGCGCGGCGTTACGCGCGATGTAGTGCTTGCCGGTGCGGCCGGTTCTCTCAACGACGCTTCGCGCCAAACGACGCGTGCTGGCGCTGAGCACCGTACCAATGCGCCTTTGAGAGGCGAACCCATGCACAATCACGATTGAGAGCTTGCGCGCGTCTGATCCCGATTGTTCAAGGGTGATGACTTGCTGAATTCTTCCCAGGAGCGAACGCAGCAGCCGAACCCGAAAAACCAGATCCGCCGACGAACCTTTTTCCGCGAGCAGTCGGTTCACAGACTGCACTTGCGCTTCGCAAGCGGCACGCTGTTCTTCCCAGCAATGGAAGTCTTCCGGATGACGGACCGCCCGTTCTACAACCGCAGGAAGGTTGAAAAAACTGGACTTGGTGATGTCTTCGTCGTCGGCAAAATCGATCAGGTCGCGCGACAACGCGATGTTGGTCGCACGCAGAGCGAGAATTTTACAGCTGGCAAGAATGGAAGAACTCGATGGCCGGAAAATGTCGGCCCAGGAGGCGACAATCGAATCCGGGAGGGTACCGAGCCAACGGGCATCGGATTCTTTCAGGTTCAAGGAATCCATCAACACGTAAAGGTCGCCTTCGACCTCATCTACCGGCAACAAATGCCGAAGAGCTCTCGCCAGCAGTTCACGCAACAGAAAGGCCTCTTCCGGCAGCCCCGCTTCTGAAATTACGCGGACATAAGAGTGATGAGACCAGAACTCGCGAAGCGCGGAATGGATGGCTTTGCGCTCGGGATGGTCATCGATCGCCGCGGTGAGACGTGAAAGCGCGTCGGTTCGCGCTTCCGTGGGAATGTCGAGAAACATGCGAAGCAGCCCGTAAACCCGGGTCGCCCGATCCCGCGGGGACAAAACCTCAAGCGCCAAAAGATCGTCGATCGCAAACAGAATGGGACCACCTCGGCTCGACGGGATCAAGTTAGGATACAGGTTTGCGGTCGTTTGGAGAACCACGGACGGGACTGGAGCATTTTTGTCAGGCCCCGAAGGCTCTGAAAGGTGCGAGACGAGCCAAACGGGGTCAGCCAAGATTCTTGGTGACGCACGTCAGCACGCGTTCCTACGCTGCGCGAATTGTGGTTCTAACGACGAGGACTGGAATGACTCGAACTGGAATGTCCGGTTGAACCGGTGGAACCTCCGTGCCACAGTCCGGGCTGCGACGCCGAAGATCCCTCCTGCCACCAGCCAATCCCCACGGGCGCGGTGTGAACCCTGGCTGTAGCCAATCCATTCTGCTGAACCGTGCCCGACAGTTGGTTCAGGTTCTTGATTCCTCCGTGCGGGATTCCGAGTCCTGCCGAGTTCTTCGGGATCTCAAGCCGGTCGAATGATTTTCCGAGTTGGGTCGGCATCGGTCCCCGGTTGACCGCAACGATGCCGTGGCCAGGGGTAGCCGGAGGCTGTGGCGCAACAAAGTTTGCGGGTGCGCGCACGATCCGCGGAGTGTTCCATCCCGCCCATGAACCGCCCGGCGACCAAGCCCATCCGTTGCTGGGTAGATAAACCCAAGAACCGGTGTGGTATGGCGTCCAACCCCACGGGTAGCCCGAGACCCAGCCATAGCCAAAGCCGGGAGCGAAGGCCCACGCGCCGTTCATAAACGGATCCCAGCCCGCACCCGCGAAGTAGGGTTGCCACATCGTTCCGTAGCCGGGAGCATTAAAGAAGCTGCCGTAATAGTTGAGGTCGGTGGTGCCATACGCGTATGGCGAGTAATTGCTGTAGGAGTTGACGGCGTATTGCTGATGATACTGATCCTGCTGCTTATCCCACGCATCGTAGGGATCAGGCTCCAGATTCTTGGCCAACTTATAGCGATCGCCATCCGTCAGATCAAAGGTCGCGGTGCGATTCTTGCTAAGGGCCACGGTCCCGGAATCGCCTTCGACCTGCACGTCGCCGCCGAAAACGGCTATGGTGGCGTCCGTGTCCCCCATCTCAACTCGGAAATGAGCAGAGTGTGTGAGCGAGACTTTCTCGTGCCCAAACGTCAGAGTGAGCTCCGCGTCCTTAGCGCCAGAAAAGTTGACATAGGCGGAGCCCTCTTGCAGGTGCACGGTAGAAACCTTGGTCCCGGAGTCAAGGAGGGAGAGCTTGGCAAAGTCAATTACCGTCTCGGGAGTCATGCGGAGCGTACTTCCGTCTTCAAACTCGATTTCCGCACGGCCATTGTTCTTGGTCTTCAACATCACACCTTGCGTGATTGGCAAATTCAGAAATGCTTTTTCGAAGCCCTGTCCGGTGCCGCGATCGACTTGCACGTCGCCCTGCGCTACGCTCAGCCGCACCATGCGGACTTGCGAATCGGGAAAGGCCGGAACCGTTAAAAGAAGACTAAGCGCTACCGCAGTCAGCAACAACCTGAAGCTCAGTTTAGACATGGAACACCTCCGGAACGGCCCCTCTTGCCTTATTAGAACACTGTTTGGGCTATTTTGTTGCCTACAAATAAACATACATTTACGCTCCACCCGCTACCTGTTTCCATTTTCCGCGGTTTGCACCAGGCGTTGCGCCCGGGCACGCACCACCTTGATCACAGCCGGATCGTCCACGATCTTCTGCAAGACCGGAGCCACCGCCGAGATTTCCCTCAGCTCGCCACTATTCGATAATTCCTCCATCTTTTTCAGTTCCTCATCGAGGGCAAGCTTCTGATAGCGAAGATAGTAGTCGAGCCGATGACCGAACTCCAGAGTATTCGACAAAGCCTGGAAGAAAGTGGTCAATTCCTCTACCGGGACCATTTTCGAATAGTTGTAGGTCGCCTTCGTGCTTTTCTGTGCGTCCTCATAGGTCAGGGTCTTGGTTCCAGTAAATGCCAGTTTCTTGTTTTTGGCATCAACCTGCCCTTCAAAATATTGCGCCCGCTTGGCAAGATCGAAAATGTGAGTACGGGTGCCCTTAGACACGGCGAAATCCGAATGAAACGGATCGCCAGGAGCGGACTCCGGGCTGAGCTTGCCGTCAGAGTCGTAGGTAGCTTTGCCGTCGTCGGACACCGAGATGACATAGTGATCCGGCGCAGAGCCCGGAAAATCAAAAGTGAAGCTGACAGTGGGAACAGATTTTTGCTGACCACGGGAAGGAACCATGTAACACAAGATCATGCATGCGAGGACTGAAATTCGATACGCCCAGCGTTCGATTGGAATATACCCGGGTGGAACCTCGCCGAAGAACATGCGTAAAGAATTATGCCAAAAATGACGTGCGGCGCGCGATCTCCTCATGCCTGCTGGCGTTCCAGCGTGGCCGAAGTATGCAAGTGGCAGATCGCAATCGCGAGAGCATCGGCGGCGTCCGGCGGCTCGGGAACCTCCGCCAGATTCAGCAGCCGCGTAACCATGTGCTGCACCTGCTGCTTCTCTGCCCTGCCGTAACCTACCACTGCGGACTTAATCGAGAGCGGCGAGTATTCGGCAACCTCCAGCCCGGCAGACGACGCGGCCAACATCGCGACCCCACGCACCTGTCCCAGCTTAAGAGCCGACTTCACATTCAAAGCATAAAAAACGTCTTCGATTGCTACCCGGTCGGGCCGGTGTTCCACGATGATCGCGCCCAGGCGATCAAAGATGATTGACAAGCGCGCAGCCATGGACTGACGAGATGAAAGCTTGACCGCGCCACATGCGAGGCAAATCAACTTGTCGTCGTGACCGAGCTCGACGACGCCGTAGCCGGTATACTCGGTACCGCAATCAATCCCGAGAACGCGCATCCCCCAAAGTCTAGCATCCGGTGCAAGGGATTTTGTTTACTCCTGATTCGCTTATTCCTGATTGAAGAGATCGGAACGGTCGAGTTGCTCGCCCTTGAAAATCACGATGGAAATGCGCTCGACGGCGCTAATGTCCTCAAGGGGATTCCCGTCGACCACCAGCAGGTCGGCATCGTTGCCCAGGCGAATCGATCCAATGTGATTTTCCGCGCGCAACAAGCGGGCAGCATTGTAAGTGGCTGCTTGCAGCGCGACTGCGGGAGGAATGCCGGCGTGCACCCACAGCGCAAGTTCATGTTGAACCGTCGGCCCATGAAAGATCAGGTAATTGCCGGCGTCGCTGCCGGTCACAAGGGTGACTCCGTCTTTATAGGCGCGCAGCAGGTTGTGCGTCCCGATATCCAGGCTCAGCGGGAATTGGGCAATGCGCTCGCGAGCTTTCTCCGTGTCCGCTGACGCCATTGCCTTCTCGGTGCTCTCGATCAGATCCGCCGGTCCAACCTGCTGAACAAGCGAGCGTTTCAGCAGATCCGTCTTGCCGGCGGCAAAATCTTTGAACGCCTCCCCAATGCTGAGGGTTGGATCGTAGAACGTTTTCTTGCTGACCATTTGCTGAAACAGCAAATCGGGAATTGCCTCGCGGAACGAACCGTGCTCGATAGAATCCGCGCCGGCCGTGACTGCGTCCACCACATCGCGAATATCGCCGGTATGCACAGCGAAAGGCAACCCCTGAGCGTGGGATTCCTCTGCAACGGCTCGAAAAATCGCACTGTCGAGACGATTGAAGACTCTGGAACCCGCGCCCGCCTCAAGTATGGCCTTGATGCAATCAACGCCAGAGTTCTTGAGTTCATCGACTTGGCGGCGGGCCTCGTCGGCAGAAGCCGGAATCCGCGTAAATTGTGCCTCCGCCTGCTGCCGGATGTTTGCCGGCATGTCTTTGAAGTATTCCGTGCCGTGTCCTCCCTGGACGGTGAACAGCGGCCCGCAGGTGAAGACCTCAGACCCTAGCTTTTCGCCATTGTTCACGCTTGACCGCACTTTCAGCACCAAGTCCAAAGGGTCGCCCACGCTTCTGACGGCCGTCACCCCGCTGTAGAGGTAAGCCGCGAGATCGCGCAGCATATGCGGCTCTGGGTCGTAATGACTCATGTCCGCGTAGAGACCGCCCGTGGCCACGAGATGCACATGCACATCGATCAGACCGGGCAGAACGGTCTTGCCCGCCGCTTCGATAAGCGTGGCTTTAGCTATCCTGGGATCCGGCCCTTCGCCTTCGTAAACCTCTGCGATCTTGCCACCGCGAATCAGGATCGCGCCCGACTCGATGACCTTCCCATCGCCAACGAAGATGCGTGCCCCGCGAATCAGGTAAGTTTCACCGCGCGCCAGTTCCCGGTTCAGCATCTTGGTCTTGGCCACATTTTGTTTGGTGTGCGCCTGCCACAAGCCGAGCACGATAAACGGGACCATCACCGCTCCCACCCAAAGCTTGGCCGAGCCGCGAATCTTTTCCTCTTTTTCCCAGCGAAAAAGCTTGTACGAAATGAACAGACCTACGAACATCGTGATCAGCAGCGCCACAGCGGGGAAACCGTTCGCGATCAGGCTTTCCTGGCGCAGCATCATTCCTTCGAGTCCCGACACCAAATATGTGGCGGGCAAAAATTGCGTAACGATGAGCAGCCAACCCGGAAACATCGAGGTCGGAAATGTCGCGCCGCTCAAAAACAGCATCGGCAGGTAGACCAACTGAACCAGGATCTGGCTTTCCTGCATGGAATTCGCTACAGCTGCGAGAATCATTCCGATGGCCCGAAAGGCCAGAATCGCCAGCGTCACGAATAAGAGGATTGATCCCATCCGCTCCGGCCAGGGCATGCCGTATGCGAAGTGAGCCGCGCAAAACATGATCACAACGAATGGCATGAAGAGAATCCATCCCACGATGGTCGCGGCGATCAGAATCGGTGCGGGCGTAATCGGCGTGACCTTGTAGCGGCGAAGCACGTTTGACTCGCGCTCCTGCACCGCGCGCACGCCCGCTCCGAACAACCCGTTCCCCAGCACTCCGATGATCACGACCATCGTGAGAACCTGGGTCATGGCGTTGCCGCGGTCTCCATGCATGGCCTGAGCAAACACGACGAAGAAAATCAGCGGGAACAGGTAATTGAAAAACAGGACAGACTTCTGCCGCAGAGCGAGCTTGAGGTCCAACTGGATGAGTGCAATGTAACTTTTCATTTCGTTAAGCTGTTATCCTGAGGATGCGGAGTCCTGCGCTCGCGCAGGATTCCCAACCAAGGATCTATGTACTCCCCTTGCCCGATATGCATCCTCCTGTCAATCGCGCAGGCGTTTTCCCGTCAATTCGATGAACACGTCTTCCAGCGTGGGCTTCTTCAGGTGAACATCGATCAACTCGAGGCCGCTCTGGTCAATCCATTTGATCAAGTCGACCAGCGTGGTTGCCGGACGTCGCGAAATCACGGTCAGGGTATGGCCGGTCGAATCTATCGTGCTCTCGATCGCCTCCGCCCACACCGGACGTTGCGCCGGAACCACTTTGTCGCAGGTCACCACGATGGTCGAAGCCGCTCGGCTTTGCTGCTGCAGATTGCGGGGCGTGTCCATGGCGATGATGCGGCCCTGATCGATTATGGCTACGCGGTCGCAAAGACGCTCAGCTTCCTCGATGTAATGCGTGGTCAGCAAAATGGTTCGCTTTTCATCACGAAGTTGCTCGAGCAGTCCATGAATCTCCGCCCGAACCTGTGGATCGAGACCGGTAGTAGGTTCGTCCAGAAAAAGCAGCGCTGGATCGTTGACTAACGCGAGCGCCAGAGCCAGGCGCTGCTTCTGCCCTCCGGAGAGCGTGCTGTAGAAAGCATCGCGTTTCTCCTCAAGCTGCAGCCGCCGCAGGATCTCGTTGCCATTCACATTGCGGCTGTAAAAGGCAGAGAACACATGCAAGGCTTCGCGGACGCGAATCTTATCCGGCAGGTTCGTAGCTTGCAGGCAAACGCCAATACGATCCTTGAGTTGCTGCTTCTGCTTCTCAGGATCGAAGCCCAGCACCGAAACCTGTCCTCCACTCCGCGGCCGCAAGCCTTCCAGGATTTCCACGGTGGTAGTCTTGCCCGCGCCGTTCGGACCGAGCAGACCGAAAACTTCTCCGGTCTGGATTTCAAAATCGATGCCTCTGACGGCTTCAACTGGCCCGTAGGTCTTTCGCAGTGCCTGCACGGAAATAGCGGGGTCAGTCATGAGTCAAAAGCGTCTTGAGAATTGAAACACCGAGAACCGAGAACTGAGACTTGAAACTATTAACCATCCGCACCAAGCCCGCAACTTGGCGTGTCAGCAACATTTCGCGCGGCGAGCTTTGAGGTTCTCCTGCTCGCGCAGAAAAACAGCGTAAGCGTCCGGACAAGAACGCATTTCGTGTCGTGCAAGAAAGCGCGAGTATGCAGACTCATCGAAAATCTCACGAAGAGCGGAAAACAACAATGCCATTGCGCCGACGAACCACGTAGGGATGGACGCCGGCGTCCGCCCGGCCGAGCAAGACTCGGCAGTAGATCTTTCATTCGGCCACGGCCTCGATCTCTTCATCCCTGCTCCTCCGCGGCAAACCGCGTCGCCACAAACGGCGCCTCTCTTACTCTCGCCTGCATACCACCTGAGAGCACGCGCATCCATAAGAAGGTCGACTCCAGCAAAATGAGCGCAACCATACAGACCAGCGCTCCGGTCACAACGGCATCGAGCCGGTCGTTGAAGACTAATCGCGAAATCTCATGGCTCGGCGCCGCCGAAGAAGCCAACGACCGCGCATGTGCCAGAAATCCGACTCTCGGATTGGGATCGAACATCTTGTGCCACGACGCCGTAAACGTCACCGCAACCAGCCAACTGAGCGGCACCAGAGTGACCGCCGAATATCGCGCCTTGCCCATCTTGACGATGATCGTCGTCGCCACGCATAGGGCCACGGTCGCCAAAAGTTGATTGCATATCCCAAACAACGGCCACAACGAATTGATTCCACCCAACGGATCTTTCACTCCCTGCCACAAAAATGATCCCCATGCGGCAACGATCAACGCGCTCGTCGCCAGAATCGATGGATACCAACTGGTACGGCCAAGCGGCTTCCAAATGTGGCCGAGCGCATCCTGCACCATGAACCGCCCAACACGCGTGCCAGCGTCCAGCACGGTAAGAATAAATAATGCCTCGAACATGATGGCAAAGTGATACCAAATCGCCATGACCGCCTGCCCACCCAAGCTGCTGGAGAAAATGTGGGCCATCCCTACAGCGAAAGCAGGTGCTCCGCCCGTGCGGTTGAACAAAGTTTGCTCGCCTACGGCCTGCGCCAGAGCATGCATTCCGGCTGCGCTGACGGGGAATCCCCAACTGCTGATCGTCGCAGACGCCGCTTCAGGCGACAGGCCCACTACGCCCGCCGGACTGTTGATCGCAAAATATGTCCCCGGCTGAAGCACGCAAGCGGCAATCACAGCCATAATCGCAACCATCGATTCCGCCATCATCGCGCCGTAGCCGACCATGCGAGTTTCGGGTTCCCGTCGAATGAGCTTTGGCGTCGTGCCGCTGGAAATCAAGGAATGGAATCCACTGATGGCGCCGCACGCGATGGTGATGAAGGCAAAGGGAAAAATGCTGCCGGCAAAAATTGGCCCTGATCCATCGATGAATCGCGTCAGCGGCGGCATGTGCAAGGTGGGACGCAACACGATGATTCCCACAGCCAGCAGCCCGATCGTCCCCAATTTTACGAAGGTGCTCAAGTAGTCGCGCGGCGCCAGCAGCAACCAAACCGGCAATGCCGAGGCAAAGAATCCATAGATGATGATCACGATCGCCAGCGTGGACGCGGTCAGAGTGAACCAGGGCGCGACCGCCGGAGTTTGCGAAACCCACTGGCCGCCCCAAATGGCAAACATCACAAGGATAAATCCGAGAACGGAAACTTCCAGCACCTTGCCCGGCCGCAAATGCCGCAAGTAGAAACCCATCAAGACGGCGATGGGCATAGTCATCGCAATGGTAAACACGCCCCAAGGGCTCGACTTCAAGGCGTTCACCACGATCAATGCGCCAGCACCCAGCAGAATTACGATGATGCTGATAACCGCGACATACGCTACGAACCCGCCAACGATGCCGATTTCGTCGCGGGCCATTTCGGTGAGCGATTTTCCATCCCGTCGCACCGAGAACAGCAGGATGACAAAGTCCTGCACACAGCCGGCGAACACAGCCCCGGCCAATATATAAAGCGTCCCCGGAAGATAGCCGAACTGCGCCGCGAGTACCGGACCAACCAACGGCCCCGGCCCGGCAATGGCCGCAAAATGATGGCCAAAGACAACCCATTTGTTGGTGGGAACGAAGTCGCGCCCATCCTCGAGTCGCTCGGCGGGCGTGGCACGCCGCGCATCGAGCGCAAGCACTTTTGCGGAAACGAATTTACTGTAGAAACGGTATCCCAACGCATATGCGCAAAAAGCCGCTACCACGAGCCACATCGCGTTAATCTGCTCGCCCCGGTGCAATGCAATCGTGCCCAACGCCAGCGCACCAAGCATGGCCACGCTAGACCAGATAAGAATTAGGATGGGTTTTTTCATTGCATTGTTAACGACTATCCGTTTGTTGGTCTGGCAGGCTCGGCGTCGGACTTGCAAACAAATCCGCGTGAACGAAGCCAAACCTCTTATCTCCATGTTCACGAAAGCGGGCTCTCAGCAAGGCATTTACCTGACGGCTGGCTGAGTTGGGCTGAAAGGCTGAGATCACCCATAAGCGTTTGTAGCCGTCGGCCAACTTGTCCAGCAACTCAGGGCTGGGCCGCGATGGACGCAGCGTGAGCAATTCCAATTCCGTCTCCTCCGGAAATTCGTGAACCGGAGAGCCAGCGATCTGAAGCCGCCGCCGGTATTCATCGAAAGCAAGCCTCTCCTCACTATAACTAAAGAGAACAGCGTCTCCCGTTTCCGCTTGTGACAAGATGTAGCGCGTCGCATCTCTCCAGTCGTCAGTGTGTTCGGCGTCTCCGCGGGCGCGATAATAGGAGGATGTGCCGCTTAGCGACAGTGCGAGCAGAATCATCAGCGTGGCCACAAAGAAAACTCTCGAACGAATTTGGGTTACGCCATTCGCCACAAGCAGCACCAGCGGAGGAAGACAACCGATCAGGAAACGGGGCTCAAACGCTGGCCAGCGGAGGGAAATAGCTAGAATCGATGCTACGGGCAGAATAAGCCAGATCAGAAGAAACCAATACTTCCAAGCGCCAGCGATTGAGGAGTGAAATTTCGAGTGTCTGAAGCCGACAACAAGCCCACTGAAAAGCATCGCCAGATTCACCAACAGAAGCAAAGATCCGCCGTCTCCTGATATGTTGAGACAGAATTTGTACAAATCCTGCACCGAAGGTTTCATCGCCCAGTAGAGTTGTGACCGATCAGAAAGAGAAAGC
>Ga0210401_10003457_pt1 | contig 16876 bp, 18 predicted proteins | sample IncBWH32MmetaG_FD_150866 | JGI IMG/M metagenome (GOLD analysis project Ga0210401, IMG submission 150866) | Forest soil microbial communities from Barre Woods Harvard Forest LTER site, Petersham, Massachusetts, United States - Inc-BW-H-32-M | ecosystem: Environmental > Terrestrial > Soil >... | reverse complement strand
GCAATGGGGCACCGATGAAAATATGATGTATGTAATTGGTGCTACCAAAGCCCAATGGATTGAAGATGTACGTAAAATTGTACCCAATCATTTTTTACTGATACCGGGTGTAGGTGCACAGGGGGGGAGTTTAGATGAAGTTTGTAAATATGGTTTAAACAAGGATATTGGCTTGCTTATAAACTCATCTCGCCAAATTATTTATGCTTCTGCCGGATTAGATTTTGCACAAGCTGCTGCTAACGAAGCCGAGAAAGTGCAGCAAGAAATGGTAAAGTTTTTTTAAACGCTGCAATTTACTTTTTGTGCAAATAATCAGCTATTTTAAGTATGACTGTTTTTTTATGCTTTTTAAGTACCAGTAAATCTTCGTCGCCGGTTAGCAAGTAATCTGCTTTTCCATCGTTACATAAAGCTAATAAGAAATTGTCTTTCTTATCACGACAAACATCTATATGAGATTTAACTGCAATGAAATCTGAATGATTTTGAATGCTTGTTAAAATTCTGTTTACATCATCGCTTGTAAAATACTTTTTAAGCTTAGGGCGAGCTACAACGTCCATAAATTCATACAATAGTTCATTACTGAAAATAAGTTTGATTTTATTAGCTTCAATAAGTTTATCGAGTTTGCTATACGTGTTGCTAATTAAAAAACTAATCCAAAGGTTAGTGTCTATAACAACTCTGTCAACCTTATTTGGCATAGCGTTTTGTTCTTACCGCTTCAACCTCTTTAGTAATTTCGGCAAGAGATAGACCTGCTTTTTTTGAACGTATTTTTTTAACCGCATCTAAAAAAGGATTCGGTTTGTTTTCAGACATAGAAATAAGTCTTAAATCAACCAAGTCTTGCAGCAGTTTTTTTGCCTTAGGATTTATTATTTGAACATTAAATGTCATAGGTCAAATATACAAAAATCAATTTTAATCTTAAAAATTATACGCTACACCAACCCTGTAAATTATCGGGCTGTAATAGTAAGGCGAGTTTGGTTCAGCAGCAAAGTCATACAGTAATGAAATGTAGTAGCTAACTTTTTGCGTAATATTTCGTTTAAAACCAACACCGGCTATTTTTTCGTCGCTTATACTTCTTTTCTGACTGAATACTGAATTAGGCGGTGTAGTAAGTATATCGTACTCAACTTGTAAAAACAACCACTTTAAAATCAAGAAACGGGCAAAAACACCGCCGCCAATAACGCTGTACGAGGCAGAAGCTCCTCCTCCTGTTTCAATGGTGTTGTTGTATAAAATTTGTACGCCAGCCGAAAATTTGTCGGTAATTTTATAGCCAACATGGGGCGATAGGTCGTAATAAAAAATATTGTATCCTGCAGATGAGTAGAACTGTGCCGCCAAATTACAGCCAAAATAAAGTTTTTGCATCAGGGCTGATTCGGGGGCAATGGGTTTTGCTACATTATTTCTGTATTGTCCATTTCCGCCTCTGCCCTGATTTTGGGCAGGATACTGTTGATTTTGTTGTTGGTTTTGCTGGTTGTACTGTTGATTGTTCTGTTGGTTATTCTGATCAGGTGGATAGTAATTTTGAATGTTATCGTTTGCCTTACTATTGTTATCCGGGTTATAATAATTCTTTATCGTGTCGCCGGGGCTAACTTTTTGGTACTGAGTAGTATCTATATTTTGTGCCAGCGAAAAAACACTGCACAATAAAGCAAGTTTTAATAATGTTATTTTATTCATCATCTTTGTAAGGATTTTGTAAAGATAATCCAAAAACATGACAGTTGTAATAACAGGAGCGTCTCGCGGCATCGGAAAAGAACTAATTAACTTTTTTTTAGAAAATAACGGGCAGGTTATTGCCCTAAGCTCTAATCCGACTAAGATAAAAATAGTTCACCCTAAGCTACAGGTTGTTTCGGCCGATTTTAACGACATGGATGCGGTGTTTAAAGCCGCCGAAAAAATTAAAAAAGCTACCAAAGAAGTAAGCGTGCTAATTAACAACGCCGCCACTTTGGTTAACAAACCTTTTAATGAAATTTCGGTACACGATTTCGAAACTACGTATCGTATAAATGTTGAGGCTCCGTTTTTCTTTACCCAACAGTTGGTTGATGTTATGGGCTTAACAAAAACAGCGCACATAGTAAACATAAGCAGCATGGGTGGTTTTATGGGCAGTGCTAAGTTTGCGGGCTTAAGTGCTTATAGCTCATCTAAAGGGGCTTTGACTACTTTAACTGAATGCCTTGCCGAAGAATTAAAAGATAAAAACATACACGCTAATTGTCTTTGCTTGGGTGCTGTAAACACCGAGATGCTTAAACAAGCTTTCCCAGGTTATCAGGCGCCCTTAAACCCAAAGCAAATGGCTGACTATATTGGTAATTTTGCCTTAACGGCACACACGTATTTTAATGGTAAGGTGCTGCCCATTAGCGTTTCAACCCCATAGACTAATTTAGTACTTTTAGCGTTATAGTTTTTTATGAAAAAAGTGTTGCTTATAATTTTTTCCTTTTCCCTTTTTGCTTCTATTGCGCATGCCCAAAACTTAACGGATAAAGATTTAGCTTACTTTAAAAAGTACGAAGACAGTTTAAAAGTGATGCAAAAAAATATTTACACTGCTAAAACCGATAGTGCTAAATTTAAAAACAATGCTAAATTTTATCATTTGCTGGATGAGGTTTTGCTGAACACACTTTCATTTAATTATCCTTTCGATTCGCTTACTGAAATAAAACGACTTACATCGCCCGATAAAAAATTTCGTTACATAGGTTGGGATGTGCCTAAACAAGATGGCACTTATTTTTATTTTGGTTTTATACAGGCCATGCATCCTAAAACTAAAAAGTACGAGGTGTATGAGTTAAGCGACAAATCTGCCGCAGTAAAAAGTCCTGAAACCTATGTGGGCGACAACACAAAATGGTTTGGCATGTTGTACTATACTATCATTCCTTGCGATGGTTATTATACCCTATTGGGTTGGGATGGAAACGATAAACTAAGCTTGCGCAAATTTATTGATGTGCTAAGTTTTAAAAAAGATGGCACACCCCTGTTTGGAAAAACTGTTTTTAGAATGGATAAAAAAATACCGAGTAGAATTATGTTTGAGTACAATGCCAAACTAACCATGACTTTGCGTTATAACCCTACATCGCAATCCATCGTGTTTGACCACCTGGCACCTAAAGAAGATTTTTTAGATAAGCAGTACCAGTTTTATGGCCCCGATTTAAGTTACGATGCCTTTATTTACCGACGTGGCAAATGGGATTTTGAAGAAGAGGTTGATGTACAAAACCCACGCAACAAACTTGATAATGTACACCACGATAAAAACAAAAAAGAAAAAGCGGTTTACACGCCTAAGTAGTAATTACAAAAAATAAAATGGCTACCAATTTTCATTTAGAGGATAAAATAAGTTATTTATTTGGCGACGCTTTAGCATATAAAGTTGTAGCAACTAAAGAACAACCAAGAGCCCGAGATATTGGACAGCACATAGGGCAATTACCTGAAGGATTTGATTATTTAATAGTTAAACTCCCCATTATAGAAAGCAGAATAAACCCCTTTATACCAGTAAGAGAAGCCCATATTGAATTGATAAAAAAGTAAAAACGGTTTACACACTTAAGAAGGTTGTAGTTGTCATTTCGTTTGTGCGTTGTCATTTCGACCGGAGGGAGAAATCTGTTTAGAAACGGATTTCTCAGTCATTCTTCCTTCGAAATGACAAGCAAGGGAAAAATGACAAGAGGGGGTGAAACGACAAAAAATAATTTTTAATAATGCGAGTATAAAGATATTTGGTTGCCCTCGCTATCAAGTATCTCCGCATAATAACCAACTTGGTTATCAATCATGTTATGTGCCAACACAGTTTTGCCATGCGCGTCAACTTGTTTTAAAAGTGCTTTTTCAAGTACCACTTTTCCACCACAGGCAAGAGCTATATCAATGGCATCCGACAAAACATTTACAAAAAAGAAAAGACTAACTCCTTTTCCTACCATATCGGGCTGCACTTTTAAGGAGCCGCCAATTCGGGTTTTGTCTTTATTAAAAATACCGTATTCGGTTTGGTATAACTTATGTCTTGTAATATTAATGCCAAGTAATTGCGAATAAAAAGTAATGGCTCTGTCTAAACTTTTTACTGGTATTTCAAACCAAACAATGTTTGCGTGTTTCATATAGTATATTTTAGCAAATTACTTTTAGCGACTGCGGGTTTATGCGCACCATTATTTCACTTTCAACAGCACCGGGTTCTCCATCAAAATGTATAGCTGTGTTGCTTTCATTTTTAATTTTAAACTCTTTCGCACTGAAAGTTACGATACTTTTTGCCTTATGAGCCTTGCGGCTTAAAACCTTAACAAAAATATCACATGCGCTAAATACATTAAAGGGTTTTAAAATAACAATGTTAAGTAATCCGTCATCCATTTGTGCCTGCGGGGCAATGTAAAAATCGTTGCCATACTGCCCTGCATTGGCAAAAGCAATTAAAAACGCTTTGGTGGTAATGGTTTGGTTATTTGCTTGTATGGTATATTCTTTAGCACGGTACGTTAAAAACTGCTTTAACGAAATGGTAACGTACGATAATAAGCCCCTTGTTTTACTGCTGGCAAACAACTCACAAATATGGGCATCAAACCCTATACCGGCTGCACAGCTAAAAAATTTATTATTAATAAAACCGTGGTCAATTGTTTTAACGGTGCCGGTTTCAACTCTTTTTATGGCCTCTACAGCTTTTTGCGGAATGCCCAAGGTGCGCGCCAAGCCGTTACCTGACCCTCGTGGAATAATGCCCAAAACAATATTGGTGTTGGCTACATTTTTAGCTACTTCGTTTACGGTTCCATCGCCGCCAACGGCAACAACCGTAGTATATTTGCCTGATGTAATTTGCTTGCGTATTTCTTCAAAATTGTTTTTATCCTTCCAAACCAAAATATCAAAAGGTGTTTTACCCGACATGTTTTTTTCAATAACATCTACAATATTCTCTTTCTTTCTAGGGCCTGAACTTGGGTTTACAACAAATGCTATACGCTTATCCATAATCAATTAAAAATCAGCCGATTTTGTTTCAAAGATATATTTCTTTTAAATATGCAAGTAAAACAGCTTGTTTTTAGTTTTTGTAACCCTTTATCCCTATAAATTACCGTTTTTAAATCAAAATTACCTTGGCATGGCAAAAAAATTATCTTTGTAATAAATTATCAAAAAAATGAATTTTATAAAATACGTATCAATTGCTCTTACAGCATCAGCTTTGGTTGCAAATGCTCAAGGCGTGAAACCAACAAAAAATAGACAAGTAGTATCTAAGCCTGAATCAAAAAGTACTTCGGGTACAAGTACTACCAATGCTAATGGTGCAACAGCCGGAGTGCCAAAATTGCTTGAAACAATTGATAAAAAAAGTGATAACGAAATTATTATTCCGTATAAAAAATATGTGCTGTCAAATGGCATGAATGTGGTTATACACGAAGACCATAGCGACCCTATTGTGTATGTTGATGTTACTTATCATGTAGGCTCTGCCCGCGAGCAAGAAGGACGTAGCGGTTTTGCTCACTTTTTTGAACACATGATGTTCCAAGGTTCTAAACACGTAGCCGATGAGCAGCATTTTAAAGTGGTAACCGAATCGGGTGGAACCTTAAACGGTAGCACCAATACAGACAGAACCAACTATTTTGAAGTAATGCCTGTTAACCAATTAGAGGCTGCCCTTTGGTTAGAGAGTGATAGAATGGGCTTTTTGTTAGATAGCGTTACACAAGCAAAATTTGAAAACCAACGTTCTACCGTTAAAAACGAGCGAGGTCAGAGTTATGATAACCGTCCTTATGGTTTAGTACAAGAAAAAATTGGTGAGGCTTTATATCCCGAAGGGCATCCTTACTCATGGAGTACCATTGGTTATTTAGTTGATTTAGATAGGGTAGATGTAAGCGATTTAAAACGTTTTTACCTGCGTTGGTACGGCCCAAACAATGCCACACTTACTATTGCAGGCGATGTTACGGCAGATAAAATACTTCCTCTAATCGAAAAATATTTTGGCAGTATATCTCCGGGTCCGGCTGTAAACGCCATGCCTAAAATGCCACCTGTACTAACCGAAACCAGATACATTTCGTACGAAGACAATATAAAATTCCCAATGATTTCGTTGGTTTGGCCAAGTGTAAATGCGTATAATTCTGAAAGTGCTGCTATGGATGCTCTATCGCATTTTTTAGCAGGTTCTAAATCTACGCCGTTTGAAGTTGGTTTAATTAAAACTAAAAAAGCGGTTGCAGTTAATACATTTAATTACGACAGAGAATTATCAGGTCAGTTTCATTTACAAGTACGTGCTAACCAGGATACCAAGTTAGCCGATATGCAAAAAGAAATCAATACAATTTTTGAGAATTGGGAAAAAGGAGGCGGTGTAACCGATGAGCAATTGGCTCGTTACAAAACATCTACCAAAGCGCAATATATTGACAGACTTACTACCGTACAAGGTAAAGGGGCTACACTAGCGCAGTACCAAACATTAACAGGCAACCCAAATTATATTACAAAAGAATTAGAAGCCGTTGAAAAGCTAACTAAGCAAGATGTAATGAATGCTTACGCAAAATATATTAAAAACAAACCATGTGTAGTTTTAAGTGTAGTGCCTAAAGGTAAAACCGAAGTAAAAGCGCATGATGATAACTGGAAAATGTATGACAGAAACATTCAGCAAGAATCATCGGAGTACAAAGGTTTAACTTATACCCCACTTACCGAAACGTTTGACAGAAGTAAAAAACCAGCCGGTGGAGAAAACCCAATTGTAAAAGTACCGGTGTACTGGCAAGATAAATTTGAAAATGGAATTAAATTTATTGGAACCTACACCAACGAAATTCCAAAGGTGTCTTTGCAAATTACTGTTCTTGCAGGGCATCGTTTCGAAAACATTAATAAAGCAGGTTTAGCTTACTTAACTACCAACCTGTTAAACGAGGCTACACAAAATCATACGGCCGAAGAAATTAGTGATATGCTGGAGGCTTTAGGTTCTGATATTGATGTATCATGCAACGCAAGCGAAATTGTGATAAACGTTTCGGCACTTACCGAAAACATGGATAAAACTTTAGCTATTGTTGAAGAGATTTTATACAAACCAAAATTCAGTCAGGAAGATTTCGACCGTTCTAAAAAACAACAGCTAGATGTTATTCAACAACAACAAACAAGCGCCCGCGATATAGCCGACCAACAATTTGCACGTATACTATATGGCACAAACAACATTATGGCTTTACCAACTACCGGTACAATCGAAACTGTAAATAATATTACGCTAGAAGATGTAAAGGCTTTTTATAAATCTAACATATCGCCATCACAATCAAAAGTAATGGTGGTAGGTAATTTAACGCAGCAACAAGTAATGCCTAAACTGCAATTTTTAAGCAAGTGGGCAAATGTAAAAGTTAACAAAGCACCCGAGCCTGTTGTGCCTGCTGTTGCAAAAACAAAAGTGTTTTTTATAGATAAAAAAGCGGCGCCTCAGTCAGAAATTCGCATTGGTTGTATAGCCATGCCGTATGATGCTACCGGAGATTATTACAAATCAAATATTATGAATTTCCCTTTTGGCGCATCGTTTAATGGACGCTTAAATTTATTACTGCGCGAAAAACATGGCTTTACTTACGGAGCACGTGGCAGCTTTAACGGTGGTTTATATGACGGTACTTTTGTAATGAGTGCGGCAGTACGTGCTAACACAACCGATAGCTCAGTAGTAGATTTTATGAGCGAAATAAAAAAATATGCTGATAAAGGCATTAGTGCCGATGAACTTGGCTTTACCAAAAGCAGCATGGGGCAAAACGATGCGCTTAAATACGAATCGCCATTTCAAAAAGCGGCATTCTTAAAACGTTTGGTTGATTATAATTTAGATGGAAGCTATGTAGCTAAACAAAGTCAGATTTTATCGTCTATTTCGCAAAACGAGATTAATGCTTTAGCTAACAAACATTTACCCTACAACAACGTAAACATTATTATTGTAGGCGATAAACAAACTAACTTAGATAAAATTAAAAAACTAGGTTACGAGGTTAAATTACTGGATGTAACCGGTAAAGAAGTTACCGAGTAATTATATTGTAATAAAACAAAAAGCCTTGTATGAAAATGCAAGGGCTTTTTTTATGTTCTCTTGTAAAGACAATGCGTTGTCATTTCGAAGGAGAGGGAAGAGCGTAAAGAAAATATCCAGTGGATATTTTTAGCGAAGAGCCGGCTTGTGGGTTTGAGAAATCTTTATTTGGATGTTCTGCTTAATTTTAACCTTACGAAGCCCACTTCCTTATCTTCTTTACCACCTCCCAGGTTCTAGTGGTTTTATTATGCTTTAATATATATACGGCTCCTTCACTATTTAATGGCGCATACAAAATGCCTACAAAAACAATGGCATCATCTTTTTCAATATAACATCTCGAAAAATCAATGTCAAACTGTTTAAACTTACTGTTAACCTGCACTGTAATTTTCTTTTTATTTAGGGGGTATTTTTGCTCGTTCAGTTTTTCAAATTTTTTATAACAAGTATCACTAACATAAACTGCATAATAATTCATGGGCGTAACCAACAGTCGGTTATAGGTAAAATCGTTTACATGTATAATAGTATGTTCTTTAGGTAAATGTTCCACCTCATAACCACGATGCACAAAAATTTCTTTTAAAACAGCATTATACACTTTATACTCAGCTTCACTTATTTTTTCCTGAGCAAAAACTTTACCATTTAAAAAAGCAAACAAAAACAAGTATATAAATTTCCACTTCATATTTTATACAAGATAACGTTTTTTATTTGCAAAAAAAACAGCTGCACAATTTTTGTATATTTAGACTGGTTTAAACTTGCAAAAGCAATTGTACTTGTCAAAAACATTTTCCAATATTTATAACGACTGTAAAAACATAGGGCTACTGGCTGTTTTTTTTGTACTTAGTCTTATTGGCATTCTCCACCACGAAATATGGCTTGATGAAGCGCATCATTTTTTATTGGCACGAGACAGCAATAGTTTAGCAGATTTAATTAAAGCATGCCGCATTGAAGGACATCCTTTACTCTGGAATTTCATTTTGTTTTTCATCACACGTTTTTCTGCTAATGTATTTTATGCGCAACTTATACACATACTAATTAATTGCCTCACGGGATATATAATTTGTAAAAGCAGTTTACGTTTTTGGGAAAAAATATTTCTGCTATTTGGTTATTTTTTATTTTACGAGTACAATATAATAAGTCGAAACTACGGCATAAGTGCTTTATTTATTTTTGCCTTGGCACATCAGTATCTAACAAACAAAACCGATTTAGTAAAATTAGCCCTGCTTATTTTTCTGCTTGCCAACACACATCTTTTTTCGTTATTGGTATCTTTTGCTTTTGTTATCAGTTATCTGCTAACAACCAAAAAAGAAATTTTTACCGCACAAAATAAAAAAACAATAATTGCAGCTATCGTTATTGTACTGGGTGGATGGCTCATATCCATCTGCACCATTATACCGCCCGTTAATTATGGAAATAAATTTGTAGCCTACGATTCCAGCGGATATTTATCTACCGAACGAATCACAAAAACACTTTCGGTTTGCTTTAAAGGCATTTTTTATATTCCCGATTATAATGCACCCAATCATCATATCGAAAACAGTTTTTATTTTCTCACCCTCAATTTAAAAACTACAACCATCTATTTGCTTTCTATATTGGCTATGGGTATCCCTATACTTATTCTTAAAAAAGATAAATTTGCTTGCATCTTTTTTTGCTCTTTTATCTTAGTATTTCTTCCGGTATATTATTTTTTACCCTTAGTGTTCGGCACTCGCTACTATGGTTTTTTCTACTTGGTTTTTGCTGCCTGTTATTGGATGGCAAAACCTAAAATCCCAAAAATAGGGGTGGCAGTAAGTTTTGTAATTTTTTTACTTCAGTTTGTTAATGGCATCTATGCCTATTGCATGGATTTATATTATCCCTTTTCCGAATCCAAAAACGTATCTGATTATATACGCGAGGTAAAAAAACCAACTGAAAATGTTTTTATTCTTAATCGAACCCTTCGTCCCGGCATTAGTACATATTCAGGTCAAAAATATTTCGGTACCGAAAACGGCGAGCCTTTATCCTATTGCTTATGGGATACCGCTATGCCCGATTCCGTGCTTAAAGTAAAACTCAACAATGCATTAACTCTTAATAATAGTTCGCTTATAATTGCCAATGCGCCCCTAAACAATTTGCTTGATACAAACAGGTTAACAAAACTACAATCGTTTACTAATGGCATTGTAAATGGCGAAAACATGACCGTTTATCGATACAAAAAATAGATTTTATACTACTATCGGTAACGCAGGCTAAAACATTTTTTATACCTTTAATAAAAATAATTAAAATGGCTTATAACGAAAAACTAGTTAATCGCGTAAGAGAAGCAATTACACATTTACCCAAGGTAAAAGAAACAAAAATGGCTAAAGGTGCCTTGTTTATGGTAAATGAAAAAGTGTGTATTAGTGTTGGCGATGATGAGTTAATGTTGCGCATCGACCCTTTATTGCACGAAGAATTGGTGGAGACTAAAAATTGCCGTACCATGAAAATGAAAGACAAAGAGTATAAAGGATATATTATGGTAAGTGAGGGCGATATAAAAAATAAAAAAGAATTTGATTATTGGATAAATCTTGCGCTTGAGTTTAATAAAAAAGCAAAGGCATCGCCTAAAAAGAAAAAACCAATTGAAAAAGCTACGGCTAAAAAAGTGAAAAAAATTAAGTAATTATTTTTTGCTTGCTTCTGCTCTTGTTATTATCACTTCCAACAACTCAAAATTTAGCACTTAAAATTTAAAATTACACCTTAAGTGTCATCCACTTCCCTTTTCTAAAATAGTAAAAAGCCATAAGGGCAATAACCGTTTCGGCAATAGGGGTTGCAATAAAAGCACCCGTAGCTTTCAGGTCGGTGTGTTTCGATAAAAAATACGCTAACGGAATTTGAAATGCCCAAAAGGCAACCAAATTTATTATAGTAGGTGTTTTAGTATCACCGGCACCGTTAAGTGCCTGTGTCATCACCATAGCAATGCCATAAAAAATATAACCCGCTCCAAAAATCTGTAACGATTCCACTCCGTATTTTACCACCGCCTCATCCTGACTAAAAAACCGTATTATCGGGTTCGAAAAAAATATAAAAAGCAACATCACAAAACTCATAAACACTACATTGTATTTAACCGTAATCATCACACTTTGTCGGGCACGTTCAATTTGTTTAGCGCCCAGATTTTGCCCCACTAAAGTTGCCGCCGCGTTGCTTAAACCCCAGGCAGGCAAAATAAAAAACACCACATTACGCACCGCAATCTGGTATCCCGCCGATGCCGATGTGCCGCCTGTTTCAGCTACCAGCTTGGCCATCACTATCCAACTGCCGCTGGCAATAATAAATTGCAAAGTAGCAGGCCACCCAATATCAATTATCGATTTAATTATAGGCATATCAATTTTAAAATGATGCTTCGTAAATTTCACAATGCCGCTTCCTTTAAACAAATGGTAGCACTGATACAAAACGCCTGATGTACGTCCAATAACCGTGGCAATAGCCGCACCCTTTAATCCAAACCAATGTATAAACACCGGACACAAAATAATATTAATAATACTGGCCACCCACAAACTCCTCATGGCCATAGCCGCATTACCCGCCCCTCTGAAAATGCCGTTAATTAAAAACAGCAACATAATTGCCATGCTGCCGCCAAACATAATGCGTGTAAAAATAGCACCCTCTCTCACTACCGTTTCATTCGCTCCCATGCTGGCTAAAATTTCAGGCGCAAAAAACATTCCCGCAGCACTTATAAAAAACGTTATTAATAAACATATCAATAACGATTGCGCTCCTGCATGCGCAGCGCCCTCTGTATTTTTTTCACCAATCCTGCGTGCAACAATAGCCGTAGCTGCCGTACTTAAACCAATAGCAATGGAGTACACAATAGTTATAACAGATTCTGTTAAGCCTACCGTAGCAATAGCATTCTCGCCCAGCTTGCCCACAAAAAACATATCTACCAAAGCAAATACGCTTTCCAAACTCAACTCCAAAATCATCGGTATGGCCAGTAAAAAAACCGCCTTGCGTATACTGCCTTGGGTATAATCTTGCTCCTCGCCATTCAGCGATAACCTGATGACATCAATAATTCTTTTTCGCTTGCTTATAGTTTCTGTTTGCATATTGCATTAATAGCGCAACACAGGTTATTTAGCAAAAGTTTGGTTTAGCACCGCCGCCAAACGCAAGCCTGCAACCACCAGTTGTTTTTCAATAATAGGCAAAGCCTTTTTCATATACTCTTCCTGTATTGCGTTGCCTTTTTCCATATCATAAGCCGCAGGCAAATAAGCCCTCGAATCTCTAAACCAAGCTGTCACATCAATTTTCTGATATTTGGTTTTATCCGCAGGTGTTAGTTTTTTACAAATCTCAACCACCCCTTTTTGCACATCTTCTAATTTATACTCAATCATGCGGGTATCCCAGGTAGTGTGCAAATTTGTAGTCTGAAAATTAAATTCAACATCCACATTGTTTCCACCTTTATCAACTCTATAACCACAATGCAGTGGTTGGTGCAAATCACCAATCAGGTGAAACAGTAATTTCAAATCCATATTTATTTGCTCAGGCGTAAGCTTCCCCTTATTCTTCAACTCATTCATCGCTTTCTCTATGGTGTTAACTGCGTTCTCTTCGCCCGTTTCCACATAGTCTGAATCTTTGCCTACATCTGCATAGTGCCAGGTTTTCATATAATTATATTTTTTGTCGCTGCGCACATTATCCATCCAGTTGCCCGCCTCGCCAAAGGTCATTTTACCCAGATATTTTTGTACCGAGTCTTTCACGCCTTTATTTAAATAACTCATGGCAATTTCGGCCACCATGGTGTGCCCTACTTTACCCCAGGCAAAAATGCTCGACGTTTTTAAAATCAATAAAGCAAAAAGTGTAAGTGTTGTTTTTTTCATGGTTTCGTTTTTTGTATCCGCTTTTCCAGCCTATAAAGAAACGCATTTTTCTTATTTTATTTAGCAATTTTTCAATTAAAATAATAACCATTTCTTAATGTTATTTGGGCTTTCCACTTCAATCTTTATTTAGGCATTAGGGTGATAACGCCATTGCGCTTTTACTGTATATATACTACACCCAAAATTATATTTGTCCGTATACCCTATTTTTATATTTTTGGTATAGCATAATATGAATAATAAAGAAGAATCAACGGCAATCGAAAACAGTTATCGCACCACACTGCTAAGGGTAAGCGATGCTATTGTAGCCTTGGATGCTAACTGGCGCTACACTTTTTTAAACGATGCCGCACTTGCTACCCATCCTCAGGGCAGAGAAGCTACACTGGGCAAAGTAATTTGGGATGTTCATCCCGATATGATAGGAACTATTTTTGAAGAAAAATATCGCGAAGCGATGAAAAGCGGCCAAGTAGCCGAAGTTGAAAGCTACTATCTTCCAATGGATACTTGGTTTTCGGTTAAAATTTATCCTGATAAAGATGGACTAACCGTTATTTATAAAGACATCACTTTTTCAAAAAAAACTGAAGAGCAAATTAAAGCAAGTCAGCAACAGCTACAACTTATCTACGATTCCGTATCTGACCCTATTTTTTTAGTAGATGTGTTACCTGAAGCTAGATACAAAATCATCTCCATAAACAAAGCATTTACAACAACAACCGGTTTGGATGCCAGTCAAATATTAAATAAATTCATTAATGATATTATACCCGAGCCTTCGCGTCAACTGGTGCTTAATAATTATAACGAAGCGGTAACAAAAAAGAAAATGGTGCAGTGGGAAGAAACAACCCCTTATCCCACAGGTGTAAAAATCGGCATTGTTTACATATCGCCCGTTCTCGATAAAGAAGGCAACTGCACCCAACTACTAGGCGTAGTACACGATATTACCGAACGAAAAAAATCAGAAGAAGACATTAAAGCCAGTCATCAGCAATTACAACTCATATACGATTCGGCATCCGATCCTTTGTTTTTAATTGATGTGTTACCCGAGGGTAAATACAAACTCATTTCAATAAATAAAGCGTTTACAATCTCAACCGGTTTTGCGCCCGAAAGAATATTGAATAAATACATTAATGATATTGCACCCAAGCATTCGCTGCAAATGGTGCTTAACAACTATAAGCAAATAGTAGAAACAAAGAAAATGATGGATTGGGAAGAAACAAACTCATATCCCACTGGTGTTCGCTCGGGCAATGTTTTTGTGTCGCCTATTCTCGATAATGAAGGCAATTGCGTTCAATTGTTAGGCGTGGTGCATGATAATACTGAACGTAAAAAAACGGAAGTATCTATTATTGCCATGAACGAACAGTTACGTAACCTTTCGGCACACTTACAAACCATTCGCGAAGAGGAGCGTACCAAAGTTGCCCGCGAAATTCACGATGACCTTGGGCAACAACTTACCGGGTTAAAATTTGTGCTCACAGCATTAAAAAATAAAAACAATAAAGAATTTCATTTACCACCTGTTGATGAAAGCATTAAAGAAATGCTAACCATGGTAGATGACACCATTGTTTCGGTTCGTCGCATTGCTAAAGAGTTGCGCCCTGGTGTACTCGATGACCTGGGCTTAGAAGCCGCCATTGAGTGGCAGGCACGCGAGTTTGAAGAACGCACCAAAGTAAAAACCGTTCTTAATTCCGAACTGAATAACCAAAATTTTTCTAAAGAAATAAACACAGCCGTTTTCCGTATTTTTCAGGAATCGCTTACCAACATAACACGTCATTCTCAGGCTACCAAAGTAAATGTAAAACTATGCATTCAGTCAAATTATTTAGTGCTTCAGGTTACTGATAATGGCATTGGCATAAGCGACGAACGGAAAAACAACCATTCATCGCTTGGTTTACTTGGAATGAATGAAAGGGCTACCTATCTTAGTGGTACATTTACCATAGAAAAAATGCACGAAGGCGGAACCGGCGTTACAGTAAAAATACCCATAACAATATGAGAGTTTTAATTGCAGATGATCATGCCATTGTTCGAAAAGGATTAGCGTATCTTTTACGCGAAGAGTTTCCGGATGCTGAAATACATGAGGCATCAAATGGTTCTGAGGTTCTCGAAAGAGTACAAAACGGAATCTGGGATGCCATCTTAATTGATATTTCTATGCCCGGTCGCAATGGTCTCGAAATTCTAAAACAAATCCGCGATTTTGGCATCAAAGCTCCTGTATTGGTAATAAGCATGTACCCCGAAGAACAATATGCCGTACGTGTTTTAAAAGCGGGTGCCTCAGGTTTTTTAAATAAAGATACAGCCACCGAGGAGCTTATAACGGCTTTTCATAAAGTGCTTTCGGGTAAAAAATATATTAGCACCTCAATGGCCGAAAAACTGGCCGAAGGTTTTGATACCACTATGGCAAAACCTATAAACGAATTGCTATCCGATCGCGAAATGCAGGTTTTGCAATTAATTGCCACCGGCAAATCAGTAGGCACCATAGCCGAAGAAATTTCGCTTAGTGTAAACACTATTAGCACATACCGCACGCGTATACTCGAAAAACTTAACCTTACCAACAATGCCGAGCTTATGCGTTGCGCCATTGATAACGGGCTGGTTTAAATTTGTAGTGCAAACCGCTACAAAGCTATAGCACTTCTCCCTACTTAATTTGGGTTTTTGTTTTTGTTACTTTGAGCATAGCCTTATTGTGCAATGATACAAAGTGAGCCCCTGCTAACTGTTTTTACAGTCGATGATTCCGAAATCGTTTTCAAAAACATGGGCGTTTGGCTCTCAGAAAATGAAAATATTACCTGGCTTGGTCATGCATTTTCACTGGCAGATGCCTACAAACAAATAGCCGAAAAAAAACCCAAACTGGTTATTTTAGATATCCAGCTAAAGGAAGGTACCAGTTTTGATTTACTCGAATATTTAAGCAAAAATCACCCTGATACAGTGGTAATAATGTTCACTAATAAAACTACCGAGCCCTATCGCAAAAAATGCGAAGAGTTAGGTGCCAAATATTTTTTCGATAAATCTTCCGAGTTCGAAAAAATCCCTCAACTTTTAAAAACGCTATTACAGAGTAAATAATCTACTCTGCCATTTCAATTGAAAGGAGAAAGCTTCTCCTTTGTCATTTCGAAGAAGGAACGACTGAGAAATCTATTTCCAAACACATTTTACTCATTTCTTGCCCTTATTGCTAAAGGTTTTAATTCTTGTCGTGCAAACCGCTACAAAAGTAGAATTTATCACTACAAATAAATGCCGTTTTACACTACTCTTTTTGTTCTTCAATAGATAGAGATTTGTATCATAATTAGTAAGCACAAAAATGACAAAAGTAAAACACATAAACGATACCGACATCTTATGCAGCAAATTGGATAAGGAAGCAACATTTATGCTGGCATTGGTTTTTCTTATTGATTGTGATACAACACGTAAAGTTTCTTCTGCGACTACAAAAAATATCGAAAATAAAAAACAAGTAAAACAAAAGCAATGAAAAAAGAAGGTCTGATTTTAATTATGGAACCTGAACGCATCATTGGCTTAGAGCTTCAGATGTTGTTAGAGAGTAACGGATATTCTGTAACGCAATTTAATGGAGCCGTTTCATTAGATGAATTTAGTGACAAACAAAAGCTCA
>Ga0210401_10003456_pt1 | contig 16878 bp, 19 predicted proteins | sample IncBWH32MmetaG_FD_150866 | JGI IMG/M metagenome (GOLD analysis project Ga0210401, IMG submission 150866) | Forest soil microbial communities from Barre Woods Harvard Forest LTER site, Petersham, Massachusetts, United States - Inc-BW-H-32-M | ecosystem: Environmental > Terrestrial > Soil >... | reverse complement strand
GAGCGCGTCGGCGACCCCGATCTTCCAGGGTTTTCGCTCCGACAAGGGCGAGGAGATGATCCTCGACCGCAACATCTTCGTCGAGCGGGTGCTGCCGGGATCGGTGCTGCGGAAACTGACCGAGGCCGAGATGACGGAATATCGAAGGCCCTTTCTCGCCCGCGAGGATCGCTGGCCGACGCTGACCTGGCCGCGGCAGATTCCGATTGCAGGCGAGCCTGCCGAGGTGGTGCAGATTGCCGCCGACTATGCGCAGTGGATGGCCGAGAACGACGTCCCGAAACTGTTCGTCAACGCCGAGCCCGGGGCCATTCTGATCGGGAGTTTGCGGGATTTTTGCCGAAGCTGGAAGAACCAGACCGAAGCCACCGTCCGCGGCTCGCATTTCATCCAGGAAGATTCAGGGCCGGCGATCGGGCGGTCGGTCGCCGAATGGATGCGGGCCAACGCGCTGTAGCATTTGAGCGAATCGCGCTCGCGCAGCCCAATCGGGCGATCGAATCAAGCGGCCCGTAGCACTGCCGGGTGGAGTGGTTAACCTTTCGTTAGAGAGTTGCATTGCATCCTGTGCATCGGGGGATATGCAATGTTTTCAAGCCGCGACGCCTTCGAGAACGATTTCTGCCCGGTGCGAGACGAGTTGCTCGGCGAAATGTACCGCGCCAACGAAAACGGTCTGCCGCAACTGGTGGCGAGCGTCTCTCCCGATGTCCGGGCGATGCTGGCGCTGTTCTGCTATCGCCGAAGCCATCTTTATTCGCTGGCGCTTTCGATCGCCGGAAGCTGCAGCGAGCAGGAACTGATCCAGTTCGGCGGCCGCGTCGGCTCGACCCTTTACGCGTTGTCCCGCGAGCCGGCGGCGCGCGCGCCGTCATCCGCTTTTGGCAACCGCAAGCCGATCACGCTGTCGACCAAGCCGCTCTCCACCTTCACCCCGATCGAGGACGAGCTTGACGAGGACTTCGCCGAATTCGCCAAGGCGGTTACGGCGTAACTCCCTCGTCGCTCCCGCTCACGCCGGGCTAGCCCAACACCGCCAGCCCATGCCGCCGCCGCGCCATGTTGCATTCGACATCGCCGGGCATGCAGGTGCGACAGACTTCGGGGCGAACGGCATAGACCACGCACGAGGTTTTAACGCCAATCCGGCCGGACAACGCCGAACAACGGTCGCCGTTGCAGCGCATGCCCGATTGTCTTTGGTTGACGTAGTTTTCCGGGATCAGCGCGAGCGCCGCGTCATCCTCGGTCGTGAAGCGCGGCCAGTTCTGCGAATAGGCGCAGCAGGCCCCGCAGGCCTGGCAGGGGCTTTCGACAATGGCTGGTTTGCCCGTTTCCATGGCTTTAAGGGTTTAGCGCGGAAAGCTCCGATCGGCCAGCTAGAGCATGATCCGCCTCAATCGGATCGTGATCTCATGGCGCGGCACGTGCCTCAGACGTCGCTCGGATGTTCCCAAACCAGGCTTCGCCGCCACTTTGCGCGCAGCAAATCGCGCCGCTCCGGATATTTTTCGTCGAGATAGACCGCATCGACGACCCGGTCGGTTCGAAAGCTGCGAAAATCGCGGCGCAGCTCGCACCAGGCGGCCAGGATTCGCACCGCTTCGTGATAGCCGATCGCGATCGGCCAGATCGTGCGCGTGCTGTCACGGCCATGTTCGTCGCGATAGTTCAGCGCGATCTTCTTGCCTTCGTGAATCTGGGCACGTGTTCGCGCCATGTCGATGCGGTCGGGCTCCCTCTTCCAGCCCGGACGAGCGCGGCTCGCCGGTTCGTGCACAAAGGGTCTGAGGCGCTCGGGGACGGTCTCGGCGATCTTGGCGATGAGGTCGGCCGCCGCGCGGGACAGCACCGCGTCGGCGTGCCCTGCAACCCATTGCGCGCCGAGCACCGCCGCCTCGATCTCATCGGGGGTGAGCATCAATGGCGGCAGGTCGAATCCCTTTTCCAGAATGTAGCCCATGCCGGCTTCGCCCCGGATCGGCACGCGCTGCTCCATCAATGTCGCGATGTCGCGGTAGATCGTCCGCTTCGAGGTTTCGAGCTCGGCGGCGATGGCGTCCGCCGTCAGCGGCTTTCGGGTGCGGCGGAGCACCTGAATGATCTGGAACAGACGGTCGGCGCGTCGCATGAGCGTCTCTCTTGATCTTTTTGGCGGAGCGCCAATCGATGCTGACAGCATGTTGGCAGCAGGTGGCAAGTATAACCGGGACAACATTCAAACCGAGAGGATTTTGTCCATGATCATTCTCTATAGCCTCGATCTCTGGGCCACGATGTCGCCGCTGCTGACACCACGGTGGCAGCAGGGGATGGCTAGCCTGAAGCGCCTGCTGAGGAAATCGGGAGCGCTCTCGTGATCACGCTTTATGGCTTCGGCCCCGGATTCGGCCTGCCGGAAATCGGCCCGTTCGTCACCAAGACCGAGGTCCAGCTGAAGATGGCGGGCCTCTCCTATCGCAAGGAAAAGGCAAAACCCACGGCTTCGCCCAAGGGGCAATTACCCTTCATCGAGGACGATGGCGAGGCGATTGCCGATTCTACCTTCATTCGCGCGCACCTCGAAGGCAAATATGGCTTCGATTTCGACGCGCCACTCAATCTGCAGCAGCGTGCCGAGGCCTGGGCGTTCGAGCGAATGATCGAGCATCACCTCTATTGGGCCATGGTGGGGGCGCGCTGGGTGGACCCTGATAATTTCGCCAAGGGCCCGGCGCATTTCTTCGATGCGGCGCCGGAGCATTTGCGCGAAAAGCTTCGCGAGGACGCGCAATTCCGCGTCGCCGAGAACTACCTGCTCAGCGGCCTCGGGCGCCACGCTCCGGACGAGGACGTCGACCTTGCGGTTCGCTCGCTGTTTGCGCTGTCGGTCCAGCTTGGCGACAAGCCGTATCTGATGGGGGATTCGCCGTGCGGCACCGATGCCACCGCCTTCGGCGCGCTGGCCGCCATCCTCACGCCGTTCTTCACCTCGCCATTGCGCCAGCGCACCGAAAAGTTCGGAAATCTCACCGCCTATGTCGACCGGATGATGCTGCAATACTATCCCGAATTCGCCTGGACGCCGCTGCGGCAGGCCGCGTGAGTCAAAGGGAGGCGGGCTGGCGCTTCAATGCGGCCAGTTCCGCCTCCAGTTCCGCGATGCGCGCCTCGCGCGAAGAGAGCGCGGCGGCGACATCCGCGGAATCGAATTTCTGCGGAATATGCTGCGGGCAGTTGGTGTCCCATGCGGCAATCCGAAACACGATCACCTGCTCGGGGCCCGCCTTGTAACCGTGCGGCATCAGCGATTGCAAAAGCGCGGGGTCGTCATCCACCACGCGTGCCTCGCCCCAGATCTTCACCCGCCTGCGATGGGCATAGTCCATCACGAAGATGTTGGCCTTGGGATTTTCCGATAAATTGCCCTGAGTGATGTATTGCCGGTTGCCGCGGTAATCGGCGAAGGCGATCGTGCTCTTGTCCAGCACCTTGACGAAACCCTTCGGCCCGCCGCGATGCTGAATATAAGGCTGGCCGTCGGCGGAAGCGGTCGCGAAGTAGAGGCTGTCGACGCCGGCCAGAAACGCGGCGAGGTCTTCGTCGATCTCGGTGCGCCAGCCGCCGTGCGCCTCGACACCGGCATAGGCCTCGCGTGACCCCTTTCGGGTCTGAATCGCCTTCACGGCCGGCGTGAACGCAACGTCGCTGGAATAGGTGTGAACGTCTGACATCGGAAATCTCGGGGTCTGGTCTCTGACTCGGTCCCTTGTCCTGGGCGGTTCTTCCGCTCGTTCTCCCGCCCCAAAATGGCAATTTCCAAAATTTAAACAATACAACGGATTGACACTTTATAATTGCGGATTATGAAATAATGTCATGGACCGCATTGACGCCATGCAGGCATTTGTCGCGGTCGCCGACCTCCAGGGGTTTGCGCCTGCAGCACGCAAATTGGGACTTTCGCCGTCGGGCGTGACGCGGCTGGTCGCGGCGCTCGAGGAACGGCTCGGCGCGCGGCTCTTGCAGCGGACCACACGGTCGGTGGCGTTGACGGATGCCGGCGCGCGCTATCTGGAGCGTGCCAGGCGTGTCCTTGCCGACGTCGATGAAGCCGAGGGATCGATTCAGGATGAACGCTCGCGGCCCAGCGGGCGGCTGGCGGTGTCGGCGCCGGTCGGTTTCGGACGGCTTCATGTCAGTCCGGTGATGTCGGAATATCTGAAGCGGTATCCGGAAGTTTCAGGCGATCTGCGGCTGTCGGATCTCATGATCAATCTGGTGGAGGAGGGCGTCGATCTCGCGGTCAGGATAGCTCACCTACCCGATTCAAGCCTGGTGGCGCGCCAGGTCGGCGAGATGCGGCGCATTGTCGTGGCCTCGCCAGTCTATCTCAAGGCGCATGGCGAGCCCGCGACGCCGGAGGCAATCGCCTCCCACCAAACCATCCAGTTTGGCGCCATGTCCACCCCGCCGGACTGGCATTTTGTCAGAGGCGGCCATGAGGTTCGCGTCGCGCCGGCGCCGCGCCTGACCACCAACAGCGCCGACGCCGCGATCCAGTATGCCGCGCAAGGCGGCGGCTTGACGCGGGTGCTGGCCTATCAGGCCGCGGATGCGATCAAGGTCGGCCGGCTGAAAATCGTGCTCGCAAAGTTCGAGCCGCCGCCATTGCCGATCCACATCGTCTATCCGACGTCGCGGTTGCTATCGGCCAAGGTGCGCACCTTCATCGATCTCGTGGTCGAGATCAGCGACTGGCATTTTGGCGATTGATTCGGCATTCCGGGGCGATGCGGAGCATCGAACTACGATGTGCAATTGCACATCGGAGAATCTCGAGGTTCCGGGTTCGCTCGTTTCACTCGCGCCCCGGAACGACACCATCCGTTTTCTTCACCACGCGAAACGTCCCGTTCGCCCGCGCGATCGCCGCGCCATCAGCTACGACAAGACATTGCGCAAAGCACAGCGTGCCGCCGGTCTTGATCACGTCGCTCTCGACCGTGAGCCACTGCCCGACCTGGGCGCTGCTGATGAAATCGATCGCCATGCTGACCGTCACCAGCGAATAGGCGCCGCCCATCTTGTGACCGCAACTATGCCCCATGGCTTTATCGGTCAGCGCTGCAATCAAGCCGCCATGGACGAAGCCGCGCGCGTTGGTATGCGGCGTGGCCAACCGAAGTCCCAGGATGATTGCGTCAGATGTTTGCTTCGAATAGATCGGCTCCCAGGGATCGGTGAGGGGGCTGCGCCGGGTTTGGCGTTCGAAGCCGTCGGGGATATCGGAAACAGTCATCGGAGGCGATCCGTTCTTGGCGATGCGGGCGGCCATTTGAACGCGATCGCGGCACTATTTGCACCGCCTACAAAGTTTAAAACAGGATATGCATCGGAACACGTCCGTTCGCTCCCCGGACCAACGCCGCGCTAGAACGGCAGGCCCACGTAATTCTCCGCCAGCGAAGCAGAAGCTGCATTGGAACTGACGACGTATTCAAGTTCGGCGAGCTGGATGCGGGCGCCGATGGTGCCGGTATCCGGAAACTTGTGCAGCATCGAGGTCATCCACCAGGAGAAGCGCACCGCCTTCCAGACCCGCGCCAGTGCCTTTTGCGAATAATGGTCGATCCCGGCTGCGGATTTCTCGTCGTAATATTCGCGCAACGCCACCGCCAGGTAATGCGCATCGCTTGCCGCGAGGTTCAGCCCCTTGGCGCCGGTCGGCGGCACGATATGGGCGGCGTCGCCGGCGAGGAACATCCGCCCGAACCGCATCGGTTCGGCGACGAAACTGCGCAGCGGCGCGATGCTCTTCTCGATCGAGGGGCCGGTGACGAGCTGGTCGGCGGCCTCCTGGTCGAGCCTTCGCCGCAACTCGTCCCAGAACCTGTCATCCGGCCATTGATCGGTGTGATCGTCGAGCGAGCACTGCACATAGTAACGGCTGCGCCGCGTCGATCGCATCGTACAAAGGGCAAAACCCCGCGCATGGTTGGAATAGATCAGCTCATGGCTGACCGGCGGGGTATCCGACAGGATCCCGAGCCAGCCGAACGGATAGATCCGTTCGAACGTCTCGATCGCGGAGGGCGCCACGCTGGCGCGGCTGACGCCGTGGAAGCCGTCGCACCCGGCGATGAAGTCGCAGGCGATTTCGTGGGTGCTGCCGTCCTTGACATAGGAGACGCGGGGTTGATCGGTATCGAAATCGCGCGGTTTGACGTACTCGGCTTCATAGATCGTGGTCAGGCCGGCGGCGCGCCGCGCATTCATCAGGTCCAGCGTCACCTCGGTCTGGCCGTAGATCATCACCGTCTTGGAAGTATGCGCCTTCAGGTCGATCCGGTGGCGTTCTCCGCCGAAGGCGAGCTCGATGCCGCCATGGACGAGGCCTTCGAGGTTGGCGCGCGCGCCGGCCCCGACCTCGTCGAGCAGGGCGACCGTGCCTTCCTCAAGCAGGCCGGCGCGAATGCGGCCGAGCACATAGTCAGGCGTGTGGCGCTCCAGGATGAGGTTGTCGATGCCGTAGGTGTGGAGCAGCTGCCCCAGCAGCAATCCCGCCGGTCCTGCGCCAATGATTGCTACTTTGGTGCGCAACACTTGCTCCCCGGATTGTTATAGGCTTGAACCTGACGGTTCGCCGCGCCTTGCCGTACGGCTTGCGCTGATAATTATATCATATAACAATATCTGCAAAGGGCCATCGAAGCCCCGATGCTGGAGGGAGGCGATGTCGATGAGGAAAACGCTGCTGGCGGTGCTGTTAGCCGCGGGCGTGTCGCCCGCATTGGGGCAGGAAAAGACCATCGAGCTGAAATTGTCGCACTGGGTGCCGGCGTCGCATCCGCTGCAAAAGGCGCTGGAAGACTGGGGTGCCGCGGTCGAGAAGGAATCCGGCGGCACGATCAAGTACAAGGTTTATCCCGCGCAGCAGCTCGGCAAGGCCTTCGATCACTACGACATGGCGCGCGACGGCATCGCCGACGTCACCTACATCAACCCGGGCTATCAGCCGGGCCGTTTCCCGATCATCGGCGCCGGCGAACTGCCCTTCCTGATGGCGGATGCCAAGGGCGGCTCGATGGCGCTCGACGCCTGGTACCGCAAATACGCCGACAAGGAGATGAAGGACGTCAAATTCTGCCTCGCCTTCATCCATGCGCCGTCGTCGTTTCACTCGCGTACCAAGAAGATCATGGTGCCCGACGACATCAAGGGCATGAAGATCCGTCCCGCCGACGCCACGATCGCCAATTTCGTGACGCTGCTCGGCGGCACCAACGTGCAGTCCTCGGCACCGGAGGTCCGCGACATCATCGAGCGCGGCGTTGCCGACGCGGCCACCTTCCCTTGGGGATCGCTGGTGCTGTTCGGCATCGACAAGGTGACGAAATTCCAGATGGACGCGCCGCTCTATGTCACGACTTTCGCGTTTGTCATGAACAAGGACAAATACAACGAGATGTCCGACCGGCAGAAAAAGGCGATCGACGACAATTGCAATACCGAGGCCGCCGGCCGCGTCGGCGAGCCCTGGGGCAGGTTCGAAGACGCCGGCCTCGAAAAGGTCAAGGCGGAGCCCGGACAGGAAGTCTACACGCTGACACCCGAACAGACCGCGCTGTGGAAGAAGGCGTCCGAACCGCTGGTCAAGACCTGGGCTGATGGCGTCAGGAAAGTGGGGGCAGACCCGGACGCGGCGCTCACTGAGCTGCGCACAGCACTCGCCAAATACAACGCCTTGACGCAGTAGGAGCCCCGCGCATATCGAGCGGCGGCAAGATCCTTTGCCGCCGTGCTCTCGCCTTGCAATTCCCGTTGGCCATGTGGAGCGGAAATGAAGCGCAATTCGATGGATCGTTTCATCGATACGATCGAATGGATTGCGGCGGGATTTGTCGGCATCGTCGCCGCCAATATCTTCATCGCGGTCTTGCTGCGCAATCTTTTCAGCTATTCGATCCCCGATTCCTTCGATGTCGGCCGTCTGCTGCTCGGCATTCTGATCTTCTGGGGCATCGCCGCCACCAGCTATCGCGGCACCCACATCACCGTCGATCTCGTCTGGGGCAATGTCGGCCCCAAATACCAGCGCCTGATCGATGTGTTCGCGACGCTGGTTCTGTTGTTCGTGGTGACGGTGCAGACATGGACATTGTTCGACAAGGTGCGCGGCACTTACAACGACCACGTCACCACATTCGACATGCATATGCCGACTTGGCCGTTCTTCGCGGTGGCGTGGGCCGGCGACGTCTCGGCGGTGCTTCTGATCGCGATCCGCACTTACCGCCTGATCTTCCATCCCGAAGAGATGCACGATCCCATGCTGAAGGGCACGGAGTGAGCGCGGCATGAGCACGGAAGCGGTTGCCGTTCTCGGCTTCGTCGCGCTGTTCGCGCTGATGTTGCTGCGCGTGCCGGTCGGCATGGCGATGGGGCTCGTCGGCGTTTCCGGCTTCGGCTATCTGGTCGGCGGTACGCCGGCGCTCAAGCTGGTCGGCCAGACCTCGATGCGCACGGTGACCGGCTACACCTTCGGCGTCATTCCGATGTTCCTGCTGATGGGCACCTTCGTCAGCAATTCCGGCATGAGCCGCGACCTGTTCCGCGCCGCCAATGGCTTTGTCGGCCACATGCGCGGGGGACTGGGGATTGCGACGGTCGCGGCTTGCGGCGGCTTTGCCGCGATCTGCGGTTCGTCGGTGGCGACCGCTGCGACCTTTTCGGCCGTCGCCTATCCGGAAATGCGCCGCTTCGGCTATCCGCAATCCTTTGCCACCGGCGTGATAGCGGCCGGCGGCACGCTAGGGGCCATGCTGCCGCCGTCGACGGTGCTCGCGGTCTACGGCATCATCACCGAACAGGACATCGGCAAGCTGTTCATCGCCGGCATCGTTCCCGGCCTGCTTGCGATGACCATGTACATGATCACCATCGCGCTGATCGGCTATTTCCGGCCGGGCTTTTTGCCCAAGGGGTCGTACACGACCTGGCGCGAGCGCTTAACCGGACTGAAGGACATCTGGGCGCCGGCGCTGTTGTTCGTGTTCGTGATCGGCGGACTTTACGGCCTGCCATTCCTGCCGCGCTTCACGCCGACGGAGGCGGGCGGCGTCGGCGCCACCGGCGCTTTCCTGATCGGCGTCCTCACTGGGCGGCTCGACAAGGACAAGATTCTTGCTTCGCTGTTGCAGGCGACCCGCACGGCGGCCGCCGTGTTCACGGTGCTGATCGGCGCGCTGATCTTCGGCTACTTCCTCACCGTGACGCAGACCCCGCAAAAGGTCACGGAATTTCTCACCGGACTTGGTTTGGGCAGCTACGGCGTGCTCGCCGTCATCATGGTGATGTATCTGGTGCTCGGTTGCCTGATGGACGCGATGGCGATGATCATCCTCACCGTACCGATCATCTTTCCGGTTGTTTCCCAGCTCGGCTTCGATCCGATCTGGTTTGGCGTGATCATCGTGATGACCGTGGAACTCGGCCTCATTCATCCGCCGGTCGGCATGAACGTCTTTGTCATCAAGAGCGTAGTCAAGGACGTGTCCTTTACCACCATTTTCAAGGGCGTGATCCCGTTTGTCGCGACCGATATCGTTCGCCTGATTATTCTGATTGCATTTCCGCTGCTGGCGACCTGGTTGCCGCAGCAGATGATGAGTCGCTGATCGCATCTATTTGCCAGCAGGAAGGTTCGGGTGATTCATGGAACCTGCGCTTCAAACGCGATACGTCTTCACCGTCACCGCACATGTCGGCGGCGTGACCTCCGCCGGCGACATCGGCACTGGCGTGCGCCGGATCATCCCGATCACGGGCGGCGAGGTGAAGGGCAAGGACGTCAACGGCAAGGTCTGCGCATTCGGTGCGGACTTCCAGATCATCCGCCCCAACGAGCTGATCGAGCTCGAGGCGAAATACGCGTTTGAGACCGACGACGGCGCGGTGATCTATGTCGAGAACAAAGGCATCCGTTTTGGTCCCATCGAACTCCTGCAGAAACTGAAACGCGGCGAGCCGGTCGATCCCAAACTGATCTATTTCCGCACCGTGCCGAAGTTCGAAACCGGCGCTGCAAGATACCGCTGGCTGATGGAGAGCCTCTTCATCGGCTCGGCCGCGCGCCACGCCGATCGCGTCGTGATCGACGTGCACCAGGTGCTGTGACGTGCGGCCGCCTTCGCGCCGACCCGCCGGCTCCTCGCAATGACGGCATAAGAGAAAGTTTCGTTGACACCATCCAAATTAGTTATAGAACATAACTATTTGGCGCTGGCACCAAAGACTCTCGGGAAAGGTAAAGCCGACCTGACATGAGCGCCAAACCGGACATGTCCATGCCAACCAAGGGCGTCTTTCCAGCGCCCGGTGGCAGGGCGCATCCGCTGCGGCGGATTTCGTTCGGCGATCCCGCGGTGTCGGTCGAACGCCGCGCGGACGGCGTCATCTATTTGCGGCCAAAGGCCCCGCTCGGTGAATATCCGGTGCGGTTGACCGACCGCCTGCATCATTGGGCGGAGGTCACGCCCGAGCGCATCTTCATGGCGGAGCGCGATTCCGGCGGCGGCTGGCGGCAAATCACCTACGCCGAATTGTTGGCTTCGAGCCGGCATATCGCCTCGAGCCTGCTCGCGCGCGATCTTTCGCCGGAAAGGCCGGTCGTCATCCTCTCCGGCAATTCGATCGACCATGCGCTGGTCGCGTTCGGCGCCTTGTATGCCGGCGTTCCGTTCTGCCCGGTGTCTCCGGCCTATTCGCTGGTCTCAAGAGATTACGGCAAGCTTTCTTATCTGATGGAGCTTTTGACGCCCGGCCTCGTCTTCGCCGACGATGCGGATGAATTCACCGGTGCGCTCGAAGCGAACGTTCCCGCAGGCACCGAAATTGCCGTCTCCTATGGCGCGCTGCGCCACCGCGATGCGACCCGGCTTGCCGATTTGATGGCGGCCCCAATCCATCCCGGCCTCGACGCGGCACATCGGGCTATCGGTCCTGACACCATCGCCAAATTCCTGCTGACCTCAGGCTCGACCGGCAATCCAAAAGCGGTGATCAATACGCAAGCGATGATCTGCGCCAATCAGGTGATGATCCGCGAAACCATGGCCTTCCTGAAGGACGAGCCGCCCGTCATCGTCGACTGGCTGCCGTGGAATCACACTTTTGGCGGCAACCACAATATCGGGCTGACGCTTTATAATGGCGGCTCGATGTATCTAGACGCCGGCAAGCCGATGCCCGGCGGCATCGAGGAGACCGTGCGCAATCTTCGCGAGATTTCGCCGACGGTCTATTTCAACGTGCCGAAGGGCTATGAGTCGCTGCTGCCATATTTGCGGAATGACTCCGCCTTGCGGAAAAAATTCTTTGGGCGGCTGCATGCGATGTTCTTTTCGGGTGCGGCGCTGTCGCCGTTCGTGTGGAACAGCCTCGACGAACTCGCCGTGCAGGAAACCGGTTTTCGCGTCCCGATGCTGACGGGTCTTGGTGCCACCGAGACCGCGCCGTTCTTCATGTCGGCGAACCCGCGCACCAGCCGTTCCGGCCATGTCGGGCTTCCCGTGCCGGGCAATGAAGCAAAGCTCGTTCCGAACAACGGCAAGCTCGAGGTGCGCGCCAGGGGCCCGAACGTCACGCCGGGCTACTGGCGTCAGCCGGAATTGACGAAGGCCGCGTTCGACGAAGAAGGCTTTTATATATTTGGCGACGCGATCAAGCCGGCGGATGCGCAGGACCTTCATGCCGGGTTCGATTTCGACGGCCGCATCGCCGAGGATTTCAAGCTGGCGAGCGGCACCTGGGTCAGCGTCGGGCCGCTTCGCGCGCGCTTTATCGCGGCCTGCGCGCCGCTGGTGCGCGACGTCGTGATCGCGGGCATCAACCGTGACGAGGTGTCGGCGCTGGTAGTGCTCGATCTCGACGGCTGCCGTCTGATCAATCCGACGCTTCCTTTCGACGATATCGCCGCGACCGCAGGCGACTCCACTATCCGCGAGGCGTTTCGCCAGCGATTTGCCGCCTTCCTGGCGGGGGCGACGGGGTCGTCGATGCGGATCACCCGCGCGCTGCTTCTGGATGCGCCGCTGTCGATCGACCGCGGCGAAGTCACCGACAAGGGCTCGATCAATCAGCGCGCGGTGCTCGACCACCGAAGGCACCTGATCGAGGCGCTTTATTCGCCCACGCCGGCCGCAGACGTGATAACGCCTTAGAGCATGATCAGGAAAAGTGGGAACCGGTCTTCCGAAAGATCATGCTCAAACAAAGAAACGAGATCATGATCCGATTCATCTAATCGGATCATGATCGAGCCAACAAGAAATATCCGCGTTCAGGAGGAAACCATGCAGTTGAAGGATCAGGCCGCAATCGTCACCGGCGGCGCATCGGGACTGGGCGCCGCCACCGCGCGCCGGCTTGCTGCCCTGGGAGCCAAGGTCGCGGTGTGCGACATCAACGCCAAGCTCGCCGAAACCGTCGCCGCCGAGATCGGCGGGGTAGCCGTGGTCTGCGACGTCGCGGATGCCGCCTCGGCGGAAACGGCGATCGCTACGGCTGCCAAGGCCCATGGTCCGGCGCGGGTATTGGTGAATTGCGCCGGCATCGGCGTCGCCAAGCGGGTGATCGGGCGTGAAGGACCGATGGGGCTTGCCGATTTCGACAGGGTGATCAAGGTGAACCTGATCGGCTCGTTCAACATGCTCCGCCTTGCGACCGCGGACATGTCGAAGCTGGAGCCACTTTCAACCGGCGAGCGCGGCGTCGTGATCTCGACCGCCTCGGTTGCCGCCTTCGACGGCCAGATCGGGCAGTCGGCCTATTCGGCCTCGAAAGGCGGCATCGTCGCGATGACGTTGCCGATCGCGCGCGAACTGGCGCAGTTCGGCATTCGCGTGCTGGCGATCGCGCCGGGCCTGTTCCTGACCCCGCTTCTGGCCAACCTGCCGCAGGAGGCGCAGGATTCGCTCGCTGCCGCGATTCCGTTTCCGCGCCGCCTTGGCCATGCCGACGAATTTGCGTCGCTGGCGCTGCACATGATCGACAATCCCTATCTCAACGGCGAGGTGGTCCGGCTCGACGCTTCGCTCCGCATGGCGCCGCGTTAATCGTGATCGCTGATATGAGATCGACGCTTGCCGCGCGCCCCTCTTCACCTCTCCCAGGGGGAGAGGTCGGATTGCGCAGCAATCCGGGTGAGGGGGTAAGGTCTATCGGGAGCAGCGTAACCCCTCACCCCAACCCTCTCCCTATGGGAGAGGGAGTTCACTGCCGTTGCCGCGCTGTTTTACGTCGGTCTCGCAATTTCATCAAAACGGTCAGGTGAAACGGATGTTCGTCAACCGAAGGGACGTGCAGATCCAGTGGGGCGATTGCGACCCCGCCAACATCGTCTATTATCCGCGCTACTTCGAAATGTTCGACGACTCGACCTCGATCCTGTTCGAGGCAGCCGGCTTCTCCAAGCAGGACCTTGTCAAGAAATACGGCCTTGTCGGCATTCCCATGGTCGATACTCAGGCGAAATTCTACATTTCGTCGACCCATGGCGACTGGATCACGATCGAAAGCCGGGTCGAGAGCGTCAGGCGTTCGAGCTTCGAGGTGACGCACAAGGTGTTCAAGGGCGAGGCGCTGGCGATCGAGGCGTTCGAGACGCGCGTCCTGGTCGGACGTGACCCGGATGACCCCAGCCGACTGAAGTCGGCGCCGTTTCCGCAGGAGATGATTGCGAAATTCAAGGACGGCTGACCAGGCCGGAACGTTGCCCGGTCTGATTCGGATCTGGAATGCCAATGATAGCCAGGGGAGGAATCCATGAGGAAATTACATCTCGCCATCGCCGCGGCGACGCTCGTGCTGCCGGCGTTGCCCGCGTTTGCGCAGACCAGTGAAATCACCATCGGCATCACGACGACGACGACCGGCCCGGCGGCGGCGCTCGGCGTTCCCGAGCGCAACGCGCTTGATTTCGTGCCGAAGGAAATCGGCGGCGTGCCGCTCAAGGTGATCGTCCTCGACGACGGCGGCGATCCGACCAATGCCACCACCAATGCCCGGCGCTTTGTCACCGAATCCAGGGCCGATATCATCATGGGATCGGCGACAACGCCCTCGACCATCGCGGTATCCAATGTCGCCAACGAGGCGGGCATTCCCCATTTCGGTCTGGCGCCGTTTCCGGTCACGCCGGAACGCGCGAAATGGTCGGTGATGATGCCGCAGCCGGTGCCGATCATGGGCAAGGTGCTGTACGAGCACATGAAGGCGCATAACATCAAGACCGTCGGCTATATCGGCTATTCCGATTCCTATGGCGATCTCTGGTTCAACGATTTCAAGACGCAAGCCGTGCCGATGGGCATGACGCTGGTCGATGAAGAACGCTTTGCGCGGCCGGATACGTCGGTTGCGGGGCAGGTCTTGAAACTCGTCGCCGCCAATCCCGACGCGATCCTGGTCGGGGCGTCCGGCACGGCCGCCGGCTTGCCGCAGACCGCGCTTCGCGAGCGCGGCTACAAGGGCCTGATCTATCAGACCCACGGCGCTGCCAGCATGGACTTCATCCGGATTGCGGGGCCTGCGGCTGAAGGCGTGATCATGGCCGCGGGCCCGGTGATGAACCCGGAAGGCCAGCCTGACAGCGCGCTGACCAAGAAGCCGGGCCTTGCGCTCAATACCGCTTACGAGGCCAAATACGGCCCTCACAGCCGCAGCCAGTTCGCCGGACATTCCTACGACGCCTTCGAAGTCCTAAAGCGCGTCATCCCCACCGCGCTGAAGACCGCCAAACCCGGAACGCCGGAATTCCGCGAGGCGATCCGTCAGGCTTTCCTCAGCGAACACGAAATCGCCGCGAGCCAGGGCGTCTACAACTGGACCGAAAAGGACCGCTCCGGCCTCGACGACCGCTCGCGCATCCTTCTCACGGTCAAGGACGGCAAATTCGTTCCGGCCATGTGAGGCAGAGGAGTTTCCGGCGCATTGGAGCCGCAATTGACGGAAACGGTGGCTCAGATAAGATCGCGTGGCGGCTGAAAGCCGAGGGATATTAACGCTCGAATGCGCTGGTTTCGGAACACGATCAGGCAAGGGACGTGGTTGGCGCTGATCGCGCTCGCCGTTAACCTTGGGCTGTCCTTCGGCCACTTCCACGCGATCGACGGCAACGTTTCCGGACGCGCGATGGCCGCAGCGGCCGCATCCATCGCGTCGCCGGACGACGGCCAGGGGCAAGGCAATTCCGACGACAGCCATGCCGACTATCTCTGTCCGATCTGCATGTCGGCGACGGCCATGGCGAATGCGCTCACCTCGACGCCGCCTTCGCTGTCGCTCGACCTTGCCAACGTCACGGTCGATCGGGCGATCGAACCGGCGTTTGCCCTGGCTGAGCCGCCACCAGCGGCCTTTCAATCGCGCGGTCCGCCCATTTCCTGACATCGCTGCTTCGACCCGTTAACGCGACGCGCTCTGGCACGTCTTGGTTACGGGACGTAAGCGCTACCCGCTACCCGCGCAGGCCGTGCGTTTTACGTCGCGCCAACCCAAGTCACGAAATTTGTCTCGATTGGTTCCCGGCCTGGCGCGCAACGTGCACGAGCGGCGAGCCGCTCAGTTATCGAAGAGAGGACCACATGTGGCATAACGACAAGAGGCACCAGCCAGGTGGTAGACTACGTAGCGGATTGATTTTGAGGTTCGCGGGCGCTCTCGCCTGTCTTGCGGTCATGGCTGAACCTGCGCTTGCGCAAGCTCCAAATCCGTTGTTGCCGCGAAATCTGTCGCCATGGGGCATGTTCCTCAACGCCGACATCGTGGTGAAGGCCGTGATAGTGGGGCTTGCCTTCGCTTCGCTGGTGACCTGGACGGTTTGGCTTGCCAAGACCGTCGAGCTGCGGCGCGCGAAAAAGCTCGGGCAACGCCGGCTCAGAATGCTGGAAAGCGGTGGGGCCCTTTCGGAGGCGGTGCGCGCCTGCGACGGCAAGCGAGACGCTGTCGCGCAGCTTATCCTGTCCACGGCGCGGGAAGCTGAACTGTCCGGCGGCATCGTCGACGACGGGTTCAAGGAGCGCGTCGCGTTGCGGCTGGAGCGCGTGGAAGCCGCGATGACGCGGCAGGTTTCGCGCGGCGTCGGCATCCTGGCAACGATCGGCGCCACGGCCCCGTTCGTCGGCCTGTTCGGCACGGTCTGGGGCATCATGAATTCCTTCATCGGAATTTCCGAGTCCCACACCACCAATCTTGCGGTGGTCGCGCCCGGTATCGCGGAGGCGTTGCTCGCCACTGCGCTCGGGCTCGTGGCCGCCATTCCGGCGGTCGTGATCTACAATCATCTTGCGCGCGTGATCAGCGGCTACCGCACCCTGCTCGGCGACGCCACGGCGCAACTGCTTTTGCTGATCAGCCGCGGGCACCGGGGCCGCGTCGCTCCGTTGTCGCGGGCTGCGGAGTAAAGTGATGGCGATGCGTCTTGGTGCACGTTCGGGCGGCGACGATCTCGAAATCCAGCACGAGATCAATGTCACACCTTTCATCGACGTTATTCTGGTGTTGCTCATCATCTTCATGGTGGCCGCGCCGCTCGCGACTGTCGATATCGGCGTCAACCTGCCCGCCAGCACCGCGCCCGAACAGCCGCGGCCGGACAAGCCGGTGTTCGTGACCATCAAGCCGGACGAGACCATCGCGGTCGGAGAGACCACGGTCACGCGCGAAGAGCTACCGGGCGCGCTCGATTCCGCCACCAACAATCACAGGGAAGAAACCATTTTCATCCGCGGCGACAAGACGCTGAGCTATGGCAGTCTGATGGGGGTGATGAACACCTTGCGCGACGCAGGATATCTCAAGCTCGCTCTGGTGGGGCTGGAAGAGCCCGCAGCCAAG
>Ga0210401_10003455_pt1 | contig 16879 bp, 12 predicted proteins | sample IncBWH32MmetaG_FD_150866 | JGI IMG/M metagenome (GOLD analysis project Ga0210401, IMG submission 150866) | Forest soil microbial communities from Barre Woods Harvard Forest LTER site, Petersham, Massachusetts, United States - Inc-BW-H-32-M | ecosystem: Environmental > Terrestrial > Soil >... | reverse complement strand
AGGCCCCGCGTAATCCCCCGGCACGAACAGCAAAATGAAAAGCATGATCAGCAATTCAACGCTGATCAGCATCATCCCGATACTCATCCCCGCCTGCAGCGGAATGCTGTAGATCGGATAAGGCTTGCCCCGCAGACCAGCGAACGCCGTGCGCGAGTTGGCAAACGTATTCACACGAATGCCGAACCAGGCCACGCCGAAACTGCCCGCAATTCCCACCAGGCTGAAGGCCAGAATAATCGGCAGCGTGGTCATCACCGGCTTTCCCGGCACCGGAGACAGCACACCGAAGTAGAGAATGATTACGACCGCAATGAACACCCACAGCAGAAGCAAAAACTTGCCCTGCGTGACCAGGTAAGTCTTGCAAGTCTCGTAAATCAATTCGGAAATCTCCAGCATGGCCCGATGCACCGGAAGATTCTTGAGCCGCATATAAATCGCCATGCCAAAGCCCAGCCCGGCAATGCAGAAAAGAATCCCGATCATCAGCAACTTGTGGCCGTCCATGCCGAGAAACGAAACCGAAGAGAGATCGGGAAGTTTCAGGCCAGCCTCGCCGCCCGCCTCCGAAGCAGGCTGGGCCAAAGCCGCGGACGCGCCCAAAATTACAACGGTGAGAATCGACGCCACGGTAGCCGCCCGGTTCTGGGCGAAACGGCATCCTCGGGACACAAGATCAGCGAGCCAGGTGCGCATAGAAAAGCCTCCACTCATTGAGAACGATAAATAAGGATGACTACGGATTCAGATACCTCGACCGGCCCAGGGCGTTCCCCGCACTTTTATTGCGGAACACGAGAACGTAAGGCCGGAGTTCCGAACACGCTTCCACTGCAGGACCTCAACAGGAATGCTGAGCTTGGCCGCGTCGGATGTTCACTGCGCCTCGGGCAGGGAACACCTCTCCCAAAGCCGATAGCACAAGACCGAGTTTTATAACATGTTAGAGGGATCAGGTCAACAATTGCCGTACATCGTCATCGACTGCTGCAAATCCTGCACCTTCGGTGCTATACTTCCTGCGCCAAGAAGGCTCGCCACGCACTCCCCGCCGCGAGCCCCGTTAAACTGAGGTGTCCCGATGCCCAATCCACGCACGCCCACATTCCTTATCCTGATTGCTGTCGTCATCACTCTGTTCTTTGCCTCGAGCGCCGGGGCTGCGAGCAAATACAAAGTGCTGTACGCCTTCAAGGGCGGAAGCGATGGAACCTTGCCTTCCGGCGCGCTGGCTTTCGATACCGCTGGAAACCTCTACGGCACGACATTCAACGGCGGAAGCAGTGGAAACTGCCTCTACGGTCAGGGCATCGGCTGCGGAATCGTCTTCCAGTTGAAGCCCAAATCCACCGGCAAGTGGACCGAGCACATCCTTCACGCTTTCCAGGGCGGCAGCGACGGAGGCAATCCCAACGGCAGCCCGATCTTCGACACCGCCGGAAATCTTTACGGCGCGACCGTCCAGGGCGGCACCGGAAGTTCCGACGGATGCGGAACCATCTTCCAATTGACCCCCGGCTCCTCAGGTTGGACCGAGAGCCTGGTTTTTACTTTCTGCTCCTCCGGCGGCGATGATGGATTCTTCCCCGAACCCGGCTTGGTTCAAGACAGCGCCGGCAACATTTACGGCATGACTGAGTCAGGCGGCGCAGGTTTCGGAGGTGTTGCCTTTAAGCTGACCCCCGGCTCCGGCCAATGGACCGAGAGCGTTCTAAACAACTTTTGCCTGATCAATGCTTGCACCAGCCTCGGCGCTCAACCCGTGGCGGGCCTGGTCTTTGACGCCGCCGGCAATCTCTATGGCACAACCATCGCCGGCGGACTAACCAAGTTTGGCTGCTTCGGCGGTTTCCCTCCAGGCTGCGGCGTGGTCTTCAAACTCACCCCTCAGGGCGGCGGATGGACCGAAAGTGTGCTCCACGATTTCCACGGCCCCGACGGAGGCGGACCCGCTTCCAACTTGATCCTGGACAGCCAGGGCAACCTCTACGGCACAACCTCCTACGACGGAGCTTTCGGATTCGGCACCGTCTTCAAGCTCATGCCAGCCCAGGGCCGATGGAAGCAGTCCATCCTGTACGAGTTTCGTGGCGGCTCGAGCCAGGGGGCGATCAATACGGGAGTAGTGTTCGACACCTCAGGCAATCTTTACGGCGCGTCTTATGCGGGCGGAAGCTGTTGCGGCGTCATCTACAAACTAACTCCAGGGAAAAATGGCCGATGGAAATACAGCGCGCTCCACACTTTTTCCGGCGGCCAGGACGGAGGCACCCCCGGCGGCAGCCTCATCCTCGACAAACAGGGCAATCTCTACGGCACCGCCGGAACCGGCGGCGCCAACGGCAACGGCGTAGTCTTCGAGATCACTCCATGAATTCAAATCACTATTTGTCAACCATCGTCATTCCGAGCTTCTTAAGCGGGTGCCCCAGGTCTCGCGTTCGAGACCTGGGAGCCCAGCCCAAGCTTCCAGCGGTCCGGATATCTCTTAACCATTGTCATCCCGAATTTTTCAACGTTTGTCATTCCGAGCGAAGCGAGGAATCTGCAGTTGTCGGGAAGCCGCGAAAATGCAGCAGGACAAGTGCCTCAGTTCTGCTTTTGGGCCGCGCAGCGCTTCCAGCACTGCGGTAAACGCCAACCGAATGAACGAAGGATTCAGCCGCTGAGGTAACAGATTTTCATCCGCTGGGGAGATAGAGTCCGCATGAAGCAAAGTATCCTGATCATCGGCTTAGCGCTGGCGGCGGGCGCAACGGTTGTCCTGGCGGGAGACGCGGCCGTGCCAAAGCCCGCCGCTGTGTCGTTCGCGAATGCCATCACGATCAAGAGCCCTGTGCTCTTCCCATACTCCCTCGCAGCCGGGGATTTGACCAACAATGGAATTCCAGATCTGGCCGTGGTGGGCGTCGAGGACTCGGCGCTGTTACACACTTTGGGCAAGGGAAATGGCCGGTTCGGCCGCTGGAGCGAGGAAGGCGGCACGGGCGACGCCCCGAATTTTGTGATCTTCGCCGACGTCGATCTGGACGGCAACCTCGACGCTGTCACTACCGACGGAGACCAGCCGTTCGTTACCGTTGCCTTCGGCGACGGTAAGGGGCATTTCAACCGCGGCGTGCAGCCCCGCACCGGCAGAGGATTCTCTACCCAGCAGGTCACGGTCGCTGATCTGAACGGTGACGGCATTCCTGATCTGGTGGGAACATCGCTGGGTCTGGCGAGTAATCCCGGGAATATTTTCATCCTACTGGGCAGAGGTGGCAGAAAGTTTGCCAAGGCGGTGAACATCAGCAGTGGTGGATATGAGCCTTTGGCGATCGCCGTTGCTGACCTGAACCATGACAACATTCCCGACCTGGTCGTGGTCAATAACGGAAAACAGCCGCCCTACGGAAACGTGTCGGTGCTATTGGGGAAGGGACATGGAACTTTCGCCGAGCCCGTGCCCTATAGCCTGGGTAAGTACCACGATCCTTTCAGCGTGGCGCTGGGGGACTTCAACGGCGATGGGAATGTCGACATGGCCGTCGCCACTTATCACAGCAATTCGGTATATATCTTCTTGGGCAAAGGCGATGGTACGTTCTGGCCGCCGAAATCTTTCTTCGTCAATTCCGCCGGTGCGGGCGAGATTGTGACTGCCGATTTCAACGGGGATGGCATTCTCGATCTGGCGGTCGGGACCTGCAGTATAACTGAGTCGTGCCACGTGTCGGTATTGTTGGGAAATGGTGACGGGAGTTTCCAGTCGCCCGTGCGTTTCCGCGTGGGTTTGAATCCATTGCAGCTTGTCGTTGCCGACTTCACCCACGACGGCAAGCCGGATATCGCGACCATCAACGGAGGCGACTCCACGATCAGCATATTGCTGAACACGACGCCGTTCCCCGCGCCGTCGCATGCGCATTGAGGCGAAGCAAGCTTATGAAGTATGAAGCGAATCATGTTGATCGACGATTTAGCTCTGGTGGGCGGGACGGGCGAGGTTCGCAATATTCGTTAACCATTGTCACTCCGAGCAAAGCGAGGTTTGCAATGTTTCTTAACCATTGTCATTCCGAATTTTTCAGCCATTGTCATTCCAAGCGCAGCGAGGAATCTGCTTTGGAAGGTGCGACAAATCAGCTTCGGGGTGCCCCGTCCTTCTCGCGTTCTGTGCGAGAGGGCGGGAGGCAGCGCCCAAATGCTTTCGGCTGCGATGCTGGTTTCCAGAGAGGAGTAGTTAAGCAGTGAACCTCAATCAATTTCGACCGAGCGGTTGGCTTCCTCTCCCGTTGGCGCTGTTGATTGCCGTCGTCGCGCTCGCCTCAGCCGCTTCGGCCGAGCGGAAGGAGAAGGTACTCTACAGCTTCCAAGGCATCCCGGACGGTGCTGTACCGGCAGGAGGTGTGGCTTTCGACCAGCAAGGCAATCTATACGGAGCGACAACGAACGGAGGCGCTTCAAATTGCCAGTCATTATTTGACTGCGGAACGGTATTTGAGCTTTCGCCACCTGCGAAGAAGGGCGATCCGTGGGTTGAGACGGTTCTCTACATCTTCAAGGGCGTGCCCAGTAAGGACGGCGCGTCACCATTCGGTGGTCTGGTTATTGACGGATCCGGCAACCTCTATGGCACCACCGGCTACGGCGGCGCAGGAACTTGTCTGCAGTCTGGAACCAATGTGGGCTGCGGTACCGTGTACGAATTGTCTCCGCCGGAACAAAAGGGCGAGGCTTGGACGGAAACCGTCCTCCACAGTTTCAAGGGCGACAAAGACGGAGAATTGGCTTGGGGCGGTCTGCTGTTCGACGGTGCGGGCAACCTGTACGGCGCAACGGAGTTCGGCGGCGGTTATGGCGTCTGCAACGCGCCCTACTATCAGCACTGCGGGACCATTTTCGAGGTCAGCCCGCCGAAACAGAAGGGCGGCCAGTGGACGGAGAAAGTGCTGTATTCCTTCAGGGGCGGCAAGGACGGAGCCAATCCGAATGGTGGCCTGGTTTTCGATAACAAGGGAGCAATTTACGGCGCAACAGAATACGGTGGCAGTACTACAAGATGCCCAGGAACGTATTTTTCAGGTTGTGGAACGGTGTTCAAATTAGTGCCCGCTAATAAGAAAGGCCATTCTTGGACTGAGGACATGGTTCATAGTTTCACGAACGGCGCTGACGGCGGTGGTCCCAACGGGGGACTCATCTTCGATGCCAAGGGCTCGATCTACGGCACCGCAGGAAGTGGTGGAACACACCTAGATGGTGTTGTGTTCCGTCTGACTTTGTCGACGGGGAACCACTGGATGGAGACCGTTCTCTATAACTTCACTCAACTGAGTGATGGGGGAGAGCCCAACAGTGGTCTCACTCTTGACAGATTGGGAAACCTTTACGGTACCGCTCTGGGGGGAACGAGTTTTCGGGGAGTGGTCTTTCGGCTTAAGATACCGACGCGCGGCAGGTACTGGGCGTTTGCCACTCTCTACAATTTCAATGGGTCGACTGACGGGCACTGGCCCGAGGCCAGAGTCGTTTCCGACGCTGCGGGAAACCTCTACGGCACGACCTTGGGTGGAGGCACCGGAACAGAGTGTACCAACGGTTGCGGCACCGTATTTGAGGTCTCCCCTTGAGGTTCGCGACCATCTGGGCGGGGGGCCCACGCAAATCAATGAGGGCCGTAAACCGCCGAGACAATAGATTCGAGTTTTTCAGTCCGCTTGGGGAGATAGAGTCCGCATGAAGCAAAGTATCCTGATCATCGGCTTGGCGCTGGCGGCGGGCGCAACGGTTCTCCTAGCGGGAGACGCAGCCGTGCCCCGAGTGCCCGCCGCAGTCTCGTTCCGCAGCGTCGTCACCGCCAATGGCCCGGTGCTGTATCCCTACTCGATTGCGGCCGGCGACTTTGCCCACACTGGAATTCCGGGTCTGGCTGTGGTGGGGGTCGAGGAGTCGGCCCTGGTACACGCCCTGGGCAAGGGCAATGGACGATTCGGTCCCTGGAGCGATAATGGAGGCACGGGCGACGCTCCGGACTTTGTGATTTTCGCCGACGTCGATCTAGATGGCAATCTCGACGCGGTCACTACCGACGGCGACGAGCCGTACGTTGTCGTGGCTTTCGGCGACGGTAAGGGAAATTTCGACCGTGGCGTGGGGCCCCGTACCGGCAGGGGATACGAAACACAGGAGGTCGCGGTCGCCGATCTGAACGGCGACGGCATTCCCGACCTGGTGGGAACGTCGTTAGGAGTGGCGGGCAATCCTGGGAGCATTTTCATCCTGCTGGGGAAGGGCAACAGAACGTTCGCCAAAGCCGTGAACATCAGCAGCGGCGGACACAAGCCGAACGGTATTGCAGTCGGCGACCTGAATCACGACGGCATTCCAGATTTGGTGGTCGCAAATGCCTTCTCCAATTCAGGGTACGGGAATGTCGCGGTGCTTTTGGGCAAGGGCGACGGCACATTTGAGAAACCTGTGCGCTACCAGGCGGGCGTGCGCCCGTGGCAGGTGGTCCTGGGCGACTTCAGCGGCGACGGAAACCTCGACCTCGCGGTCCTCCCCATCGGTGGCGAGAACAAGATTTATGTCCTGCTGGGAAACGGCGACGGTACCTTTGGCAAGGCCAAGGCCTACAGGTCGGGCATGTTTCCGGAGTCCATGGCATCCGCGGATTTCAACGGGGATGGCATACTGGACTTGGCAGTAGCCAATGTCACCGGTCCCAAGCCCAGTCATATCTCCATTCTCCTCGGCAACGGCGACGGGACGTTCCAGCCTCCGATCGCTTTCCCCGTGGGCGTCAACCCAGCGTCGCTCATCACGGCCGACTTCAATCACGACGGCAAGCCGGACCTCGCCGCTCTGACGGGCCCTTCCGGTATCACTGTTTTGCTGAACACGACGCCGTTCCCCGCGCCGTCGCATCCGCATTGAGGCAAAGCAAGCTTATGAAGGATGAAGCGAATCACGTTGATCGACGATTGAGCCCCGGTGGGCGGGACGGGCGAGGTTCGCAAGATTCGTTAACCATTGTCAATCCGAGCAAAGCGAGGTTTGCAATGTTTCTTAACCATTATCATTGCGAATTTTTCAGCCATTGTCATTCCGAGCGTAGCGAGGAATCTGCTTTGGAAGGTGCGACAAATCAGGTTCGGCGTGCCCCGTCCTTCGCGCGTTCTGCGCGAAAGGGCGGGAGGCAGCGCCCAAATGCTTTCGGCTGCGATGCCGGTTTCCAGAGAGGAGTAGTTAAGCAGTGAACCTCCACGAATTTCGAGCGCGCCGTTGGCTTCCTCGCCCGCTGGCGCTGTTGATCGCCGTCGTCGCGGTCACTTCAATCGCCTCGGCGCAGTGGAACGAGAAGGTCCTCTACAGCTTCCAGGGCATTCCCGACGGAGCCGTCCCCGCTGGCGGGGTGGTGTTTGACAAGGCCGGCAATCTCTACGGCGCGACTCTAGATGGCGGCGCGTCTACATGCGACGGGCCGGGTCAATGCGGAACGGTATTTCAGCTCAAGCCGCCGGCACAGAAGGGCGGAGCGTGGACGGAGACTGTACTGTACACCTTCAAGGGCCATGCCCACAACGACGGCGCGACGCCGGAGAGCGGGGTGGTGATCGATCAGGCCGGGAACCTTTATGGCGTAACCGGCTACGGCGGGAGCGGGCCGTGCACGCTGCTAGGCGGGGCAGTGGGTTGTGGCACGGCGTACGAGCTTTCTCCACCAGCCAGGCAAGGCGATCCCTGGAAGGAAAAGGTGCTCTACAGTTTTCAAGGCGGCAAGGACGGTTATGTGGCGTCCGGTGATCTGGTATTCGATAAGGCAGGCAACCTGTACGGTGCAACCTTGTTTGGCGGAGGCAAGGGCACCACGTGCGACTCCCTCTACGGTGGCCAATGCGGGACGGTATTCAAGCTGAGTCCGCCGAAGACCAAGGGCGGCAAGTGGAAAGAGAAAGTGTTGCACAGCTTCGCGGGCGGCACGGACGGAGCGAATCCGAACGGCGGTTTGGTCTTAGACAACAAGGGCGCCGTCTACGGCACGAGCCAGATCGGCGGCGACCAAGAGGGAGAATGCAGACCAAACGGCTGCGGTACGGTGTTTGCGCTTCAGCCTCCGGCCAATAGCGGCGGCAAGTGGACAGGGAAAACGCTCCTTCGCTTCAATGGCCAAGATGGCGAAAATCCCGCCGCAGGCGTTGCCGTCGGTGTTAACGGCGATCTCTATGGCACGACTCTGAGGGGCGGGCCAAGCGGAGGACCTGGGGGCGGCACGGTGTTCCGAGTGACACCGCCAACTGAGAAATCTGGCCTTTGGAAGGAAATCATACTGTACGGCTTTACCGGAGATGAACACGGAACGAATCCTATGGCCAGTCTTGTCTTCGACTCTGCCGGTAGTCTCTACAGCACGACAAACGGCGGAACCCCTCAGTGTCACTATGGCAACGTCTTCCGAATGCGAGCTAACGGGGACGGGCCAAAGTGGTCCCTCAGCGTGCTCTATGGATTTACTGGAAGCCCTAGCGGCGCTTATCCTGCCGCCCGTCTAGCTTTCGATAAGGCCGGTAGTCTTTACAGCACGACCCCGCTAGGCGGAACCGCACAATCCTGTCAGGGCGGCTGTGGCACGGTGTTCAAGGTTTCGCCGTAAAGCAAAATGCCAAAGAAAGTTAACGCTCCCACAAAACGACCACAGCGAACGACGACATCCAGTCCGCAAAGGAGAATCCAATGAACCCCTCGTCCCGTAATCAAGCAACGCTTTCCAATCTCTCCGAATCAACTCAGCGCCTTTTGAACTCCTATGCGCTGGCGGCAGGCGCCGCCGGAGTGAGCGCGCTGGCACTGGCGATGCCGGCCGAAGCCAAGATCGTCTACACCCACGCTCACCACGTCATCACGCGCGGCGGCACTTACAAGCTTGATGTCAACCACGACGGAACCACCGACTTCACTCTGAACGACACCTACAAGTCGACGACCTCGGGATTCTACGCCATCCTTTCCGCGGCCCCAGCCGCGGGCAACGGACTCGAGGGTTGGACGGGCGGCAAGGCCTGGGCGTTCGCACTCAAGCCCGGAGCCGCAATCGGTCCCAGACACTATTTCCCGGCAAATGCATTGGTCGAGGCCGCGTCGCTCGCCGGATCTCTCTACTACGGCGGCAGTTGGGTCAATGTCAAGAACCGCTACATCGGCCTGCAATTCCAGATTGCCGGAAAGACCCACTACGGATGGGCGCGGCTAAGCGTTCAAGTCGTCAACCGATCGTCCATTTCAGCCACGCTGACCGGCTACGCCTATGAAACCATCCCCGGCAAACCCATCCACGCAGGCCAAACCACTGGCACGGACGAAACCACGGTAAGCCAAAGCGTCTCCCAATCTCCGACACTAGCGATGCTGGCGATGGGAGCTCCAGCCCTGTCAATCTGGCGACGCAAGCAACCCACCGAAGCCGCGCAGTGAAAGAAAGCCAGACAGTGCCCCACCCGCCGCAAAGTTCAGGTGTGACTCAGGTAATAGTTACTGACGGGCCTGGGAAGTTAGTTCGGGGGAGATGCCCGCCTTCATTCGTTCTATAAGTGCCACAGAATCAATTGACTGGCCAGGGAAAATGGCGGATTTAGCGCATCCCAGAGCCGCCAGTAACCTTTCACCATTGGCACGGTTACCCTTACCGGAAGGCCACCCAACCTACGGAATTGGGCCATGTACTACCGCGTGTATCTGACCTATTCTGAGCCTACCAAGAACAAGAGCATCTGGAGGCCAAAATGAAATATCTGCTCTCGATTTTCCTACTCAGCGCGGCGATGCAGGCACAGACTTTCGCGGTGAGCAAATTTGCGCTTCCCGATGCACCCAGTCACCAGCGTCATTTCTGGACGCTTGAGACCAAGGCGAACGTAAGCATCCTGGCGGGACTGATCGCCGCCGACGCCATCACCACCCAGCGGGGCCTCAACCAGGGCTTGCGCGAGAGCAATCCCATTATGCGTCCCTTGGTGACCCGTGGTACAGCCGGAGAGGCTGCCGCGTCCGCTCTTGGCTTTGGCGCCGGTGTGGGCATTGTGTACCTGTTGCATCGGACCAACCACTACAAAGCGGAGCGCATCACGATGCGGCTGATAGTGGCCGGTGAAAGTGGTTTCGTCGCCAACAACATCATTGCGATTCGGTAACCGTCGTCACCCCGTCCTCGGGATCACCGTGTCAATCCTTCTCGCCTTCTCGACCACGCTGCACCATGCCCTCAGAAAATGGCTCTCCAACGGGCCGGGCCTCGCTACTTGCAATGCCGGTTACTGAGGTCACTTTGAATCCCCGCACATTGCCTGAGAGCACCGGCAACAGGATTAGAATCTGTTAACCAAGACCCTGGAGCTGTCGGCGTGACGTTTTCATGCAAGACAGGATGCGTTCGCCGCGCTGGCAGCGGGATTCAGTTGGGGGATGGGGACAATGTCCGTAGATTCAGTTCTGGTTGTGGAAGATGAGCCCGGACTCCTCGATGCCATGTGCGAGTTCTTTTCGGGGCGCGGGATGAAAGTATTAGCCGCCCGGAATTGTGCGGAAGCGGAGCATATTTGCCGTTCACAAAAGCCTGATGCTGCAATCCTCGATTACGAGTTGCCAGACGGCAATGGATTAGAGTTACTCAGCCGACTGAAAGCGATCGATCCCGCTCTCCCCATCATTTTCTTGACCGGTTACGGTTCCATTCAATTAGCGGTCGAGGCCATCAAACTGGGGGCCGATCAATTCCTGACGAAGCCAGCCGAATTTGAAACCGTTTACGCCGTTCTTCGGCGCAGCTTGGAAAATTTGCGCGGACGTCAGATGCATGCAGCGGACAAAATGAAAATCAGTCGCCGCTCGGTCAATCCTTTTCTAGGGCAGAGCAAGGGCATTGGCCATCTGGAGGAAACCGCCAAGCGAGTGTTGCATTGCAACAGCCCGATTCTTATCCAGGGTGAAACCGGAACGGGGAAGAGTGTTCTAGCCCGCTGGTTTCATAGTCATGGTCCAAGGTCGGAGCGCCCTTTCGTGGATTTGAATTGTGCAGGATTGACTCGCGAGCTGCTCGAAACTGAACTCTTCGGCCACGAGAAGGGTGCGTTCACGGGCGCGATTCAGGCGAAACACGGCCTCCTTGAAGTCGGACACAAAGGCACGATTTTTCTGGATGAAATAGGCGATATGGACCTTCAGGTACAAGCCAAGCTGCTGAAGGTTCTGGAAGAGAAAACCTTCCGCCGCTTGGGAGATGTTCGCGAGCGCACGGTCGATATTCACCTGATCACGGCTACGCACCATAACTTGCAGCGCGCCGCACAGCTGAGCACTTTTCGGCAGGACTTATATTTTCGCGTGAGCGCCATCAAGCTGACCATTCCGCCACTCCGGGATCGCGTTGAGGACATACCGGGACTGGCTGCCGAATTACTTGGCGATATAACCGTAGAGTTAGGGTTGCCGGAGGTAGAAGTCTCTTCCGAGTCAATGCGAGCCTTACAAGCCTATCCCTGGCCCGGGAACATTCGCGAGTTACGAAATGTTCTGGAACGCGCAGTTCTGCTAGGCGATCAAAGACTGCTGAACGCGAAGGATCTCCAGTTCGATATCCAAACGGAAGCACGCACGGCGGAGGTTTGGCCGATACAAAAACTTGAAGAACTGGAGATCCTGCATATTAAGAAAGTTCTAAACCTTACTCGGGGAAGAGTCCGAGAGGCGGCGGACAAGCTCGGCATTCCCAAGAGTTCGCTCTACAGTAAAATCAAGCAGTACGGGATCAGTAACGGCGAAGTTCGCGAAACCCCGCCTGAAGTAATTGTCTAAAAGACGCAGCCAATTCCGATACAATCCAGGGTCAAGCTTAAGCCGTGTCGAGAATGTTGCGCACGTGTCGCAGCAGTGATTTCTTAGTGAAAGGCTTGTGCAGCAAGGTTTTGTCGGAATCCAGAACCCCGTAATCAGCGATCAGATTGCCTGCATACCCCGACATGTAGGTTCCTCTCAGATTCGGCCGTGACTCCTTGAGTTTCGCCACGAGTGTTCCTCCACCCATACCTGGCATGATGACATCAGTCAGGACGAGATCGATGTTCTCCGGATACGTTTGCGCGATCTCGATTGCGGATGGGCCATCTTTCGCGGCCAGGATCTTATAGCCTTTGCCCTCCAGCAGTCGAAGGGTGAGTTCGCGGAGAGCATCGTCATCCTCCACCACCAGTATCGTCTCGGACCCTCCCAGCGCCATTGCGTCCGATGTCGGCGGAATCAGAGACATCGCGGGCTCGTTGATTCGGGGGAAGTACAGTTTAAAGGTCGTTCCTCTTCCTGGTTCGCTCTCCACCCGGATGTGCCCTCCGCTCTGCTTCACTGTCTCGTGGACCATTGAGAGTCCCAACCCCGTTCCCTCGCCAGGACCTTTTGTGGTAAAGAACGGCTCAAAAATTCGAGCCCTGGTCTTGGCATCCATGCCGGACCCGGTGTCGCTGACCGACAGCATCACATATGAGCCTGGGGTAACCTCAGTCTGGTTGCGAGAGGAGGATTCATCCAGTTCCACATTCGAGGTCGCAAGCAGAATTGTTCCTCCCACGGGCATGGCGTCACGGGAATTGACGGCGAGATTCATCAAAATCTGCTCCACCTGCCTCAGATCGGCGCGGACCGTACCCAGCGCAACCCCGGGAACGAATTTCAACGCAATATCCTCACCCACCATCCGTAACAACATCTTGCTCACGTTGTTTACAACCGCGTTCAGGTTCAGGACGCTTGGATGCAGAACTTCGTGCCGACTGAAGGCGAGAAGTTGGCGTGTCAGGTCTGCGGCGCGTTCAGCCGCTTTCCTGACTTGATGAATCGATTTCAAAACCGGGCTCTCTGGATGCAATTGCTCGCTGGACATGTCGCAATAACCCATGATGACTCCCAACATATTGTTAAAATCATGCGCCACGCCGTCCGCCAGGCGGCCAACCGCTTCCATTTTCTGTGCCTGCAGATATTGTTCCTGCAACCGCTTGGCATCAGTAACGTCGATGGTGATTCCCAATATGCAATTGGTATCGCTGAGGGTGATAAATTCCGCGAAGATCTGGGTGTCCCTGATTTCTCCAGATTTTGTTCTAAATTGACAGTCCAGGCCATTTACCCGTCCGGACTGCGTGAGCCCCTCAATCAGCGCCGTTCGTTGCTCAGGCACTACCCAGATACCCAATTCATGCGCGGTCCGCCCAATCACCTCATGGCACTCATAGCCCAGCATTTTCACGAATCCTTCGTTAACATCGATGTATCGACCCTCTGCCTTCGTGCTAATGGTGACAGGCATTGGACAGCATCGGAACGATTTGGAGAATCTCTCCTCCGATTGCACAAGCTTTACTTCATTTTCCCTCTTTATTGTGACGTCTTGAGCCACAACCAGCTCCGCCTCGACGCCCCAAAGATTTATGTCGTGACCCGTGATCGCCACATCGATGACACTTCCATCCTTTTTGCGGTGCCGCCGGATCTGCGCATCCTGAGTTCGCTTGGAGCGTTGCGCCGGGTTTTCCGATACACCGGGAAACTCCTTATCCACTTGGATCTCGAGAAGAGTGCGCGCCAGGAACTCTTCCCGCGAAAATCCATAGAGCTGGATTGCGGCCTGGTTGAGCTCCAAAAAGGCCAGAGTCCGGCGGTCCAGGACCCACATGGGAATGGGACTGCTCTCGAATAGCAAGCGATACTGCTCTTGTGATCGGATCAGCGCATGCTCGGCTTGTCTCTGGGAGGTAATGTCACGGCCAACGGCTGAGACTCCCACGATTTGTCCTGTCTGATTCCGCACTGGTGAGATCGTAAAGGAAGTGGTTAGGGGCCTCCCCTGTTTGGTGAGAGTAACGGTTTCGTAGCTGCCTGCGGATTGTCCTTGTCCGATCCTGGTCAAGATCTCAGACGCGAACTCGATCTGACGAGGAGGCGCTAGCACCGAAACACTCTTGCCAATTACTTCCTCTGCGACGTAGCCGTACATCCGCTCAGCTCCCCGGTTCCAGTTCGTGATCGTGCAATCCAGGGTCATGCCGATGATCGCGTCCCCTGAGGATTCGACGATCGCCGCCAACTCAGCAATCTCTTGCTCGCTTCGCTTCCGTTCTTTCCTCGCCGCTCGTGCGGAGTTGCTCATTGTAGCCACCCGCATGACCTGCGCTCGGGAACTTGCAGATCGAGCGCTTCTCCGACATAGTCGAACCCTTCCACCATTGCATGCCGCTGCCACAGAGTCGATTTCGCGACGCGATCTCGTGAGATAGCGAAGTCAGATAAGAAGAGAAGAACATCCGCTATGACATGTGTCCCATTCAGGCCGGATTTGAGAGGGTAATCGTGGAGACAGAGCAGGGGACCTGATGAATACAGGAGGGTTCGCAGAGGGATATCCCCAAGGTCCCCAGGGCTCCTACTCAGCATGGCCATCACTACACCTTCGCGACGGTCAGATGCGCGACTTGCCTTCCGGTTTGTTCACCTCAGCCTGAGAAGCACAGCCAACATCATTCACAACCGCCCGCTAGCCAATCTCCCCCTCATCAGAACAACCGCGCTTCGTTTTAACGGGAAACGCGTCCTTATATCGTGGTATACGCTTATTCTAGCCCTACGACGTGGTCCTTGCACCCTTGTCACGAAAAGCGGAACTCTCAGCAAAGAAACAATTTGCGGATGCGGCCGAGCCCGTGCGAACAACAGGAGTTAACGCCCCTGATGACGCGCTGATGCCATGGCAATGCTCGACAGCGCTAGCGCGGAGTGGATTTCTGAGTTTCGGATTCCTCTCTGAATTCCGGACACCCGCGGTATGAATTCCTGTTTTCCCGGCCCACCACGCCCTCTGCTATCAGATACATCAGAATTACGGATCCTTGGCGAATGACGTGCCCTAGCTTCAGGAGTCGTGAGTAAGGGTGCGCTCGGTACTTTTTCGTTTCTTGTTGAACTGGCGCAGTTTCTCTAGTGCTGCCCGCCTCGGGAGGGGACAACCTCATGGATATCTGGGCAAAGAGCTCTCCTACCGGCCTGCTTTGCGTCTTCAGAACACATATCGCTTGGCTCGTATTGGCTGTCGTGGCCGTAGTCGCTCCGCAACCGGCGCGTGCTTCCCTCACCCAAGTCACGAACACTCTCAGCATTGCTCCCAATAATTCCGTCGTCGCGGGCTCGACGGTGACCCTGACCGCGAGGGTAATGGATGGCACGATCCCCGTGACTCAGGGAGTGGTCATGTTCTGCGATGCCAATGCCAAACACTGTGAGGGCGCGGCAATTTTTGGAACGGCGCAACTTACGGGCAGCGGCTTGGCTACCTTGAGGCTGGTTCTTGGTGTCGGAAGCTACAGCATTCAGGCAGTATTTCAAAGTCTGGTCACATCCTCGCGACAGCCCTTGACTGTATCTGGGAACGCGAACTATCCTTCGGCCACCGCCATCAGGGCGAGTGGAACTACGGGTGATTACACGCTGACGGGAACCGTGAGTGTGTTCGGACGAGGGGCACCGGCAGGGACAGTTTCATTTCTCGATACCACTGACAACAACTCCGCTGTAGCAAGCGCCGCCCTCAATCCCGCCAGCCTTGCGTCGAAACTGATTTCCTCACCCGGCGCCCCGGCCGGGGTCGGTACCCAACCGGACTTGGTGGCAGAGGGAGACTTTAATAACGATGGCATCGTTGACCTGGCGGTGGCCAACTCCGGCGAAAACTCCGTCAGCGTGCTGTTAGGCAGAGGAAACGGCACATTTCAACCGCCAGTGAAATTCTCTGCCGGGAGGTCTCCCTATGCGATTGCTGTGGGCGATTTCAACGGAGATGGCAACCTCGATCTTGTGGTGACCAACCATACCGACAACACCGTGAGTCTACTTTTGGGCAACGGCGATGGCACCTTCCGACCCCAGACGACTTATCCTACAGGGAACAGTCCGCAAGGCGTCGCAGTCGCAGACTTTAACCAGGATGGGAATGCAGACGTGGTCGTCGCGAACGCCGGCGACAGTACGATCAGCGTACTGCTGGGGAACGGAAATGGAACCCTCCAGCCTGAATCAGCCTACCCGGCCGGTTCTCTCCCTTACGGAATCACGGTGGCCGATTTCAATGGCGACGCCAGTCCAGACCTGGCTGTCACGAGTTCCTCAAACGGCTCATTAAGTATCTTACTCGGGAACGGTGATGGAACCTTCCAGCCCCAGGTTCTCGTCGCGGTCGGCAACGATCCTTTCTACACACTGGCTGTGGACCTCAACGGAGATGGGATCCCCGACCTCGTCGCGGCAAATTACACCGACCACACAATTAGCGTGCTGCTGGGGAACGGCGACGGAACCTTTCAGGCTCAGGTGACCTACGCATCTGGATCCGGAGCTTACATCCTGGCTTCGGGAGATGTTAACGGCGACGGGAAGGCTGATCTGGCAGTCACCAATTTCAACGACGGCACGGTTAGCTTGTATATGGGCAACGGCGATGGAACCTTGCAGGCGCAGGTCGTGTACCCGGTCGGTCACGGTCCCAGTGGCCTGGCAAGCGGTGATTTTAATGGAGACGGACTGCCGGATCTGGCTGCGGCAAATTACACCGACGGTACCGTGAATGTTCTTCTGTCAGAGTTCACGGAGTCTGCGACCGCAACCGGCGTTTCGGTATTGGGCCGGGGAACGCACAATGTGCTGGCCAGCTATCCTGGCGACACCAGTCGGGCCGGGAGTCAATCGAGCAGCGTACCCCTGACCGGAGTGCAGACCGCTACTTCAACTACACTCAGGGGTTCGCCCAATCCAGCAAGTGTGGGACAGGTAGTGACCCTGACCGCAGCCATAACGTCCACGC
>Ga0210401_10003453_pt1 | contig 16884 bp, 13 predicted proteins | sample IncBWH32MmetaG_FD_150866 | JGI IMG/M metagenome (GOLD analysis project Ga0210401, IMG submission 150866) | Forest soil microbial communities from Barre Woods Harvard Forest LTER site, Petersham, Massachusetts, United States - Inc-BW-H-32-M | ecosystem: Environmental > Terrestrial > Soil >... | reverse complement strand
CCATCAGCTGGCGCCACTCCTCGTCGGTGAGCCGGACTAGCGCGTCCAGCGGCGTCTCGACGCGGCCGACGGCGGCCATCTCGGCGCGCTGCCGCTCCAGCCGTGGCGAGACGCGCCGGACATGGTTCAGCCCGACCGCGCCCGCGTTATTGACCAGGATGTCGACCGAGCCCAGGTCGCGCTCGACGCCCGCAAACGCCGCATCGACCGCGGCGCTGTCGCTGACGTCGACCTCGGCGGCCAGCCCGTCGCCTATCGCCTTGATCGTCTGCTGCGCGGCCGGCAGGGAAATATCGAGCGCGGCCACCCGGGCACCCTCGTCGGCGAGCCGGTGACAGATCGCCTCGCCGATACCCGCGCCGCCGCCGGTGACGATGGCCACCTTGCCGTCAAGCTTCATCGTGCTTTCCCAGCCTCCCTCAAGTCCTCAGTAAGGCCTGGCCCGGCTGCTTCCCCAGGCCAGGAATCCGCCGTCGATCGGGACCACCGCGCCGGTCAGGAACGCTGCGTCGTCAGAGGCCAGGAAGCAGACCAGTTTTCCGACTTCCTCCGGCGCGCCGAGGCGGCCGTTGATCTGGGGTGCGGTGAGCTCCCATTCGGCCGCCGCCGGGTCCGCCGCGTGCTCGATGTGCTCGCGGGCCATCGGCGTGTCGATCGCGCCCGGCGCGTAGGCGTTGCACCGGACGACCGGGCCGAGGTCGACCGCCGTGGCCTTGGTGAGCTGCGCGATGCCGCCCTTGGTGGCGCAGTAAGCAGGGGCGTGGGGGAAGGCCACCAGGCCGCCCACGGAGCATGCGTTGACGATGCTCGGGCCCCGGTCCGACCGGCTCAGGTAGGGCGCGGCGAACTTGGTCGCGAGCCACGGCGCGCGCAGGTTCACCTGGTAGACGGCGTCCCACACGTGCTCAGGGAGCGTATCCACGGCGCAGTCAGCCGTCATCGTCGTCTCGATGATGCCGGCGTTGTTGACGAGCACGTCCAGACCGCCGAAGTGCGCCGCTGCCGAGTTCACCATCGACTCGATCTGATCCCGGTCGCGCAGGTCGCACTCGATCACCAGGACCTCGCCGCCCTGCTCCTTCGCCAGGGCCGCGGTCTCCTCCGCGGTCTGCCGGTTGCGGTCCACCACGGCAATCCCGGCCGCGTGCTGCCGGGCCATCTCGCAGACGATGCCCCGGCCGAGGCCCTGTCCGGCGCCGGTGACGATCGCGATCTTGTCGTTGAGCATGCGTGCCTCCTTAGGCTGGTGCCGCCGTGACGGGCATCTGCGCCAGCGACGTCCGGATCGCGTCCGCGGCGGCACGGCCCTCTGAGATCGCATGGGCCACGCGCCGCGGCACGAGCGCATCACCGATTACCCGCACCGCGGGCCCTTCGGGGCCGGACGGCACCAGGGACGGCCAGTCACGTGCCCGGCGCTCGCCGACGACGATCACGGCATCGGCGGCGATCCGCCTGATCGCTCCCGACATCGTGTTCCTGAGCTCGGCGCAGCCGTCGCCCACGAAAGAAAGGGCCGTAAACGGCAAGACGTCGAGCGGTGCGCCGCGAAGCCGCGCGATGAGCTGCACCCGCCCCTCGGCCGGCAGCGACGCGCCGAACGCCGCGCCCGGCGTCACGACGGTGATCCTGGGCACCGCCGCGCGGACACCCAGTTCCACCGCACTCGCGCAGGGCCAACCGCCGAAGCCGTCATCGACGATCAGCAGGTGCTCGCGGCCCGCGAGCGCCGAGGGCCCAGAGGTGATCGCCGGAGATGATGCGACCGCTCGCTCGATGCCCGCGACCTCGGGCAGGACCTCCTCGCTACCGACCGCGAGTACCACCTCGCCGAACCCGGCCAGGTCGGCCAGGTCAGCTCTGGTTCCGAGTTGCAGGGTGACGCCGTCGGCGGCCTCGAGCGATGCCTGGTAGAAGTCGAGCAGGGCCCGCCATCCGCTGCGGTTCGGCGCCGACGCAGCGACCGCGAGCTGACCGCCGATCGCGTCGCGCTGGTCGAATACCACGACCTCCGCCGCGCCCGCGCCGACCAGGGCCATCGCGCACTCCAGCCCGGCCGGACCGGCGCCGACGATCGCGACACGGCCTCCCGGACCACCATCGGCCTGCTGGGCCAGCAGCGGTGCGGCCGGGCGCCTGGCCGCACCGTCCGGGGCCAGTTCGGGGTTGACGGAGCAGAGCAGGACGGGGTCGAAGGTGCGGCAGTCCTCATTGCAGGACACGCACGGGCGGACCTGCGCCGCCCGGCCGGACAGCAGTTTGGCGGGCAGGTCCGGATCGGCGATCAGCGGCCTGGCCATCCCGACGAGGTCAGCGCCGGCGTCAAGCGCCGCGTCGATCTGGTCCGCCCGGCGGAACGCCTGCGAAACCAGCAGCGGCGTGCTGGTCAGCGGCCGGATCCGGGCGAGATGGGGCAGCAGCGGCGGCTCCGCGGTGGCCATGTCGCGGACGTAGGTCGTCCGGACGCCGACTGTGAGGTTGATGTAGTCGACATGCGGGCTGACATGCGGCAGCAGTTCGCACAGTCCGTCCAGGGTCAACCCGGCCTCCTCGCCCCCGTCCGTTGACAGCCGGATGCCGATCACCGCGCCAGGCGCGCAGCCGCGGATCGCGTCCGTGATGCGGGCGATGATGCGGGCCCTGGCGACCACGGAACCGGCGCCGGGCCGCCGGTTGGTCACCGCGGACAGGAACTGGCCGAGCAGGTAGCCGTGGGCCGCATGCAGCTCGATGACCTGGAATCCGGCGGCCAGCACATTGACTGCCGAGACCCGGAAGCCCTCGATGATCGCGTCCACCTCGCCGTCGGTCAGCGGGCGTGGCCGGACCGGCTCGCGCGGCGAGCGCACCGCCGACGGGCCGACCGCGGGAAACCACATTTCCGCACCCGTCGTCTCGCGGCCGAGGTGCACGAGTTGGCAGGCCGCCACCGCGCCCTCGGCGCGGATCGCCTCCGCGCGGGCGGCCATGCCCGGCACGGCCTCCTCCCGCCACGCCTCGGTCACGATCCGGCGCCGCCAGGTGGACTCCGGAGCCGTCACAGTGCCGCCGACCACCAGCATCGCGGCGCCGCCGGCCGCGCGGCGCCGCCAGTAGCGGGCGTCCTCAGGCAGCGCGAGGCCGCCGGAGACCAATCCCGGGGCGTGCGCCGTGCCGACCAGCCGGTTGCGCAGCACCAGGCTGCGCGCGAGCGGGAACGGCCGGGCCGCCAGCAGGTCGCTCGAGCTCATCGCCGGCCTCATGCGCTTGGCCCGCGTCCCCCGACCAGGTCGAGGTATCCGGCCACGTCGGTCTTCGCCTCGCCCCAGAGGATCTCGAATACCAGCTTGCTGATCTTCCAGCTGTCCCCGGTCCTGCTCAGCTCGTTGTGGTACCGGCCGACCAGCACCTTCGCCGTCTTCGGGTCATCGGTGAACACCTGGTGAGAGGTGTGGTACACCAGCGCGCGGGCGTGGTCGCCCTCCACGTCGACGTGGTAGACGCTGAGTAGGTGGTGTTGCCACATCACCGGCGCGATCGACTGCGCAATCCAGCTCGCGACCGCGTCGCCCCCGGCGAGCGGCTCGGCGTTCCCGTACTGCGCCCACACGTCGTCGGCCAGGGTACGGCGGAGCCCTTCGGTGTCGAATCGGTCGATGGTCGACGCGTAACGGTAGAGGACGTCGGTGATGTCGACCCGGTCCTTGATCGCGCGGACCGCCGGATCGGTGCCGGCCGGCGCTGTCACTTCTGTCACTGCAAGCTCCCGGAGGGTTCGGTCAGGTACTGGCGATTAGCCGATCTTCATCCAGACGCTCTTGGTCTGGGTGAAGTCGTCGAGCGAGGGCGCGCCGAGCATCCGGCCATGGCCGGACTGCTTGACTCCGCCGTACGGCACGGACGGGTACACCATCTGGTAGGTGTTGACCCAGACGGTGCCGACCCGCAGCGCGCGGCTGGCCCGGTGCGCGCGGGCCAGGTCGCTGGTCCATACCCCGGCGGCCAGCCCGTACTCGGTGTCGTTGGCGATCCGGTAGGCCTCCTCCTCGGAGGAGAACTTCAGCACCGACATCACCGGGCCGAAGATCTCCTCCTGGGCGATCCGCATGTCATTGCGGACCGAGGTGAAAACGGTGGGTTGGTGGAAGTAGCCGCGGTCGCCGTGGCGCGCGCCGCCCAGTGCCAGCTCCGCGCCTTCCGCCTGGCCGATCCCCACGTAGGACTGCACGCGCTTGAGTTGCCCGGCCGAGACCAAGGGGCCGATCTCCGCGGCCGGGTCGAACCCGCCGCCGATGCGGAGGTTTCGCGAGCCGTCGATGATGGCGCCGACCACCTCGTCGTACACGCTCTCGTGCACCATGACCCGCGTTCCGCAGGTGCACACCTGGCCCGAGGCACCCCACACGCCGGACATCGCCGCGGCCACGGCAGCCTCGAGGTCTGCATCGGGGAAGATGATCGACGCGCTCTTCCCGCCTAGTTCCAGGCTGACCCGCTTGACCCGCGCGGCCGCGGCGGCCTGGATCGCGCTGCCGGTCGGGACCGAGCCGGTGAACGTCACCGCGTCGACGCCAGGTGCGCCGACCAGCGCCGCGCCGACCGCCTCACCGGTCCCCTGGACCACGTTGAACACGCCCGGGGGAATGCCCGCCTCTAGGGCGAGCTCGGCCATCAGGACCGCCGTCATCGGCGTCTGCTCGGCAGGCTTGAGGACCACGCTGTTGCCCGCGCACAGCGGGAAGATCCCCATCGACGCCCCGGCCGTGGGCCCGTTCCAGGGGATGATCGCCCCGATCACGCCGATCGGCTCGCGGATCTGGTACACCGCGAACTCAGCGGGCGTCGCCGGGATCGACCCCGCCAGCTTGGTCGGCCAGCCGGAGTAGTACTCGATGCCACCGACGGCGAACTGGACGATGAAACCCGAATACATCCGGAGCAGCCCGGAATCGATGACGTCGAGCTCGGCGAACTCGTCGGCCCGTTCGGCCAGCAGCGCCGCGAGCCTACGCAGACGGCGCTCCTGCTCCAGCGGTGGGAGGTTGCGCCAGCGGCCGTCGTCGAAGGCGGCGCGCGCGGATCGCACGGCCCGCTCCACATCGGCGGCGGAGCCTGCCGAGGCGGTGGCGACCTGCTCGCCCGTGGCAGGGTCGATGACCGGCATGGTCGCGCCGTCCAGAGACGGAACCACCTGGCCCTCGATGACATGGCCGAACAGCGGGCGCCCGAGGTGGCGGGCGGTGGCCGGCGTGATGGGATAGGACGCGGTATCGGTCAGCACGCTCATCGTGACTCCGTTGCTATTTGAGCTTAGTTCAGTTCAGTATATGGTGCTGGGAGCCAGTTTGTTAAGCCCCAGCTAGGATAAATCGCCACGATGTCCGTGGATGTCAAACTGATGCGACATCAGGTAGGTTACCAGCGACCCGGCGTAACCATGGCACGGCCCTGCATCTCGCCGCGGCGCAGCCGCCGGTAGGCGTCCGCCGCCTGGCCTAGCGTGAAGCACTCGGTCTCGGCCCGGATGGCCCGCGCCCGAGCGTTCCCGCGGACCGCTCCATGAGGTACAGGTCGCTATGGCAGAGCCTGGCGGCCTCACCTTGAGCAGCACCTCGGCCCAGGCCAGGCTCGGGGTCCGGGACCGCCACCAGCTCGGCCTCGCTCTGCCAGCGCGGCAGCCGTACCGCCGCCATTGTTTCCTGATTCAACGTCACCTCAATATATGTCGCAAACCGTTAACGACGCTTGACCAGGATACATCGAGAGAGTAACTTAACTGAAGTCAGGTCAAATTCTGGGCCAGGGCACGATCGGAGTCCATCATGTGCCAGCATCAACCTCCCTGTCCGCGCGCGGACGCATCGGATCGCGAGGCGGCTCACGTCATGGCGTCTCATCCCGAACAGGGATGGAGCCTGCTCTGCAACGGCGTCGTGGTGTTTGAGGACACCGGCGCGCTGCTTCCCGATGGCCGTAGCATCCCGCCGCACCAGCCGGCCCGCCTGAAGGTGACCGCCTGTCTGCCCCGTCTACCTCGTCTGCCCCGGCTGTCGCAGCCGGTGACAGCCTGCGCCGTAGCAGCGGTGAGCTGATGTGCGCCAGATTCGTATCAGCAAGCGCCAGCGCACGGCTCGCGGGCGGCTGGAGCCGCTGCCACCGGACGCGCGTGACCCCGACATCGCTCGCGCTAAGCAGCTTGCCCGCTGTACCCGCCGATCCCAGAGTCAGCCGCAGCACACGCAAGCAACGGCTTGATCAGGGCGACCCCTAGCCGTACTGCCGGTATCGTCCCCTGATTCAACGTCACCTCAAGTTATATGTAGCAATCCGCTAACGACGCTTGACCAGCAGACAGCCAGACGAGTACCTTAACTGAAGTCAAGTCAATATTCATGGTTAGAGCGCGATGGCCCCGGGTGTATGGGATGAGGGTTCAGATGACAGGTTCCGGCACGGGCGGGAGTACAGCCCTGGAGCGGGATGGCGTGTTGCGCGCCAGCGGCGTCGAAGGCATCGGGTCCGACTCCGCCTTGCTGAAGATCGAGGGCCTATCCAAGACGTTCGGCGGGACCCGCGCCCTGATCGACGTGGACCTGGACGTGCGCGAGCACGAGATCCACGCTCTCGTGGGCCAGAACGGCTCGGGCAAGTCCACGCTGATCAAGTCGCTGGCGGGCTACCACCACCCGGATCCCGGCGCCCGGGCCTGGTTCGCCGGCGAGCCGTTCGAGCTCGGGTCCGGCCTCCAGCACGGCCACGACCGGCTGCGCTTCGTCCATCAGGATCTGGGCCATGTGTTGGAACTGGGCGTGATGGACAACCTCGCGCTGCGGCATGCCTACGTCCGGGGCCGGTTCGGCAACATCCGCTGGGCCGAGCAGGAGCGTACCGCACGCGAGCTGCTGGGCCGCTTCGGGGTTGACATCGACCTGCACCGGCCGCTGGCCGAGGCCACGCCGGTCGAGCGGGTCGTGGTGGCGATCGTCGCCGCGCTCCAGGGCTGGGACGGCGGCCGGGGCGTCCTCGTGCTGGACGAGCCGACCGCGGTGCTGCCGCCGCACGAGGTCGCGCAGCTCTTCGAGCTGATCGGTGAGGTCCGGCGCGCCGGTGCGAGCGTGCTGTACGTCTCGCACCGCATCGATGAGATCTTCCAGCTGGCCGACCGCGTGACGGTGCTGCGCGGCGGCCGCGTCGTGGCCACCCGCGCCGTCGCGGACCTGACCCCGCGCGAGCTGGCCTCGCTCATGGTGGGCGAGGAGGTAGACCCGGACTTCCGCGCGGAGGTCCCGGCCGCATCCGGCGCGCCTGCCCTCCTGGAGGCCAGGGACCTGCACACGCGCTACCTGAACGGCGTCAGCTTCACGCTGCGGAAGGGTGAGGTGCTCGGCGTGGCCGGGCTGGCGGGCTCGGGCAGCGAGCAGCTGCCCTACGTGCTCGCGGGCGCGCTGGGCCGCGAGGCCAGCGGTCAGCTGCGGCTGCCGGACCGCGGCGGGCAATGGACCGACATTGGGCCGAACGGACTGACGGGCCTCGCCCTGGTACCGGCCGACCGCGCGCGGGAAGGCGTGATCGCCGAGTTCAGCGTGGCGGAGAACCTGACGCTGCCGATCCTCGACCGTCTCCGGAACGGGGTCGCGCACAGCAGGTCCCGCGAGACCGCGCTGGTCCGCGACTGGGTTCAGCGGCTGCAGATACGCACCGCCGGACAGGACGCCCCGATCTCCACGCTCAGCGGGGGCAACCAGCAGAAGGTGCTGATGGCCCGGTGCCTGGCGCTCGAGCCGTCCGTGCTGCTGCTCTGCGAGCCCACCGCGGGGGTGGACATCGCCACCCGGATCGCGCTCTACGAACTGATCGCGCAGCAGGCTGAGCGAGGGCTTGGCGTGATCGTGTCCTCCACCGACATCGGCGACCTGCTCGCGATGTGTACCCGCATCCTCGTGCTGCGGGACGGGGTCGTCGCCCGCGAACTGGACGGCAACCAGGTGACGCAAGCGATCCTGCACCACGCTATCGAAGGAACGGACGAGCAATGAACCCCACGGTGAGCTCCCCAAGGAACGCCCCCGCCGTCGGCGCGGCCAGCCCGGGCCCAGCCCGCCCAGGCTCCGGGCACCCGGGCGTGCCCGGCCCGGGCGCGGCCGCCAGCGAACCCCGCCGCCGCGCCGTCGCGCGGGTGCGAATGCCCGGCGCGCTCTCGTTCCGCAACATCGGGGCCCTCTACGTGTGGCTCGCGATCGCCGTCATCTTCACGCTCTGGGCTCCCTCGACGTTCCCGACCTGGACGACCGCGCGGCAGATCCTGGACGAGAACGCGGCCACCGGCCTGATGGCGCTGAGCGTGGTGATCCCACTGTGCACCAGGACGTTCGACCTGTCGGTCGGCTTCATCGCCTCATTGAGCGCGGTGACTGCGTCGTACATGATTGCGCACGGCATCCCGGTGGCCGCGGCGGTGGCGATCGCGATGGGCGGCGCGCTGTTGGTCGGCCTGATCAACGCCGGCGTCGTGGTCGTAATGGGCGTGGACTCGTTCATCGCCACGCTCGCGACTGGCTCGCTGATCCAGGCGTTCATCACGCTGATGACCAACGACATCGCGATCACCAGCCCCAAGCTGGCCGGCCCGTTCGCCAAGATCGGCCAGGCCAGCATCGGCGGGATCACGCTGCCGGTGATCTACACGCTCCTCGTCGCGCTCGTGATCTGGTTCGTGCTCGAGCACACCGCGACCGGGCGGCGGCTCTACGCCACCGGCTTCAACCCCGACAGCGCCCGGCTGGCCGGCGTCAGGACCGCCCGGCTGCGCTTCGCCTCCCTGATCGTCTCGGCGCTGCTGGCCGGCGCCGCGGGGGTGATCCTGGCGTCCACGCTGGGGTCCGGTGACCCGCAGGCCGGGGTGCCCTACCTGCTCTCGGCGTATGCGGCGGCCTTCCTCGGCGCCAGCCAGTTGCGCCCTGGCCGCTTCAACGCCTGGGGCACGCTGATCGCGGTGCTGCTGCTGGGCACCGGCGTCGTCGGCCTCGGCCTGGTCTCCGCCCCCAACTGGGCGCCCGCGATGTTCACCGGCGTGGTCCTGATCGCGGCGCTGGGCATCACCGGCGCCAGGCGCCGCGCCCTGCGTAAGGGCCAGCGCAGGGGCCTGCGCTTCGGGCGACGTCGCCCAGCCACTGCGCTGCCATCAGGCACCTGACCCATCCACCACGAGAGCACATTCACATCCGGCCCGACCCGAAACCCGGCGGGCGCAGCACAGACTAAGGACAAGAACATGCGAGTGATTCGAAGACGAGACCCGCGACGCCACCGGCAGGTCGCAGGTGCGGTGCTTACCGCCGTGCTTGGCCTAGTGATCGCCGCCTGCAGCAGCACGAGCTCGGGCACAAGCACCGCAGGCACAAGTACCGCGGGCAGCAGCGCCGGAGTCACCGGCGGCTCAACGTCGGCCGGCGTGCAGGCGGCCGAGGCGGAACTCAAGGTGGCCGAGGCCCGGCCGGCCTCCATCAACCTGCCGCCGGTCACCGCGTCCATCCCGTCCGGCAAGACGGTCACCTTCGTGCACTGCGGTGTCGCCGTCTGCGACACGATCGCCGCGGCGATCAAGAACGCGGCCGCGGTCCTCGGCTGGAAGGTCGACGTGATCCCGACCAACGGCACCCCGGCGAGCGTGAAGGCCGCCTGGGACACCGTGGTCCGGCTGCACCCGGCCGTGGCGTTCGGGTCAGGTTTTAACCGCGCCCTCTTCGCTTCCGAAGCATCGCAGCTGGCGTCCATGAAGGTCCCGGTCATGGACTGGTCAACCCTGGACAGTCCGGGGCAGGGCATTACGTTCGTCAAGGGCGGCCCGAGTGAGGTGCCCTTGGTGGGTGAGCAGATGGCCGCCTGGGTTGTGGCCAACACCCAGGGCAAGGCGGACACGCTCTACGTCAACCTGCCGACCTTCGTCATCCTCCAGCCCGTCATGACGGGATTCGAGGCCTACTACAAGCAGTGGTGCCCCGGTTGCCAGCTGTCCATGATGTCGGTGCCGCTGACCTCGATCGGGACGACCGCGCCCAGCCTGATCGTCTCCTACCTGCGGGCGCACCCGGACATCAACCGGATCGCCGTGGGCTACGACGGCGTCGACGTCGGCCTGCCCGCGGCCCTGGCGTCGGCGGGCCTGTCGGGCAAGGTGAAGTTCATCGGAGAGGCCCCGACCGCGACCAACCTGGCCTACGTCCAGGCCGGGACAGAGGCCGCCACGGTGGCGCAGGGTTACTACGAGATCTGGGCGATGTACATGGACGCGGCGGCCCGGCAGTTGACCGGCCAGTCGCTGGCGCCGGACAACGCGTGGAAGGTGCCGTGGTTCCTGCTGACCCAGAGCGACTATTCGCAAGGTACCGGATACGCGCCGATTATCCCGAATCTGGACAGCCAGGTGAAGCAGATCTGGAAGAAGTAGCCGGGCGGCCGGCCCGCGTCTGATGCCGAGCCGCGGTGGCCTGCGGGCAGTACGCCCCAGGCCACCGCGGCAGTCAGCGCACCCCGGGCCGGTGCGGCGGCACCCGCAGCGGGCAAGCTTGCGGACTCGAGCCCGATTCGGTATGATTTGAATTCAGTTCAGTAAACAACTAGTTCCCGGATGCGGGCGGACGGCACGCCGACCAGAGCGACGGGATGACGGAAGGCGGAGCGATGAGCGTGGACCTGCAGCGGGAGCCGGTGCGGACCGGGTCCGAATTCGTGCAGTACGAGGTGGCCGACCGGGTGGCGACGATCTGGCTGAACCGCCCGGAGGTAAAGAACTGCGTCAACTGGGGGCTGTTGCAGCAGTTCGGCGAAGCGCTGGAGCAGGCCGAGCGCGACCCGGACGTCCGGGTGGTGCTGGTCCGGGGCCGCGGGCACACGTTCTGCGCGGGCGCTGACCTGAAGATGCTCGATGCCGAATTCCTGGGCACGACCAACAACTCCGTGGAGATCGCGCAGGTCTCGGCGCGGATCTGGGGCCGCGCGTTCAACCTCGCCAAGCCGACCGTGGCGGTCGTGGAGGGGTATGCGGTGGCCGGCGGGTTCGAGCTGATGATCTCCTGCGACTTCGCGGTCGTCGCCGATGACGCCAAGATCGGGGACTATCACATCCGGCGGGCCCTGTTCGGCGGGGCCGGCCCGATCTACCGGCTGCCGCGCTACATCGGCCTGCGCCGTACCAAGGAACTGCTGCTGACCGGCAAGCTGCTGTCGGGCCGCCAGTGCGCCGACTGGGGGCTGGCGAATGTCTCCGCCCCGGCGGACGAGCTGGACGACGCGGTCGCCGAGTTCATCGCGCCAATGAAGGACAAGAGCGCGTTCACGATGCGGATCACCAAGCTGGCCGCCAACCGCGGCCTCGACGGTGACACCGAGACCCTGATCGCGCTGGAGTCGATGACCTGCAACGTCGCCCATCAGTCCAACGACGCCCGCGAAGGCGTGCAGGCCTTCCTGCAGAAGCGCGATCCGATCTGGACTGATAGTTAAACTGAATTCAACTCAAAGACCGGGAATGGTGGCCGGAACTGTCAGTGGAGGCGAACAGTCGTGGATAGAGCAAGCGAGCCGGCCACCGCGGCCAGCCGGAACCTGGATGGATGCCCGGTCATGCACGGGGACTTCTCCCGCATCCGGCAGGCCGGCTCGCACTGGCAGTGGGCGGACCAGCTCCGCGAGGACAGCCCGCTGTACTTCAACACCTACGCGCAGGGCTACTGGATCTTCACCCGCCACGATGCCGTGCGCGACATGTACAAGAACCCGCAGATCTTCTCCAGCGAATCCATCACGCCATGGGAGCCCGAACCCATCTACCGGTTCGTCCCGACGCAGATCGATGAGCCGGATCACATCACCTACCGCCGGATCGTCAATGCGTGGTTCTCCCCTCGCGCGGTCGACCGCGCCCAGCCGGAGATACGCGGCATCTGCCGGGCGCTGGTCCAGAAGGTGGCGCCGGCCGGGGAATGTGACTTCGTGGCCGATTTCGCCCTGCGCTACCCGACCGCGATGTTCCTGCGCTTCATCGGGCTGGACACGGCCGATACCGACCAGTTCGTGGCCTGGGTGGAGGATTTCTTCGGCGGCTTCAGCGGCGACCCGGCGGGCCTGGAACCCATGGCCAGGGCCCTGGACGGAATCCGGCAGTACTGGATCACCGTGCTCGACCAGCGGCGCGGCGAGCCCGCGCCCCGCGACGGCGACCTGGCCTCGCACCTCATGCACGCCAGGTTCAGTGGCAGCCCGCTCACCGATGCCGAGATCCTCGACATGCTGACGGTGCTGGTGCTCGCCGGTCTTGACACCACCCGCGGCCAGCTCGGCTACCTGTTCCGGCACCTGGCCACGCATCCAGATGACCGGGCCGCCCTGATCGCGGACCCGCGGCTTATCCCGTCCGCGGTCGAGGAATCGCTGCGGTTCTACACGATCATCTTCGGCGACGGTCGCAAGGTGACGCGCGACGTCGAGTTCCACGGCGCCCGGCTGAAGAAGGGCGACATGGTCTACGGGCTCGTCTCGGGCGCCAACCGGGATCCGCGGGCGTACGAGCGTGCCGGGGAATTCATCCTGGACCGCAAGCATAACCACCACTTCGGCTTCGCCGGCGGCCCGCACCGGTGCCTGGGCGCGCACCTGGCCCGCCGGGAAATGCAGATCGGCGTCGAGGAGTGGCTGCGGCTCATCCCCGACTTCCGCATCGCCACGGACGAGGAGCTTGCCGAACGAGGCGGCGGCTCGATGATGACGCTGATGACGCTTCCGCTGGCCTGGGATGTGGCCCGGTGAAGATAACGGTGGACGGAGCGGCCTGCATGGGGCATGGTCGCTGCTACCAGCTCGCGCCGGGCCTGCTAACCTGCGACGACGAAGGATACGTCACGATTAGGGACCAAGTGATCGACGTTCCCGACGACCAGGGAGCGGCCGCTGAGGAGGCAGCGGGCACCTGCCCTGAGGAAGCTATCACCCTGCTGAGGGACCGAGCTCACCGGCCCGTTTCGGCCCCGCCGCGCGGTCCGGCGCCGTAGTCCCGGTCCCGGGGCCGTATCTCGTCTTTTTATCGCGAAACGGGCCGGCTTCCCGTGCTGGTCGATGCATTTCCGTGCGCCAGCGATCGCCAGCGAGGGCCTGGTTCTCAGATACCGATGATCAGTTCCGCGAGTGCCGGGCTGACGGCGAGGATGTCTTCACGGTCGGTCGTGATCACCGCGGCCCCCTGCGCGTCCGCCACGAGCGCCACCTGGACATCGACGACGTCTGCGTGGCCACACTCGCCGATCCCGACGCCGATACGCTTCGCCGCGTAGGTGTAAACGGCAACCGAAGCTAGGGGACTCTCGCATCACGGCCAGCCGGCGCCCGGCACGTCGACGCGGAGTGCCTCCACCCGGCCGGGGCGGGACACCGCGGGAGCGCCGCCGAGGACGAATTGCTCGCCGGCCTCTTCCTTGCGTGACGGGGCGAGGACGAGGTAGAGCCTGTGCCTGTCCGGGCCGCCCAGCATGCAGGCGATGCACTCCCAGGGCGAGGTCTCGATGACATGCGTGACCTGTCCGCCGTCGAGCACCCGCACACAGCACATGAATGCCGGGTTGGCCATCCACACGCCGCCGTCGGCGTCCATGCAGATGCCGTCGGGGTGGTCGAAGGCCGCAGGAAGAGCGGCGAAGACGCGCTCGCCGGTCAGCGTCCCGTCGGCTTCGATGCGGTACGCGGTGAGCCTGGCCCCGTGGCTTTGCGCGACCACCAGCATCCTGCCGTCCGCCGAGATGGCGGCGCCGTTGGGGAACATCAGCGTGCCCGCCTGGCGGCGGACCTCTCCGTCGGGTGTCACGAGTACGAGCGAGGTCGCCCTGCGGATGTCGACACGCTGGCCCCGGTAGCGGTATTCGTAGCCCGCGTTGCCGACGTAGGCGCGGCCGAGCCCGTCCACCACCATGTCGTTGCACGCGCCGAGGCAGGCTTCCCGCAGGTCCGCGTGCTCCACCAGACCTGAGGCCTCCAGCCGCAGCAGCTTGCGGTCGAGCATCGAGATGACCAGCATCCGGCCGTCCGGGAGCCATCCGAGGCCCGACGGGTGGTCCTCCATGTCGACGACCACGTCCGTCGCGCCGTCTTCGTTTACCGCGATGACGCGCTTGCTGAACACATCAGAGAGGTAAAGGCGCCCGCCATGCCAGCGCGGGCTCTCGCCGAAGGCCAGGTCGCCGGATATCAGCTCGCGAGCCACGGTCAGGCCATGTCGCCGCGGTCCGTGCCCACTGCCGTGGCGGTGGTCAGCCGGGTGCGCAGCAGGCCCAGCGTGGTGTCCGGGAGCCTGCCCGCGCCGCAGAGGTATCCCCAGGCCCCTCCATGCCGGGTCTGGAGGTAGTCGAGCGCGCCGCCCAGGGCCTCGGGCCTGGCGTCGAAGAACGCCTGTACCCGGCTGAAGTCGCTGTCCGGGGCGGTGAAGCGGCTTTGCAGCTCGGCATGCTTGCGCGCCGACCAGTATCGCTGGGTCAGCCCGTAGTCACGCAGGACGTCCTCCCGGCCGGCGCCGAGTGAGCTGAGGACGAAGGCGGCGACGAGGCCGGTGCGGTCCTTCCCGGCGGTGCAGTTGACGACGACGGGGCCCGTTGCGCCGGCGACGTGGCGCACGGCCTGGGCGAAGTACGCCGGGTGCCCGTCCAGCAGGTCGATGTACACCCGCGTCATGTCCGCGGCCGAGAAGTCACGTATCTCCCCGCTGAGCATCCGCTCGGTCATGCCGTTGAGGTGCGCGACCAGGCCGCCGATCGGCACATGGTGGACGACTACGTCGCCAAGCGGATGTGCGGTGCCTGGCGGCGGCCGCTCCCCGGGCTTGCGCAGGTCGACAACTTCGCGGATGCCGAGAGCGGCAAGCGCCGCACGATCGGAACCTGTCGTGTGGTCCAGGTGGTCCGACCGGAACAGGATGCCCCAGCGGACCGTGCGGCCGGCCGGGAGGCCGTAACCTCCGAGGTCCCTGAAGTTGGCCGCCCCCGACAGGTTGACGTGGCGCTCGGGTACCCGACAGTACCCGCCGTCGAGTTTCAGCGTGGCCACGTAGCGCGGCACGCTGGGATCGACGTCTACCTGAGTACGTCCGCCGTCGACCGGGACGACGGGCGACGCGCCGGGAGGCGGCGGCGACAGACGCACTTCGCGCGGTCTGAGGCCGTCGCAGATGATCTCCAGCCGATTGCCGTCCCGGGTGAGCTCGACAGTTACGGTCATGCAGAGGCGCCTTTCAGTTGGGCTCCGGCCAGCGTGCCGTCCAGGCTGGGCGGCGGCAGCGAGCAGCGGTGGCCCGGCCACAGCTGGATACTGTCACTGGTCCGGCCCGCCGGGCCTTCGGCGATCAACTCGACGAGCACATCGGCGACCTGCTCGGGCTGAAGCATGCCGGGCGGGGCGGTCGCGCCCTTGGCGGCCAGGTGGGCCCGGATCATCGGCGTATCCGTGGCACCCATCCCCAGTGAGTTCACCCGCACCCCGTGCCCGGCGAGCGCCGCGGCCCAGGCGTTCGTCAGCCCCTTGAGCGCCCACTTGGAGGCGTCGTACAGGTCGTAGCGCGGGCCGCCGACCGGTGGCCTCCGGGTCGATGCCCACCGGCACCCTGTGGCGTCGGCGTGGCCCACCGCTTCCGGGTAGCCGCAGGTGTGGATGTGGTCGGTGGTGATGTTGATGAGGTCGCCGCCCTGCTGGATCAGATACGGGATCGCCGCCCGGCTAACCAGGTAGCAGCCGCGGACGTTCACGCCGATGACCGCCTCGAAGTCGTCGACCGCTTTCTGCCAGCTGTCTGAAGTCGGGGATGTCTGCCGCATGATCGCGGCGTTGTTGACCACGATGTCGATGCCGCCAAGCCGTTCGGCGGCGCCGGCCACGAACGAACGGACCGCGACGGGGGCGGTGACGTCCGCGCACTGCGCCCAGCCCCGGACCCCGCGGGCCTCGATCTCCGCGGCTACCGCCGTAACTTCGGGCCTGAGGTCACAGACGGCGACCTGGGCGCCCGCGGCGGCGAAGGCCAGCGCGAAGGCGCGGCCAAGCCCCTGAGCGCCGCCGGTGACGATCGCCCGGCGCCCGGCGAGCACTGCTGTCCGGTGCACTGCGAGCACTCCTGTCATATCGTGCCTGTCAGCCATCTGATTTCATGATGCTCCAGCCGCCGTCGACGACCAGATCGGCACCGGTGATGTAAGAGGCGTCGCTGGAGGCCAGGAACGCCACCGCGGCGGCGACCTCAGCGGCTCGCCCGAGTCGTTTGGCGGCTGTGCCCGCGGCGCTCGCCTGCTGCTTCGTCAGTCCGGCCCCCTCCCACGGCGGCGTGAGGATCGCCCCGGGCACGACGGAGTTGACCCGCACCTCTGGTCCGTACTCAACGGCGAGCTGCCGGGCCAGGGCGCACAGTCCCGCCTTCGCGGCGGCGTACGCGGGTCGGCCGGGCCGGCCCACCAGCGCGTTCACCGACGAGGTGAGCACGATAGCGCCCCCGGCCGCGGCGAGCAGGTCGATCAGTACTTTCGCGCCGAGGTAGGCGGCCTTCAGGTTCACCGCCTGCATCCGGTCCCAGTCGTCCTCGTCGAGCTCGTGGGCGGCCGCCGCGATCTGGATGAAGGCGTTGCTGTGCAGCACGTCGAGCCGCCCCCAGCGCGATAGCACGAACTCGCGGAGAGCCCGCCAGTCCGCGCTGCTGGCCACGTCGCACCGGAGGAACGCGGCGCGGTCGCCGCCGATGCTGACGGCCACCTCACGGCCGCGCGCCTCGTCCAGATCGGCGATGGCCACGGCCGCGCCTTCGTCCGCGAACCGCCTCGCGCATGCCTCACCTATGCCCGAGGCTCCGCCGGTGACCAGGGCGACCCTGCCGTCGAACCGGCG
>Ga0210401_10003452_pt1 | contig 16885 bp, 12 predicted proteins | sample IncBWH32MmetaG_FD_150866 | JGI IMG/M metagenome (GOLD analysis project Ga0210401, IMG submission 150866) | Forest soil microbial communities from Barre Woods Harvard Forest LTER site, Petersham, Massachusetts, United States - Inc-BW-H-32-M | ecosystem: Environmental > Terrestrial > Soil >... | reverse complement strand
TGCTGCCGCGCTGGCGCCGCTGCCGGACACCGCCGACGAGTTGAATGCGGTGGCGCGGGATCTCGGTGCCGCCGCCGCCGACATTCACCTCGGCGCCGATGCCAGCGAGACCATTTTGAAGCGCGCGCCGCTCGCCGACTACGCCATCGTGTATTTTGCCACCCACGGTCTGGTGGCCGGCGACGTCAAGGGACTGGCCGAGCCGTCGCTCGCGCTGAGCATCCCGAAAGTGCCGTCGGAGCTCGACGACGGTTTGTTGACCGCAAGCGAGGTCGCGCAGCTGAAGCTCAATGCCGATTGGGTGGTCCTGTCCGCCTGCAATACCATCGCCGGTGACAAGCCAGGTGCGGAGGCGCTGTCGGGGCTGGCACGGGCGTTCTTCTATGCCGGCGCCAGGGCGCTTCTGGTGACGCACTGGGCGGTCGCATCCGAGGCCGCGACACGGCTGACCATTTCGACCTTCGACCGCCTGAAGGCCGATCCCGCTTTGTCGCGCGCAGAGGCGCTGCGGCAGGCCATGCTGGCCTTTCTCAATGACACCACATCGGTCAATAATGCCTATCCTGCCTTCTGGGGCCCCTTCGCGCTGATCGGCGAGGGCGCGGCACGATAATTGTATGTGATGATGCAACGCAGCATCGACGCGGCTGAATGGGCGTCGAAACAGCCGGCTCACACAGGCGCGACCGCGGTGATTGCGCACCGTCTCGGGCCGCGCTGCAATAAACCAAGCTCATTGGATCGGCTTGGCAATCTCGCCGTTGCCAAGTATTAGGTCGGGCGATCGGGCTCGGACGGGCCATGGTCGCGGTCGTCGCGGCAGGCGTAGCGATACGGCATTGGCGCCTTTTGATACGCGGACTCTCGGGAGGAACTTCGTGCAAGAGACGGGTATTCGTAACGGCGCGTTCGGTGCCGACAAATTCGGCTTAAGAAATCTCAAGAGACTGCATTGGAATCTCGGCGCGCCGCAGCTCTATCAATACGCCCTGTCTGCGGGCGAGGCGGTGCTGTCGGCTGACGGCGCCCTGTGCGCCGACACCGGCGAGTTCACCGGCCGCAGCCCGAAGGACAAGTTCACCGTTCGCGACGGGTTGACCGACAAGAAGATGTGGTGGGCCGGCAACCAGTCGATCACGTCTGAGCAGTTCGAGGCGCTGTACCAGGACTTCCTCGATCATGCAGCAGGCAAGACGCTGTTCGCGCAGGACCTCTATGGCGGCGCCGATCCGAGCTTCCGGATCAAGACGCGGGTGTTCACCGAGCTCGCCTGGCATTCCCTCTTCATCCGCACGCTGCTGATCCGTCCCGAGGCGATCGAGCTCTCTTCGTTCGTGCCCGAGCTCACCATCATCGACATGCCGAGCTTCCGCGCCGATCCCAAACGCCACGGCGTGCGCTCGGAGAACGCCGTCGCGATCGATTTCGCCCGCAAGATCGTCCTGATCGGCGGGTCTTATTATGCCGGCGAGATGAAGAAGAGCGTGTTCACCACGCTGAACTATTATTTGCCCGAGAAGGGCGTGATGCCGATGCACTGCTCGGCCAATGTCGGATCAAAGGGCGACACCGCGATCTTCTTCGGCCTCTCCGGCACCGGCAAGACCACGCTGTCGGCCGACCCGAAGCGCACGCTGATCGGCGACGACGAGCATGGCTGGGGCCGCGACGGCGTGTTCAACTTCGAGGGCGGCTGCTACGCCAAGTGCATCAAGCTCTCGAAGGAGGCCGAGCCGGAGATCCATGCCGCGAGCAATCGTTTTGGCGCGGTGCTGGAAAACTGCGTGCTCGACGAGGATACGCGGCAGGTCGATTTCGACGACGGCTCGAAAACCGAAAACACCCGTTCGGCCTATCCGCTCGATTTCATCCCCAACGCCTCGCGCAGCGGCCGCGCGCCGCATCCGAAGAACGTGGTGATGCTGGCGGCCGATGCCTTCGGCGTGCTGCCGCCGATCGCAAAGCTTTCGCCGGCGCAGGCGATGTATCACTTCCTGTCCGGCTACACCGCCAAGGTCGCGGGCACCGAGCGTGGGCTGGGCTCCGAGCCGCAGCCGGAATTTTCCACCTGCTTCGGTTCGCCGTTCCTGCCGCTCGACCCCTCGGTCTACGGCAACATGCTGCGCGAGCTGATCGCCGAGCACAATGTCGATTGCTGGCTGGTCAACACCGGCTGGACCGGCGGCAAATACGGCGTCGGCAGCCGCATGCCGATCAAGGTGACGCGCGCGCTGCTCACCGCGGCGCTCGATGGTTCCTTGCGCAATGTCGTCTTCCGCACCGACAAATATTTCGGCTTTGCGGTGCCGACCGCGCTGCCCGGCGTGCCCACTGAGATTCTCAATCCGGTCAATACCTGGAAGGACAAGGACGAGTTCGACAGGACCGCGCGCGCGCTGGTCGCGATGTTCCAGAAGAACTTTGCCAAGTTCGAGGGCAAGGTCGACGCCGATGTCCGCGCCGCCGCGCCCGAGGTGAAGCTCGCGGCGGAGTGACGCGCAAGCGTCGCAATGATTACGAAAGGGCGGCCACGCGGCCGCCCTTTCCGTCGATGAAGAGCGCCTGTATTGATTCGTCATTGCTTCGGCGCGTCGCGCCTCGCAATGACCGAAACGCTACGCCTTGAAATACACGATCTGGGTCGTGGTCGCGAGCAGGCGGCCCGAAGGCGACCAGAGTTCGCCGGTCTGGTCGCCAAAGCTCTTGTGAAAGACCTTTGCATCGGCCGCGGCCAGCACGTGGCTGATGTCCTCGCGCGCGAGATCCTCCGCATCGAGATGGAAATAGGTCGTCAGCGACACCGTGCCGATCGGCACCAGCTCGCGCCGCGCATGGAAGATGCGGGCAAAGAACGCATCAGACATCGACATCAGCGACAGATGGTCGATCCTCCGAGCCACCTTGTCGGCGATCCAGAACTTTGAGGACGCGCTCTGCGGCGCGGCTTTGGCGTCGCTGCGGAAATCCGGAAGACCCTCGATGAAGCGGAAGTCGTATTGCCTGACCCAGGACGCGGCGACCTCGGGGTAAGGCCGGATCTCCGCGAACGGCTTCGCCTCCGGCATTCTGGCCGGCTGGTGCGACCAGGACGGCCTGCGTTCGGCGAACACGGCGGTCGCAAGCGTCGCGACCTCGCCGCCGTTCTGGCTGAGCTCGACGGACCAGTGCTGGGTCGAGCGGTTGGCCTTGACCAGGCGGACGTCGAGGTCGAACGGGCCCTCGACAATGGGCGCGCAATAATTGACGGTGACGGCGAGCGGATCGCCCGCGCGCTCGGGATGCTCGATCAGCGCGCGCAGCACCGTCGCCGCCGTCGCGCCGCCGAACGGGCCGACAAAGGCCCAGTAGTCGGGACTGGTCTGGCCCTGCCAGCGGCTGTCGCCGGCGGTGACGCGCGTGGCGTCGTCGAACAGGTGGGTGGGCTTGGTGAGCATCAAGCGGGCCCCGATGGTTCGTCATTGCGAGCTACGGCGGACAAGCCGCTGCTTGCAAACGACGTGTGGCAGTATCGTCACCCTCCCGCCAAAAGCAATGACGCGACAGGTCATGCTCGCTGCCCCGGCAACAGGGCGGCAGCAGCGCGGGCGGACACTCAGCCCGTAACGCCGCGCTGCGCCGCTGCGGCGGATGGCGCGGTGGCGCCCACCGGCACGTTCCAGATGTCCTCGGCATATTCGCGGATGGTGCGGTCGGAGGAGAACCATGCCATCCGCGCCACGTTGAGGATGCTCGCCCGTGTCCACGCCGGCGCCACCTGCCAGCGCGCGTCGATGCCGCGCTGCGCTGCATAGTAGGAATCGAAATCCGCGCTCACCATGTAGTGGTCGAGATAGCGCAGCGCGTGCGCGATCGATTCGAAGCGGCTGGGTTCGCCGGGCGAGAACTCGCCGGCGCCGATGGCGTTGATGGCGCGCGCCAGCTGCGGCGAGCCGCGGATCACGTCGGTCGCATCCAGCCCCTGCTTGCGACGCACCATCACATCGCCCGCTTCCAGGCCGAAGATCGCGATATTGTCCGCGCCCACATGGTCGCGGATCTCGATGTTGGCACCGTCGAGCGTGCCGATGGTCAACGCGCCGTTGAGCGCGAGCTTCATGTTGCCGGTGCCGGAGGCCTCCATGCCGGCGGTGGAGATCTGCTCGGACAGGTCGGCGGCCGGAATGATCATCTCCGCGAGACTGACATTGTAGTCGTCCAGGAACACGATCTTGAGGCGGTCTTCGATCGCGGGATCGTTGTTGACGATCGCGGCGACGTCGTTGATCAGCTTGATGATCAGCTTGGCATAGCGGTAGCTCGCCGCCGCCTTGCCGGCAAAGATCTTGACCCGCGGCACCCAGTTGCGTTTCGGCTGGTCCCTGATCGCCTGGTACAGCGCGACCGTTTCGAGAATGTTGAGCAGCTGCCGCTTGTATTCGTGGATGCGCTTGATCTGGACGTCGAACAGCGCGCTCGGGTCGACCTTGACGTTCTGGCGTTCGCCGATCAGCCGCGCCAGGGCGACCTTGTTGTGGCGCTTGACGTCGCGGAATTTCTGCTGGAAGCCGCTGTCGCTGGCATGGCTTTCCAGGCCGGCCAGTTCGGAGGGATCGTCGAGCACGGCCTCGCCGCAAGACTGCCGCAACAGCAAGGTCAGCTTCGGGTTGGCCAGCATCAGCCAGCGGCGGAAGGTGATGCCATTGGTCTTGTTGGTGATGCGGTCGGGATAGAGATGGTTGAGATCGTTGAACACGGTCTCCTTCATCAGCTCGGAATGCATCGCCGAGACGCCGTTGATGCGATGCGAGCCGACGAAGGCCAGTTGCCCCATCCGCACCCTGCGGCCGGCTCTCTCGTCGATCAGCGACACCGCGGCGCGGAAATCGATGTCGCCGGGGCAGCGCGCCTCCGCCTGCGCCAGGTGCGCGGCGTTGATGCGGTAAATGATCTCAAGATGCCGCGGCAACAGCCGCTCGAAGATCTCGACCGGCCAGGTCTCGAGCGCCTCAGGCAGCAGCGTGTGGTTGGTGTAGGACAGCGTCGCGACGGTGATCTTCCAGGCCTCGTCCCAGCGGAAATAGTGCAGGTCGACCAGGATCCGCATCAGTTCGGCGACCGCGAGCGACGGATGGGTGTCGTTGAGCTGCAGCGCGGCCTTCTGCGCGAGGCTGCGCAATTGTCCGTCGGCCCCAAGGTGCCGCTGGACCAGGTCCTGCAGTGAGGCGGAGACGAAAAAATATTCCTGCCGCAGCCTGAGCTCTCGGCCCGCTGCGCTTTCGTCGTTCGGATAGAGGAACTTGCAGATCGCCTCCGCGCGGGATTCTTCGGCGCTGGCGCCGAGATAGTCGCCGCGGTTGAACACGTCGAGCTTCAGCGGATCGGGCGACCGCGCCGACCACAGGCGCAGCGCATTGACGTGCTGGCCGCGCCAGCCGACGATCGGCGTGTCATAGGCGACCGCCTGCACGGTCTCGCCGGGATGCCAGATCGCGCGGTCGCGGCCCTTGTCGTCGACATGTTCGACGCCGCCGCCGAAATGCACGTGGTAGACCACCTCGGGCCGCTGGAATTCCCAGGGGTTGCCGAAGTTCAGCCAGACGTCGGGATATTCCTGCTGCCAGCCGTCGACGATGACCTGGCGAAACAGGCCGAAATCGTAGCGGATGCCGTAGCCCATGGCGGGAATGGCCAAGGTGGCCATGCTGTCCATGAAGCAGGCGGCAAGCCGCCCGAGGCCGCCATTGCCGAGCGCCGCGTCCGGCTCGCATTTGCGCAGGTCCCACAGGCCGACGCCGAGGTCGCCGAGCGCGGTCTCGAACACCTTCAACAGCCCCATATTGTTCAGCGCGTCGGTGAACAGGCGGCCGATCAGGAATTCGAGTGAGAGATAATAGACCCGCTTGCGGCCGGCGTCGTAGCTCTCCTTCTCCGCCGTCAGCCAGCGGTGGACGATGCGGTCGCGCAGCGTCAGCGCCGTCGCGTGATACCAGTCCTGCCGGGTGGCCTGGCCCGCTTCCTTGCCGATCGCGAGCCGGAGTTTTGCAAGAATGGCACCCTTGATTTCCGCGACCGCCAGCTCGTCGACGGGCTGGCCGGGTGTGGGCAGATGGAACGATGGTTCAGGCAACTTGGCTTCCCCGCGACGTTGAAGTCTTTCGAGATGATACGCGCCCCGCGCTCCCTCCGGAACCGGCTTGCCCCTGTTCCGTCCGGCGCGGCTTCTGCCACATTTTTATGCAAAGATCGGGCCGATTCTGCCAGCCGTTTCTCTTTCATGTCCCCGCTCGTTGCATTTTGGTGGTAAGCTTACCAAACCAGTCAGGGATGGGAGACCGAGCCATGAGGCTGCTCATCGAAATCGCGGTTGCTGCGCTGCTGGTGTTCTGCATCACGGCAACATCCGCGGCCTTCGCCGCCGACAGGACCGGCCGCAGCGCGGATGGGTTGAGCTGCGCCTACAGCGTTCCGGAAAATGCCACGCCGGCCGCGCGCTGCAGCGCGATCAAGCGGCAATGCGGGGGGAAGTTCTGGGCGAGCGCCTGCAGCGGCTACCTGCTGTCGTCGACTTGACGCGTCCCGAATCCGGTTAGGGCGTGCTCCCTCTGGTGAGCGGCTACACCATTGGCTGTTCAACGCGCGCGATCCGCCGTTGGTCTTCCAAACCGCGAAAATCCTCGCGCGAACCCTAATTCAACACCCGCTTGATGTCGGGGCTGTCGAGCGAGAAGGTCGGCACCTCGATCTCGAACCGTTCGCCGCTTTCGCTGACCATCTGGTAGCGCCCGGCCATGAAACCCGAGGCGGTCGAAAGCGGCACGCCCGAGGTGTATTCATAGCGCTCGCCCGGCGCCAGCACCGGCTGCTCGCCCACCACGCCCTCGCCGCGGATGTGCCGCTGGTTGCCCGAGGCGTCGGTGATGATCCAATAGCGTTCCCGGAGCTGCACCGTCTCCTCGGAGCTATTGGTGATGACGATGGTATAGGACCAGAAATACTTGCATTGCTCGGCCGACGACCGCTCCGGCAGGAAATTCGGCTCGACGGTGACCTCGATCTGGCGGGTGACGGCGCGGTACATGGCGCTAGCATAGCCAAACTTTGTCCGGGAACCAATCGGGGAGGGCGTTTCAACGCGGTTCAAAAAATCTTGCCGAGCGTCGCGCTCGCGACACAGTTCCGGACGGGAGTCCGTCAAGATCGCAAAACTGGCGCGTACCGCCCTCGAAAACTGGGCCCTGCGGCAGCATATGTCCTGCAGATGATCCGACCAGTGCCGGCGAGACGGCCGACGAGAGCGAACCGATGCGCAGCTTCGGCTCGAACCGCCGTCGCGCTCGAGGCTCATCTAGGCTATTGTCGGCGCGTGGTGTTTCGGGAAGCTGGTTCCGGCTTCCCGACCTCGGTGCCTGCTGGGCGCCGGCTTCTCGATGGTGCCTGATGATCTCCATTGCCGATCCCGTTGCTGAAATCCCCATCGCGGGTGCCGCAGAGCTCGGCGCACCCGTGCGGGAAACGGCGGCGGTCGCGGCGGCGCCCGCGATTGCTCGGCCCGCGACGGCCGAGCGCGAGCTGCGGCTCGATTTGTTCCGGGGGCTGGCGCTGTGGTTGATCTTCATCGACCATCTGCCGAGCAGCCTTTTGACCTGGTTCACGCTGCGCAATTACGGCTTTTCGGACGCCACCGAAATCTTCATCTTCATCTCGGGCTACACCGCGGCCTTCGTCTACGGCCGCGCGATGCGGGATGCCGGCGTGGTCGTGGCGACCGCGCGCATCCTGCGGCGGGTGTGGCAGATCTACGTCGCGCACGTCTTCCTGTTCACGATCTTCCTCGCCGAGATCTCCTATGTGGCGACCTCGTTCGAGAACCCGCTCTACAGCGAAGAGATGGGGATCATGGATTTCCTGAAGCAGCCGGACGTCACCATCGTCCAGGCGATGCTGTTGCGCTTCCGCCCCGTCAACATGGACGTGCTGCCGCTCTACATCGTGCTGATGCTGTTTTTGCCGCTGATCCTGTGGCTGATGCGCTGGAGGGCGGACCTGACGCTGGCGCTGTCGGTCGCACTCTATGCCGTGACCTGGGAATACGATCTCTATCTGTCGGCCTATCCGAACGGCGTCTGGGCCTTCAATCCGTTCGCCTGGCAGTTGCTGTTCGTGTTCGGCGCCTGGTGTTCCCTGGGCGGCGCCAAGCGGATGGCGAAGGTGCTGGCCTCGCCGGTCACGCTGTGGATCTGCATCGCCTATTTGTTCGCGTCGTTCTGCGTGACCATGACCTGGTACTTCCCGCAGCTCGGCCATGTGGTGCCGCGCCGCATCGAGCAGTGGATGTATCCGATCGACAAGACCGATCTGGACGTGTTGCGCTTCGCCCATTTCCTGGCGCTGGCGGCGGTGACGGTGCGCTTCCTGCGCAAGGACTGGCCGGGCCTGCAATCGCCCTGGCTGCGTCCGCTGATCCTGTGCGGGCAGCATTCCCTGGAGATCTTCTGCCTCGGCGTCTTCCTGGCCTTTGCCGGGCATTTCATCCTGGCCGAGGTCTCCGGCGGCCCGGCCCTGCATGCGCTGATCAGTCTCACCGGCATCCTGATCATGTGGGGGATGGCCGCACTGATTTCATGGTACAAACACGCCGCAGACAAAGACGCCAAAAAAGGTGGCCGTGCAAACGCCGACCTGGCGGGAGGGGGGTGATGAGGTCCGTCTCATGCTTTATGGGACTGGCACTGGCCGTGGCTGCCGGATTGTGGGCGGCCTCTGCCGCGTGCGCGGAGGAGGCGCCGGCCGTTTGCGACGTTCCGCCCTCCCTGCTCTTGACCGAGAGCGCGCTGCCAAAGGTGGCAGACACCGTGAAAAGCGGCCACCCCCTTAACATCCTGGTGATCGGCAGCCGCTCCTCGACCATCGGCGCCTCCGAGGATGGCGCCTATCCGGCCCGCCTGCAGGCGGCGCTGAGGGAGCAGCTGCCGTCGCCGGTCGCGGTGAATGTGTCCGTAGAACTACAGGCCAGGAAATCGGCCGAAGAGGTCAACAAGGACCTGCCGGCGCTTTTAAGCGCGAAAAAGCCGGCCTTGGTCATATGGCAGACCGGCACGGTCGATGCTATGCGCTCAGTGGATCCTGACGACTTTCGCGGCGCCGTCGAAGACGGCATTGCTGCGATGCAAAGCGCCGGCGCCGACGTGGTGTTAATGAATCTGCAGTACAGTCCGCGTACCGAGACGATGATTTCAGTTCCGCCTTACCTCGACAACATGCGCGCGGTGGCGCAGCAGCACGATGTTCCGCTGTTCGACCGCTTCGCCATCATGCGGCAGTGGAACGACAATGGCGATTTCGATCTGTTCAACTCATCGCATGGCATCGACCTTGCCAGGCGTGTTCATGACTGCATCGGCCGCGCCTTGTCGAGATTTGTGATCGGCGCTGCGCATCTCGGCCCGCAGCAGCAGCAGAACTAGGATCGTTCGGTTCATGATGTCGTCGCGTTCTCGTTACCCTTTTTGTCCAGGCACAGCGCTGGTCCTTGCGGCCGTCGTGCTGCTTGCGCCGCTTTCGCCGTCGTCTGCTCAGGCCCAGGGTGCCCAGGCCGCGCTGCTTCAGCACACCGATAAGTCCGTCCCGTCCCCTGCACCCGCGGCCAGTCAGGCCAATGCTCCGGCGCAAGACAATGCAGCCGCGCAGCAGAAGGGCATCGCGACGCGCGCGATCGAGAAGGTGAAGCAGGCCGCGAAGTCGGCCTCCGATATCCTCAACCGCGTGCCCTGCATGGCGCCGAAGGGCGAGCCTCGCACGATGGGCTCGCTGCCGCATGTCGCCAACAAGCTGATTTCGGGCCGGCCGGTGGTGATCGTCGCGTTCGGCTCCTCGTCGACCCAGGGCTACGGCTCGAGCGCGCCGGAGTTCACCTATCCCAACCGGCTCGCGGCGCAGTTGCGGCGGCAATATCCGAGCGCCGACATCAGCGTCGTCAATCGCGGCGTCGGCGGTGAGGATGCGCCGGAAATGATGAGGCGGCTGCAGAGCGTGATCGACCTGCATCCTGATCTCGTGATCTGGCAGGTCGGGACCAATGCCGTGCTGCGCAATCTCGACCCCGACGAAACCGCCAGGATGGTCGAAGACGGCGTCACATTGATCCAGGCGGCCGGCAGCGATGTCGTGCTGGTCGACCCGCAATACTCGCCGCGCGTGACCGAGCATCCGGACAGCGCGAGCAAGATGGTGCGGCTGCTCGGGAAAGTCGCGCAGCTGCGCCGGATCGGCATTTTCCCGCGCTTCGAGGTGATGCGCGAATGGCACGAACGGCAGGCGATCCCGATCGACGATTTCGTCATCGCCGACGGCCTGCACATGAACGACTGGGGCTATGCCTGCTTCGCCCAGCTGCTCGGCGACGACATCATCAAGTCGGTCGGCCAGATCAAGCTCGGCGTCAACGTGCCGTCGAACGTCCTGACCTACCGGCCGATGTGACGGCCTTCGGTTGTGCCGGTAAGGCGAAAGTGCAGGGTGGGCAAAGGCGCTTTGCGCCGTGCCCACCATTCGGTGGGCTCGCTTGGCCCACCCTACAGGTCGTTTGCGCTCACGCCGCCTCCAGCGCGGCGTGCAGATCCTCGATCAGGTCGTCGGGATGCTCGAGCCCGGCCGAGAAGCGGATAAAGCCTTCGCTGATGCCGAGCTCGGCGCGGGCCTCGGGCTTGAGTCTCTGATGCGTGGTGGTCGCCGGATGCGTGACGAGGCTCTTGGCGTCGCCGAGATTGTTGGAGATGCGCGCGAGCTTGAGCGCATTGAGCACGCGGAACGCAGCCGCCTTGGCGCCCGCGACCTCGAAGCCGACCAAGGTCGAACCGGCGCGCATCTGCTTCTTCACGGTTGCCGCCTGCGGATGATCGTCGCGTCCGGGATAGATCAGGCGGGTGATCCTCGGATGCTTGGCGAGCGCGTCGGCGATGCGCGCGGCGTTGTCGGTTTGCGCGCGGACGCGGACCGAAAGCGTCTCCAGGCCTTTCAGCAGCACCCAGGCATTGAACGGCGACAGCGACGGCCCGGTCTGGCGCATGAAGTTGTGCAGATGCTCGGCAATGAAGGCTTCCGAGGACAGGATCATGCCGCCGAGGCAGCGGCCCTGGCCGTCGATATGCTTGGTCGCGGAATAGACCACGACGTCGGCGCCGAGCGCCAGCGGACTCTGCCAGATCGGGGTCGCGAACACATTGTCGACGATCAGCCGCGCGCCGGCCTGGTGCACGATCTCGGCGATCGCGCCGATGTCGAGCACGTCGAGGGTCGGATTGGTCGGGCTTTCCAGGAAGCAGGTCTTGGTGTTCGGCCGCATCGCGCGTTGCCACTGGTCGAGATCGAGCCCGTCGACCAGCGTCGAGGCGATGCCGTAGCGCGGCAACAAATCCTCGATCACGTAGCGGCAGGACCCGAACATCGCCTTGGGGGCCACGACGTGATCGCCGGCCTTGAGCGGCGCCAGCACCGCGGTGGTCACTGCGGCCATGCCGGTCGCGGTGGAGCGGCCAGCCTCGGCGCCCTCCAGCTCGATCATGCGCCGTTCGAACATCGCGATCGTCGGATTGGAGTAGCGCGAATAGATGTAGCCAGGATCCTCGCCCTTGAAGCGCGCCTCGCACTGCTCGGCGCTGTCATAGACATAGCCCTGGGTGAGGAACAGTGCCTCCGAGGTCTCGCCGAACTCGGATCGCAGCGTGCCGGAATGGACCAGCCGGGTTTCGGGGCGGTAGCGCGCGCCGGACGCAGGGGACTTCGACATGTGACCTCCATCGCGGCCAGAGAAATGGCCACAAAAAAACCGGCCTGGAACGTCGGCCGGGATCACAATCGTCCCCGGCCTGTTTAGCGATTTATTTAACGTGGCTGCAAGCCGGCCGGCTCAAATCACCACGGGATAACTCATGCTCTTATTCTCAGGCGGCCTTTCCGTCAAGCCGCCCATCGGATAACCGGTTAAAAAGCCGGATTTTTCAGCGCTCAGAAGGGGGCGGAAGGTTCAAGGACCGTCAAATTGTCGTTCTCGTTGCAAGGTGAAGCCGATGGCATTCTGCCCGACCGCATGATCGCGGCGATGGCGGATTCCGGCCTGATCCTGCCGGCCTATCCCTTTGTCGAGAGCCAGATCCAGCCCGCAAGCCTCGACCTTCGCCTCGGCGACATCGCCTATCGTGTGCGCGCAAGCTTTCTGCCCGGGCCCGGCGCCACGGTGGCCGAACGCATCGACGAATTGAAGCTGCACGAGATCGATCTCGCCGACGGCGCGGTGCTGGAGACCAACTGCGTCTACATCGTTCCGCTGCTCGAAAGCCTCGCGCTGCCGCCCGAAATCGTTGCCGCCGCCAATCCGAAAAGCTCAACCGGGCGGCTCGACGTCTTCACGCGCGTGATCGCCGACGGCACGCGCCGCTTCGACATGATCGGCGCGGGCTATCACGGCCCGCTCTATGCCGAGATCAGTCCAAAGACGTTTCCGGTGCTGCTGCGCGAGGGATCGCGGCTGTCGCAGGTGCGCTTCCGCACCGGCGACGCCGTGCTCGATGTCGACGAACTCGAGGCGCTGCACGAGCGCGAGCGCCTGGTCGACAGCGATCACGCCGATCTCAACGGCGGACTCGCGCTGTCCGTCGATCTCTCCGGTGAGAACGCCGACGGCTTCGTCGGCTACCGCGCCAAGCGCCACACCGGCGTGATCGATATCGATCGCCGCGCCGGCTATTCGATCGAGGAGTTCTGGGAAGCGATCCCGGCGCGTCCCGACGGCAGCCTGATCCTCGATCCCGGCGAGTTCTATATTCTCGCTTCGAAGGAAGCCGTCCAGGTGCCGCCCGATTACGCCGCGGAGATGGTGCCGTTCGATCCGCTGGTCGGCGAGTTTCGCGTACACTATGCCGGCTTCTTCGATCCCGGCTTCGGCTATGCGGGTGCCGGCGGCGAGGGCGCGCGCGCCGTGCTGGAGGTGCGCTCGCGCGAGGTGCCGTTCATTCTCGAACACGGCCAGATCGTCGGCCGGCTGGTCTATGAGAAGATGCTGGCGCGGCCGCAATCGCTGTACGGCCAGCGCATCGGCTCCAACTACCAGGCGCAGGGCTTGAAGCTCAGCAAGCATTTCCGGGTGTGACGCGGCGTTGGGAACGCCCGCGACAGGCCAGCGGTGAGGCCAAAGATAAGCCCGGTTTCAGTCGATCCTGCAGGCGGCTGAGATCTTCCTGAACGGCGAGTGTAGCGATGCGGATGGCTATTCGATATAGCAGGGGCGTTGCGCTCCTCTGTCAAGGCCTTCTCATCTCGACCGTCGCGACCGTGGCTTGGGCCGAACCAAGACTGTTTGAGAGCAGCCAGATCACGCCGGCGGGCGAATACACCACCGGCATCGAAGGACCCGCGGTCGACGCCGATGGCAACCTCTATGTCGTCAATTTCGGCAAACGCGGCACGATCGGGAAACTGGTGGCCGGAGCCTCGCAGTCGCAAAAGGCTCTTGAACTGCCCGATGGGAGCGTCGGCAACGCGATCCGTTTCGATCCTGACGGCACGATGTTCATCGCCGACTACAGGAAGCACACGATCTTCGACGTCAAAAAGGGCAGCCTCGCGCCGGACGTCTATTTTCATTCCGATCTCATGAACCAGCCAAACGACATCACGATGGCGCGGGATGGCACGATCTACGCGAGCGATCCGCATTTCAAGGGCCGCAGCGGCCAGATCTGGCGGATCGCAAGGTCGGCGGACGGATCGGTGCAAGGCACCGTCATGAGAGCCGCGCGGCCTATGGGCACGACCAATGGCATCGATCTCAGCCCGGACGAAAAGACCTTATACGTCGGGGAATCGAATTCCGGCCAGGTCTGGGCCTACAGCGTGCAGGGCGCGGAATTGACCGCCGCGCGGCTGATCCGGACGTTCGAGCCCGACACGATCGACGGCATTCGCACGGATGTCGCGGGACGGCTATTGATCGCGCGGATCGCGAGAGGAATGATCGCCGTCATGACACCCGATGGCAGACTTCAGCATGAAGTCATCTTGCGCGGCAGTGAGCCGACCAACCTGGCCTTTGGCGGTGTCGACGGCAAGACGGTTTTCGTAAGCCAACGTCAAGGCGGGTTCATCGAGGCCTTTCGAACCGATCAAGAGGGCCGAGAACACTGCTTGCAGACGCGCAGTTGCTAGTGTGCCGATTTCGAAAGCGGTGCTGCAGCGAACCTCGAAGTCGACGGAGATTAGAACTTTTCAAGTTCTAATGTGGTCGGCGCGCGTCATCGGTAACCAGGCCGCCATACACCATTCGCTTTCCTGTCCGGGTTTGCAATTGCGGTTTATTTCGCGGCGAAGCTCACGCCGTCCCCGCGCGGGCAGGGCGTGACATCTGCACGCCACTTTTCTGGATCATTCGGGGCCGCTAACCCGTTTGCCTGAAAGTCGATGTGATGCTGCAGAGAACTGATCCAATTCGGTGGGACAATTCGAGGTTGCGGGACGCCGATGTTCTTTCGTTGGCCGAAACGTTCGCGTCGCTTCGGGCGCTGGTCCTGCGTCAGTACCCGCTGATGCTGTTTGTCCTGTTGTCTTGCATCGGACTTGCAGGTGCGTATTTCGTCACCGCTCCGCCGAAATTCAACAGCATGGCCGAGCTGATCGTCGACAGCCGGAAATCGCAACAAGTGCAGCAGCAGTCCCCGCTCGGCGTCGAGGTGCCGCTGGACTCCGCCACCGTCGATAGCCAGGTCGAAATCCTGAAGTCGGAAACCGTGGCGTTGGCCGTCATCAAGGATCTTCGGCTGCTCGATGATGAGGAATTCACCGGTCCGCCTGGCGGCCCGTTGGGCAAGGTCATCGCGTTCGTCTCCAAAATGCTGCTGCCGGCAGAGGGCAGGTCCGAGCACGAACTGACCCGCAAGGCGCTCGATCGGTTTCAGGATCGGCTGGACGTCAAGCGCCGCGGCACCAGCTATGTCATCGAAGTTTCCTTCGATTCTTACAGTCCGCAGCGCGCTGCTCAGGTCGCCAACGCGGTCGCCAACGCGTATATTTCCGATTCCCTTCAGGCCAAGGCTCAGGAGTCTCGTCTCGCGGCGGTCTGGTTGCAGGAGCGGATGAAGGAGCTCCGCGCGCAGGCTTCGGTCGCCGATCGTGCGGTCGCGGATTTCAAGGCCCGGAACAACATCGTGGATACCGGCGGCCGATTGCTGAACGAACAGCAGTTGGCCGAACTCTCCAGTTCGTTGACGATCGCCCGCACGCAGCGCGCCGACGCGGAGGCGAAAGCAGCGCGGATCAACAAGATTATGGCGACCGAAGCCAAGGATATCCTGGCCAATGAGCAGGCGACCGTTGCCGATTCCTTGCGAAACGACGTGGTCACGCGGCTGCGGCAGCAATATTTCGACGTGGCGTCGCGTCAAGCCGAGTGGTCCAGTCGCTATGGACCGAACCATACGGCCGTGGTGCTCTTGAGCAATCAGATGCGCGAGATTCGCAAGCAGGTTCTGGACGAACTGCACCGCATCGCCGAGACCTACAAGAGCGACCTCGAGATCGCCAAGGCCAAGGAGGACTCGGCCCAGAAGATTCTGAATGAAACCATCGCGCAGTCAAACGACACCAGCCAGGCGCAGATCACGCTTCGAGATCTCGACAGCAACGCCCAGAGCTCGCGGGCATTGGCTGACAATTTTCTGCAGCTCTATATGGTCTCGACGCAGCAGCAGTCGTTTCCGGTGACGGAAGCAAGATTGATCACGCAAGCCTCGGTCCCGCTCAACAGAGCCAAGCCGAAACTGTGGCTGGTCGCGCTGATTGGCTTGGCCGGCGGCGGCCTGTTGGCATTTGCCGCCGGACTGTTCAGGGACAGCCTTGATCGCGCCTTCCGGACCGGCAGCCAGATCGAGAGCCTGCTGGGCGTGAGCTGCATCGCGGCGGTTCAACGCATCGGCGGTTTTGACGCCGCAGCGTCGATCAAGGCCGCGGCGAGACGTTCCGCGCTGCCGGACGTCTCGGCAATGTCCGACGTGACCTCCTTGGTGCCGTCGGATCGGCTCGGGCAACGGCTGTCATTCGGCACCGACAAGGTCATTCGCTATCGGACCGGCCTGCAGGGCTTTGTCGTCAATTCCCCGTTCACACGTTTCACCGAGGCCATGCGCACCATCAAGATGGCGGCCGACCTGAACGAATTGGGCAGCCCCAACAAGATTCTTGGCGTGACGTCCGCACTGCCGAACGAGGGCAAGTCGACGATTGGCCTGTCACTTGCCCAATCGTGCGCGCAAGCCGGGTCCAGGACCCTTTTGATCGACTGCGATGTCCGCAATCCGTCGCTGACGGGGCGGCTTGCGCCCGATGCGGAGCGGGGCCTGCTCGAAGTGGTGCGGGACCCGACAACGATCGGCGACGCCGTCTGGGTCGATCCCTTGACCAAAATGGCATTCCTGCCGTGCGTGCTCAATTGCAGGCTCTCGAATGCCGGCGAGATGCTCGGTTCGGAGGCAATGGCGAGATTGTTCGAGCGTCTGAGGGCGAGCTATGATCGGGTGATCGTGGATCTTTCTCCCCTGGCGCCGGTCGCCGACGTTCGCGCGACCGCGAAGCTGGTCGATTCCTACGTGCTCGTCGTCGAGTGGGCGCAGACCAAGGTCGACGTCGTCGAATATGCGCTGGCCGACGCGCCGGCCGTCGCCGACCGCCTGCTCGGCGTGGTGCTGAACAAGGTCGATATCGGCGTGATGAGCAGGTACGACTCTCACCGCGGAAACTACTACTATAATCGCAGCTACGGGCGTTACGGCTATGCGGACTGAAGCCGAAAGGCTCTAGCTCGAACCCATCGCGCTTCCTGCCGGAGTCGAACGACCGAACATTCCGTCAGTCGACATATTCG